>ERZ1034920.2157-NODE-2157-length-11536-cov-11.002700_pt1 | contig 11536 bp, 9 predicted proteins | sample MGYA00520688_ERZ1034920 | MGnify/ENA primary metagenome ERZ1034920 (study PRJEB33766, sample SAMN09781785) | gut metagenome | biome: gut microbiome | host: Homo sapiens | place: Madagascar | study: EMG produced TPA metagenomics assembly of the PRJNA485056 data...
ACTTTTAGCAATTTTTATATTTTTTTAAACTTTATAAAAATACAAACGGGAATTAAAAACTAAAAAGAAAAGGAGTTACCATGGGATTTGGAGTTAATTTATTTAAAACTGTATTTACAGGCTCAAAAGGTGTTCAAAGAGTTGCACAAACAGCAGAGCACGCATTACCTAAAAGTGAAGGTATTGTTTCACAATTGTCAAAAGAATCTACAGACACATTTATGTCTTTAAAAACAATACCTCAAAACACATTCAAAAAAGCAGAACAATTCAATGCTGATATTCAGACATTAAAAGCAGGCGGAGCATCAGAAGAGGTAATTAATAAATTCAAGACAACCAGAAATCCTATTAAATATGATGCGAATTTCGAATATACACCAAAGCAAAAAGCTTTTATTGAGAAAACAAAAGTAATGAGAGAGCAAGAAGCTTTAGACAAAGAATTAGCAAAAGCAAAAGAAAATATTGAACAAAAAGCACAAAGAAAAGTTGCAGAACAAAAAGCAAAAGTTTTAGAGCAAGTTAACAATAAAATTGATTCGATGGAATATTATTCACACAATCCTAGCAAAGATTTGAAAGAAATGATGCAACACGTACCGGAAGGCGAGAGAGCTGAGGTATTAATGAATGCACTTAAAAGAAATGACAATGCAACAACTGCATCTGCAATAAAATCAGAATTGGTTGACGTTATTAACAAAACCGGTGATGAAAAAATGCGAGCATCATTAACAAAAGAATTAAAAAATAATATTAATGAACTTAGAAGATCAGGCAAGGTAAGCGACGATTACTTCTTAATAAGCGAAGATGTTAAACATTTAATAAACTTAAATGGCGACAAAAAAGCAATTGCCGCAGAAATTGAACAAACTCTCAGCACTTGTGGTGATGCCGGTGCCAGAGCAGGATATATAAATGGCATTAGGAGTTATTTAGAATCGAACCCTAAAGATAGAAGCTTCTACGATACAATTAATAGCTCTTTGCATTCTAAAATCGGAAATAATGCAACAGCAAAAGAACAAGCATATCGTGCATTGGCAACAATGGATGGGAACTATTATCATCTTAGAGATTTATTACAAGCAAATCCTACTAGAACTAGTTTATTAAGATCACTGTTACAATCTGCAAAAACAGAATCTCAGAAAAAAGATTGTGCACAATTTGTAAAAGAATTATGCAATTCTAACATTGAAGGATTTAATTATGGTGAAATATTTAGCCCATTTTTAGATAAAACTTGTGGCAGCTGGGTAAAATCCGATATCATTAAGCCTCTTGCTTCTAGCGAAGTCGCACAGCAAAAACGTTGGGTTAATCAAATGATTCAAGATGAATTAAAAAAAGTTTAAAACAAAAAATAACCGAGCAAAAAGCTCGGTTATTTTTTTAATCTATCCTCTTGCACAAATTGTTTGAGCTACGTATACACCGGATGCGGATGCTTGGATTAAACCTCTTGTTACTCCGGCACCGTCACCAATCGTAAACAAATTTTTAACCCCTTCTGTTTCTAATTCGTTTGTCAATTTAACTCTTGCAGAATAGAATTTAACCTCTATACCATAAAGAAGAGTGTATCTTGAAGCAGTTCCCGGAGCGATTTTATCAAGCGCAAACAACATTTCAATAATACTTTTCATTTGTCTATAAGGAATTACCAAACTCAAATCCCCTGGAGTTGCACAAGTTAATGTTGGCGTAATTACACTTGATTTAATTCTATCCGGAGTAGAGCGTCTGCCTTCCAATAAATCACCGAATCTTTGAACAAGGATTCCGCCCGCTAGCATGTTTGCAAGACTTGCAATATGTTGACCATAAGCTATTGGTTCTTTGAACGGTTCTGTAAACTTTTTACTTACAAGTAGTGCAAAGTTTGTATTATTTGTTTTGATATTAGCATAACTATGGCCATTAACAGTCGCAATGCCGTTGTAATTTTCTTGAACAACTTCCCCATTAGGGTTCATACAGAAAGTTCTGACTTCGTCACCAAATGTTGGAGAATAATATACTAACTTAGATTCATAAAGCTTATCTGTAAGTGGTGCAAAAACTGGTGCCGGCAATTCAACTCTAACACCCACATCTACTGCATTATTCACCATACCTATTTTATTTTTTGCGAATTCATGAGTAAGCCAATCTGCACCTTCTCTTCCCGGAGCAATAATCGTATATTGAGCCTTAATTATATCTCCATTATCAAGTACAATACCTTTAACCTGCTCACATTCGACAATAAGGTTTTGTGCTGTTACATTGTTTAAAATCGTAATTCTATCATCCAGATAATCTTGCATATGTTTAAGAACATCAAGACTTCTTTCTGTACCTAAGTGTCTTACAGGAGAGTGAACAAGCTTCAATTCTGCTTTCACAGCTTCACGCTCAATCTCTCTAAAGACTTCCATGTTAGTACCGAAAACTTCGTCTGTTGCGCCATGCTCTAAATACATATCATCTGCGTATTTAATAAGTTCTTCAACTTTTTCTCTTGACATATAGTCAACTAAATGACCACCAACATCCGGAGTTAGGGTAAGTTTTCCGTCTGAAAACGCTCCTGCTCCGCCCCAACCACAAAGCAAACCACAACGTTTACAATTAACGCATTTTGGAGAGCCTTCTCTGATTGGACATTTTCTTTTTTCGATTTTTTGACCTTTTTCAATCAAAACAATTTTCCAATCAGGACGCAATTTAATAATTTCCAACGCAGAAAAAATCCCTGCAGGCCCTGCACCGATAATCGCAACATTATACATAAACAACACTCCTACTACCCTATTACTTATTTAGGATAAAATAAACACAAGTTTAAATCAATGATATAACAATATATACAGTTAGGTATATCCGATACATCCTTTATGATTATATACGACTCATTCTTTAGAATAGTTTTTGCAAAATTTGCTTACATTTCTTTACATACCAATTGTGCAAACTCTGTTTTTATGGTAGAATAGGCGCATAGAAAAAGTGAAATGTGTTTGATTTTAACTGATAAAAACCAGATTTTTTATAATTTTGTGTGTTACTAATATAGGAGAAAAAACTATGAAACTTATCTCTAAAGAACCAAAAACAGTTAAATCTGCATTCAATGATGAATTTGAAAGCTATTTAAAAAAACAACAAATCAAAACCACTTTTAACGGTTATGAAATCGAGTCTTTCTCTTGGTACAAAAAAGCTTTGGGCTTAGCGTAAATTGTTTAAGACAGCTTTGGGAGAGTGAAGAAGATTTTTTAAGCAGCGAAATTTCTTTTATTTGAGATTTTGCTGCTTTTTAACGTTTTTGTGATGTAATTAATTACGCCAATTTATGATTACTTCTTATTTCCGACTTCATTACCGGGTATCATTAGCGCTAATGGAATAATTCTGGCTATACCATTAACAATAGGAGATGATGAAACATAAGACGCTGCAACAACAGCATCGTCAACGTGAGCAGAGAAATCTGTAAGTTTCATATCACGTCCTTCTTTTTGACGGAATATAAAATTATTAACTCTATTCATAATAACGTTAGCCAAATAAACACCGGCAAAAATACCGGCAACTGCACCGCAAGTTTTAGCGACCTTGCCATATTTGCCGAGTTTTTCTGATAAAAAGTCTACTGTCAAAATTGGAATAGAAACATTACCAACTTGCATTAAAGCTTCTCTACGTTTTTCTTTTCTTGCTTTTGGGTCTTTGTCTATCATATACCCACCGGCTAAACCACCAAGAATCGAACCCACACCAATTGGAATAACTTGTTCGTCATGGTATTTTACTTTTGCAAGAAATGAGTTTTTTATATTTTTCAGATTAAACATTTTTGAAGGTTTTAAAGAATATCCTGCTCTCTTTGCTAAAATAGCACAACTTGCAGCTGTACCAAGAGCAGCCATGCCGGCAACAACAGCTTTTTGTCGTTTAGAATAAGTATTCTTAGAATCTTGTTCGCCAAAATGCTTAAATTCCGGACTTGTATAATTTACTGGACTTATATTCATTCTACTACCTTCCGATTAGTATAAAACGCGAACAAGATGAAAATTGCTTTTATGTTAAAAAATCTTAACATAAATTTAAAAGCGAGTTGCGTAACACTAACTCTTTTAGTATAGCAGAATAATACAGAATGACACTAAAATATCGTAGGGTGGGAAAAGCGAAAGCGGTTTCCACCTTTACAAATTATTGATGCATTGGGCGCACTCAACAAATCTTTATCTTTTGACTAAAAATAAAAGTTAATAAAAAGCTGGATTCTTCGAAACACAGTTTCTCAGAATGACAGAAGAATTTTTTTTAACAAATGTAGGTCGTGTTCAATGATAAATGTTGAACACGACCTACATTTTACCAGTGGTTAATTCTTCAATATTTGAGTATTTGCTTGTTATTTCTTTATCTTTGTAGTGTTTATTACATTGTTGTAATATCGAACAGCTTCAATGTCAGTAGAATTATTTAATTTATCTACAAGCAAATCTTCTATAGATGGATGTTTAACAAAATATCCGTCATCAATATTATTAAAGAAATCCCATTTTGGGGCTTTTGCGTCAATCATTAATAGTTCAATGATTTGTGTTGGGGTATAACGTGAAGCTTCTTTATTTGTATGTATTAAATTAGAAATTTTTATGTTTGTCTGTTCTTGATAATAACCTAGTCTTTTAGTTAAAGCTTGCATATCTTTATCATTATAGCGACCAGATTTTAACCCTTGGTTCATTGCTTGTGTTAGTTGTGTGATAGTTTGCATATCTAAAGGATTCTTCGCTTTAGTTTTAAATAACACATTAAACAAATCAGGGCAATTTCTGTAAGCATTTATTTTTGTATTGATATCAGAGATGTAATCATTTACACTTTGCTTGTCTTTAATATTTGATATATTATTGTCTTTTATTAAATTAGCTGCTACATGATAGTCTTTTGGATTCAAACTGGTTAGAACTTTTAATGTTTCCGGATTTAATTTTCCTGCTGAATTTTCTATACATTTAGATATAAAATTTTTATTACCTTCAGTATAAAAATCTGCTATTTTACTCATTTGTACAATATCTAGAGATTTTGCATTTGTGATACCATTTCCACGAACAAAGTAGTTCAATTTAGATAAATCCTCAAATGCTTTTGGATTTTTGTCTAGCATTTTAACAACATCTTCCGGTATATTTGTATAAACATCCTTAAAATCTTTCCATAGATATTGAGTTTGTCCATTGGCTTTTTTTGTAATTGTATACAATTTTTTCATAGCTTCAGGATATTTTTCAAACAATTGACAAACGTTTTCTACACCAAACTCTCTTAATATACTTGGTTCAAGTTGAGAAGCTCTTGCTTTGTCAGCCTTTACAAAGTATTCAATTGCTTCCGGATATTTCCCATGTAATGTCACAATATCAGAAATTGTTTTAGTATCATAAGAACGAATATTCATATCCTTTACAGTACTAAAATAATTTTTATCTGTCGCATATCCTTTGACTACGTCAGCGATATTATTCATTTCACGATATAATGGTAAACCAGTATCACTTTTTAATTGGAGACATTCAACTACATCCTTCGGATTCGATTTGTATGCTTCCACTATATCCATAAATTTTTGAGCGCTATATATTTCTGTTGCGTCACCCATATACCTATATATGTAATAACCACCATTTTCATCTTTTAGACTCAATAGTTCTTTAACTTCTTGTGGGTATTTTTCAGCAACCTTAGAAATAGATTTTATTCCTTCACTTGCTACATATCTTTCCATCGCAACATCATAGACAACCTGAGTTCCTTTTGGATAATATTTAAAAGACTCTTCGTATGAGCTTTGTAATTCATCAAGGAATTTTTTATAGCTTTCTACTGTTGGAAAATTTTCATCTTTCTCATAGCTTTTTAAACTTTCTTCCATATCTTTTGATACTTTCTCTCGAAAAGCTTCTACCTGTTCCTGTGTTGCTTTAACTTCTGCTTTTGGATTTTTTCTGACTAATTGAATTTTTGAACCGGAACTTGTTGTTTGGGTACTACTATTTGAAGTGGTATTTTCATCACTTAACATATTTTTAATTTCATGTCTATGAGGATCTTTAGAAAATTCGTTCCATTTTTCAATATATTTCTTTTGTAATTCAAATTTTTCAGGAGAATTTTGCATTTGTTTTATTTCATCACGTACAGCCTTAAAATCTTCTCTTGAATTAGCAGCTTCCAATCGCTCAGTTAAAGTCTTGGATGATTTATTTGATACTACATCTGTCGCAACTTCAGTATTACTTGTAGTTTTTTCTGCTTTTGGAATTGTTTCATTTTGTTTTTCTTTGATATTTTTATATCCTTGTTTAGCAGATTTTACAGCACCACTAAGCATAATAGTACCCATACCGAGTTCACTACCAGCAAGACGAGCCTCATCTTCCGTTTCAGCAGTTTGTGCGTGCGCTAAACCGGCACCAATTAATTGGCTACCTTCTACACCAAAATAGCTTTGTGTAGCTACGGCAAAATATTTTCCGGCATTTGCAACAGTTGCGACTTTACTTGCAGTTCCTAATGCGCCAACCATTTCTAAACCTTCTGCGCTAATAAAACTATCAACAGCATCGCCTAAACCTTTAGTAATGTTCCATGCCGTTTCTAACTTACTCAAGTTGGTATCATCACCATCATCTACCAGATTGTCAACGTAACAAACAAGCGCATTTAAACCGCTATATTCTTTTATAGCGTCTTTCGCATCTGTAACACCAACTTTCTTATCAATATATTTGCACATATATGAATTAAATTCTGACAAGGCATTTTTCATACCAGAAAAATCTTTTTTCGCAGCAGCATCTTGGAATTTGTCCATAATGAATTTCTTTCTTTCATCATGTGACATATTGTCTATCTTTTGTTGTTCAATCTCACGTGTTAATTGGCTTGCTGTTTTGTTAGCATCCGCTTCTGATATTTGAACAGAATCTATATGTGCTTTAAACTTTTGTTCTTTAGCAGTTTTTTTGTGATTAAGAATTCTTTCATTTTTGATATAATTATTTATTTCCGCAGCTTTTTTCTTGCGTTCTGCCACTGTTTCATTCAATTTCATTTGACGATGAGAAATCGCATTCTGTTTTTCTACAGGATTTTTTTGTGCAAAACTTGTCATACTATCTAAATATGATTCTTCACCACCACCGTAACCGGCAAAACCCCAAACGTTACCTTGTCTTAAAGCTGTTTTCTGTTGTTGAGTCATTGCTTGAGCGTTAAAACCTTCGGTTGTATTCATCCAGTTTGCATACTCATTCTTGTCCAATTTGCCATTTTGAAGCATATGTTGAGCAATATCAAACTTGGTCATCTTGCGTCCGATTTTTGCTTCTTTTTGCTTTAAAGCTTTCAAATTTGCTTGTGCATAAGCGTCGATTTTTTGTGAGATTGTGAGTGCCATAAACATTCCATTCTTTATTTTTTAAGTCTTACATCTTGAATTTGCTATAACAAGCTCCACGAGAGAATTATAGAAGTTTTGCAACGTCACATTTTATACAAAATGTGACGTAACTTTTTATATATCGGCACAATTCCGTAAAACTTTAGATTTTGGCTTCAAATTGTTACAAAAATTTACATAAATATATTAAATTTTCTTGTTTTTACCCCCTAAAATGCTACGTCTTTATTGGGTTCATCACATTTGTATAAAATGTGACGTTCTATTTGAATTGAATTAATTAATAAATTTAATTGATGACACCCATCCTAACCTTCCTAACAAGGGAAGGAATTCGCCGCCCTAGTTAGGGAGGTCGCAGCTGTTAACGAAGACGTGATAATTTAATTAACATTCAGACTTAACACCTTATTTTAAGCCTAATGACTGGATTGCTTCGCTCCCGCTCGCAATGACTAGACGTAAAAGCACCAGTAGAGCACCTTTGCGATAAAATTTGGGCTTCGAGTTCATAGTCTTACTTGAAACTATAAGGAATTTCGTGGTAATCAAGAATATATAAAAATCACTAATTAGGGGTATTTTTTAAGCAACATACATAATTAACAAACCGGTGAATAAAATTTAGAAATTTCTTCAAAATACTTTTCTAAAGCCTTATATCCGTTATAAATCTCGTTTGTAACAGTTGAATATCTGCTTGCAACAATATATTTCAACTCTTTACATCTTATTTGTAGCAAATTATCTGCATCTTTTCTTAATAATTCATTATTTGAAGTAGACCATTTTTTCAAATAAGACAACTCTTCATTTACTTGTTTTATTGTAGAATACTCCAATGTATTAAAATCATATTTCTTCAATAGTTGAATTTCAGCGTTAGTAATACGAGCTTGAACGGCTTGGAAACGATAAACTTTTTTGATAATTACATAGTTATCTGCAATTCTTCTATGTGAATATGGAACAGCACTTTTTGCCAGTAGAGCAGATGTAGAAAGGGCTGTAAAAGCATCATCATCTCTAGATAAAGTACTTTGAATCGGATTAACCGTAACTATCTTCTTATTATCCACGTTAAAAAACTCCTTCCCCGTTATCTAAGTCAATTTTATAATAACAGTATGCGTTTGTCACTAGCTTAGTTACTAAATTTTACATTATGTAAAAAAGAATTATAATCTATATTATCAATTCAAATACCATATCATTCATGTTATCATACCGTTATGCAAAATGTTTCATCACTTATATCTGAGGAGCTTAATCTCGTTAATTCGGAGTTGAATAATATTGACTTATTTAAAAACGAGCTCGGGAAAGCTTTACAAAAATTTTTAACATCATCGTCGAAACAAATTCGTTCAAAAATATCACTTTTGTATCTAAAAGCTTTCAATACAAAGATTTCAGCAAATAGTATTAAGATAATTTCAGCAGGAGAAATTATTCACAACGCATCATTGCTTCAAGATGACATAATTGATAATGCAGAAACAAGACGTGGTGAAACAACAATCGGAACGAAGTATTCTAAAAACATTTCAATTTTATCCGGTGATTTTTTATTAAGTGTTGCGATAAAAAAACTGCTTTCAATAAACAACACTCGAATCTTAGATATATTTTTGGAATGCACACAAGCTATGTGTAAATCAGAAATTGAACAGTATTTTTTGCGTGGAAACGAGCCTGAGCTTGATAATTACATAAATATCTGCATCGGAAAAACTGCTAAACTTTTTGAAGCAATTTTAGAAAGCTGTGCTATTTCAGAAGGTATTGATATAAAAAATGCCAAACAGTTTGCGCTTAATTTTGGGATTTATTTTCAGCTAAAAAATGATTTAGAAAAAGAATCGTCACTTGCAGACAAAAAGAACAAAATTTATACACCAAAAGATTTTTTGGGTATTGAAAAAACATTGATTTTAATAGATAATTATCAAAAGAAGATAAGGAGAGATATCGGCAATTTGCCTGATAACAGTTATAAAAAAGGATTAGAGGATTTAATCATAGGGTTATGATAGATAAAGAAAAATTTAAAGCAAATTTAAAAGAAACAATTGATACAATCGTTTTTGTAGTAGTCGCTGTAATATTAATCAGATTTTTTGTTGCAGAATTAAGATGGATTCCATCCGGTTCTATGCGCCCAACATTAGTTGAAGGCGACAGAATTGTTGTAGAAAAGCTTACAAAATTCCCTAATCTGTTCAAACATCAAGGATTTGAAAACACACCTAAACGTGGTGATATCATGATATTTTATCCGCCATTCGTTAAGCTTAAATCTACTCCTTGGGCTGTATTTAGCAGACTTACAGGATTTTTCTGTAAGGATATTGCATATATAAAAAGAGTAGTAGGACTTCCTGGGGAAAAACTGGAAATTAAGCAAGGTACAAATGGCGCATACAAGGTTTACATCAACGATAAACCGCTCCAAGAAGATTACATCATGAGCGAATATGATTTTCATAAATGTAAATCTGACATGTATTGTGGTCCTTTAATTATACCTGAAGGTCAATATTTCATGATGGGTGACAACAGAGGAAATTCAATGGATAGCCGTTTTTGGGGAACATTACCTAAAGAACGTTTTATAGGAAGAGCAGTATTCTTATTCTGGCCATTGAATCACATCAAAGGATTATAATAGATTACAAATAGAATTCAATCCGGACAAAATTTTCTACCTAAAGTTATAGAAAGTTCTAACTTATTTAGAATTCAAAAAAAGACCAACAGCATATATTATGATAGTGTGAAGGAATAGAAATACCCCGAACAGCTATAGCATAGGTATAGCCATATTTCGGCATAACTTGTGCTGTAATCAAGGATGAAAATTTAAGAAAAGGAGATCACATTATGGCTTCAATCACTATCAACACAAACATTGCGTCATTGACCGCACAAAGGAACTTGTCTAACGCAACAAGCGGTATGAACACAGCAATGGAAAGATTATCAACCGGTTATAAAATTAACTCCGGTAAAGATGATGCTGCAGGTTCAGCAGTATCAACATTAATGGAAGCGCAAATTTCAGGTTACGACGTAGCTGAAAGTAACGCAACAATGGGTTTAACACTATTAGACACAGCAGAAGGTGTTTTGGATATCGTTTCTGATTACCTTCAACGTGTAAGAGATTTGACAGAACAAGCTGCCAACGGTACATACGGTACATCTTCATTGAACGCTATCAGAACAGAAGTTCAACAAAGAATGCAAGAAATCAACCGTCTTTGTGACGTAATCGATTTCAACGGTATTCAGTTATTGGATGGTACTAGTAACGCATATAAAAGCGGTTCCGGAGTAAACTTGCAGGTAAGTAACAATTCCGGTAAACCAAACATCATTAACCTTGAAAAATCATTATTTGCATCAGCTAAATGTAGCGCATTATTTGGCACATTAGATGGCAACAAATGGTTTATAAAAGAGGGTGAATCATATGATAAAGCTAAAGTTAATAAAGGTGGTAAAGAGTATATTGATTCTAAAAAATTCTCAACACCGGCACTTTACGCTAGAATTATGGGCGAAAAAGTTGAACTGGATGACGGAACTGTTTATGATTTTACTAAAAATGGCATAAAAGATAATACATATGATCAATATGGTACTAAAGTCCCTAAAAACGGTGTATTCAACTGTATCACAGCTATTTGTGATGCTGTTTACACAAACGATTCTACCGCTCGTGAATTTTTACAATTTGTTGACTCAGCTATCAAAAACATTTCAGATAGAACAGCGTTAATCGGTGCTTACATGAACCGTGTAGAATCAGCTGTTGATGCGATAAGTGTACAAAAACAAAACATTGTATCAGCTAATTCGTCTATTAAGGATGCTGACGTTGCAACAGAATCTTCTAATTACATCAAATACCAGATTCTACAACAATCAACAGCAACATTGCTATCAACAGCAAACCAAGTGCCTAGTATAGCTTTGAATTTAATCTAGTAAAGTTTTTCTTAGATAGTGATGAAGCCCCCGCAAATGCGGGGGCTTCATTCTTATATTTATGAT
>ERZ1034920.2158-NODE-2158-length-11535-cov-6.023432_pt1 | contig 11535 bp, 9 predicted proteins | sample MGYA00520688_ERZ1034920 | MGnify/ENA primary metagenome ERZ1034920 (study PRJEB33766, sample SAMN09781785) | gut metagenome | biome: gut microbiome | host: Homo sapiens | place: Madagascar | study: EMG produced TPA metagenomics assembly of the PRJNA485056 data...
CAACGCTCTGAAAGTTGGACGTTCAACCCTAGATATCAAGTGTTCAACAGAAGCACTTTGTATCAGGCAATGCCGCCCTACTTGACAGAAAAGTACTACATGCACCAGACAATAATCTCCGGAAGCAAATACCGGAGCAGCCGAGTCGCGCCCTTCTCCCCTGCCCTCTGCCGTTCCCTTTCTGAATCGACGTTTTGGGGCCTCGGAGGGTGGCAAATGTCGATTTGGGAAGGGAACGGCAAAGCTTCAAGCTGGCGAGAAGGACGTCCGCCCCTCGCACGCTACAATGGCGACGTTGCGAGGAGGCAGCCATGGCACCCAGGAGAAACGTCGTCTTTGACATGGGAAACGTGCTCATGACCTTTGACGGGCACGAGTTCTCGCGGGCATTCACCAGCAGCAAGGAGGACGCGCAGGCGCTCTATGAGGGAACCTTCGGGCGCGTGGAGTGGTCGCTGCTTGACTCGGGCACCATCGACCACCAGACCATGCTGCGCGTGGCCCTGGCGCACACGCCCGAGCGGCTGCACGCGTGCGTCCGCGAGTGCCTGGCCCACTGGCCCGAGCACTCGCGCGTCATCGAGCCCACCAACGAGCTGGCGCGCCATCTGCACGAGGCCGGCTGGGGCGTCTACGTGCTCTCCAACGCCTCGGACCGCATCGAGGAGCAGCTCAGCCACGCGCCCGTCTTCGGCGTCCTCGACGGCATCGTGGTCTCCGGCCGCGAACGCCTCATGAAGCCCGACCCCGCCATCTTCCAGCTGCTCTGCAGCCGCTACGGCCTCGACCCCGCCACGTGCGTCTTCGTGGACGACAACGCCGACAACTGCGAGGCCGCCCGCGTGGCCGGCATGGACGCGTTCCACTACACCGGAGACGCGGATGCGCTGGAGGAGTTTTTCTACAGACTTGGGTAAGCTAGCTATGTCGTATATTTGATACTCTATTCTAAGATTCGTATCAGCATTACGACATAGAACGGTCGAGTACCAATGCCGCGAAGAGTCCCCGCACCAATCGAGAGGGCAATGCTGGACATTGCCGAGGAGCTCTCCCTTGCCAGGCGGCAGCAGAGAATCCCCATGGAGGTTCTCGCCTCTCGATGCAACGTCTCTAGAAGCACCCTGAGCAGGATGCTTAACCAGGGAGAAGGGTCACTGGAGAACTTCCTTAGGGTGGCAAGGTGCCTTGGCTTCTTGGACAGGGTCGTGAAGTCCGTCGACCCGCTTAACACCGACATCGGAAGAATCAGGGCGATGGGAGACGTTCCCAGGAGAGTGGGGTGAGATCATGCACTACCTGGTTACCAGCGTTGTCCCCGGTATGGGCGAGGTTAACTGCGGCGAGCTGTTCTGTGAGCTGAGAGGCGGAAGGGAAACCGCGACCTTTCGCTACTCTGATCAATGGATGGCATGCGGCTATGACCTCTCCCCCGACATGCCCTTGGGACCCGGGACCTTCTTCTCATCGAACGGCTTCGGTAACCTGCGCGCCTTTGCGGACGCCATGCCCGACAGATGGGGCAGAAACCTCCTGAAGCGGGACGAGTCAAGGAGAGCGGCGGCAGATCGCTCGACCCCTCGCACGCTCTTTGAGTCGGACTACCTGGTCGGCGTTGCTGATGTCTCAAGGCAGGGGTCAATACGCCTTTGGGACGAGGATGGCAACGCCCTCAACGCCGGGAGAAACGCCGTCCCTCGCGTCATCGATCTCCCAAAACTGCTTGATGCTGCAGACAGGGCGTCCGAGGATCTTGACGCCGACGTCAAGGATCTCGTAGACGCAGGCTCCAGCCTCGGCGGCGCACGTCCCAAGGCCTCCGTCCTCGACCTCGACGGATCGCTCTGCATCTGCAAACTTCCTAGGATTAATGAGACCGAGGAGAGGGACGTCTGCGCCTGGGAGCATGTGACGGTCGAGATTGCCCGCAACTCCGGCATCGATGTCCCAAGGGCGCGGCTGGTGAGGCTTGGTGACAGGAGCGCCCTTCTTACAGCTCGGTTTGACCGCGACGAAAAGGGCCGACGCATCCCCTACATATCGGGAATGAGCGCCATCGAGGGCAACGACGGCGGTACCTATACCCTGGACACGCTCGTCGACTTCATTGAAATCTACTGCAAGGACCCAGACCACGACTGTCAGGAACTCTGGAAGAGGGCTCTTCTCACCTGCCTCGTCGGAAACACCGACAATCACATGAGAAACTACGGTTTTCTCAGGAGCGAGGGCGGGTGGCGATTGTCACCGCAGTTTGACGTCAACCCAACACCGTGGGCACAAGGCGCGAGGCTTGCGTCCGGCCTGGACAGGGGCAATTATTCGGCAGACCCCGACCTTGCCATGAGCCTGCGGGAGTGCTTCAGGGTCTCCGCGGAGGACGCCAGGCGATTCTGCAAAGCCCTGTTTGCCTCAATCGCACGCTGGCGCAGAATCGCACGAGCTGACGGGCTCTCCGAGCGCTCGATTGCGTCGATGGCGGGATGCTTCGATCGGGCAGCGAACTGGCTAGAGCACACGGTTAAGTAGGTTCCACACCAAACGCGCCCCTCTCGCCAGCAACGGCGAGAGGGGCGCGTCTTCGTTACGTCATCGAACCCGTCCCAAGTCTGCGCAAAAAGGAACACGCCCCCAATTTGCGGGGCTAGATGCGGTCGGCGATCTGGCGGATGAGAGCCTCGGTCTTGTCCCAGCCAAGGCAGGCGTCGGTGATGGACTTGCCGTAGACGCCGCCGTCCACGGGCTGGTTGCCGTCCTCAAGGTAGGACTCCACCATGAAGCCCTTGACCATGCCGGCAATGTCCTGGTTGCGGCGGCAGGAGTCCAGGACCTCCTTGCAGATGCGGGTCTGCTCGAGCGGGCGCTTGCCGGAGTTGTCGTGGTTGCAGTCCACCACCACGGAGGGGTTCTCGAAGGTCTCGCTCGTGTAGCGGCTGGCCAGGCGCTCCAGGTGCTCGTAGTGGTAATTGGGGTAGTTGCGGCCGTCCAGGCCGATGTAGCCGCGCAGCACGGCGTGGGCAAGCGGGTTGCCTTCCGTGGAGACCTCCCAGTTACGGAAGATGAAGGACTGCTTGGCCTGGGCCGCGTAGATGGAGTTCATCATCACGGTGGTTGAGCCGGCGGTGGGGTTCTTCATGCCCACGGGTACGGAGATGCCGCTGGCCACCAGGCGGTGCTCCTGGTTCTCTACGGAGCGAGCGCCCACGGCCACGTAGGAGAGAAGGTCAACCAGGTACTGGTAGTTGGAGGGGTAGAGCATCTCGTCGGCCGTGAAGAAGCCCGTCTCCTCAATGACGCGCAGGTGCATGTGGCGGATGGCCTTCACGCCCTCCAGCAGGTCGTCGGGGGCCTCGGGGTCCGGGTTGTGGAGAAGGCCCTTGTAGCCGGTGCCCTTGGTGCGCGGCTTGTTGGTGTAGACGCGCGGGATGACGACGAGCTTGTCCCTGACCTCGTCGGCCACGCCGGCCAGGTGGTTCATGTAGTCCAGCACGGAGTCCTCGCGGTCCGCGGAGCACGGGCCGATGATGAGCACGCGGCGCTTGTCCTCGCCGCGGAAGATGTCGGCCACCTCCTGGTCAAAGGCAACCTTCTTCTGGGCCATCTCGGCCGAGAGGGGCATCTCCTCGCGGATCTCCGCGGGGATGGGAAGCTTGCGCTTGAAGTTCATGGACATGTGGTTCTCCCTGTTCAGGTTGTTGCTCGTTGCATTATCGTGGCCGCGTCGCACCCACGCAACCGCGTGCGGCTAACATGTAACCGTCCATCAACTCGCGTCGGACCAGCTGGCGAGAAGCGCGCCTCTCGCCCCTCGCTGCCGACGCAGAAGGGAGGGCACATGCCCTGCACCACCATCCTCGTGGGCAAGAAGGCGAGCTTCGACGGCTCCACCATCGTGGCCCGCAACGAGGACTCCTCCAACGGCGAGTTCTGCCCCAAGCGCTTTGTCTCCGTGGACCCCGCGGGAAAGACCAGCTACACCAGCGTAATCAGTCACCTCACCGTGCCCCTGCCGCAAGGAGGCGTGCGCTACACGGCCATGCCCAACGCAGACCTCAAGGAGGGCCTGTGGGAGGAGGCCGGCTTCAACGCCCGCAACGTGGGCATGAGCGCCACCGAGACCCTGACCACCAACGAGCGCGTCCTGGCGGCAGACCCGCTGGTGCGCTATGACGCCGCGACCGGCACACCCGGCGGCATCGGCGAGGAAGACATGGTCACGTTGGTCCTGCCCTACGCCACCAGCGCCCGTGACGGCGTGCTGCGCCTGGGCGCCCTGCTGGAGCGCTACGGCACCTACGAGATGAACGGCATTGCCTTCAGCGACGTGGACGAGATCTGGTGGCTGGAGACCGTGGGCGGCCACCACTGGATCGCCCGCCGCGTGCCGGACGACTGCTACGTCACCATGCCCAACCAGCTGGGCATTGACTCCTTCGACCTCGACGACGCGTACGGCGAGAAGCGCGAGCACCTGTGCTCGCCCGACCTGCGCGAGTGGGTTGCCGCAAACCACCTGGACCTCTCTCTTGATGGTCACTTCAACCCGCGCGACGCCTTTGGCAGCCACTCCGACTCCGACCACGTCTACAACACGCCGCGCGCCTGGGCCATCCAGCGCTTCCTCAGCCCCACGGCCGGCCCCTGGGACCGCGCCCTTCCCGCCGAGGACTTTGGCCCGGAGTGCGACCGCCTTGCCTGGTGCCGCCGCCCGGAGCGCAAGGTGACCATCGAGGACGTCAAGTACGCGCTCTCACTCTGCTACCAGGGCACCCCGTACGACCCCTACGGCCACGACCCGGCGGGCCGCCCCGGACGCTACCGCCCCATCGGCATCAACCGCAACAGCCAGTTGGCCGTGCTGCAGCTGCGCCCCTACGAGCCCGCGGCCACGCGCGCGCTGCAGTGGGTGAGCCTGGGCTCCAACGCCTACAACGCCCTGGTGCCCTTCTATGCCAACGTGGGCCGCACGCCCGCCTACCTGGAGGACACCACCACCCGCGTGACCAGCGAGAACTTCTACTGGGCAAACCGCATCATCGGCGCCCTGGCCGATGGCGCCCGCACCGGGTGCGTGCCGCACGTGGAGCGCTACCAGGAGGCCCTGCCCGCAGCAACGTTTGCCCTGGTCCGCGCCTGTGACGAGCGCGTGCGTGCGGAGGCCGGGGCGGGCGGCAACGTCTGCGGCGAGCTCGAGGCCGCAAACGACGCCATCGCCGACGAGTGCCGCCGGCAGACCGAGGCGCTCCTGGACCACGTGCTCTACGAGGCCTCCATGGGCATGGGCAACGCCTTCTGCCGCTCCGACGGCTAGTCGCAGGGAGAAGCCCGCTGACGCAGACGGGGCGCGCCTCCAGGTGGAGACGCGCCCCGCTCTTGTCTAGAGAGGCGCCGCAACACCCCGTGTGGCCGCCTAGGCGCCCAGGATCTCCAACAGACGCTTGAACTCGGCGTCCACGTTCATGCCAGTGAGGAACGCCACGCCGTTGACGGCGGGGACGTCCGTGGCGTACTCGGTGCCCATGACGTCCACGTAGGCGTCCGCATCCACGAGGGCGCCCTCGAGCTCGGAGAGCTCAACGGCCACCACCTGGGCGTCCACGGAGGCCTGCTCCAGCATCTTGTCGAGCCTTGCCGCCACCATCTCCGAGGTAGCCACTCCAGACCCGCATGCCACGACAACCTTTGACGCCATATTCCGCCTCCCGAAGAGCCCCTTCCAAATTCACAGCCTTCTAAGTTTACCCAAAAACATGACAGGGACGTTACGCGTCATCCGTTGCGCCCGAGGTCCCCGCAACCTGGGTGGCGTCTGCTCCCACAGCGCCCTCCGCCCTGGCCCAAGCACGGGCCAGAAGGGCCGTGCCCTCCGACTGCAGCGCGGCCAGGGACTCTGGCAGGGCGACCTCGGGAAGCGTGACCTCAGGCAGGCTCACCTCCGGCACAAAGGCCCGCAGCAACAGCGACACCGCGCGCGTGAGGTAGCGCCGCTCCTCGGGGTCGGTGGCGGCCAGCGAGTCGAGCATGGCCGGCAGCGTGGTCTGCAGGTTTCCTGCCATGCTGGCAAAGGTGTCCTCCCCGCTTGCGTACAGCACCGAGAAGAGCGTGTTCACAAAGCCCTCGCGCTCCTCCACCGTCATGCTTGAGATCCACTGGTTGAGCGTCTCGTCCAGGGCGGCCGCCCCTCGCGCGATGCCCTTGACCCGCACGAAGTCGCACCCCTCCACCACCCAGGAGAATGGGTCGTGCTGGAGGATGCCCACTGTGGAGGAGTCCACCACCGAGTACTCCTCCTGCTGCTCGAAAAGCATGCCAATGAGCGACGAGCGCGGCACCGTCTTGGATACCAGGCGCGCACGCTCCCTCCAGGAGCTTGCCGCCAGAGACTCCGCCGTGAACCCGGGCCCGTCGTGCGAGAAGACCCTCTCGAGCCGGCTGGCCACCTCGGGGCTGCACGTGGAGGCAACGTACGCGGCGAGGTTTCCGCCCTTGGAGTGGCCGCCCACGTAGATGCGCCCCGATATGGTAGGCGCCACGCGCTCGAGGTAGGCCCTGGCGCTCACCTGCGAGGGGACGTCCCTCTCGAAGGCCATGTTGAAGTCTTCCTTCCAGCCCACCAGCGTGTTGTCGGTCCCGCGGAAGGAGACGTAGGCGTCGCCTCCCGGCAGCCGTAGCGTGCAGGCGGAGAACTGCTTCTCTCGCGCGGCGTCCAGGTCCTCCACGTAGCAGGAGAGGCGGATTCCCCTCATGCGGGGGCTTGCCGCCACGCACGCGAGCAGGCGAGAGAGGCCCGCCGGGCCCCAGAGGCCCCCGGTCATGCCCTCCAGCCACTCCGCGCGGAAGAGGTCGCGCAGGTCCATGCCCTCCTCGGTGCGGGCCGCCTCGGCCTCGGCAGGCAGCTGGAAGTACGAGAGACACGCCAGGATGAGGCTGTCCACGTCGCCCAGGGGGCGCTGGTCGAAGGTCTCGAACTCGTGCGTCAGGTAGCCGAAGACGTTCTTCTCGCGTCCGTCGGTCTCTCTTGCCATGGGACTCCCCTTTCCCCTTGCGCTTCTCCCTGCCCCGCGGGCCGCGGCCTAGTGCTTGCCGCGATAGCGCCTCCTGGTGGCGTGCGCGCTGCCCTTGCGGGCGCCGGCCTTGAGGCGCTCCATGACCTCGGCGGCGCTTCCGCCCTCAAAGCGGCTCTTGAGCTCCACGAGCTGGTCCCTCAGGGCGGCCGCCCGCTCGAAGTCCATGTCGGCCGAGGCGCGCGACATCTCGTCCTCGAGGGACGCCATGACCTGCGCCAGCTCCTCCGGCCCGAGGTCGGCCAGCTCGTCTGCCACCGACTCCGCCGTGGAGTGGTCCGCGGGGGCGCCCTGCTCCTCGGCCCCCGCGCCGGAGGCGGTGTAGAACGCGTGGTCCTTGCGCTTGCGCTTGCCCACGTTCTCGTCGGCCTCCTGGATGAAGCCGGAGATGTCAGCTATGGACTTGCGCACCGTCTTGGGCACGATGTCATGCTCCGCGTTGTAGGCCTCCTGGATGGCGCGGCGGCGGCGCGTCTCGTCGATGGCCTCGCGCATGGAGTCCGTGATGACGTCCGCGTACATGATGACCTGGCCCTGGACGTTTCTCGCCGCGCGGCCCATGGTCTGGATGAGCGACCTCCTGTTGCGGAGGAACCCCTCCTTGTCGGCGTCCAGGATGGCCACGAGGCTCACCTCGGGGATGTCCAGGCCCTCGCGCAGGAGGTTGATGCCCACCAGGACGTCGATCTTTCCCTGGCGCAGGTCCCTGATGATGTCCACGCGGTCGAGCGTCGCGGTGTCGGAGTGCATGTAGTTGACGCGGATGCCCTCGTCCAGCAGGTGGTCCGTGAGGTCCTCGGCCATGTGCTTGGTGAGCGTGGTCACCAGCACGCGCTCCTTCCTGGCAACGCGCTCCTTGATCTCCGCCAGGAGGTCGTCTATCTGGCCGCGCACCGGGCGCACCTCTATGTTGGGGTCCAGAAGGCCCGTGGGGCGGATGATCTGCTCCACCTGGCGCTGCGTGACGGACTCCTCGTAGTCTCCCGGCGTGGCCGAGACGTAGATGAACTGCGGGATGCGCGCCTCGAACTCGTCAAAGCGCAGCGGACGGTTGTCCAGAGCGGAGGGCAGGCGGAAGCCATGGTCCACCAGGGTGATCTTTCGCGAGCGGTCTCCCTCGTGCATGCCGCGAATCTGGGGCACCGTGACGTGGGACTCGTCGATGATGCAGAGCATGTCCTTGGGGAAGTAGTCGATGAGCGTGTAGGGCGGCTCGCCGGAAGCGCGGCCGTCGAGGTGGCGCGAGTAGTTCTCGATGCCGTTGCAGAAGCCCATGGTCTCGAGCATCTCGAGGTCGTAGCTCGTGCGCTGGGCGAGGCGCTGGGCCTCCAGGAGCATGTCGTTTGCCTTGAGTTCCGCCACGCGGGCCTCCAGCTCCTCGCTGATGGTCTTGAGGGCGTGGTTGACCTTGGGGCGCTCCGTCACGTAGTGGGACGCCGGCCAGATGGGGATGGCGTCGAACTCGCGGACGATCTCTCCCGTGGTGTTGTCCACCTCGGCGATGAGCTCCACCTCGTCGCCGAAGAAGCTGATGCGCAGGGGGTTCTCCGCGTAGGGAGGGAAGACGTCCACGGTGTCTCCGCGCACGCGGAAGGTGCCGCGCACCAGGTCATAGTCATTGCGGTCGTACTGGATGTCTATGAGCTCGCGGATGAGGTCGTCCCGCTCCAGGGGGACCTCCTTGTCCACGTTGGGCGCCAGGCCCGCGTAGTCCTGGGGGCTGCCGATGCCGTAGATGCAGGAGACCGATGCCACCACGATGACGTCACGGCGCGAGAGCAGCGAGCTCGTGGCCTGGTGACGGAGCTTCTCGACCTCCTCGTTGATGGAGGAGTCCTTCTCTATGTAAGTGTCTGTCTGCGGGACGTAGGCCTCCGGCTGGTAGTAGTCGTAGTACGAGACGAAGTAGACCACCGCGTTGTTGGGGAAGAACTCCTTCATCTCGCTTGCCACCTGGGCCGCGAGCGTCTTGTTGGGCTCCATGATGAGCGTGGGGCGATTGAGCGCCTCTATGGTCTTTGCCATGGTGAAGGTCTTGCCCGAGCCGGTGACGCCCATGAGCGTCTGGTAGCGCAGGCCCTCCTCCACACCCTCGGCGAGCTTCTCTATAGCCTGGGGCTGGTCACCGGCGGGCTCATACGGGGAAACCACGCGCAGGCGCTCGCCCCCGTGCTCCACGCCAAAGCGGCGCAGCTCGGCGCCAAAGCGCTCCTTGTCCGGTCCCGCATACTCGGCAGCTCCCATTGCGTCCTCCCCTCAGCCCGTGCCCAGAGTGTACCCCATTTGCCCAAAATAAGAAACATCTGTTCTGGTTTTTACCTCAACGAGCATCTACTTGTTCCAAAGCTTGGAAACGCCCACTGCGTAGAGAGGGACATTGCTCATCCAGTCCTGTTCGCGATACCCCGAGAGGGAGAACCTCACGGCGCTTACCCCGGGATTTCTCTCCTTGAACGACCGAAGGCTCTTGGCCTGCAAGTTCTCTTCCGCTTTGACCTCGATGGCAAAGACATTCCCATCCTTCTGGGTGAGGAAGTCAACCTCCCCACGAGAGTTCTCTGCAGACCAGTAGTACGGTCGCATTCTGCAATCGGCAATGAGCTGCTGGCAGACATACTGCTCGGTCAAGGCACCTTTGAACTCGGTAAAGACGACATCTCCCTCAATGACGCTCGACGGTGTGAGACCACTCATGGCCCCAAGGAGGCCGACGTCCAAGAGAAACACCTTGAACGCCCTTCGGTCGTCATAGGCAGAAAGCGGGATGCCGGGCTTGGTCACTCGGGAGACCCTGTGAATGAGGCCGGCCTGCGACAGCCAGGCAAGCACCTCCTCATAGTCCTTGGCACGTGCCCCCTCCCTGACCCTGCCAAAGACAAACTTCTTGTTCTCATGCGAGAGGTGCGCTGGAATGGAGTCCCACAGGTCGTGCATCTTGGGAAGTAGCCTGACGGGAACGTGCTTGCCAAAGTCACGCTCGTAATCCACGAGTATCTGGAGCTGCAAGCGTCGCGCTTCGCCGAGGTCGCCCGTCTGGGCGAACTCCTCCACGACGGCAGGCATGCCACCGACAACGCAGTAGTTCTTGAGGGCCGCCCTCGCCCTCTCACCAAACGCGTTGACGCTGACCGGATCACCATCATCCAGGAATTCCCGGAGCATCTTGTCTCCCGTCGCGTCCAGATACTCCCTAAAGCTCAGAGGGTGAAGGTCCAGCGAGTCCACTTTTCCCACCGGATAGCCAGTGCCCTCCGTGGCGGATACCCCCAGCAGCGAACCAGCAGCGGCGACGGCGAGCTCCGGCAGCTCCTCGCAAAAGTACTTGAGCGCGGTAATCGCCCTCGGGCAGGCCTGTACCTCGTCAAGGACGAGCAGCGTTGAGCCGACCTTCACCCGAACGCCCGTAAGAAGGGAGAGGCCGGCAACGATCCTCTCCATGTCGTACCCAGACTCGAACAGGGCACGCGCCGCATCGTTGTTATCCAGGCTCACGTAGGCCACGTCGTCAAACTGCGTCCTTCCGAACTCCTTGAGGAGCCAGGTCTTTCCCACTTGGCGGGCGCCGTTGAGGATGAGGGGCTTGCGACGACGGGATTCCTTCCACCTCATGAGCTCAGCCATAAGGTACCTGTCCATACGGGCCTCCAAATAACGCTCCGAGATCAAACTCAGCCTGATTTTTGTTATTTTACACAGAAAGTCGGACGTCTTTTTGTTTGAAATCACACTTTTCAGGCGGAGTTTGTATGCATCGCCGCTTCTCGCCATATCGCGCCATGCCATTGACCCCGTCCCCAATGGCACGGGCGGGCAGCGGCAGGCTAGAATCAAGGCCACAGGATGCTTGGGGAGGAGAGACATGGAGAAGGACGCGCGTAACAACACGGCAGGCGGCAGGTCGTCCAGGCCCATGATCGTGGGCGGCGTGGCCGCCATCGCGGTGGGCAGCGCCCTGCTGTGGGCGTCCGAGACCGCAGGCGGCCTTCCCGACGCCGTGGCGTGGGGCGTCTGGGGCGCGGGCGTAGCCATGATCTGCGTGGGCTCCATCCGTAACCGAAAGGAGCTCAAGGCCGCGGCGGCTTCCGCCGGGCAGGCATCCGCTGCCGCCGGCGCGCCGCGGGCCGGCGCCTCCCAAGCGGCGGAAAAGGACGGCACGGGCAGCGTCGAGGCCCTGGTCCAGAGGAGCGAAGACGTAGCCGCCTCCCTGCGGGACCTGGTCTCCCACGGACAGGCCTCGGCCGACTACGGCATGCTTCCGGCGCTCCTGGTGCGCTCCGGCCTCATGGACTGGGAGGGCGCGCCCCGCTTCACCGCAAACCGCCTGCGCCGCAACCGCCGCTGGTGGATGTCCTGCGACGTGGACGAGCTCACCGAGGAAGGCTACGACCGCCTCATCGCCCTGGAGGGCGCCCTCAACCTTGCCGCCGACCTCACAGAGGGGGCCTGCCCGGACGGGACCAGCGGCCAGGAG
>ERZ1034920.2161-NODE-2161-length-11530-cov-13.620305_pt1 | contig 11530 bp, 7 predicted proteins | sample MGYA00520688_ERZ1034920 | MGnify/ENA primary metagenome ERZ1034920 (study PRJEB33766, sample SAMN09781785) | gut metagenome | biome: gut microbiome | host: Homo sapiens | place: Madagascar | study: EMG produced TPA metagenomics assembly of the PRJNA485056 data...
AAATATATAACGTGATGTTATAAGGCGTAATTGCTCCTCTAAATTATCATTTATCAGTTTTGTTTATTACTAAAATTATGTTATATTATAAGGAGACAAACATTAATTTTAGATATGAAAGAAATAATAATACAAAACGTTTTAGATGGAATGAGAGCGGTTCTGTCAGTTGAACAGCTGGATTTGTTAAGCGAAGTGACCCAAAAAGCATTAGCAGAATACGAAATTGCGGTTAAAGCTACAGACGAAGAACAGCGTGATAAAGAAAATTCAGATCTCCTTGGAGCTTTTATTTCTTCGAAAAAAGTTGAAGGATGTTCTGAAAAAACGCTCCACTATTATAAGTCTTCTATAGAGAAGATGATTGCTGCTGTCAAGAAGAATGTCTGCAATGTTACTACTAATGATATTCGCTGCTATTTGGCTGATATGCAGGAACAACGAAAGTTGAGCAAGGTGACAATAGATAATTTGAGACGCATCTTTTCAAGCTTCTTTTCTTGGATGGAAGATGAGGACTATATCACTAAAAGTCCGGTGCGCAGAATACATAAAGTACGTACTGATGCTTTGGTGAAAGAGGTGCTGACGGATGAGAATATAGAAGTGTTGCGTGACAGTTGTCAAGAACTTCGTGATGTGGCGATGATAGACTTGCTACTCAGTACAGGCATGCGTGTGGGTGAGTTGGTAAAAATCAACCGTGAAGACATTGACTTTCAAGAGCGCCAATGTGTTGTGTTTGGAAAGGGTAATAAAGAGCGAGAAGTGTACTTCAATGCCCGTACGAAAATACACCTCAAAAAGTATCTGGATCAACGCTCAGATTCTAACCCAGCTCTGTTCGTCAGTCTCAAAAAACCTCATACTCGATTAACAATTAGTGGCGTTGAGGTTCGCTTGCGCCAGTTGGGCAAGAAAGTAAATCTGCATAAGGTACATCCTCATAAGTTCCGCAGGACATTGGCAACAATGGCTATTGACAAGGGTATGCCGATAGAACAGGTGCAAAAGATGTTGGGGCATGTGAAAATCGATACAACCTTGCATTATGCCATGGTAAATCAGGCAAATGTAAAAATGGCACATCGTAAATTCCTTAATTAAAGTTTAAAGATTATCTAGTTTGCTTAACTTTTGCTATCTTTGTAAGCAAAAAGTGAGCAGATATGAAAGAATATAAATTATCTCAACTCTTAGAGATTAAAAATGGGAAAGATCATAAAGAACTTCCAAATGGGGATTATCCTGTATTTGGAAGCGGGGGAGTTATGCGCTATGTTAACGAGTACTTATATGACAAGCCAAGCATATTGTTACCACGTAAAGGTTCACTAAATAATATTCAATATTGTGATGTGCCTTTTTGGACTGTTGACACATTATATTATACAGAAGTCAACGAAAAGCTTGCTTGTCCATATTACCTATATCGTTACTTACACCTTTTGGATTTGAGCGGTTTAGATACGGGAACTGGAGTTCCAAGCATGACTTTCGATAGCTATTATAATATAAAGGTCATATTACCAGAAATTGAAGAACAAAAGCGAGTTGCTTCTGTTCTTCAGAATCTTGATTATAAAATTGCTCTTAATCGTCAGATAAATGATAATTTACCGATGCTTGACCATTCATCAAGAGGGGCAAGACTTCGTCTCGCTGCTTAGTGAGTGTCATAATCTCTTGGCTGTTTTTGACTATTGCATCAAAGATTGGGCAAAGTTTTTCTTCTAACTTGTTGGCAATATCTACATCTGGTGGCAGTACGATAGTGCTTTGTCTTAAATGGTCTTGTGTTATATGTCCCATCGTTGTTTTTCTTGCTTCTGCCATTTGCTTGAATACACCTATATAGTGTACAAGTTGGTAAAAATAGAATGAACGTGGATAGCCATTCTTTGATGTTACCTTGAATATATGTTGGTTCAATCCACCATTTCCATAAGCCCACAGCATTACTTCCAAAGAAGCTGACCATGAAAACAATACATCACCATCAAACACTTTTACTTCATCAGGAATGTCGGCCTTTACCCATTCTGTATCAACAGATAAGCCATCGTGCATTTCTTTAATCTTGATAACAGGCAATTTGTTATCATCTGTTGGACGATATTTCTGACATGCCAAACCATTTGTGTATTCTGCTATATCTAACAAAGTTCCACAATGCCAACCTTTCGGTATTTCACGCTTCAGCTTATCATTCCACACCATAACACCACCACTTGACTTATACGGCTTACCTTCCTCATTAGGGAAATCAAATTGTACAAACCAATAATCATAGAGTTGCTTTGCCATTGCCTCTAAATTATCATTTATCAGTTTTGTTTATTACTAAAATTATGTTATATTATAAGGAGACAAACATTAATTTTAGATATGAAAGAAATAATAATACAAAACGTTTTAGATGGAATGAGAGCGGTTCTGTCAGTTGAACAGCTGGATTTGTTAAGCGAAGTGACCCAAAAAGCATTAGCAGAATACGAAATTGCGGTTAAAGCTACAGACGAAGAACAGCGTGATAAAGAAAATTCAGATCTCCTTGGAGCTTTTATTTCTTCGAAAAAAGTTGAAGGATGTTCTGAAAAAACGCTCCACTATTATAAGTCTTCTATAGAGAAGATGATTGCTGCTGTCAAGAAGAATGTCTGCAATGTTACTACTAATGATATTCGCTGCTATTTGGCTGATATGCAGGAACAACGAAAGTTGAGCAAGGTGACAATAGATAATTTGAGACGCATCTTTTCAAGCTTCTTTTCTTGGATGGAAGATGAGGACTATATCACTAAAAGTCCGGTGCGCAGAATACATAAAGTACGTACTGATGCTTTGGTGAAAGAGGTGCTGACGGATGAGAATATAGAAGTGTTGCGTGACAGTTGTCAAGAACTTCGTGATGTGGCGATGATAGACTTGCTACTCAGTACAGGCATGCGTGTGGGTGAGTTGGTAAAAATCAACCGTGAAGACATTGACTTTCAAGAGCGCCAATGTGTTGTGTTTGGAAAGGGTAATAAAGAGCGAGAAGTGTACTTCAATGCCCGTACGAAAATACACCTCAAAAAGTATCTGGATCAACGCTCAGATTCTAACCCAGCTCTGTTCGTCAGTCTCAAAAAACCTCATACTCGATTAACAATTAGTGGCGTTGAGGTTCGCTTGCGCCAGTTGGGCAAGAAAGTAAATCTGCATAAGGTACATCCTCATAAGTTCCGCAGGACATTGGCAACAATGGCTATTGACAAGGGTATGCCGATAGAACAGGTGCAAAAGATGTTGGGGCATGTGAAAATCGATACAACCTTGCATTATGCCATGGTAAATCAGGCAAATGTAAAAATGGCACATCGTAAATTCCTTAATTAAAGTTTAAAGATTATCTAGTTTGCTTAACTTTTGCTATCTTTGTAAGCAAAAAGTGAGCAGATATGAAAGAATATAAATTATCTCAACTCTTAGAGATTAAAAATGGGAAAGATCATAAAGAACTTCCAAATGGGGATTATCCTGTATTTGGAAGCGGGGGAGTTATGCGCTATGTTAACGAGTACTTATATGACAAGCCAAGCATATTGTTACCACGTAAAGGTTCACTAAATAATATTCAATATTGTGATGTGCCTTTTTGGACTGTTGACACATTATATTATACAGAAGTCAACGAAAAGCTTGCTTGTCCATATTACCTATATCGTTACTTACACCTTTTGGATTTGAGCGGTTTAGATACGGGAACTGGAGTTCCAAGCATGACTTTCGATAGCTATTATAATATAAAGGTCATATTACCAGAAATTGAAGAACAAAAGCGAGTTGCTTCTGTTCTTCAGAATCTTGATTATAAAATTGCTCTTAATCGTCAGATAAATGATAATTTACCGATGCTTGACCATTCATCAAGAGGGGCAAGACTTCGTCTCGCTGCTTAGTGAGTGTCATAATCTCTTGGCTGTTTTTGACTATTGCATCAAAGATTGGGCAAAGTTTTTCTTCTAACTTGTTGGCAATATCTACATCTGGTGGCAGTACGATAGTGCTTTGTCTTAAATGGTCTTGTGTTATATGTCCCATCGTTGTTTTTCTTGCTTCTGCCATTTGCTTGAATACACCTATATAGTGTACAAGTTGGTAAAAATAGAATGAACGTGGATAGCCATTCTTTGATGTTACCTTGAATATATGTTGGTTCAATCCACCATTTCCATAAGCCCACAGCATTACTTCCAAAGAAGCTGACCATGAAAACAATACATCACCATCAAACACTTTTACTTCATCAGGAATGTCGGCCTTTACCCATTCTGTATCAACAGATAAGCCATCGTGCATTTCTTTAATCTTGATAACAGGCAATTTGTTATCATCTGTTGGACGATATTTCTGACATGCCAAACCATTTGTGTATTCTGCTATATCTAACAAAGTTCCACAATGCCAACCTTTCGGTATTTCACGCTTCAGCTTATCATTCCACACCATAACACCACCACTTGACTTATACGGCTTACCTTCCTCATTAGGGAAATCAAATTGTACAAACCAATAATCATAGAGTTGCTTTGCCATTGCCTCTAAATTATCATTTATCTGACGATTGAGTTCTATCTTACGGTCTAATAAAGAAAGAACAGAAACTAACTTTTCTTGTTCTTTCTTTGTTTTAGGCAATACCAACTTTAGTTCTTTTAAACCAGCTTGGGAAAGGTTATCTCTTGCAGAACCAGAACTAAGCCCAACCAAATGCTCATATAATGTATCTATATTGTATTTGATAAATTCTGGGCAATAGTCTTCGTTAGGGAGTATTGCACAAATAGCTTGATTGGTACAAGCCTCCAATTTCAATAAAGAGGCTTTTCCTGCGGTGGCACCATACATGGCTACAAGTACTGTATCTTTAGGATACAATTCTGTACTTGAGTTTTCAAACCCTTTTTGTGTAATATAGTTTGAGGTTTTGTAAATATATGGAGAAGCTAACTCTCCACTATTTATCCAAGGAATAACACCACCTTCATAATAACTTTTTTCGGTTGATAAAGGTGTTGAACCCGAAGATGTGCGAAATACATCCCCAAGTTTTATCTCTTTCCATCCTACAGGAATAATTCTTTTTCGTTTATATATCTTCTGCTTCATGCTTTTATGTTAGTTTGTAATTTGGTAAGTTCACTTGCCAAATTGTTGATCTTTATATTTGGTCAAGTCAGACTTGACCTTTTTCACTCTTTGTCAACACTTCCTCCCAGTTTTGCTTCCCATTCTTCGATAGTCGGCATAGTACCTTCCAATTTCTCGGGATAGAATTTCTCCAAGTCATATTCTGAGATTGCTATTGGCTGGCTACTCGACTCCAAGGCATATTGTGCTTGGATGCGGTCTTTTTCCTTGCAGATAAGTATGCCAATTGTCGGGTTGTCTCTTCCTTCTTTACGGAGAAGATGGTTACAAGCTACTACGTAGCCGCCAAGTTGACCAACATCAGCAAAAGTAAAGGAGCCAATCTTGACTTCCAGAACTATATAGCATGACAAGTTCAAATTGTAGAAGAGCAAGTCGATGAAGTTCTCCTTTTCTCCAATTTGCAAACAATATTCCTTGCCAACGTAGGCAAAGCCTGTGCCGAGTTCGGTCAAGAACTTGGTGATATTATTGAGCAAGGCATCTTTGAGGATGCGCTCATTATATGGTTTGGTAATGCCAGTAAACGCAAAGTTGTATGGGTCTTTGGTGAGTTCCTGTGCCAAGTCGCTGTCTATGTCAGGCAATGTGGTTTTGAAATTGTTCAAGGCTTTGCCTTGTCGTTCATATAATTCTGTGCTAATAAAGTTAAGTAACATAGAACGACTCCAACCATTTGAAACAATCTCATGGATATAGAATATTGCTTTTTCTGGATAGCCAAAGCACTTGTCAATCAACACCTTGTGATGTCCCCATGGTACGCAGAATATATCTGACTCAAATGTTGCCCCAATTTGGGGCAAAGTTTCTGTTTCATTTATTGCCCCAGTTTGGGGCAACATTTTGGTCACAGGGGCATAAAGGGCATAGAATTGCTTGCAATAATATATATTGCGTTTGGTTAATCCTGAAACATTAGGTAATGCTTCACGCAAATCTTGTACGAGGCGACTTATAACTTTCTCTCCCCATTTTTGTTCTATCTGTAGTTCTACGATGTCTCTACCCAAACTCCAATAGAATTTGAGCATCTCCGTATTGACCTTTACCGCAGCCTTAATCTGGCTTTGGCGATAACGCATGCAGAGTCCTTTGACCCACTGCAAGTAATCTTTATCTAATATACTTATCGGCTTATTCATATTTTTATTCCTTTCCCACATTGCGGTTAAAACTGAGACTTCCGAGTTGCTTCATTATCTCATCTTCCAAACGATGACTTTCAGCGAATTGTTGTGCAAGCGTAGTTTTATAATCGCTCATTCGCTTATTGAACTCTTCTTCCGTAATATCCACATAGTCTATCTTGATATCAAAATACTGTCCGGCAGAGAGGCTATATCCCTTCTCTTTGATTTCATCGTAGGTCACATTGACAGAGAAGTCATCCACAGCTTCCTTATTTTGAAAAGTGCTGACTATCTGGTCAATCTCCTCGTCACGAAGACGAACCTTTTTCAAGCCATTGCTATCTTTGTATTCCTCACCAAGTTTGCTGGCATCAATCAATACCACTTTATCACTCTTCTTTGAATCATCGAAGAAGAGTACAGAAACATTGGTTCCTGTGTTGGCAAAGACATTACTTGGCATGGATACGCAGCCATAAACTATCTTGTTGTCAACGATATGCTTCAGGATTTTGTTCTCAATGCCACTCTTGGCAGTGATGAATCCTGTTGGAATAACAATGGCTCCCTTGCCTGAGTTTTTCTTCAAAGAATTGATAACATGCTGGATGAAGCAGGTATAGATTGCCATGCTGTCTTTTTTCTTCGCTGGCACTTTTGGTACTCCTGCCCAGAAACGAGCAGGAAAGGCTGCTATCTTCTCTCTTGTATCGCTGAAATCCATCTTGAATGGTGGATTGCTTACCACAAAGTCGAACTGGCGAAGGCTTTGTCCGTCATCGCTTTTATGGTAAGGTGCAACGAGTGTGTCACCTTGGATGGCATGATCAAGTGAAGATACCAAACCATTGAGCAACAGGTTGAGCTTAAGCATCTTGTTGCTTCGTTGAGAAATATCTTGGGCAAAAATAGTACAGCGGTCTTCTCCGATTTGATGTGACAATGCCATCAGCAAAGTACCTGTACCTGCTGATGGGTCGTAGCATTCAATATTATGGAGGTCGGCATGATCGCCCACTAATAATCTGGCCATAATGGTAGCGATGGCATGAGGAGTGTAATATTCTGCATATTTTCCGCCTCCAGCTGTGTTGTAGTCTTTGATGAGATATTCAAAGATATTGGCGAAGAAGTCGTAATGCTCTGAAAATGCTTCCTCAAAAGAGAAATTGGCAAGCTTATCCACCATGGCACGTGCAAATGGTGCTCTCTGAGCCACATCTGTCACATATTGGGTTAATGGCTCAAAGAGAGGTATCTTGGTGTTTTGGGTGGTCTGTGTAGAGAAGATGGCAAGATTCTGCTCCGCAATGTCGCTCATCGTATTGTCAAAGATAAAATCAAAATCACCCTTTGCCTGCTGGTTCCAGAGGTTTGCAATCAGATGCTCTGGTTTCAAGCGTGGTAGGTCTGGAGACAAGGAAGCCAGCAACATCATGCGTTCCATGTCACTCAACTCACTGTAAGCGGTTTCCCATTTCTCTGCTGTGCAAATTTTCTCAGCATAGCGGTTTCCTGAGTGTTTGATGGCATAGCCAAACTTGTCATTCAAGAACTTATATAGGAATACCTGGGTGATAATTTTATACTCATTGCCGTCATTGCCCATGCCGTATGTCTTGCAAGTTGCTTTCAGGGCATCGATGAGGGCTACGGTTTTTTCTCTTATTGTCATATTTTTATATTTAATTACTTGGATATGTTCTATTATATTGATTGATGTATTGACGAGCTATTCTGGTTTGAATGAAAGTGAAATCGTCCATTTGAGCCTCTATGCTCGGATAATGATTGAGAGATTGTGCTATCTCTGTCATAACAGTACAATCGAAATATTCATCTTTCTTCAGAATGTCAGCACGGTCGTAAACCTTTTGATCTATTTCTGATTTTATGTCAGAAAGTATCGCCACGATATCATTATCATAATAACTGAAGATGAATGGCTTGTGCTCTTTCAATCTTCGTTGGTTTTCTTCGTGAATCCGCTTGTGGACATTGGCAAACTTGGTGTCACCATTATATTTCTTCAGCAAACGGTTGTTGCTTTCCTGCAATTTTACCAATCGCTCAATGATTTCATCCAACTCTTTACTTTCTTGGTTAAACTTAGCGATACTGTCAACGACAAAGCCATGCTCCTTGAATCTTTGCATGAAGGCATCACGCAGAGTGATATATTCAGGATCGTCTGGGTCTGTATTTTCAGTGAATTTGTGAATCACTAAAGCCCATTTTTCTTGTAACTCCTGTCCACCTGCTATCATTTTCATTTCTTCCTCTCCAATTTTAGAGAAATTGAAGCGGATGTCTTGCATAGCTTCATTGACGAGTTGCTTGGTCTCATCAGAAATGGCAAAGGCTTCCTTTTGGTTGATGATGTCAATGTGGTGTTGCACTTCCTTTAGCATATCTGGGAGTTTGGTCAGTTCAACCTTGCTGAAAGCATCCTTTAAGCTATCATCACCAAATGTACGTACTATATTGGCACAATCCTTGGCTGAAATCAATGCTTTTTTCAAGTCAAGCAGCACCTGCTTATCTTCTATGGAAGAAATCTCAGAAGAGAAGTCTTCTACATTGTTTGTCGTGTAATCAAACAATGTTTGGCGTACATCTTTCATCTGCCGAATCAGTTCTTCAGGGTCTTCTATAACCTGTGAGAATGTATCGGTAACATGATTGCCTTCTACTTCTTCTGGATTGTTGAAGCGATTCAACTCTCTGAGATAAGCCTCATTGGTCTCTTCAAAGTTTTGCTTGATATTAGCAAAGTCGATGACATAGCCATAACGATTGTTCTTATATGGTCTATTTACACGTGTGAGAGCCTGTAAAAGGTTATGATCTCGGAGCTTACGACCAAAATAAAGTCGCTTTAAGCGTGGTGCATCGAAACCAGTCAAGAGCATGTTGAAGACAATAAGCAAGTCTATGCTCATGTTCTTCTTGAAATCCTTGATAATTTGCTTGTGAGTATCCTTGTCATCACTATCGTGCAAGATGAGTCCAACTTTCAGTGGATGCGTCCTGTAACCTGACATAGGTATGGCATTGGCAACCATCCACTCTTGTCCATCCATCTTAATCCGGATAGGCTTGGCATATCCTGAGTCAAGCGTATTGGCAAGACCACCATCAGAGAAGTTTTGGAAAGCCTCATATAACTTTTTTGCTTGTCCGCTTGTCTCGCAGATGACCATGCCACCGAGTGTATCATCTCCCTGTATCTTGCGGAATCTTGTCAAGTCATCTGCTATATAGCGGGCTAATTCTCCTACATAACTATCGTGTTCTATAATTTGCTCACGCTTGATATCCTTCTTTTGTACAAGGGTTTCCAGTTTGTCGTAAACCGCAGAAAGACGTTCCTTATATGAGGTCTCTATATCCTCACGGATTATCTTTAAGGTATATCCGTCAGCAATAGAACGATCATAATAATAAGTATGGAAATAGCGTTGAAAAACCACACTCGAAGCACAATCTTTCTTTAGCAGAGGAGTTCCTGTCAAGGCTATCTTGATGGAATTTGGATCTGCATCAAAAAGATTGGCTAGAAAACAACCACCAGGTTTGTAACCACGATGAGCCTCGTCCATAATGAAAATACGCTGAAGATTTGTTGCATAAGCCGGAAGTTCCACCTTTTGCTTGTCTTCAGCAAAACGCTGGATGTTCACAACTGTTATCTCTTGCTGTCCACTGGTTCCTTCTTGTGCATGGTTGTTGCGGAACTGAGCCATCAATTCCGCACGAGTATTGACTGTCGAAACAACGAGTCCACGAGCCTCAAACTCTTGGGTGGCTTGTTCCAACAAGTCTATTCTATCTACTATGAAATAGAATTTTGCAACCATATTCTTCTTGGCATAATAGTCGGATAGAACATAGGTGAGATAAAAGGACAGTGCCGTTTTACCACTACCTTGCGTATGCCATACTACGCCAGAAGTAGCTCCTTCTGAGAGCTGTTGGCGGATAGCGAGTGCGGCAAACATCTGCTGGTAGCGCATGATGTGCTTTTGATCGGTGCTTTCTATTTTACCATCTACTTCTTTCTCCATTTTAACGTATGCTATGCCATACTTGATGATAAAGAGCAATCGCTCAGGGCTGCACATGGAGGTAAGCATACGGTTCGTAGGAGTATTGACGCCAAGATTGGTTTGATACTCCGGTGTATGATGAATAACTTGACAGTTGAAGTCTGCCAAGATTTGTCTTTCTTCTTTTTGGTTGATTTCCTTATATGGATAATTCTCATTATAAGGTGCTATCGGGAGATTGGAAGGATTCTCCTCACGGAAGCAATTGAAGGGGGCGTTTCCTCTTGCAGCAGTGCAATAGAAAGCTCCTTGGATAGGAACTATTCCCCCCATCGTATCGTACTCCATATTATTAGAAAATATCATCAACTGTGTGATGTTGATGAAGCTACGAAACTTTTTGTTTGGGAAACGCTCTTGATTCATTCGTTTGCTTTCTGCTACAATTCCTCCATGATTGTTTGGCTTTTTTACCTCTACGAAGCAAAGAGGCAAGCCATTGACAAACAAAGTAATGTCTGGGCGGAATTCATCTTGCCCATTTTTACAAGTGAATTCAGCGGTAAAATGAAAAGTATTGTTCTGAGGATTTTCAAAGTCTATCAATTTGATGGGAGATACAGCCTGTAATCTTTTGTAAAAAGACTTACCGAGGTCATCATTCTTTAGTTCTTGGCGAATGGAGCGCAAAATGCTCTTGAACCCATCTTTCTTTGCTGATGGGTTCAACTTATAAAATTGTTCTCTGAAAATTTCAGTCAATATATTCGTGTCAGGGTCATAGACTGTCCCTGCCATATCTTCGCTAATCTTTCCGAAATAAGAATAGCCTAATCGAGTAAGGTGAACCATTGCTGGCATCTGAACTCTTGTTGCTTCGTTGAATTTACTCATTGCTTCATTTTATTGCTTTAAATGCAAATATAGTGATTTCTTTTTATAAATATGCAATTTAAGGTTAATCTTTAACAAGATATAACAAAGAGATCGAGCAGAGAGAGCAGAAGCATAAATTCGTGTTCAAGCGCCAGCTCACGGAGCTGAATGGTCAGGAGATTTATCTTCGCAAGGAGCAGCAGATTGCAGGAAGCAACCAGTTTAAGAAATTGGATGATATTCCTTATAAGATCAGTGTCTTGTTTGATGCAGAAT
>ERZ1034920.2163-NODE-2163-length-11524-cov-5.601011_pt1 | contig 11524 bp, 10 predicted proteins | sample MGYA00520688_ERZ1034920 | MGnify/ENA primary metagenome ERZ1034920 (study PRJEB33766, sample SAMN09781785) | gut metagenome | biome: gut microbiome | host: Homo sapiens | place: Madagascar | study: EMG produced TPA metagenomics assembly of the PRJNA485056 data...
GAGAAGGAGACCTTCCAACCGCCGGCCGCGGGCGCCACGGACGTGACCTTGCGGGCGGGGGCGAGCGTCACGCCGGCACGGCGGGCGCGGGCCAGAAGGACGTTCCTGACGGAGGCCGCCTGGCGAGAGAGCGGGTAGAGCCTGCCCTCCTCCGAGGCCCAGGCCAGGCCTGACGCGGCAAAGAACCCCAGGACCTCCTCCAGCCACCGGGCACCCGCAACCTTGGCGACAAACGCGCCGTTTCTGTAGCGTGCGGGGTCAAGGTCCTCGTTGGCAAAGTTGCAGCGGCCGTTTCCTGTTGCCAGGATCTTCCGGCCGCACTCCAGGTCCTGCTCGAGCACGCACGTGCGGGCGCCGGCCTCCGCGGCCGCGATGGCCGCCACCAGGCCCGAGGCGCCGCCGCCCGCGACCACCACGTCGCAGGCCTTGGGCACCCCGACGGCCGAGGCGGCCGCGAGGGCGCGCTCGCGCAGCTCGGCGCGGGACGGCTTCTTTGCGCGCGTGCGGGCGGCCATGCGCCTAGGCGTCCCTTCCGGCGAGCGCCGCGGTGAGCTCGGCCACCTGGATGACGGTCTGGACGGCCTCGGGAAGCAGGCCGTCGGGCACGCTCCGCTCAAAGCTGCCGGCGTCGCAGGCCGCAGCCAGGGCCGGGTCAATGGGCAGCTGGCCCAGGGCAACCAGGTCAAAGTGGTCGGCCGTCTCCTGAAGGCGGCTGGGGCCGTAGGGGAAGATCTTCTCTGCGCAGTGGGGGCAGGTGACGTAGGCCATGTTCTCCACCAGGCCCAGCACCGGGACGTCCATCATGTTGGCCATCTTGACGGCCTTGCCCACCACCATCTGGACCAGGTCCTGCGGCGAGCTCACGATGACGACGCCCTCCACGGGCAGGCTCTGGAAGACGGTGAGCGCCACGTCGGAGGTTCCCGGAGGCATGTCCACCAGCAGGTAGTCAAGCTCGCCCCAGGCGCACTGGCCCCAGAACTGCTTGATGGCGCCGGCCACCACGGGGCCGCGCCAGAGCACCGGGTCGTCCTCGTTCTCGAGCACGAGGTTGGCGCTCATGACCTTGATGCCGCCCTTGGTCTCAAGCGGCACGAGCAGGTTGTCCTGCGCGTAGGCGTGACAGCCGGACATGCCGAACATCTTGGGGATGGACGGGCCGGTGACGTCTGCGTCCAGGATGCCCACCTTGGCGCCGCGACGGGAGAGCTCGCGCGCGAGGATTCCCGTGACCAGGGACTTTCCGACGCCACCCTTGCCGGAGACCACGCCAATGACGTTCTTGATCACGCAGCCCTCGGCCGGCCCCTCCTGCTGGGGAGCCTGCGCCTGCTGTGCCTGCTGCTGCTCGGCCCCCTTGCTGCGCGAGGCCTCGAACTCCTCGCGGATGCGATCCTTCTCCTGCTCGTCCATCAACGCTCCAATCTCTGGCACGGTCTTCTCGCCCGCGCACGTCAGTCGTAACCATCCATTCTACCCAAGGCCCACGTCCCCGTCCGAGTTGTCCCCGACAGCCCAATCTTGTCTTGCGGGAAGACAAAAAATGGCATTGGGCGTCCCCTTTCCACAAGAAAGGCCCCCTGGGCTTCTCGGCAAAGCTCTTTGCGCCGCAGGCGCGTAGCTTTGCGAGAAGTCCAGGGGGCCGTGCCTTTCATGCGGAAAGACGCAAACTACTTCTTGGCCTTGCCCTGGTTGGCGACGGCGTCGATCTTGGCGGCGATGGTCTCCGGGTCACCGATGTACTGCTTGTCGATGACGTTGAAGTCGCGGTCGAAGGTGTAGACCAGGGGCACGCCGGTCGGGATGTTGACCTTGAGGATCTCCTCCGGGGTCAGCTTCTCGAACTTCATGACGAGGGAGCGCAGGGAGTTGCCGTGGGCGGCGATGAGGACGCGCTTGCCGGCGAGCATCTGCGGGCGGATCTCATCCTCGAAGAACGGCCAGGCGCGGGCGATGGTGTCCTTCAGGCACTCGGTGTAGGGGAGTTGGTCGGGAGCGACGTCGCGGTACTGCTCCTGGGTGTGCGGGTCGCGCTCGTCGCCGGGCTCAAGCTCGGGCGGGCAGATGTCGAAGGAGCGACGCCAGATGAGGACCTGCTCGTCACCGTGCTTGGCGGCGGCGTCGGCCTTGTTCAGGCCCTGCAGGGCGCCGTAGTGGCGCTCGTTGAGCTTCCAGCTCTTGACGACGGGCAGCCACTCGCGGTCCATCTCCTTGAGCACGAAGTTCAGGGTGTGGATGGCGCGCTTCAGGCGGGAGGTGTAGCAGATGTCGAAGTCGAAGCCGGCCTCCTTGAGGGCACGGCCGCCAGCGGCAGCCTCCTTCTCGCCAGTCTCGGACAGCTCGACGTCGGTCCAGCCGGTGAACAGGTTGAGCTTGTTCCACTCGGACTCGCCGTGACGGATAAGGACGAGCTTCATCGTGTCTTCTGCCATGCGTTTCCTCCTAGGATTTACGCGAACATTGCATGCGACCTCACGGTCGTCAACCCCATAGTATGCCGCAGTTGGGTATAGTTGCCCTAGGCTAACTAACGTTTTTCTCGCCTGGGATTGATTCCAGGCGGCATGGCCGCCAAGCGGCCGGAAGGGGAGGGTCCCATGAGCCCCGTGGACGTCATCATCGTTGTCGCCGTCGTGGCGGCATTTGTGGCATGCATTCGCTACCTCGGCAAGAGCCAGAAGAACGGCTGCTCCGAGTGCGGCGGAAGCTGTTCGGCGCACGGCAAGGGAGACTGCACGGCCGCAAAGCGCATGCTCGCCGACGCCGACCGTGCCCTCGCGCGCGCCAAGTCCTGCGACTGCCAGCGGTAGGGAGCTGCGGCGGCGGGCTCTTCTCGCCTGACGTGCGATGGGAGACAGGCGGCAGATTCTGTGAGGTGAGCGGGCATCCGGTGGGGTGAAACACGTGCGTAACACGCTTGTGGGAACCTAGCCCGGATTGAAGAAATTCCCCGCCGACCCCTGGAAGGAGTCTGCATGAGCAGCGAGAAGGACATCGACTTCGTTCTTCGCACCGTCGAGGAGCGAGACATCCGCTTTGTCCGCCTTTGGTTCACCGACGTCCTGGGCAACCTCAAGTCCTTTGCCATCTCCCCGGAGGAGCTCGAGGAGGCCTTTGAGGAGGGCATCGGCTTTGACGGCTCCTCCATCGACGGCTTCGTGTCGCTGGAGGAGTCCGACATGCTGGCCTTCCCGGACCCCGACACCTTCACGCTCCTGCCGTGGCGCCCGACTGAGTCCGGCGTGGCCCGCGTGTTCTGCGACGTCTACACGCCGTCGCGCGAGCCGTTCGGCGGAGACCCGCGCAACTGCCTGCTCAAGGTCTTCACCAAGGCCGACAAGATGGGCTACATCCCCAACGTGGGCCCCAAGATCGAGTACTTCTACTCCGACAGCCAGCACGAGCTCAAGCCCAAGGACGATGCGGGCTACTTCGACCTCACGCCCATGGACAACGCCAACGACCTGCGTCGCCAGACCACGCTGATGCTCGAGAAGATGTCCATCCCGGTGCAGTACTCCTACCACGCCGCCGGCCCGTCCCAAAACGGCGTCGAGCTGCGCTTCACCGAGGCCGTGAGCTGCGCCGACAACATCGTGACCGCGCGCCTGGTCATCAAGCAGCTCGCCGCCCAGCAGGGCATGTACGCATCCTTCATGCCCAAGCCCGTCGCGGGTCAGCCGGGCAGTGCCATGTTCCTGTACCAGTCCCTCTTCAGCCACGAGGGCGAGAACCTCTTCTGGGCCCCCAAGGACTACCACGTGGCGCACCTCTCCGACCTGGCCCAGCACTACGTGGCCGGCATCCTCAAGTACGCCCCGGAGTTCACGCTGGTGACCAACCCCACCGTCAACTCCTACAAGCGCTTTATCTCCACGGGCGAGGTCCCCAACTACGCAACCTGGGGACGCAAGAACCGCTCCGCCCTGGTGCGCATCCCGGCCCACAAGCCGGGCAAGCACGTCTCCACCCGCATCGAGCTTCGCAGCCCCGACCCCACGGCCAACCCGTACCTGGCGCTGGCCGCCACCATCGCCGCCGGCCTCAAGGGCATCGAGGAGGAACTGCCCCTGCCCGAGGAGTCCACGCGCGACACCTTCCTTCTCAGCCAGAAGGAGCTCGAGGCCAGGGGCATCAAGCGTCTGCCGCGCACCCTGGGCGAGGCCATCCAGAACTTCGAGGAGTCCGAGCTCATGCGCGAGGTCCTGGGCGACCACATCTTTGATTACCTGGTGCAGGAGAAGAAGCACGAGTGGAACGACTACTGCACCGCGGTCACCGACTGGGAGCGCGAGCATTACTACGGCGGCTACTAGCCCCGCGCGCCCGTAATCGGGCCTGAGAACCACGAGGGCGGCGCCCCGGCTGGTCTGCCGAGGTGCCGCCCTTGCGTATTTGCGCAGAAGTCACCTTGGTGTGAGCGATTTGGAAAACTCTGTGCAGAAGTGACCCTCGTGTGAGCCTGTTTTTGGGCCCTCGCGAGTATCGGCCATTTGCCAACTGGGGTTTCTTCACGCGACCGGCGCCGATTGGCCCAAATTGACCGGAAAGCCACTCGCACGAAGCGCACTTCTGCACAACTTTTTGGAAATCACTCACACGAAGGGCAGTTCTGCGCAGCAGAACTCCGCTGGAGAGTCTTGAGGTGCTGCATGCAGCCTCTATGCGTATGCATATTAATGTGATTCCATCTGGCCATACGTGTCTCAATATGCATCAAAACTAGCAAATTGGCTGCAAATATTAGCTATCATGCAAAAATGAGCGTTCAGTATGTCAATCGTGTAAAGAAAGCCTGGATGTGTCGAGACTGAAAGATAGCTGGCGCAAACTGGTCAATCAGGCGACGGACGGGGCGCAAGCCCTGACACGGGGAAGACCTCGTGCCTTCCGTCGGGAAAGGGCGTGACCGCGCGCCAAAGCTTTTTTGGGAAGGGAATCCCAGCATGAACCTCAACAAGACGCTTGACCGCCGCAACTTCATCCTTGGCCTTGGAGCTGCGGCTGGCGCAGCCGTGCTCGCAGGCTGCGACGGCAACTCTGGCGCAGGCGCTGCCGCCAGCACCGACTCCGCAAACGCCGCCAGCTACACCCTGGTCCAGGATGGCAAGATCATCGTTGCCTCTGACCTGGCCAACCCGCCGTTCGACTACATGGATGGCACCACCGCCGTGGGCTTTGAGGTCGATCTCATGGACGCCGTCGCGGCAAAGATGGGCCTCACCTGCGAGTACCTGCCGGCCATGAAGTTCGACAGCATCATCCCGCTCATCAAGCAGGGCGGCAAGGCTGACTGCGGCGTCTCCAACTTCACCATCACTGACGAGCGCAAGCAGGAGATTGACTTCACCGACCCCTACATCGACTCCAACCAGGGTGTCGTCGTCAAGGCCGACTCCGACAAGACCACGGCCGAGGCCTTGAACGCCGATGGCGTGAAGATCGCCTGCCAGTCCGGCACCACCGGCGAGGCCTGGGCCCAGGAGAACCTGCCCAAGGCCACCATCGTCTCCCTGGACGACCCCGTCCAGGCCGTGACCGGCGTCTCCACCGGCATCTACGACGCCGCCTCCGCTGACCTGCCCGTCATGAAGTACCTCTGCAGCAATTCCTTCACCGACTGCCAGGTGGCCATCGAGATCCCGACCGGCGAGCAGTACGGCATCGTGGTCTCCAAGTCCAACGCCGGCCTTACCTCCGCCATCAACGAGGCACTCGCCGCCCTCAAGGACGACGGCACCATCGAGAGCCTCGAGGTCAAGTGGTTCGGCTCCGCAATGTAGCAACCCTTTGCAGGCGAGAAGTGCGCTTCTTGCCTGCATTTCAGTGACCGGGCAGATGCCCTAGCCATCCCTGGGAAAGGACCCACCATGCAGATGAACATGAACCGTCGCGAGTTCCTGGCCGCCTTTGGCACCGTCGCCGCCGGCGCCGTGCTTGCCGGTTGCGGCAACTCCAACGCCACCAGCACCGACTCCTCCTCCGACGCCAAGTCCGACGAGAAGAAGGGCATGACCCTCATCGAGGACGGCAAGCTCACCGTCGTCGCCGAGCTGGGCTTTGCCCCCTTCGAGTACATGGATGAGAAGACCGGCGAGCCCGTGGGCTTTGACGTCGACGTCATCAACGCCGTCGCCGAGAAGATGGGCCTCACCGCCTCCTACCTGCCCAACCAGAAGTTCGACACCCTGGTGCCCATCATCAAGCAGGGCGGCAAGGCCGACGTCTCCATCGCCGCCATCACCATCACCGACGAGCGCATGGAGTCCGTCGACTTCTCCGAGCCCTACCTTGACTCCAACCAGGCCATCGTCGTGGCCAAGGGTTCCTCCGAGACCGAGGAGACCCTGAACGACGCCTCCAAGCAGGTCGTCTGCCAGGGCGGCACCACCGGCGACGAGTGGATCGGCGAGAACCTCCCCGACGCCGTCCGCGTGCCCGTCGACGACGTGACCGCCGCCCTCACCGGCGTCCAGACCGGCCTCTACCAGGCCATGGTCGTCGACCTTCCCGTTGCCTCCTACATGCTGGCCCAGTCCTTCTCCGACCTCCAGATCGTCAAGGAGATCCCGACCGGCGAGCAGTACGGCATCGCCGTCTCCAAGGACAACCCCGAGCTCACCCAGGCCGTCAACAAGGCCCTGGAGGACATGAAGTCCGACGGCACCATGAAGGAGATCGAGACCAAGTGGTTCGGCTCCGAGATCTAGGCCGCCACAAGGCTCAATCTCAGCGTTTCAGCAGATAGAAAAGATGGCGGGGCCCTTCCTCAGAGGGGTCCCGCCCACAGCTTATGAATGGAGAGAAGATGCAGCTCCCGAGCAAGAGAGGCGGTCTGGCGCACGCGCTGGCGGCCCTGTTTGCCGCGGTGCTCGTGGCGTCTTGCGGCGTGGCCCTGGCCACCCCGCAAGCAGCGCTTGCCATGACCACCGAGAAGGCCACCGCCAAGCCCAACGAGGACGGCGGCTCCGGCGTCATTGGCGCTATGAACACGCGCCTTACCTGGGAGGGAACGGTCGAGTCCGGCGAGGACGTCTCGTCCGTGACCCTGCAGCTGCCCGAGGGCGCGACCTTTGACGGCTCCACCACGCGCATCACCGTGCTCGAGGGCCTCAACCGTGTGAACGTCGACGGCACCGCCGCACCCTCCGGCCAGAGCATCACCGTGAGCTTTGCCACGAGCATCCCCGAGGGGTCGCTGCTGCGCCTCGAGGTCACCGACATGCAGTTCCCCGGCGAGGGCGGAGACTACCAGGTCACGGGCTCCTACACCACCGATGACGGCGCAAGCCACGAGCTCGCAGCGTCTCCCGCCATCACGGTCATCGCCAACACGCCGCTGCAGTCCATCGTCAACTGGCTCGACAACCAGGCGTGGGTGGAGGCGTGGAACTCCAACCAGTTCCTCGGCATGTTCTTCAAGCCGCAGCTTCTGGTCACGTCCTTCTCGTCGCTGTTCCCCGGCTGGCTTCTGTGCCTGGGCATCGTCATCGCGGCCTACCCGTTTGCCATCGCGCTGGGCCTGCTCTTCTCGCTGCTCAAGATCTCCAAGCACCGGCTGCTTCGCGCCATCGCCGTGGTCTACATCAACATCCTGCGCGGCACCCCGCTCTTCCTGCAGATCTACATCATGTTCTTCGGCCTTCCTATGGTCGGCATCAACATTGACAACAACCTGCTGGGCATCATCGTCATGGCCGTCAACTCCTCTGCCTACCTGGCCGAGATCTTCCGCGCGGGCATCCAGTCCATCCCGCAGGGCCAGTACGAGGCCGCAAGCTCCCTTGGCATGAGCTACGTCCAGACCATGTTCACCATCATCCTGCCGCAGACCGTGCGCCGCGTGATCCCAACCGTGACCAGCGACTTCATCACCTCCTTCAAGGACACCTCGCTGCTTTCCTCCGTGGGCGTCATGGAGCTCATGATGTTCTCCAAGAACCTCACCACGGTGTCCGGCAACATCACCCCGTACGTGGCCGCCGGCATCTTCTACCTCATCGTCACCCTGCCGCTGATCAAGGTCGTCAGCATCGTCGAGAACCGCATCGCCCGCTCCGAGCGCGGCGAGGGCCCCAGGCCCAAGGCCAAGGCCCAGCTGAAGGAGGCTGCCGATGTCCAGTAAGATCCTCTCGCACGCGCCTGCCGTGCAGGTGCCACCCGCGCTTCCCGCCGAGGAGGCCGCCCGCATTGCCTGGGACGCCGACCAGGGCCTGACGCGCCACCACTTCACGCCCGGCGAGCACCCCATCGTGCGCATCGAGCACCTCAACAAGAGCTTTGACGCCACGCAGGTCCTGAAGGACGTCAACATCAACGTTTGGCCTGGCGAGGTCGTCGTCGTGCTGGGCCCGTCCGGCTCCGGCAAGTCCACCATGCTGCGCTGCATCAACCTGCTTGAGACGCCGACGGCCGGCCACATCCTCATCGAGGACCAGGAGATCACCGGCAAGAGCAACGCCGACGTCAACAAGCTCCGCCGCGACGTGGGCATGGTCTTCCAGGGCTTCAATCTCTTCCCGCACCTCACGGCCAAGCAGAACGTCATGATCGGCCAGACCAAGGTGCTCAAGAAGAGCAAGGAGGAAGCCGAGGCCGAGGCCATGAAGCAGCTTACCGCCGTGGGCCTGGCCGACCGCGCAGACTTCAAGCCCGCCCAGCTCTCCGGTGGCCAGCAGCAGCGCGTGGCCATCGCCCGTGCCGTGGCCATGCATCCGGACGTGCTTCTCTTTGACGAGCCCACCTCTGCGCTTGACCCAGAGCTCGTGCGCGGCGTCCTGGACGTCATGCGCGACCTCGCGGAGAACTCCGGCATGACCATGATCGTCGTCACCCACGAGATGGGCTTTGCCCGCGACGTGGCCGATCGCGTGGTCTTCATGGAGGAGGGCGTCGTCATGGAGCAGGGCCTGCCCGAGGACGTCTTCGACCGACCCAAGAATGCTCGCACGGCGGAGTTTCTCGGCTCCATCAAGTAGCGCCTGCGCCCCTCGCGCGGGCGGGAGCGCAGGCGAGAAGCGCGCCCGCTTGCACGTTCGTGCCGCAAAATCGACAGGATGCGCCCCGGCTCACCCTCTGAGCTGGGGCGCATTTGTTATTTTGTGGAGCCGCCGCGCGTGGCCGCATGCGTGTGGTAGGCTTTTGGAGAATATATGTCCGCATAGCACAGGGGGCCCGAGGGTGCATCACAAGAACATCCTGCTTGTCTCAGCCACCACCAGACTGCACGACCGCATGCGCGAGCTGTCGCATGCCGTCGACGTCTCCATCGCGCTTGCCAACGAGGAGACCTTCCCGCAGGCCATCTCCTCCGGCCACGAGTTTGACCTCGTCATCCTGGACGGGGAGGGCATGAGTCAGGACACCCTCAACGCCGTGGACTCCTTCGTGGCCGAGAACGGCTTCATCCCCATGCTCTTTGTTCAGGACCCGGACAAGCTGGCCACGCTCCACATGCCCATGCAGGGCAAGAACGACTTCATCCTCTCCACCGCCGGTGCGGCCGAGCTCGAGGTCCGTTGCACGCTGCTTCTGTGGCCTGGCGAGGAGAGCGCCCCGGCAGACATCGTCACCGTGGACAACATGACCATCAACCTGGCCACCTACCAGGTCTACATCGACGAGAAGCCCGTGGACCTCACCCTCATGGAGTACTCGCTGCTCTCCTTCCTGGCCACTCACCCCTCCCGCGCCTACTCGCGCGAGACACTGCTCCACCGCGTCTGGGGCTTTGAGTACTGCGGCGGCACCCGCACCGTGGACGTCCACATCAGGCGCGTGCGCTCCAAGGTGGGCCCACAGGTGGCAAGCCACATCGTCACCATCCGCGGCGTGGGATACCTCTTCCGCATCTAGGAAGTTGACAAAGGGACAGTCCCTTTGTCAACCCGAGGCCGTCTCCCAGGGGGAGGCGGCCTTTTTCAGGAAGCAAAAAGGGTCGTGCCGGCGGCGTGGCATCGCGCGTTGGCGAGAAACGCCCCGTGCCCGTGGGGTACATTCGTTCATGGAAACAAAGCGCCAGACGCCCCGGCGGGCGCGCGCCAGAGAGAGGGATTCACCATGGACGAGAAGTACAACGGCATGCCCCAACAACCTGACGAAGGCGGCGAGCAGCCCACGCAGAAGAGGCCTCCCATGCCCGAGGAGCTTGGCGGCACCCGCGTGGCGCCCAAGGCATCCGAGGCTGCCCCTTCTGCCAGCGGAGCCCCCAGCTCCAAGGGGCCTCGACACCACCACCCCGGCGTCAGGGCCGCGCTCCTGGGCGTGGCTGGCGGCGTTGTGGGCGCGGCTGCGCTGACGGGCGTGCTTTTGGGCACTGGCGTCATCGGCAGGACGACTGCCACCTTCACCACGGGCTCCAACCAGCCCATCACCATCAACCCGTCCGACAACGACACCTCCACCGCCACGGCGGTGGCCGCCAAGTCCCTGCCGTCCGTGGTCACGGTCTCCTGCACTTATGACTCGGGCGAGGGCCTGGGCTCCGGCGTGGTGCTTGACACCGAAGGCAACATTATCACCAACAACCACGTCATCGAGAACGCCGACAGCATTACCGTGACCATCAACGGCAAGAGCTACGACGCCGAGCTCGTGGGCACGGACACCTCCAGCGACCTCGCCGTGGTCAAGGCGGACCTCCAGGGAGACTCCGTCACGCCCATCGAGGTGGGGGACTCCTCCGCCCTGCAGGTGGGCGACTGGGTCATGTCCGTGGGCAGCCCGTTTGGCCTCGAGCAGTCCGTCTCGCAGGGCATCGTCTCTGCCCTGACGCGCAACGAGCTCATGCAGTCCAGCTCGGGCAACACGCTCTACACCAACCTCATCCAGGTGGATGCGGCCATCAACCCCGGCAACTCCGGCGGCGCCCTGGTCAACGACCGCGGCCAGCTCGTGGGCATCTGCACGCTCTACTCCTCCGATACGGAGAGCTTTGCCGGCATCGGCTTTGCCATCCCGGGCAACTACGCCGTTGACGTGGCGCAGAAGATCGTGAACGGCGAGCAGGTCACCCACGCATACATCGGCCTGTCCATGCAGACGGTCAACGCCCAGAACGCCAAGGCCAACAAGCTCTCCGTGAGCCAGGGCGCCTACGTGGCCGAGGTCACCGACGACAGCCCCGCCGACGAGGCCGGCATCCAGAAGGGCGACATCATCGTGGGCATCGGCGGCACGCAGATTACGTCCGCGGACGGCGCCATCCTGGCCGTGCGCTCCCACAGCATCGGCGAGACGGTCCAGGTCACGGTCATGCGCGGCAACGACCAGAAGACCTTCGACGTCACCCTGGGCTCTGACGAGGAGCTCCAGAGGCAGCAGGAGGAGGCCAACAGCCAGCCGGTGAGCGACATCAACTCCTACACCAACGGAAACGGCAACGGGTCCGGCCAGGACAACTCCCAGCTGCTCCAACAGTTCCAGCAGTGGCTGCAGCAACAGCAGGAGGGCTACGGCTACAACCAGCGCCAGCGCTAGCCCCAGCCCCCCCCAAATTGGGGACGTGTTTAAACTTGTGCAAAAA
>ERZ1034920.2164-NODE-2164-length-11522-cov-16.434377_pt1 | contig 11522 bp, 13 predicted proteins | sample MGYA00520688_ERZ1034920 | MGnify/ENA primary metagenome ERZ1034920 (study PRJEB33766, sample SAMN09781785) | gut metagenome | biome: gut microbiome | host: Homo sapiens | place: Madagascar | study: EMG produced TPA metagenomics assembly of the PRJNA485056 data...
CACGTCAGTGGTGGAAGGGGGGGAGGCCGCCGCAGGCGGCCGGGGCTGTGAAAAATGTAAATCATTTTTTTCACAGCCTCCTGGTTTTTTCTTATATGCAGGCAGTTTTCATGACTCCAGTTCCTTCAGTCGTTTCAGGAGTCTTTGGGCGTGCCGGTCAGCAGTATCAAGAACCCTTTTCATGTCCTCTTCGGTGCTGAAGCCGGGAATATAGGCTGTTCCGAAGCTGTACACCGGCTGTTCATATTTCATCCTGCATAGGGCGGCCATTTGTTCAAAATTGTAGAGAAAGTCCTCTATTTCGTGACGGTTCTGCCCGTTCTTTTGGTAATGGTCTGCACTGCCGCCAACGGTGAAGGATAAAAGAAGATGCTTCCCGTCAAGTGCATGGCCGGTGGATCCATAGGCAAATCCATGGGAAAAGACTTTTTCTACCCAGTTCTTAATGATGGCAGGAAACGAGTACCAGTAGAGAGGAAACTGGAACAGGATGATTCGGGCCTGCTTTACGTATTCCTGCTCTTCGGCGGGATCAAAATCCCAGCCGAGAAGGTCCATACGGCGGAGGACAGCGGAAATACCCGATTCACCTATTTTCTCCAGTATAGTCCTGTTGGCCAGGGAAGTGCTCAAATCCGGATGACCGGAAACGATTAAAATATCTGACATGATCTGCTCCTTTCTTTCCCGTGGGAAATGGGTATATCATAAGGCCTTTTTCCTTTCTGCGCAAGAATGCACTTTTTACATAGAAAGTATATTGGGAAACTGATACTATGGAAAAAGTAAGCTGCTTACCTTAAAGTGCATTCTTCCATGGAAGTCTGTTTTGCCTTACAATATACCTGATAAATGGAAAGAGTATGGGGAAAGGACGAGGTGCGATGGAAGAAATATGGAGTCGGGTCAGCGTGCGCCGGTTTGAGGATAGGCCGGTGGAAAGAGAGAAAATAGAAAAAGTGCTTCATGGGGCCATGCAGGCACCGTCAGCGGGAGATGAGGAGGCCTGGCGTTTTTATATTATTGAGGACAGAGCACTGCTGAAAGAACTGTCAAAGGTCAGTCCCTATGCCTCACCGGCATCTTCAGCACCGGCGGCTGTGGCGGTCGTTTTTGACCGGCAAGCGCTTCGGTTTCCGGAATTCGGAGAGATCGACTGTGCCATGGCCTCTGAAAATATACTGCTTGCATTGGAAGGACTGGGGCTTGGCGGTGTTATGCTGGGAATCGCTCCCATCAGGGAAAGAATGGATAAGATGCATGAACTTCTTCATCTGCCCCAGCAGGAAGAAGCCTTTGCCATCATTCCGTTCGGATACCCTTTGGGAAAGGGAAAGAGCAGAAATCGATTTGACAGGAGAAAAATTCATTATTTATAAAGGAAGATGAATCGGATGGAAGACAACAAAATGTTTCATTGCCCCGTAGAAGCCACGCTTTCCGTTATTGGCGGCAAATATAAGTGTATCATTCTCTACCACCTTGCAGGGCAGGTTCTTCGGTTCAGCCAGCTGCAGAGGTTGATTCCAAACGTAACTGCCAAAATGCTGGCGCAGCAGCTTCATGACCTGGAAAACTTCGGGCTTATTCATAAAACAATTTATCCTGTGGTGCCTCCGAAAACGGAATATTGCCTCACCGATTTCGGCAAGACCCTTTCCCCTATTGTGACTGCCATGTGTGACTGGGGGAAACAGTATATGGGAGAGCGAATTCTTTCGGAAAATGAATCGGGCAGGGAAGTACAGAAATAAAGGAAAGGACTTATGATGGATTCATGAGTCCTTTTATAGTGGAGAAAAGGAAGTGACCTGTTTTTATGCTTCCCCGGAAGTAACTATGTGACTTTAAAGTGCATTCTTACAAAAAAGCAGGTACTCCGTTATAATACATTCATGATTGTGACCGGTCTGTGGGAGGGACGCCTCCATGGAAAAAAAGATTGTATTTGAAAAGGAGTTTACTATGTTACATGAAATCAACTGGCCGGAAGAATATCTGCCCGGCTTTACGGACAATTTTGCTTCCAATGAAATCATTGTCCCCGGCATTACGGCGGAAGAGGTATTTAACAATCTGCTGGATACCTCCATCTGGCCGACCTATTATGATAATGTGGCAGATGTGTATTTTTATGATCATGATGGCCCTGTACTTCATGAAAGTACCCGCTTCCGTTTTAAGACATTCGGATTCCCGGTGGAAGCACAGGTTGTTGAATTTGAAAAGCCGTCTGAAGGGAAGCCGGGAAGGCTGGCCTGGCACGGCTGGGCAGAAGGCGATGCGGAACACCGCCTTGATGTGATTCATGCCTGGCTTATTGAAGATATGCCTAAGGGAAGGGTACGTATTCTTACGCAGGAATCCCAGAAAGGAAAGCCGGCAGCAGACCTGTTCAATACCCACCCCGATGTGATGAACATGGGCCATCAGGACTGGATCAAGGGACTGGCACAGACGGTGCGCCGTCTTCATGGAAGGTAAGGGAACACCATGAAAAAGGCATTCACATTTCTGCTCATTGTCCTTTCCTTCCTTTGGAGCATGGCTCCTGTACAGGCGGCAGGCAGTAAGGGAAAAATACTGGTCGCTGCTTCCGGCAGGGACAAAATGACGCTTAAAGACGGCTCTACCATGAATGTGGGGTTCTTCCTCAATGAGCTGGCCGTTCCTTCCATTGATCTGGCGGAGAAGGGTTATGAAATCGTGCTGGCCACACCGGAAGGAGAGAAACCGGCAATGGATGATTCCTCCGACGACAAGAAATTCTTCGGCGGAAGTGAGGGGAAAAGGGCCTCGGCCAGGGCATTTGTCAATGGCCTTACTCCCATTTCATTTAGGGAAGCCCTGAATCATCTTGATGAGTATCAGGCCATCTTTATTCCCGGCGGTCATGCACCGATGACAGACCTGATGCAGAACAGGGAACTGGGAATGATGCTCCGCTATTTTCATGAAACCGGTAAACCTACAGCCATGATCTGTCATGGCACGGTGGCAGCTCTGGCAGCTCTTCCGCAAAGCTCTGCCTACAGGGAAGCTCTGACAGACGGTGATTTTTCCAAAGCTGCGGAAGCGTCAAAAGGCTGGATTTATAGAGGTTATCATATGACTGTCCTTTCTGATGCAGAAGAGTGGCCGGGAGAATTAAGAAAAGGGACAGAAATGCCTTTCCACGTAGAGCAGGCACTGGAAATCGCAGGGGGCTATATGGAAGAAGGATCCCTTTACCGGAGTCATGTAGTGAAGGACCGTGAACTGATTACCGGACAGAATCCTGCTTCCGATATGGCACTGGCCAAAGCACTGGCAGAGGCTTTGGATAAAAGGCAGGATTTCTACTAAAAAAAGGGCTGTGAAAAAAATGATTTACATTTTTTCACAGCCTTTTTTATACATAAATTTTCACGGAAATTGGCCAAATGACAGTCTGCTTCCTGCCTCTACGTCATTTCGAGCGATGCTGCATGTAGTTATGGATGATCATGCCTTTTGCTCTATTGAGGCTCTGAGCCGAGAAATCTCTTGCCACCATGCTGCTTGCGCCATTAGGGAAGCACTGATTCATTCGCTGAGTCTTCCTTAACCCTCAGCCGCGAAGCGGCTGTCAAACTTAAGAACCCGACCGCCAAAGGCCGGTCAAACCTTTGAACCTTCCGCGCCCAAAGGGCGCGGTCCCTTACCATTCCGATTCGTGGTCAAGGAGCCAGCCGCCGGCGGTGCAGGCGGGGCAGATGCAGTATTTCACGCCCTTATCCTTTGCTTCATGAGCGGCCTTTGCCAGGCCTTTGGCTGTATCGGCGCCAAGGACTTTGGCTCCTTCTTCCGATTCAAAGAAGGGGATGACGTGGTCAATGGAGCATACGTCTTCTTTGAGTTCCTTTTTGAGGGTGAGGGCCGCTTCCTTTTCGTCCGTTGTTCCGGTAGCCTTGAGGTACGCCTCGCATACCTTTTTCAGCCCTTCGTAGCAGCTGGGGGCATTCATGACTTCCTTAACTTTTTCAAGAATTTCTTCTTTTGCCATTTTCTAGTATCCTTTCTGTTCAAACATCATGTGGGATGTGGCTTCTGCAGCCACCGTACCGTCTTCGTGGAGCACCTGGGCTTCCATGACCGCCAGGGGGCCTTTCCGTTTCACCTCATGACAGATGACCTTCACCGTTTCCCCGATGAGCACGGGAGAACGGAAGCGGGATTCCATTTTGCCGGTGTAGGCAGGTATCCCGGTGGTGAGGAAGAGGTAATTTCCCATGACCTCGTCCATGAGGGTCATGATGAGACCGCCGTGCATGCGGTCATTATAACTCTGGTGCTCATGGGAAGGGGTGAAGAAGGCAAGGCAGCCTTTGGGAATGGAAAAGAAATGAAGATGGAGCCCTATGGGATTGTCGCTGCCGCAGGCAAAGCACATGCTGTAGGCAGGGCCTCCGGCGAGTTCCTTCAGGGGCTGGCCCAGCTTTTCCTCCTCCCCATGGAGAAGCGCTTTTTCTTTATCATTTAAGGGGAAATGTTCCTGGTGCTTCATGAGACCTCCTTTTGAAGAAATAACTTTCGGTACATCTCTTCTCCTATATTATAACACCGGGTGAAAGAAAAAGAGCCGGAAAGGAATGACTGGCATTTCTTCCCGGCTCTTTTCTTCTTTTAGAATCGGTCCAGCAGATGGTAGCCCTTTCCTTTGAGGAAGGCTTCGGTCTCCGATTCGGTGGTGGAGAAGACGGCGATAGGGGAGCCGCTCCGGCGGTCGAAGGAAATATAGAGATAGCGGATCATGACGTTGGCGTTCTGCAGGTCCGACAGGATGTGGTCCAGGGTGCCGGGCTTATCGGATTTCATGTCCACGGCGAGGACCAGGTCCACCCGGCACTGGTAGCCTGCCTTTTCCAAAGCTTCCTTTGCTTCTTCCGACTTGTCCACAATGAGGCGGACGATGCCGAATTCCGCGCTGTCCGTAGCCAGCATGGTGTAGATATTAATGTCATTTTTTGCCAGAATGGCAGTCATTTTGCTGAGTGCGCCCTTTGTATTGGCGGTGAAAATAGAAACCTGGTGTAACATAGTATCCTCCTTCATCAGAGTTTTCCGCTCTGCCGGTATTACAGTGATTTTAACATAAATGGGGAAAATGAGATAGAGGGGGAGACCTGCGGCACGGGAATCGGGCTGCCTTGTCAGCGGCGCAGAGGTTTTACAAATTTCTTTCAAAAATCCTATTGACTTTTTTCATCAAGGCAGTATAATATCAACCATAACACGAAAGAACAAATGGCAAGGATCGGGATAAGTATCCGGCAGTAGATTTCAGAGAGCTGACGGCTGGTGCAAGTCAGTATGATGCAGGATGCAGGCTCACCCGGGAGTTTCGAAAGTGAACCAAGTAATTTTCGACGCCGCCTGCGTTAAGGGCATTAAAAAGCGATGATCGGGACAAGGGATATAGTGGTCCATGGCATAGAGAGCCGGCGGATGGTGCAAGCCGGTACATTCCAGTATTGACTATCACCTGTGAGCTCCTCTGTTGAACATAGTAAACAAAGGCGTTTCTCCACGTTACGGATGATGAACTGAGAGTACAATGTAGGGTGGTACCGCGCATGTCGCCCCTATTTCCGCAATGGAAATAGGGGCGTTTTGTTTTATGTACCATAGGCATTTCTTTCCGTTCAGTGAGTGATAAATACAGGGTGGTACCGCGGATTCCAATTCGCCCCTGCTGCAATGACGCCAGATTGCAGCAGGGGCGTTTTTAATGCCATTTGTTCTTTCATAGAAATGAAGGCATGAGCCTTCTTATTTTGGAAAGGGGATTGAAGATCGTGTTTTTTCAACAGCTTGTCAACGGTTTAACGCTGGGAAGCGCTTATGCGGTCATTGCCATCGGCTATACGCTGGTATTCGGCGTATTGAACATCGTCAACATGGCACATGGCGGCATCTTTATGATCGGCGCTTACATCGGCCTGCTTCTGGTAACGGAAGCGGGACTGGGCATTTTCCCGGCACTCATCGGCGCCATGATCGGCGGCGCGGTATTAGGTTATGGACTGGAAATCTTTGCACTCCGTCCGCTCCGCCGCCGCAAAGTCACTCATCTGGCACCGCTCATCAGTACTATCGGCGTGTCCACATTCCTTGAAAGTGTGGCACTTATGGTGTGGGGGCCCCAGACCCGTTCTTTCCCGGCTACTTTCGGAAACGGCCTCATGGACTTCGGCGCCTTTAAGATTTCCGGCATCCAGATCATTTCCCTGGGTACCGCCGTGGTTCTCATGGCTCTCCTGACAGTCATGCTGAACAAGACAAAAATCGGCAAGGCAGTGAGAGCTACCTCTGAAAATGCGGAAACCGCAGGTCTTCTGGGTATCAATACCAGCCGCATCATTACCTTCACCGTCATGCTGGCTTCCGCCCTGGGCGCTGCAGCCGGTGTGCTCATCGGACTTTCCTTCAACGCCATCGAACCTACCATGGGTACAGCCATGGGCCTCAAAGGTCTGGCAGTGCTCATCATGGGCGGCCTGGGCAACGTGGAAGGCGCCATGGCCGGCGGCTTCATCCTCGGCATTGCCGAAGTCTTTGCTGTGGCTTACGGTTCTTCCACCTACCGCGATGCAGTGGCATTCGGCATTATCATTCTCATTCTCTTTATTCGCCCTGAAGGCTTGTTCTCCAAGGCAGGCAAAGGAGGCAGACCGTAATGGATGAAATTTTGAATGGCTACTTCCTGCAGGTATTCACCTTTGTATGCATTAACATTATCCTGGCTCTCACCGTCTACATGACCGTGTGCACCGGTATCCTGTCCCTGGGCAATGCAGGCTTTATGAGTCTGGGGGCTTACACTTCCGCTATCGTTACCACCCAGTACGGCGTTCCTATGCCTGTGGGTATTGTATTAGGCGGGCTCTTCGCCACCTTCGTTGCATTGATTATCGGTATGCCTACCATTCGTCTCCGGGGCCTGTACCTGGCTATTGCCACCATGGGCTTCGGCGAAGTGGTCCGCGTTATTGCATTGAACCTTGACATCACCCATGGTGCCCTGGGCTTCTCCGGCATTCCTTCCATGGCCAGCGTCCTTTCCGACTACGCCAGCGACATGGGCCTTCTGGATGCCCTGGAAATCGACTCCCAGACCGGCGGCCAGCTCCTGATGAATATCGTTCTCCTCATTCTCGTCATTGCCGTGGTAACCTTCTGGTACCGCCTGGAACACTCCCGCATCGGCCGTGCCTGGGCAGCTGTGAAGGCTGATGAATATGCGGCTTCCCTCACCGGCATCAATGTAGTCCGCTACAAAATGATGGCATTCCTCTTCAGCGCCTTCTTTGCCGGCGCTGCAGGCGCACTCTATGCCCATGCTACCTTCTTCATCAGCCCCACCGATTTCTCCTGGCACAAGGTAGTAGATATCCTGGTTTACACTGTATTCGGCGGCAGCAACGTACTCTGGGGCTCCGTCCTGGGCGCGACTGTCCTCACCATTGTGCCGGAATCCCTCCGTGCCATGGCTGAATACAGAGATATCATCTACGGCCTCATGCTGGTAGCCCTCATGGCCTTCCGTCCTGACGGCATCCTCTCCTACGACGCAGTGAAATGGATTTCCCGTAAATTCAGCAAAAAGCAGAAAGCCTCTGCAGAAGGAGGAAATCAGTAATGCTTCTTGAAATGAAAAACGTAGTGAAACAGTTCGGCGGCCTGACCGCTGTTTCCAATATGTCCTTCTCCGTAGAAAAAGGAGAAATCTTCGGCGTCATCGGACCGAACGGCGCCGGCAAGACCACCATTTTCAACCTTATCACCGGCGTATACCAGGTGACGGAAGGGGATATCCTTTTTGACGGAGTGTCCATCGAAGGAAAGAAACCCTACCAGATTATCAACATGGGCATTGCCCGTACCTTCCAGAATATCCGCCTTTTCACCGGCATGACCGTACTGGAAAACATCCTCGTCGGCCATCATGACCGCCTGAAGTCCGGCCTTCTGGCCAGCTTCCTCCACACCCCTTCCCAGAAGAAGGAAGAAAAGGAAGCCCGTGAACAGGCTATGGAACTCCTTTCCTTTGTAGGCCTTACCGAAGACGCTGACCGGATGGCCACCGAACTTCCCTACGGCAAACAGAGAAAGCTGGAAATCGCCAGAGCCCTGGCCACCCAGCCAAAGCTCATCCTCCTGGATGAACCGGCAGCCGGCATGAACGACAGTGAAACCGCAGCCCTCACCGAACTGATTCATAATATCCGCGAAAAATTCGGCACCACCATCATCCTTATCGAACACGACATGCACCTGGTCATGAGCCTCTGCGACCATGTCATGGTAGTCAACTTCGGTAAGAAGCTGGCAGAAGGCGTGCCGGAAGAAGTACAGAACAACCCCAAGGTTATTGAAGCTTACCTCGGAAAGGAGGATGAATGATGCTTCTTGAACTGAAAAATGTGGAAGCCGCCTACGGCAACATCAAAGCTTTGAAAGGCATCAACCTCTCCGTACCGGAAGGAAAGATCGTCACCCTTATCGGCGCCAACGGTGCCGGTAAGTCCACCACCATGAAAACCATCATGGGCATTATGAAACCCATTGCCGGCGACATCCTCTTCAAAGGGGAATCCATTGCAGGCATGAAGACTCATAATATCGTAAGGAAAGGCGTGGTCCTGGTACCGGAAGGACGTCAGATTCTCCAGAATATGTCCGTCCGCGAAAACCTGGAAATGGGCGCCTACCAGAGAAAAGACCCGGAAGGAATCAAAGAAGACCTGTCCAAGGTATTCGAACGGTTCCCCCGCCTCTTCGAAAGACAGAACCAGTTCGGCGGCACCCTCTCCGGCGGCGAACAGCAGATGCTGGCCATCGGCCGCGCTGTCATGGCCAAACCGGAAGTCATGCTTCTGGACGAACCATCCATGGGCCTTGCTCCCCTGGTGGTACAGCAGATTTTTGATGTAATCAAGGACATTAACAAAATGGGTACTACTGTTCTTCTTGTAGAACAGAATGCGCGTAAAGCCCTGCAGATTGCCGACTATGCCTACGTTATGGAAACGGGCAGAATCGTCATGGAAGGACCGGCGCAGGAAGTTGCCAATAACCCGGATGTCATGGCGGCATATCTGGGCGGCAAGAAGAAACAGTGACCAATATAACAGCCGTTCAGGTTGTAACACGATCCGGGAAAGGGGACAGAGAAATCTGTCCCTTTTCTCTTGCATGAAAAAATACTTAAGTATGATTTAGTTAATTATACTTAAGTAAATCGTACTTGACTAAATTGCATGGGCTGCCTATACTGGAAATAAAGGAGAGTGTGCCATGTTTATCGGACGTAAAAAAGAACTGCAGTCATTGGAAAAATTATATCGGTCCCGCCGGTTTGAAATGGCCGTTATCTATGGCCGGCGCCGGGTAGGGAAGACTTCCCTTATTCGGGAATTTATCAGGGATAAAAAAGCCATTTATTTCATGGGCATTGAATCCAACGAAAAGCAGAACCTTCAAAATTTCAGTGATGCCATCCATGGGTTTCATCAGGAGAAAGGCCCTGCACCCCTGTATGCTTCCTTTCAGGATGCCCTGGAAGCCGTATTTCAAATGGCCAAAGAAGAAAGAATCATTCTGGTCATGGATGAATATCCCTATGCCGCTCGTACGTCACCGGGCCTTTCCTCCGTCCTGCAGAGGCTCATTGACCAGTATCGGGATAACTCCCGCCTTATGATTATTTTATGCGGGTCTTCCATGTCCTATATGGAAGATGAAGTGCTGGCCTATAAATCACCGCTCTATGGCAGGAGAACGGCCCAGCTTAAAATCCTGCCATTCTCCTTCAAAGAATGCTGCCTTTTCCTTAACGGCTTCTCATCGGAAGACCAGGCTGTCATCTATGGGATGACCGGCGGCACAGCACCTTACCTTTTGGAAATGGACTCCCGTCTCACGCTGGAAGAGAATGTGAAGGAAAGTTTTCTGAATCCTGCTTCCCTTCTTTATGAGGAACCGGAAAACCTGCTCAAGCAGGAAGTACGGGAACCGTCCATGTACAATGCCATGATTTCTGCCGTAGCCGGCGGTGCTACAAGACTTTCAGAAATTGCTTCCAAAACAGGTGAAACCACCAGCACCTGCAGCACCTATATGAAGAGCCTGATGAAACTGGGAATTATAAAAAGAGAAACACCCTATGGGGAAAAGAGTGGAAGAAAGAGCATTTATCGCATTGATGACAATATGTTCCGTTTCTGGTACCGATTTATACCAGCCAATACATCCCTTATTGAGAGGGGCGCCGATGAACTGGCCTGGAAACGAATTGCTCCCTCCATTCCGGAATACATGGGTGCCATATTCGAGCAGATATGCCAGGAATACCTGTGGGGGAAAATGCTGGAAGGGGAAAGCCCCATCCTTTTCCAAAGTCTGGGCAGATGGTGGGGAAATGACCCCATCCGTAAAAAACAGACGGAAATTGATATTATGGGCATAGAAGACAAAACGCATGCCCTCTTTGGGGAATGTAAATGGGCCAATGAAAAAATTGACCTCCCCATACTTCATACCCTGCTGGAAAGAAGCGGTCTCTTTTCCTTTGCAGAAAAGGAACTGTATCTTTTCTCCAGACAGGGATTTACGAAATCCGTTCTTGAGGCGGCCGAAGGAAATACCCACATCCATCTTTTGACCTATGAAGATATGTGGAAAGATTACTTCAGCCGCCCATGACAGGAAGGGTATTATCTTTTGCCAAAGGCCGGGAAACCGGCCTTTTATCGTATGCCGTGGCAGGAGAAGATAATCCCTTAAGGAAGCGCTGATTAATTCGTTGTTTGCTTTCATTCTTGAAATTTTATGCAATGCAAGGAATGGGATGACGAGAATAGCGAGTTATTTAAGGAGACTTATGACGAAGCATTGGATAAAAATGCATATGAAATTCGATTCTGTGAATTAATCAGTGCTTCCTTAAATGCCCTCTGTCTCATGTGTGTCGTGTACGGAGATTTTTCGCCTGCGGCGCATGGGAAAAACGGCTTCCTTTGGTGTCATAGGCTCGTTTCTAAGGAGGGAGACTCTGGCGCTTCGTTTTATATCGTTGGCAACACAAAAGCAAATCCCGTAACGCTGACTTTATACTCATTGCCGCGCAGCGGCAATCCACAACCCTCGGCGGCGGAGCCGCCGTCAAACCTAAGAACCCGACCGCCGTAGGCCGGTCAATCCTAAGAACCTTCCCGCTCACACCCCTTCTACACAACCTGCGCCGACAGGCGGGCCCCCTTTTTATCCTGCGGCGAAGCCACCACCACAACCCTCAGCCGCGAAGCGGATGTCAAACTTCAGAACCTTCCCGCTCACAACCTTCGGGCCCTGCGGGCCCGCCCCCTTTGGTAGCTGCGCCACCACCTTTACCCAAAGGGAAGCATGTCACTGGATTCTCAGTCGCCCAAGGGCTCCCTACAGCACAGCTATCACCGACTCACTGGATTCTCAGGTCGCTCACGCTCCCCTACGAATCCAGT
>ERZ1034920.2172-NODE-2172-length-11476-cov-5.057876_pt1 | contig 11476 bp, 10 predicted proteins | sample MGYA00520688_ERZ1034920 | MGnify/ENA primary metagenome ERZ1034920 (study PRJEB33766, sample SAMN09781785) | gut metagenome | biome: gut microbiome | host: Homo sapiens | place: Madagascar | study: EMG produced TPA metagenomics assembly of the PRJNA485056 data...
TACGAATATCGCGACGGAAATAAACGGGAATATAACGCTTAAAAATTTTTTCATTACAACAAATAAAAAGATTTATCGGGCAATTCCACGTTGTTAGCAGTCAAAAACGCCTCGATATCGGCTTTCATAGAAATCGCCGTCTTGCAATCTATATTACAACGGTTGAGTATTTCCGCAGTGTACGGAAGGCTTTTTATCGGTCCCGTAGCTCCCATAGCCTCCAATTTGCTATTGATATCGGCAATATTATTATACAAATAATTTCTGTTTTCTTTAAGGTGTTCTACGAGTGCTTTAAGATATTTCTTATTGACTTTACTTACGTTGACAACTAAACCCGCCTGTGTAAAGGTCGAATTTTCGCCATGAATTTTTTGCCATTCCTTTTTGAAATCCAAAACGACCTTTTTTTGCGAACTTGCAATGTTCGTAGTTACGGCAGGTTCAGCTAACACAACGTACTCGGTTTTCGCTTCTGCGGGTTTACTTATTGCGTTAATAAATACTTTGTCGCTACTCGTTGCGTTTGCGCCTTCAACATAAGGCACATTATTTTGTTCAAGCAAATGCTTAAGAACAAGCCCAGGCGTACCGCCGTAGCCGACACAATTTACGACTTTACCTTTTAATTCACCTATATCTGATACGTCCGTATTTCCGATCATATAGATACCGCCAAAGACATTGACGGTAGCAAGACGAAATTCATGTTTGCTGTTATCACCGTATAATTGCACTGCAATGTTTACAGGCATGATGCCCATATCGACATCACCTCTTTTCATCTTTGCAAGTATGTCTTTCGCATCTGCGGCGATGGTAACGTTGGTAGTAACGCTTTTGTTGTTATCCGTATACGTGAATCCGCTGTCCGCCACGTTTACGAGCGATAAAGTCGGAGCGCCCTCGACTGCGCCGATCGTGTAGGACGATTTCAAAGACGTCTTAGCCCAATCGATTTCGGAATTGTTCTTTTTGCCACACGCCGCAAGCGTGAGGACCGTTACGATACTTATAAGTAACGCTACGAATTTTTTCATAAATATACTCCTTAAATTTTTTCTTTTTTTTATTTGTAAGATACACTCCGCGGTAAACTGCCCTTCCGGGAGTATGCTCTCCCGTTGAAGCGGGAGAGGTGGCGCGCGTGGCGCGACGAAGAGGGGGCGACCTGCCTAGGGGGCTTCACTACGTTCAGAATGACACCCTACAATTACACTTCGACGGTGGTAACTGCGGATTTAACCGTAACGCTATCGATTCGCCCAAGTTTGCCCGTTATAGCCGATACGATTTCGTTAGTCGCTTTCACGATTACGCTTATGACGAAAACGTGATTTTCTTTATCGGGTACGCCCATTCTTCCGACGATATAATCGCCGTACTCGGATAAGATTTTATTTACCCGTTCCGCCGCGCTTCGGTCTTTTTCGACCACTATGCCTATTACCGCTATTCTCATGATAAATACGCTCCTTTATGAAATTAAACAAAAAATAAACGCATACCCGAAAAGAGTATGCGTAAAATTTTTATCGACGATATGCCGTTTGCAAAAATAATATTCCCGCAAAAGGGTATCTTGTTATTTTACGCTTTCTCTCCGGACGAATCATCGATTCAGCGCGCTTATTATAACTAAAAATAACTTAAATGTCAAGCGAATTTATTTGCGGTTTTATATAAAATGATGTATAATGTGTACGATAAAATTTTTTGGAGGTCAAATATGCCTTTAGTCAATTCTGAAAAGATGTTCAAAGCGGCTTATAAGGGCGGTTACGCCATAGGCGCGTTCAACGTCAACAATATGGAAATCGTTCAAGGAATTACCGAAGCGTGCAAAGAAGAAAACGCTCCCGTTATTCTTCAGGTAAGCAAGGGCGCGAGAGCCTACGCCAACCACACTTATCTCGTTAAACTCGTAGAAGCGGCGGTTAAGGAATGCCCGAACGTACCTATCGTTCTTCATCTTGATCACGGTCCCGATTTCGATACCTGCAAAGCCTGCATAGACGGCGGCTTTACTTCGGTTATGATAGACGGTTCTGCGCTTCCTTACGAAAAGAATATCGAAGTTACGAGAAAGGTCGTAGAATACGCCCATAAGTACAACGTTACGGTCGAAGGCGAACTCGGAACTTTGGCAGGTATCGAAGACGAAGTAAGCCATGCGGAGGGTTCTTACACCCGCCCCGAAGAAGTTCAGGACTTCGTAAACCACACCGGCGTTGACAGTCTTGCTATCGCAATCGGAACGTCGCACGGCGCGTACAAGTTCAAACCCGATCAATGCACGAGAAACGAAAAAGGCATACTTTGCCCGCCTCCGCTTCGTTTCGATATACTCGAAGAGGTTTCGAAACGTTTACCCGACTTCCCGATAGTCCTTCACGGCGCGTCATCCGTTCCGCAGGAATACGTTGCGATGATCAACGAATTCGGCGGCAAAATGCCCGACGCGGTAGGCGTACCCGAAGATCAACTTCGCGAAGCCGCTAAACTTGCCGTATGCAAAATCAATATCGACTCCGATATACGCCTTGCGATGACGGGCTCTATAAGAAAGTTCTTCGTTGAACATCCCGACAAGTTCGATCCGAGAGAATATCTGAAAGTCGCGAGAGCAAACGTAAAAGAACTCGTTCGCCATAAACTCAAAGACGTACTCGGTTGCGCAGGCAAAGCCGACGAATGTTTATAATCGATAATCGACAATTTTAACTTAAAAGCCGAAATACAGGAAAAATCCTGCGTTTCGGCTTTTTTATTTTATGTATAAATTCCGCGGGGAACAACCCTTTCGGGAGTACGATCTCCGGTTGAAGCGGGAGAGGTGGCACGCGTAGCGTGGCGGAGAGGGGGCCGACCTGCCTAGGGGGCTTCGCCAAAGGCTCAGAATTGACGGTACAAGTTCACCCTCACTCCTATCTTCGGGATTGCCACAACCCACAAGGGGTCTCGCAATGACAATTGTGTCATGTTGAGCGCAAGCGAAACATCGCCTGGAAAGGCAAAACCTGCGGACTTGATTTTACAGTAATATATACTCTGAGGCAAATTACCCTTCCGGGAGTATGCTCTCACGTTGAAGCGGGAGAGGTGGCACGCGTAGCGTGGCGGAGAGGGGGCGGCCTGCCTAGGGGGCTTCGGCTTCGCCTCAGAATGACTCGCGTATTGTCGCCCGTACTCCGATCTTTAATTTATTTTTCGGTTGAAATGTATTCGGCGATAGATGCCGCCGCTCGCTTACCCGCTTGCATGGCAAGTATGACCGTCGCGGCGCCCGTAACCGCGTCGCCGCCGGCAAACACACCCTTTTTAGTCGTAACGCCGTTTTCGTCGGCAATAATCCGCTTTCTTTTATCCGTTTCAAGCCCGTCGGTCGTCATTGAAATAAGCGGATTGGGGGAAGTTCCGAGAGCCATAATAACCGAATCGCACTCTACGTCGTATTCGCTGCCCGATATTTCGACGGGGCTTCTTCTGCCCGACGCATCGGGTTCGCCGAGTTGCATTTTTATAAGTCTTACTCCCTTTACGCTACCGTCGTCGCCGACCAAAATCTCCGTGGGGTTAGCGAGCAGATCGAAAACGACGCCTTCTTCTTTGGCGTGTCCGACCTCTTCTCTTCTCGCAGGCAATTCGCTCTCGCTACGGCGGTAAACCACGTGAGTTTCCGCTCCGCTTCTTATCGCGGTTCTCGCCGCGTCCATAGCGACGTTACCGCCGCCGACGACTACGACTTTTTTACCGAGTTTTATCGGCGTATCGTAATTTTCGTCGTAGGCTTTCATAAGGTTATTACGGGTTAAAATTTCGTTGGCGGAAAATACCCCGTTTGCGGTTTCGCCCGCTATACCCATAAAGCGGGGTAACCCCGCGCCCGACCCGATATAAACGGCGTCGTAGCCTTCGGAAAAAAGTTCGTCGATCGTAACCGATTTTCCGACGATAACGTTCGTTTCGAATTTTACGCCCGCTTTTTTCAGTCTTTCGATTTCGGGTTTTACGACCTTTTCTTTCGGAAGACGAAATTCGGGTATGCCGTAAACGAGAACGCCGCCGAGTTCGTGCAACGCTTCGAATACCGTAACGCCGTAACCGAGCGAAATAAGGTCGCCCGCGCAGGAAAGCCCCGACGGACCCGACCCGATTATTGCTACGTTCTTGCCGTTGTATTTTTGCGGTTTTGCCGTCTGATAGTCGTTTTCGCGGGCGGTATCGGCAACGAATCTTTCGAGTTTGCCTATACACACCGCGTCGCCCTTTACGCCGCGGACGCAACTGACCTCGCATTGAGTTTCCTGCGGGCAGACTCTGCCGCAAACGGCGGGCAACGCCGAACTTGCGGATATGATTTCGTATGCCCTTTTTACGTTTCCGTTTTTGACTTCGGCGATAAAAGCGGGAATATTTATATTGACGGGGCAAGCCGCCACGCAACGCGGATTTTTACAGTTAAGACACCTTTTCGCTTCTTCGGTCGCTTCTTCGGCGTTATAGCCGTAAGAAACTTCTTCGTAATTCGCGGCGCGTATCTTTCCGTCCTGTTCGCGGACGGGTATTCTCTTTTCGTTTGCCATCAGTTTTCCCCTCCGCACAAGCCGCAACCGCCGTGATGAGTATCTCCCTCTTTCGCCTTTAAGTAGGCTCTGCCCTCTTCGGTTTTATAAATTCTCTGTCGAATCATCGCTTCGTCGTAGTCGACGAGATACCCGTCGAATTCGGGACCGTCTACGCACGCGAATTTTACTTTTCCGTCGACTATTACCCTGCACGCGCCGCACATTCCGGTACCGTCCACCATAATGGGATTCATGCTTACTACGGTTTTAATACCGAGTTTTTTGGTGAGTTTTGCAACGAATTTCATCATAATAACGGGACCGATAGCCACACAAAGGTCGTATTTTTTACCGCTTTCGACTAACTTTTTGAGTTTGTCGGTTACGAGCCCTTTATCGCCCGCGGAGCCGTCGTCGGTCGTAACGTAAACGTTTGCCGCGACTTCTTTAAGTTCGTCCTGCAATATAAGCAAATCTTTATTCTTCGCGCCGACGATAACGTCCGCTTTTACTCCGCGTTCAGACAGGTATTTTACCTGCGGATAGACGGGAGCGGTACCCACGCCGCCCGCGACGAACACGATTTTTTTATTCTTTAATTCTTCTTCCGGCATAGCGGTGAGTTCGGAAGCGTTGCCGAGCGGACCTACGAAGTCCGCGATAAAATCGCCTTCGCGAAGTTTGCCTAGTTTATAGGTGGACGCGCCTACTTCCTGCACGACGATAGTTACGGTAGATTTTTCGCGATCGAAATCGCAGACGGTTAGCGGAATACGCTCGCCTTTTTCGTCTACACGGAGTATGATAAACTGCCCCGCAAGGCACTTTTTAGCCACGCGCGGAGCGTAAACGTCCATAAGAAAAATATTATCGGTAAGTCTTTTATATTTTTTGATTTCGTACATACTGCACCTTTCGTTTATTATACAACGAGCATCGGCAAATGTCAATTTTATAGACGAAAAAACAGCCGAAATAATCGACTGTTTTTCGTTTTTATAATTATCTGTCTTCTCTGAAATAATTCAAACCGAGCGAAGCCGGCGGCTGAATTTCTTTATTTCCTACGATGCTCGTTATTATAAGAACGACTATCGTAATAACATACGGCGACATTTCAATTATATTTTTGACCGCGCCAAGCCCCGGAATATACGTTCCCATGGTCGATAACAAACTGAAAACAAATGCGCCGAGTATACTCAACGTCGGTTTCCACATGGTAAATATGACGAGAGCGATAGAAAGCCAACCGCTTGCATCTACTGCCGCATTTGCCGAATCTACGCTGAAATTACTGGAATAAAAGATATAAGCGATACCACCGAGTCCTGCGACCACACTGCCGATAATCGTAGCAAGATAACGATAAGTCGTTACGTTTATACCTGCGGCGTCCGCCGTAGCGGGGTTTTCACCTACTGCGCGAAGAAACAAACCCGTTCGCGTTTTATTCAAAATCAAGCCGGTAGCAACCGCAACGATTATCGCAATATAGAATAATGCGCCGTGTGAGAAAAAGATATCACCAAAGCCACCGAGAGAAGTATAAAACGGAAAGGCGTGCTGAAAAGCATCGTTATAAGCGCTTAATTTCATACAATTTATAATTCCGCTTTGTAAGGAAAATTTATAACATCCCGCGCCGAACGTAGAAATCGCAAGTCCGGTTATGTTCTGGTTGGAACGAAGCGAAACGGTTAAAAAACTATATATCGCGCCTATTATCGCTGAAAACAATATTGCGAAGATTATTGCAATAAGAACGATTGCAAACGCATTTTTACCGCCGCAGTTGGCGTAAATATTAAGCCCTACACAACCGCCCAGAGCACCGAAAAACATTACGCCCGGAATACCGAGGTTCAAGTGTCCCGCTTTTTCGGTTATAATTTCGCCCGTAGTACCGAAGAGTAAGACGGTTGCCTGTTTAACAATACTCGTAAAAAATAACATTACGCCTTTACCCCCTTGGTTTTCTTTTGCTTTTTCTTAAAATCGATACGATATCTTATAAAAAACTCGCAACCGATAATAAAGAAGAAGAGAAGCCCCGTTATTATGTCGGGGAAAGCCTGCGAGCCGCTTACAATTCCGCCGCGAGTCATTATTTCCGACATTCCCTGCCCGGAAAATATAATTAAAAACGAAGTTAAAATCATATATACAGGGTTGAATTTTGCAAGCCACGCAACTATGATTGCGGTGAACCCCATACCCCCGACCATACTTGCATCGAGTACACATTCGATATTAACCAAAATGAAGCCCGCTATTCCGCAAATAATACCGGATATAACGAGTGTTCTGATTACCACCTTTTTAACGTTAATGCCCGAATATTTTGCAGTATTGACGCTTTCTCCGACCACCGAAATTTCGTAACCCTGTTTACTGTATTTCAAGTATATAAACATCACCGCCGTTACGGCTGCAATTATAATTATAGGAAGTAAATATTTATTGGACGCTTCGGGTAATAAACCATAGTTGAAATCCCACGAAGAACCCGTACTGCCCTTTTTCATCCAAGATTCAAGGAAAAACTTTACGAATAACGTTGCAATATAATTCATCATCAACGTAAATAAAGTTTCGTTTGTATTCCATATCGCCTTGAATATGGCGGGAATTACCGCCCAGATAACGCTTGCAAGAATACTCGCGACGAACATCATTACAAGAAGCAATGCATCCGGAACTTTTCCGCCGAGATATTGAGAGCATATCGCGCAAGCCAGAATACCCATTAAGGTCTGACCGTCCGCGCCGATATTCCAGAATTTCATTTTGAACGCAGGAGCAACAGCGAGCGATATAAGCAACAATATCGCTATGTTATAAATAGTATCCCATGCCATCCCGAAACCGAAGTTTCCGCTAAACATATAACCTATAGCGGAAAACGGCGAAAGTTTGGTAAAAGCGCACGTCAGTATTATACACAACAACGAAACTATCAATATAGCGGAAAGTCTTATAAGCCAAGATTTCCACCATTTTATTTCGCCTCTTTTGCTTATATGAAACAACGGCTCGTGGACGGTCTTCTCATTTTTATTCGTTTGCATTCTTGTCCTCCGTTTGTTCTTTTTGAACTTCCGCCCATTCCTCTTCGGTTAAGTTACTGTCTTTTGCTATACCGATATTTTTTTCTTTTTTCGTTTCGGTTATATTAAGCGAACCCGTCATCATAAGTCCGAGTTCTTCTTTCGTAACTTTATCCGCGTGAACGACACCCATATTTTTGCCGTGGCAAAGCACCATTATCTTATCGCAGAGCGCAAGCATTACGTCTAAATCTTCACCGATAAATAAAATTCCGACGCCTTTTTCTTTCTGCTCGTTCAATATATTATAAATCAAATAAGACGAGTTGATATCGAGCCCTCTTACGGGATAAGCGGTAATTATTACGTTTGGCGCGGATTCGATCTCTCTGCCGACCAAGACTTTCTGAACGTTACCGCCCGATAAAAGTCTGACCGGGGTTTCGCTCGACGGGGTTACTATATCCAATTTTTCGATAAGCGCTTCCGCTTTCGCCCTTGCAGCCTTTCTGTTTACGAACGGACTTATTCCTTCGCTATAGGTTTTCAATATCATGTTATCGGTTATTGAAAAAGAAGGTACTAGTCCCATTCCGAGTCTGTCTTCGGGAATAAAACTCATCGCTATACCCTTTTCGATAATCTCTTTAGAAGATAGTCCGACAATACTCTCGCCCTTGTGTATGATATATCCGTTCTCAATCTTACGAAGCCCGACAATCGCTTCGCAAAGTTCTTTTTGCCCGCAACCGGCTATGCCCGCGACTCCGAGAATTTCACCGCCGCGAATATAAAAACTTGCGGAATCGATAGCAACGCTACCATCGTCTTTTTTAACGGTCAAATCACGAATTTCAAGCAAGGGTTTTTCAATCTCGGTTTTGGTACGGTCAATATGCAAATCGACCTTTTTGCCTACCATCATTTCGGTAAGTTCTTTTTCGTTGGTTTCGCAAGTGTTTACCGTACCGATATATTCACCTTTACGCAGAATCGCGACTTTATCCGATATCGACATTACCTCGTTGAGTTTATGCGTAATGATTATTATCGACTTGCCGTCTTCTTTCATTTTACGAAGTACGGCGAAAAGTTTATCGATTTCCTGCGGGGTTAAAACCGCGGTAGGCTCGTCGAGGATAAGTATATCCGCGCCGCGGTACAAAACCTTTATTATTTCAACGGTTTGCTTTTCCGAAACGGACATATTATACACTTTTTTGTCCGGATCGAGTGTAAAGCCGTATTTCATTGCGATTTCATACGCTTTCGCGCTGATATCTTTAAGTTTATATTTTTCGTGTAAACCAAGCACTATATTCTGCGCAGCCGAAAAAACGTCTACGAGTTTGAAGTGCTGATGAATCATTCCTATTTTATATCTGAAAGCGTCTTCGGGCGAACGAATTACTACTTCTTCGCCGTTTATAAATATCTGTCCTTCGTCGGGGTAATATATCCCCGATATCATATTCATAAGTGTCGTTTTACCGCTTCCGTTTTCTCCGAGTAAAGCAAGAATCTCCCCTTTATTTAAGGAGAGGTTTACGTTTTTATTTGCTTGAATTTTACCGAAACTCTTGCAAATATTTTTAAGTTCTATCGCAACGGTATTGCTCACGCGCCGTTACCTCCGTATATTAAAATCGCAGTCAGACGGAGTTTTCGCTCCGTCTGACCGATTTCGAATTATAATTGATTTATGTTATTTGCTTACGCTTTCGGAAGAGTTATTCCGTCGATATCTATATCGAAGTAAGGAGCAGCACGGAATTCGCTTTCGGCAAAATAAGTGATGTCGTTCAAAGTTTTAATGACCTGCGTTTCGGGTTTATAATCGCCCTTATCGTCAACGTCGGCAAGATATTCCGTAATATTCTGACCGCCTACGGTAAACTTACTGCAATCGAATACTTTGAGCGTTCCTGCAATAAGTTGCGCTTTAACTTCATTCAACTTTTCCTGCGTACCCGCAGCGGCAACTTTTTCGTTAAGGGCAAGAAGTTCAACGCTCCCGGTTGCGAAAGTACCCGTCCAATCGTAATCGATTTCTACACCGTTTTTAACGCAATCTATCATATATCTGAAGTAAGGAGCCCAGTTAATTTTAGACGCGATAATGTAAGAATCGCTAACCTTCGTATCTTCCGTCATAGTTCTGCTGTCTACGTTGTAGCAAACGTTCGGAACACCCGCAGCGGCGCAAGCATCGGGAGCACCCATGGAGTCGGCGTGTTGAGAGATGAGAACGCAACCGCTTTGAATCAACGCTTCTGCTGCTTCTTTTTCGGCTTTGTAATCATACCAACTGCTGGTAAACTTAACTTCCATAGTAGCGGTAGGAACGATAGAACGCAAGCCAAGGAACCAGGAAGTGTAACCCGATTTAACTTCGGCGTAGGGGAACGCTCCGACGTAACCAACCTTCGGAACTACGGTAGAATCGGCATCCATCATTGCCTTAAGTTTCATACCTGCAGCAACACCGGCAAGGTATCTGCCTTCGTAAATGGAAGCGAAAGCGTTATGGAAGTTACCGCGTTTTTCGGTATGAGCCTTCGTACCGGTAGCGTGGCAGAATTGAGTACCGGGATATTCGTTTGCCGCTTTAAGAATGTGTTTTTCATGACCGAACGAATCGGCAAACACTATATTGAATTTTCTTTCGGCATACTTTTTGGCTGCAGTGTAGCAAGCGTTCTTTTCGGGAATGTTGGTCGTTATTTCGTATTGAACACCAAGTTCCTTGCATACCGCTTCTGCGGCGTCGATGAAGTTCTTGTCGTAAGTCGAACTCGAATCGTGAAGGGTGATAAAGCCGACTTTTATGTCTGCGTAATTTTCAACCTTCTTGATACCTTTGTAAGAGGTATCTTTCTTCTTACAACCGGTCATTCCGAAGCAACATGCAACGGCGGTAACTACGGTTACAACAAGTGCTAAAAGTTTCTTCATTTACTTTTCTCCTTCGCCCTTTTAGGGCTGAAAAAATTTTATATGTAATAAAAATTACACCCGAAAAAATAAAAAATTCCGCAAGCCGTAAACCGATTACGCCCGGAATTTTATGCCCGACGGAGTCATTTCGTCGATAATCGCAAGCGATTCGACCTTATAACCCGCCTTTCTTAAATTGTCGCCCCCGTGCTGGAAGCCCTTTTCGATAGCGATAGCGCAACCCGCAACTTTCGCGCCCGATTCTTTAACGATACTTATAAGACCGTTCAAAGCAGCGCCGTTAGCGAGAAAATCGTCGGCTATAAGAATATTTTCGCCTTTTTGAAGATATTCTTTGCCAACGACCACGATATTGCTCTTTTTATGAGTAAAACTGTAAATTTCAGCGGTATACACGTCGCCCGTAACGTTCAGCGCTCCGCCTTTTTTGGCGTAAACCGCGGGAACGCCGAGTTTATACGCGACGCATACCGCGAACGGAATACCCGACGCTTCTACGGTGAGTACCTTATCGATTTTTTCGCCTTCGAAAAGACGAGCGACTTCGTCGCCCATGCTCATAAGAAATTCAACGTCTAAACGCTGATTAAGGAAACTTCCGACTTTAAGCACGTTGCCGTCTGAAAGTTTTCCTTCTTTAAGTATCTTTTCTTCGAGCGTCTTCATAAGTTCTCCGTTAAAAGTATCGGTTCGTATAATCGAAAAACAAAAAAACAGGTTAAGATAACCTGCTTGCCAATAAAAACGGAAACCCGCGCAAAATCGCTTTTGCGTTTTCCTCCAATAGTCGCAACTTTTACGGTGTGCGGTAGAAACGTTTGTACCTTCATGTTCAAACCTATATTGGCAATCGCTATTCAATTTACGCCGACATTATAACCCACCCTTATACCTTTTGTC
>ERZ1034920.2176-NODE-2176-length-11465-cov-4.241017_pt1 | contig 11465 bp, 7 predicted proteins | sample MGYA00520688_ERZ1034920 | MGnify/ENA primary metagenome ERZ1034920 (study PRJEB33766, sample SAMN09781785) | gut metagenome | biome: gut microbiome | host: Homo sapiens | place: Madagascar | study: EMG produced TPA metagenomics assembly of the PRJNA485056 data...
ATGGTTTTATCGTCCGTCTTCCCGACGTCAGCGGGAGGCGTGTCGTCAGGATGCGGGTCGAACCATTCTATGGCGCCGCTGATATTGCCCCCGAACTGGGCACCCACAAAAGCGCCAATTTCTCCTCCGCCCTGTGCTTCAGGTGTTTCCGGAGTATGTAAATTAATTGTTCGTTTGCCCGGTAGCGGCGGGGGAGGAAGCTCCGCTGGACGGCCTTTAATACCGTAACCTTTGCCCATTTCACCGCTCCAGTCGAGCGTTGCGCCAACCTCAACTGCCACACTGGCTCCGACACTGCCGGACAACACCATTTTCAGGGCAAAACGCAGCGCCCCCATATTACAGATACCGCCTGGCGTTTGCGGGGTATCGGCTTTTGCCGGAAACAGCAGACTGATGCCTAGCCTGTCCGGAACATATAAAGTGCTTTCTGCTTTCGCTTCACCTAACGCAAAACTGGCGTGCCCCTCTAATTTCCCTTCAACCTTACCCTTTAGTGGATTAAATTCCGCGGATATCCCTGCGCCATGGCTAAATCGCATGAGCTGGGCCTGAGCGCTAATATCAACATACTGATGATAGACGGACTCATCAGCATTCCCCCCCTTCGGCCAGGACAGCGATTTATTCATCTCTTTTGCCCAATCGCTGACAATAATGTTGCTATCTTCACAAATATCAAACTTGAACTTAACAGAGGCTTCTTTCAGCTGTTTTTTTAGCTCCTGGGGGTCTATTTTCGCCTGACGTACAGTTTTATTAACAGTTTTACCATTTTCATCTTGCACGGAAATGTTTTTGTCATGGTACTTAATAAAGCTGGCTTCGCCTGTTTTTTTGTCAACATTGCTAATCTTATATCTACGCCAATCTTCTTTGATCTTTTCAGAACGAATATAAGTTTTTTTGAATCCAGTGACAGAGTTTTTATTAAGGGGAATTAACTCCATAATGCCAATAGCACTCTCCTTCATTTTTTCATCCAAAAGTTCCCCTTCAGGGACATTGGCCGTGAGAGTCATTAATTCCTGGCGAAATGCTTTATTGGCTTTATTGAGTGCGGCGTATGCTTCTGTTACCTTACTCTGAAGCTGTCTTTCTGGTACAGTATCAGCCTGTAAAATTGCCGCATAATTGGCTTTATCAAGATCTTTCTGTGCCTTTAGCTGTTTTTCCAGTAACCCTGATAAAAAGTAATGCTCCTCCTTAATTGTTTTTTCAGCAGTTGCATCAACACAAAGTACTGTCGCGCTGCCAGGGTGGAGATAAATTTCTGGATCGTATTTACCTTTAACAACTTTTCCTGAGCCTTGCGCAGACGTTTTAGTTTTCTCTTCACCTGTTGCCATAAATACCTTCCTGTTTAAAATTAAAAAATCAAAGTAATTCGATATCTAAAGATTCAGGCTGTGCGGTATATACGGTAATGGTTTTGCCTTCAGCATCCGTTACCCCCTCATATACGTTTCCCTCTCCTGTTTTAATTCGATAAGGTACGAAAGGCATAATCTCCCCAGAATCCTCATCTTTGGCGATAAAGAAATCATTAAATCCTTTCGGTAGCTCTGGCTTTGGCAGATCATAATCAACAGCCATTAATTTCTGCACACTGATAGATTTGAGCAGAATATTTTGCGGACACCCTATCTCCACATTTCCGCCGCTGAGTTTGATATAGGCTCCTCCGCAGTTCAGCACCAGTTCGTCGGCTGCCGTCACTAACACTTTGCCCTCCACGCTTGTGATGGTGATGTCCTTTTTCGCCACGGTATCTATCCCGTCATCCTGGGCCTGGATTTCAACCTTCCCCTTTGCGGCAAATAAACGTATACCCAGCTTCAGGGCCAGCAGACTGATGGCTTCCCCGGCCACGGCAGTAAATTTCTTCATCACGCTGATATCTGTATTACCACCCGCGACCAGCCCCACGCTTTCACTGCCTGAGGACAGACGCACCGACTTCGGACTACTGATGCTTATGTGCTCCGGTGCATTGAGCACAATCCCTGGCTGAGTAAGATTGTTTAACGCTGTATTCAGTGCCTTTGCTGTATCTGAGTCTGCCGGCCACGCCTGTGCGATATCGGCAGCATTCGCCAGGGCATCACTCACAGACAGCGCCTGAACCATTTGCGCGGCAGCATTTTTCATCTCCAGCATCCTGTCCGAAGCTTCACTCTGCCTGTCCGAAGTGATAAAAACCCCTTTACCGCCGCGTACCGCCACCCAGTCGTCTGTGCGCAGCTCGGCCCCCTCTCCCCGCAGCGCACGTCCCGCATCCACGTTATGCCCCAGGTTCAGCTGCGTTTTCCCGCCATACTCGGTACTAAGCTTGACGTGTTCCTCACCCCGTTTGTCTTCCATGCGCAACTTGTTGTTCGCGGGCGTGCGGATGACGTTGCGGGTATGGTTTGCCTGTGTCACGTGATCCGGATGCCGGGAGTCATGCAGCGCATGCGCGATATAGGGCCGGTCCGGGCCCCCTTCATGGAACGCCACCGCCACTTCTGTGCCCTGTATCAGCGGGAAGTGAATACCGTAAGTGTCGCCGCCGTAGGGTTTGGCAAGGCGCAGCAGCATGCTCTCGTAACCCTGCTGTTTGCTGTCCTGGTCTGCATCAAACTTCACCCGGTACAGCCCCTCCGCCGTCTGATGCGCGTAGATATCCCCGCTCTTCGGGCTGCTGACCCGTGCTGTCAGCGTACCGCTGACCTTCGGCCTTGCCTTCAGTGCCGGACGCCAGCACTGCGTCTCACTGTACGGGACCGCCGCCAGCGACACTTTCAGCGCATCCTTCCTGCTGCCGCTGAACCCCGCCCGGACCACCACCACCGGCTGCTGCAGCACGTCCGGCAGCGTCGACGGCACACTGCTGTCCGTTATCGTCAGCACCTGTCCCGGACGCAACCCCACATCCGTGCTGAAACCCGTTATCAGCGTCTGCTCTGCAAGAAACCGCTCATGGTCCAGTCGCGCCCAGAAGTTCCCTGTTTCCGGCGCAGGAGAAAATGCCTCCCCGGTTTCAAGATGCCGCGGTTTGTAGTGATACACCTCGCCATAGCGTATTTCCTCACCTTCGCCGCCGGTGATATCCGCCCTCGCCGACTGCAGCACCTTCTGCGCTTCGCGGTGGTTATAGTCTTTTGTTGTCACTCCCGCCGGCGCCACCTGGTGCAGAATGTTCAGTCCCCAGACGGAGTCCGCCCCGCTGTCGCTCATTCCTGACGGGCTGTTCAGCGCCAGCCGTTTATCAAACTCATAGGCGCTTTGCTGGTCTGCAAAATGCACCACTTCCGTCCGCGTGTCCGGCTGAAGCGTGAAGAAGTAAAATATCCCCACTTCCGCCAGCAGACGTTCAATGAACGCCAGGTCGCTCTCCTGATACTGATTTATCTGTTCACGCTTCGGATAACTCTGCGTCAGCGTAAATTCATACTCCCAGCCGTGCAGGGCATGCTCCTGCAGGATTTCACCCACCACTTCCGGCACCGATTTGTTTATGAAGAAGCGGTGCGTACGGAACTGTTTATCCAGCAAAGAGAGATAAGGCGTTAACGTAATATGATATCTTGCTTCATCGGCAGAGCCAGATAACCGTTGAAAATCAGTTATCACACCATGGACTATTTTTTGCGTCGTCATGAATCCCAGCTTGCCACCATTCATCGTCAATGTTGCCACCTGACGCAAAAATTGATTGGCTTGAATATCTTTATCCGCACTGGTAAACAAAATATCATAGTAATAATTTCGGCTCAGTCCTTCTGAACCATTGAAATCCTCAACATCCAACACAGAAGAACAAGAAGGAATAGATAGAAAATATCGATTAAGCGTAGTTGCCATTGTTTGCTGTGACTTATCCATAAGATTGACTCCGTTTAACACACTTTATTTTCCATTAAAAAATAATTTATCCATCGCAGAATAAGGCCTCGCTATTTCCAGATCGGTAAGATGGATGTTATAAATACAATCGTTAGAGACATCCACTCCACTAACAACACTTCGTGGCCTATCATTTGAATAACCCCTCCCTAACGTATACGTAACTATAAACTGGCCACCATCTGGAAAAGTATAAAAATCGGGTGTTATGCACCATTTATTATCAAGAAGAATGAGCGGTGGGTTTGGCATGAATTTTTCATTACCAAAACCAGCACCTCTACGAGTAATAGTAATGATATCTGGTTTGTATTCTTCCGAGTCCTTCACCCAGAAGCAGATATTTTTCCAATCATGCTAACCACTGTTTCTTCATCAGTAAACGATCTGTCACCATATCCTGTACACTCGGTGAGAAATACCAGACTGTAACTCAGAAAAGTTGCATTAATTAACCTCTTAGCTCTTTTTACCAAAGAAGTCCTCACTGTGCTTATCTAATGACATCTTTATAGCAAGCTCCATATAAGACCATATGGACTCATTCTCTTTAATAACCCATAGTGAAGTCATTATGATTTATACATACTTGATGTGTTTTACCTATCCATCTCAGAATATGGTCGTATGATCTCCATATCGGTAAGATGAAAATTGTGGACATTCCCATTAGAGACTTCCACACCACTAACAACGCGCTGCGGTCGGCCATCTAAACTATCATTTGGTAGGCTATAGGAAACGATAAACTGCCCCTTATCTGGGAAAATATAAAAATTTGGAGTAATACACCATTTATCGTCAATCAATATCAATGGTGGATCTATAGTGAATTTTTCCCTTCCGAATTCAGATCCTCGTTGTGTGATAGTAATGATACTGGGTTTATGTTTCGCAGAATCATAAACCCAGAAACAGACATTTTCCCCAACCATGCTAACCACAGCTTCCTTATCCAGAAGTAACACATCCCCATATCCTGGACATCCGGTGAGAAATACCAGACTGTAACTCAACAGACTGAAACAAAAAAACAATCTACTTTTCATCACCAGGGGAATCCTCGAAGAGTATTCCTATAAGATTCTCGGATTACACTTTCATGAATATCCCCATCTAAAGTTATATTATGATTGAAGCGCATATCCAGCCACGTTCTATATCCACTCTTTTGTAGAATAAAACTATCCGCAATAATTTGAGCCTGCTGCTCCATAGGGTACTCACTTAGAAGTCGCCCATCCAGTTTATATCGATAACTGACTAGCCAACTCACCAGGCCTCTACAGATAACATTCATGCCTTTTTCTCGTTGCCAGACATGACTCATTTCATGGATAAATAAGTGTTGATAATGGGATAATGTCTGAGAAAAATCATCCCGGTACTGATTGCGAAAGTAAATCTCACCGTCAGGCGTCATCGCCGTATTCGAATCCTGTAAATTAAAAGGCAAATAACTGTCCCTGTGGATCCACACTTTATGATACTGGAGAGTGGAACCAAATACAGACTTTGCCAGTTCAACCTCTCCAGAGGTAAGTCTTCTGAGACCACCTTCCTTAATATTATTTGGCACTCTCAAACTCCATTATGATGCCCTTGAACTCATCCCAGCTAAGGATCAGAGAGTGTGGTTTTTGCTGCCGGGAAAGATACGTTAATAACTGCTGGCTAAGCACAGGCAAGATTTGTTGATTCAGCAGACTATCAATATTCCTTGCCCCCGTATCCGGTAGCAGGCAAGCGGCGGTCAGGGCATCAAAAAGGCTCTCGGATATCGTCGTGGTGATGCCGTAGTGACGCAGTAATCGCTGGCTAACCTGATCCAGTTTCATTTGTACAATCGTACGTAGCGCAGATTCACTGAGCGGATGGTAGATAATCGTCTGGAAGCGGGCCAGTAGCGCTGGCTGGAAGTGTTCGCGCAAAAGTGGGCGCAGCAGTTCGTGCAACTCAGACTCTGTGGTTTCCGGTTGTTCTTCCAGCATCTGCATTACAGCGTCGCCGCCAAGATTGGAGGTCATCAAAATAACGGTATTGCGAAAATCAATTTCACGGCCTTCGCCGTCACGCATGAAACCACGGTCAAATACCTGGTAAAACAGATTCATGACGTCGCGATGCGCTTTTTCTACTTCGTCCAACAGTACCACGCTATAGGGGCGTTTTCGCACCGCCTCGGTCAGGATCCCTCCCTGACCATAACCAACGTATCCCGGAGGTGAGCCCTTTAGCTGGCTCACAGTGTGCGGTTCCTGATATTCAGACAAATTAATCGTGATCAGCGATTTTTCACCGCCAAACAGAATGTCAGCCAGGGCCAACGCCGTCTCCGTTTTGCCGGTTCCACTTGGTCCAGTAAGCAGGAACACACCCTGTGGGCCGTTTTCCGGCGTCAGTCCTGTTTTTGATGCCCGCAACCGCTGTGCGATCGCATTCAGCGCGTAATCCTGGCCGACAACCCGGTTTCCCATCTGGGTTTCAAGCGTCAGTAAGTCTGCCTGGGAGTCCTTCATTAATGAAGACAATGGTATACCGGTCCAGTCGGCGATCACCGTAGCAACGGTGCGCGCGTCTACATCCGGAAACAGCAAAGGATGGCCCTGCTGAAGCATACTTAGCTGCTGCTGCAATTCAACCGTTTCCGCCTGACGAGAAATATCACGGCGACTGGCCAGCAGTTGCTCTATGAGCGCTAATTCCTGACCATACTGAGTTTCTCGTTCATCCAGTTCGACAAGCAGACGATTTTCACGCTGTTCAATGGTGGCCAGCCTTTCACCATGCTGACCATTTCCTACCGCGAGGTCTGCAAGCAATGCCTGCTTTTCCATTTCAAGCGCGGTGATCTCCGACTTCAAACGCGTCAGTGGTTCCGGAACGGTATCAAGGCTCATCCGCACTCTTGCACCTGCGGTGTCCAGCAGATCGACGGCTTTGTCGGGTAATTGTCGCCCGGTAAGATAGCGGCGAGAGAGCGTAACAGCAGTTTTAACCGCTTCGTCGGTGATGTGAACGCCATGGTGTTCTGCATAGCGTGATTTCAGACCACGCAGCATTAAACAGGCAGTGTCATCATCCGGCTCATCCACTTTAACCATCTGAAAACGCCGCTCCAGCGCAGCATCACGCTCAAAATACTGTTTATATTCACTCCATGTGGTCGCCGCGATAGTTCGTAATTCACCTCTGGCCAGAGCGGGTTTTAGCAGATTGGCTGCATCAGTGCCTCCCGCCTGATTACCGGCCCCAATGATGGTGTGTGCTTCATCGATAAAGAGCAGAACAGGCGTTGGCGATTGTTGAACGGCATCAATGATATTTTTCAACCGCTGCTCAAACTCACCTTTCACCCCTGCGCCTGCCTGTAACAGCCCAAGATCCAGCGTGCGTAATGTTACTGATTTCAGGCTATCCGGCACGTTACCTTCAGCAATACGCAATGCCAGTCCTTCCACTAGAGCGGTTTTGCCGACACCGGGTTCCCCGACCAGAATGGGATTATTTTTTCGCCGACGGGACAACACATCCACCATTTGCCGGATTTCATTATCGCGACCAAATACCGGGTCGATATCGCCGACACGCGCTTTCGCGGTTACATCCAGCGTAAATTTATCGAGCACGCCTTGTAATGCTGGCGACAACGTCGACTCAACCTGACCCGGACGCGGTTCATCATCAGGAGAAACCTGCACCAGAGAGGCTTCCTGCTGCCTTTCCGGACGTTCATCCGACTGGGAATTTAATAGCGGCAGGAGTCGTTCCAGTTGAGTATGTCCGGTACTCAGAAGCGGCCACAGGCCATCACACTTCAGTAGCGAAGGCTTTCCCACCAGCGCCATCAGTAGATGCACACCACGTATCTGCGAATTTTCATCCGTTGCGGCACACAACCACGCTTGTTGCATTAAAGAAAGGAGCGCATCAGACAACTGGGGGCGGCTTTTCACGGAACGCGGCTGAACATCCAGATGCTTCAGCAGCGATTGCCAGAGATTATCGATATCCCATTCATAACGACGAGCAATGACAGTAATATCGCCCTCCCCCTGCTCCAACAGCTTCAGTAACCAGTGTTCGGGAGTGATTTCTGCATGCGCGCGCGTCTGACATAACGATGCCGCCGCTTCGAGCGCCTGGGCGCAATAGGGGTTGAGACGTCGTAATAACACTGCTGACTGGTGTTCCATTTGCTTCCTGGCTCCCTGTATTCAGGCACGCTACCGCCCGTGGCCGTAATCCAATGCCCATAAGGTAATAGTGACGTTGATACTCTCTGCTAAACCCCGCCCCGGACGCTTAGCAGAGGGCATAAAAAAAACGGATGAGGAAATCCTCATCCGTTAGCGCATTACGCGGTGGTACGCTCGTTCCAGGCGTCAGAATGGATAATGTTGCCATCCTTATACGTCCAGACGATCTTCTCGTAGCGCAGTTCAATTTGTTCCAGGTGGTTATGCTTCTCTTTTGCGGGATCTTTGATGTCGTACATCACAGGGTTTACTTTCACCACTTTCACGTTGTGTAACGTGGTGTTGAAGTATTCCACTTCCTGACCCGCGTCATTGATGCGATACCATTTGAACTCTGCCTGGCGCAGGGTCTGACCGGTGGTTACAGCCTTGTACAGATATGGACTGGAGGCATCGATTTCCTTAGTGAAAAGGAACGGGGTATGGATGCGCGTACCGGTCAACTTACCTGTATTGTTATCGGTAGGGATGTACAGGTTATGTTCCTGTGCCACCACTTCGATACTGCCTACACGGTCTTTTACGTCAACAGAACCTTTAATATCCGCGCCGCCATCATCTTTCAGCCAAAGGTAGACTGGAATTGCCATAACTCTTTCTCCATTTTTACTTCGCTAATGCGTCACCACCTTGCGGTGACGGTTCCTTCATGCCCGGCAGCCGACAGGCATCAGCCTGCGGTACCAGACTGATCTCTACACGGCGGTTGGCAGCCCGACCCTCCGGCGTATCGTTGTTTTTGTAGGGGCGTAATTCGCCGTAGCCCTGAACGGCAAAACAGCTCTCCGCGACATCACCGGTATCTCGCATCCAGTCACGAACAGATTCCGCGCGTTTGAGAGAGAGCAGCTGATTAGATTTATCGTCACCCACATCATCGGTATGTCCGGCGATGACTATCAGCCACCCGGGTTTGGCTTTGATATTGACCAAAGCCCCAATGAGTACTTTTGTTGAACCCGCTTTTAGCGCCCACTTACCCGTATCAAACAGCGACATACTGTCGAGACGTACAGTTTGCGGGGCAGTCACTTTCGGTTTTTCGGGTGACCCCCAGTCACTTATGGCAACCTGCAAAGGGGGGATCAATCTCATTCCTTGATACAATCCCATTGAAAGAGAAAGTGGTTCGCCACGCTGATACCAGCGCTCAAGGAGTTGTGCATCACGACGAAGTTGATCCTGGGCCAGGATCTTTGGCTCGGCAGGATTACCGCTAAGTTGGCGGTATAGCATCAGGTGATCGTTTGTGATCCTGATGAGATGTTGGTTATTGATAAAGCTGCATGCCATCGCCATTCCGATGAAAATGCCGCATAGCAGACCACTTACGCCCACCGTCCGTTGAAATGCTGTCAACGCCCGACGGCGGGATAAGAATGGCAATGCTAAATCTGGAAAAGGCAGCAGTGCGGGCGCTACTGACGCCGCAGGGGAAAGCGTTGTTTGAGCAATGATATGACGTTGCCAGAGGTTATTTTCGCAGACCGCTGATGAGGTGAAACACACAACCCGTAATGCAAAGAAAACAGGCAGAGCATGGTGTTCAGTATCGCCTTGTACCTTCTTCAGCCAGCCCAGTAAATTATCTAACCACACTGCATGTGTAAGATGAAAATGGCGGGCTGGGCTCTCTTGCGAAGAGAAAGGAGCAAAGTCGTCTAATCCCGTAGCCGACTGCACTTCTGCATCCTGAGGGGTTCGAATAAACCAGCGTACAGCCTCATTACATTGAGGAGAATTCAGCCAACAACACAACCAAAACGGCGGTACACCTGATAACCAACGCCGACTCTGGGTCACCACTCGCCGCCAACTGAGCAGTATGTGCTTAAGCGCATCTTCATCAGTATGCCGTTCCGGAGTTAATGCCAGCATTACGGAGACGCGCATAAGAAGCCCAGGACGCTGAGCAGCTATCTGACGAACCAGAGCAATGTAATGCTCAGGGGACTGGACAGATAAATACCAGCCCTGCGAGCTCTCGCAAGAACCGCTGCGTCCGGCAAACAAGGGGGCATTATCGCCACACACGAGCACAACTGGCCCACTGAAACTCTCCGGAGGGAGCGGAACTTCATGCTCGGAATGCGCTGATCTCAACTGGCCATATTGACGCCAGCCGTAAACGATCCCTGGAATGGAAAACAATATAATAAAGACGGTCAGGCCGCCCCGGACACCCGCACTTAACGGACTGAATCCCCAAACCAGCAACAAAGCCAGCACAGCTGTCAGCACATAGTTAACGATCCCTCGCAACTGAGCCATGTTTTAGCCCTGCCCAATAAGCTGAGCAACCAGCCCTTGTAAGACATGAGAAAATGTTAACCATAAAGCCCCCAACGCCACCGCGCCGACAATCCATGCCTGCCACCAGCGACGCTTACTGCCAGAGAAACCGGACGCCTGCATGATTACGGGCGCATCGTGCGTTAACTTAAAAGGCTTCGCCTGAGCCGCCAGCGCCTCAAGAACATCTTCACGACGTTCGTCACCTTGCTCACGATAGCGCCCAACAAAACCGAGCGTGATTGCGCGATAAAAGCAGGTTATTACGGCGGTATCAGGAACGGGCTCACGCAGCACAGACCGGATGCGTTCCCAGAACTCTTCCCCTGCGTTGGTGGTATTGAAATAACGGGCCTGTAAGGGTGTCGCAAGCCAGGTGATATAACCGCTATCCTGCCGGTTGCGGTTCAACACGCTTTCATCCAGTAACGCACATTGCGTGTAGAGCATATGTTCAACGCTGTGTTCGCTGTACCCCATATCACGCAATGCCTCACGTGCAGATTCAACCCATTGGCTGGCCCGACGATAAAGAACAGCTCCGTCGTCGACTTCTGCCCCGTCACGTAGCTGGCTTACAGCAAGCCATGTTGGCCAGAAAACCTGATCAATTTCCTTATTCATTTATTTCAATCCCTTAATACTGCAAACAGCTCAAGTTGAATCTCTCCCAGCGTTCCCGGCACATAGAAAGCACAATTACCGGCGTCCAACATGGCCTGGGCTGCTGGATGATTAATTTCAAGAGCAAAGTATTGATTTTCCAGTCGTAACGGGATGGCTGCGGGTACATGTGTCAGCGGTTTTAATGGAATACCGCTGAGTGCCACATTGACGACATCTGACACATCCGCCCGGCTCCCTGCTTTACAGAGCTGTGGAAATTGCGCCAGGAGGACATGTGCGGGGAGACCCGAGCGAACGGACAGGTAAAAATCAGCACCTTCACGTAGTCGAGCATCCGACAGAGCGCCATACCAGAACTGTCGCTCCTGCGTCAGCTCAATAGCGACAACACGAGACGGC
>ERZ1034920.2177-NODE-2177-length-11464-cov-4.703743_pt1 | contig 11464 bp, 9 predicted proteins | sample MGYA00520688_ERZ1034920 | MGnify/ENA primary metagenome ERZ1034920 (study PRJEB33766, sample SAMN09781785) | gut metagenome | biome: gut microbiome | host: Homo sapiens | place: Madagascar | study: EMG produced TPA metagenomics assembly of the PRJNA485056 data...
GAGGGTTCATCTTGGATGCGGGAGGTGCTTTGTTGCCGAAGGGGCCTGGTGCGAATGCGCTGCGTACGTCTGGCGCTTCTACAGCTCGATGCTCCTGGAAGAGCCGTCGATATCGTCGATCTTGGCAATGCCTTCTTTCAGGGAGAAGAACGTCAGGCGCGGATCGCCCCAGTCTTCGTAGGTTTCGCCAAGTGCCGTCATGTGCTCATAGCCTGCTTTGCGAACTTCGTCGCCTGCGGTGTCGTTCAAATCGGCTACGCCCGTAACGATGATCCAGCCGCGGCCGGGCTTCCATGCGGAAAGCTCGAATTTGGGGTTTTGCTGCAGCTGATGGTAAACGTCTTTGTTGGTTGCGGTGCAGAACCACAGGGTATCGCCTTCGCGCATAACGAAGCTGAAGGGGCGAACGCGGGGCTGGTCGCCTTCGCAGGTTGCCAGGTACCATGCGGGTACTGCGGTAAGGTATTCGATGATATCGTCCATGGTGTTCCTTTCGAGTGGTTGGCGGTTGCCTTGGTTGCTGGGGCTGTTAGACGCCGGCATTGCTTCGATACGTTTGCGTTTTGGCTTTGATGATTGCGCGATGATTTTCCTTGCCAGGGCTGGGATTTGCCTGAGCGGGGAAGCGGTGGGATTGTTCCTCCTGCGCCTACAGCAACATGCTCAAAGCAAGATCGGTTGCCAGTACGACTGCTGTGCCGATTCCCAAATAAACGGTACCGGCTATATCGCGCTTGCTAAAGGAAAGCTCTTTTAGGCGAGTGCGGTTTTCGCCTCCGTGATAGCAGCGCGCATCCATTCCCAACGAAAGCGTTTCGGCATGTCGGAACGCGCTGGTGAACAGGGGCACGATAAGCGAAGTCATCATAGCAACGCCTCCCTTGGGGCCCTTGCCGAAATTTGCGCCACGGCTAATTTGCGCGCGATAGATAGTGCGCAGCTCGATGGCGAACTGGGGCAGGAAGCGCAGGGCGATGCCCATCATCATAGATAGCTCATGGGCGGGTAGTCCGAAGCGCTTGAAGGGCTCCAGAAGGCGCTCAAAGCCATCGGTGAGGTCGAGCGTGGTGGTTGCTAGGGTAAGTAGGCTCACGCCCAACAGCAGCATGGTGAGGCGGATAGCGATAAAGAGCGCTTGATGCAGGCCTTGCTGGCTAATGCAGATGATCCATAGCTGAAAGTACACTTCGCCGCCTTGAACGAAGAAGATGTTCAGGAGTGCCGTGAATACCACCAGAATGGCAAGCGGCGCAATGGAAGTGAACGCCTGGCGGAGTGAAATATGCGCGAAGGCAAACATTCCCGCAGTAAACAATGCGGCGACGCCCAGCGATACGTACGACCCCGCAGCGAACACCATAACCATGAACAGGATCGAAAGCAGAAGCTTTGCGCGTGGGTCCATGCGGTGAACGGCGGAATCCTTGGCGATGTAGCGACCAAATACGGCATCTATGTTCATGATTGCACAGCCTCGCTTCCACCAAGGATGCGGGCAATTTCATCGGCTAAGGATTCGGGCAGGTAAAGCTTTTCGGGTAAGGGCATGCCCTCTGCGCGAAGCTGGTTTGCCAAGGTTTGGGCATGGGGGATGTCGAGACCTATTTCGCGCAGCTCAACAGCATGCTTGGTAAAAATTTCTTCTGGCGTGCCCATGAAGGCAACTTCGCCTTCATGCATGACCAACATGCGATCTGCGAGAAGGGCGATGTCGTTCATGTTGTGCGAAACCATCACTACCGTAAGGTTGCGCTGCTCGTGGAGCTGCTTGATGAGGTCGAGGAAATCGGAGCGCGATGCCGGGTCAAGGCCGGCAACTGGTTCATCGAGGACTAAGGTGGTGGGACGCATGGCAAGCACGCCGGCAAATGCCACGCGGCGCTGCTGGCCGCCTGAAAGCTCGAAGGGGCTGCGTTCGCTCAGCGTATCGAAATCAAGATGCACGTCGGCGAGCGCTTCGCGGATGCGGGCGTCCACCTCGTCTTCGGACAGGCCCATATTGCGTGGGCCGAACGCTACATCCTCGTAGACTGTTTCGGCAAACAGCTGATGTTCGGGGTACTGGAACACCACGCCGATATCGCCGCGAGCGCACGTTGCGTTTTTGCGGTCGGCTAGATCTTTGCCGTTCCAGAGCACACGCCCTTCGGTGGGGTTTGCCAGGCCGTTCAGATGCTGTACCAGAGTGGATTTGCCGGACCCGGTATGCCCTGCAATGGCAAGGAACTCACCGTCGTTGAGGGTGAAGCTGACATTGCGTAAGGCATAGCGCTGCACTTCTCCGGCTTTCTTTTGTCGTTTGGTGAGCGGCGTGTAGCTGAAGCTTACCTGCTCGAAAGCGATCGACACAGTTCCTCCTTCAGCGTTGTTGTTTCGATATGGGTGCCAATGGTGATGCCGCGATCTTGCAGAAGGCGAGACATGTGGGTGGCGAAGGGTACGTCAAGATTGAGATCACGAAGAATGTGGTCCTGCGTAAGCACTTCGTCGGGGGCGCCATCGAGCACGCAATGACCGTCGTTCAAGACGATCACACGATCGGCTTCTGCAGCTTCCTCCATGAAGTGGGTGATCATGATAACGGTCATGCCCTGTTCGTGAAGCTCTTTGCATACGCGCATCAAGCCGCGGCGTCCGCGCGGGTCGAGCATAGCCGATGCCTCGTCGAAGATGAGGATGGAGGGATGCATTGCCAGCACGCCTGCGATGGCGACGCGCTGCTTCTGACCCCCGGAAAGGGCTGCAGTCTCGCGCTTTCCTGAGCCGGCTAAGCCGACTTTTGCCAACGATTCCTCTACGCGTTGACGGAGCTCGGGGTTCTCGATGCCCAGGTTTTCAGGGCCGAATGCCACATCGTTTTCAACGAGACTGGCGACGATCTGATCGTCGGGGTTTTGAAATACCGCACCTGCCGTACTGCGAATGGTGAAGGTATTTTCTGGGTTGCTGGTTTCCAGACCATCCACGGTTACGGTGCCGGTGTCGGGCACCAAGAGTGCGTTGATAAGCTTCGAAAACGTTGATTTACCTGATCCGTTGGCGCCCAAAACGCAGACGAACTGGCCCTCTTCGATGGAGAGAGCCAGTTCGGAAAGTACCTTGGTTTCGCCTGTGTAGGTAAAGGAAACGTCGGAAAAGGTAATCACGGTTTAGCGACCCTTCGTCTGATCCTTCTTAGGGGTAATAAGATTGGAAATCGATTTGTAGATAACCAGCGTCAGAATAGCGTTGAGCAAGCCCTTCAGAAGGTTGAACGGAATGAGGATGGGGATGATCATTGCCGTTACCGCTTCGAAGGGGACACCCAGCCACATAGGGGTAACAATGAGATTGCCCACAATAGCGGCAGCTAGTGCAGCGATGATGCTGAGCACCAAACCGCCGATGGCGGCGGGGTAGGTGCGCTTCTTCTTGTAGATGATGGCTGCGGGCAACACGAAGCACGTGACGGTGAGCACATTCATAAGCGCACCGGTGAAGTCTGCCATAAGCAGGCCGTGAATGATGGCGGTTAGGATGCCTACTGCAACGCCGGCGCCAGGGCCGAATGCAAAGCCGGAAACCATGGCGGGCATATTCGAGGCGTCGAACTTAAGCCAGGTTACGCCGGGCAGCAAGGGGAATTCGATGAACGAAAGAAGAACGCCAATGGCGCACATAAGGGCCATCGTAACCAGTTGTTTGGTAGACCATGCGTTGGTGTTCTTGGTGGGGGTGTTCGGGGTAGACAAAGTAGGCCTCCTGTCTCTTCCATCCGGACTGTAACCGTTGGCTTTGGATTTGCACCAAATCAGCCTGCTTGAGCCGTCGAGCCAAGCAGGGTTGCGGGCTTCAGATGAAGCTAGGTTGCTTCGGGGATCTGATACCGCCAGTGAGGAATTTCACCTCGCCCTGAAACAGCGTTCGCGGGTTATCCTACCATTCCCTGGGGCCTCGCTCAACTGAAGCAGCTCCTTTGCGGGAGTCTTCCTCCGTACAGTAAAGGAAGGTGGAGCTAGGAAGGGTTGTGAAGGATGTTTTGATGCGTCTATGTGGAGTGCAGAAGGGGTGTGTTAAGATAGCAGAGCTGTTTGTCAGCATCCTTTTTGCCCCCGTAGCTCAGAGGATAGAGCGTCGGTTTCCTAAACCGTGCGTCGGAGGTTCGAGTCCTCTCGGGGTCGCCAGTGTTTTCAGGTCCACCTTTGGTGGGCCTTTTTTATTGGGATTAAGCCTATTGCCGGGGCTGTTCAAGAGTGTTTCTTGGGCTTATTTGACTTACGGGCGGTTCCCGTTGTCGTTGTGCGGTGCCGCATCTGTTTCGCCTCCGTCTATAGCGTCAGCTCAATGACGTTTTGGAAGGTTGAAAACAAAAAATCGGCCTGAGTTGCAACTTTTTTGCGATTAGGGATTGTCGCAGAGCGACAAAATGCGGATATCGGCTCGAAATTGCAGTAAATCGGCCGCAAAACGGCCTGTTTTCGCTTCGCGGGAACAGGAGAGAGTCCCCAATCGAAAAAAAGTTGCAAGGAAGTCTGATTTCTTGTTTTTGCAATGAGCGGATTGCCTCAGGGGAGCCGACTTTGCGAAAGATGCGTGGGAGCTCGGTGACAGAATGGGCGAATCGGCAAAAGAGGGGCAAGCAACGCGTGCTTGCGGGGAATAGTTTGCATAAAAAGCAAGGCCTCGCATTGCTGCGAGGCCTTGCTGTATTGGCTAGTTGCTTCCTGGTTCGTTGGTGCTGCCGGAGCCTGAGGAAATATAGAGGGTTACCGTGCTGCCGCTAGTGCTTTGCGAGATAACATTTCCTTTTGTTACTGTCGAATCTTGCTTGTACTGCAGATCGTACTTGTAGCCAGCCTTTTCGAGGGTTTCCTTTGCTTTACTCTCGGACATGCCCACAACATTGGGAGCTTCGCCGAGACCACTGGAAATGGTGATGGTAATGGTGGTTCCCTTAGTGGCGGTGCCAGTCTTGCTCTGCTTCGTTACGTTGCCCTTTTCCACATCTTTGCTGGTTTCGTTTGTGGTGTTAACCGCAAAGCCTGCGCTTTCCAGCTTGGAGGTTGCCTGTGACTGAGTCATGCCCACAACATTGGGGATGGTTACCTTTTCGGAGCCCTTAGAAAGGTGGAACACCACCGTATCGCCCTTGTTTGCCGTGGTGCCCGAAGGGGTTTCCTGCGATGCAACCATGTTTTCGTCAACATCATCCGAGAATACAGAATCGCCCTGCTGACCCGTTAAGCCCGCTTCGTTCAAAGCCTTCTGGGCTTCATCAGCCGATTTGCCCTTCAAATCGGGGACGGTAACCTGCTCGGTTCCCTTTGAAACATTGATTTTGATGGTAGAACCCTTTGCAGCCTGTTCACCCGCTTGCGGGTCGGTGCTTACTACGCTGCCGGCAGGAACGGTGCTGCTGTACACTTCCGTTTCGGTGCCAATCTTGAAGCCCGACTGCTCGAGCGTGGTGCGCGCCTGGGCAATAGACTTGTTCGTTACGTCGGGCACGGTAACCTTGTCGCCGCTGCCATTCATGGCAAACACAGCGCCTGCAATGCCGATGATGCACAGCAGGGCCACGACAACACCGATGATGGTGTTGCGCTTCTTCTTTTTGGCAGCTGCCTCTTCGTCTTCTGCGGAATATACGCGTGGGCTTACCTGGGTAAAACCACCGGTAGCTTGGCCGCCAGCAACGGGGCTCATAACCGCAGTGCCGTTTTGCATAGGCGCAACGCCACCCATTACCTGGGTTTTAAGGCCGCTGATATCGTTGCCAAGAGCGATAGGGCGACCCGCCAGGAAGTCGTTCAGCACATGACGCATTTCTGCGGCATCTTTGAAGCGCTTATTGGGATCCTTCTCCAGGGCCTTCATGATGATGGCTTCCAGACCGGGATCGATGTTTGGGTTGATGGTGCTAGGCGGTGCGGGAAGCTCGTTGACCTGCTTTACGGCAACGCTTACTGCGTCTTGGCCGTCGAAGGGGAGCTTTCCAGTGGTGGCTTCGTAGAGAACTACACCCAACGAATAGATATCGCTGGCGCCGGTGAGCTCCTTGCCCTGAGCCTGCTCGGGCGATACGTAGTGGGCGGTACCCAGAACGGTTGCCGTCTGGGAAAGGCCTGCATCGCCTGCACGTGCAATGCCGAAATCCATTACCTTGATGTTGCCATCAGGCTGGATCATGATGTTCTGCGGCTTAATGTCGCGGTGGATTACGCCGCCTTCGTGCGCAACAGAAAGTGCCTGGGCGATCTGGCTGCCGATTTCGGCCGCCTTTCGCTGGTTGATTGCGCCTCGTTCGTTGATGGCGGTTTTAAGATCGGTTCCGCGGAGGAACTCCATAACAATGTAGTAGGTTTCGCCGTCAAGGCCCCAGTCGTAGATGCTTACGATATAGGGGCTCTGCAGGTTAGCGGCCGATGCCGCTTCCTGACGGAAACGCTTGGTAAAGGTTGGGTCGGCTGCGTATTGGGGCAGCATAACTTTCACGGCTACCGTGCGGCCCAGGACGTTGTCCTGTGCGCGGTATACCTCTGCCATGCCACCAAGGCCGACTCGTTCAGTTAGCGTGTAACGGTTGTTGAATGTTCTGCCAACCATGCTTCCAGCCACGTTTGTACTCCCTTTGGATCCATGCTTAACGACCATCGCATAAGCATATCGTATTACCATGTCAAGTTCCCCGTTTTTGCAAGGCTTTCACGAGGAATCAGGAAACGCTTTTCCTACAAATCTCCTTGCACTTCAAGCGCTGCCCTCAATACGCCCTGGGCGCGTCCGGCCGCACCGCCGGAAAGGCTCTCGCCAGCCTCTTCGAGGACGATGGCCACTACTACCGAGCAGTCATCGGATGGGCCCATGCCCACAAACCAACGGTCGTCTTTTTCTTTGCCCGTTTCTGCGGTGCCGGTTTTGCCGGCAATCTGCACACCGGAAACGGCGGCTGCTTTACCGGTGCCGTTGTTCACGACCCCTTCAAGTACCGTGCGTACTCGCTTTGCCACCGATGAAGAGCATACGTTCGACATCGTGGAGGGCGTTGCGCGATAGCTGTTCTTGCCATCGGAATTGTTCACGCTGTCTACCAGGTAAGGCTGCATGATGGTGCCATTGTTTGCGATGGCGCAACCTACCAAGGCCATCTGCAGAACAGTTGCCTGCGGGCCAGCGGGGCTGGCATGTTCGCCTACCGGCTCACCTGCTGCGGCCCATGCGGTTTCCCATTCGGTCATCTCGTTTGGGTCGGGCATCAGCGATTTAGCGAGCGGCAAATCGAAGTTCAGCGCGTTGTTGAACCCGAATTTCTTGGAAGAGGAAACAAGGCCATCTGCGCCAATCTGGTCGCCGAGCTGTGCGAATACGGTGTTGGCGGAAAGCTCGGTTGCGCGCTGCAGTGTAATGGTGCCATATGACGAATTGTTGAAGTTCGTTACCTTGCCGCCGCCGATGTCGAGTGTGGAGGGGGAATCGTACTGAGTCGATTCGGTTGCCACATTGTCTGCCAGCGCGGTGGTCAGCGTCACGATCTTGAACGTGGAGCCAGGCGAATACAGCGCCTGGGTTGCGCGATTGTACAGTGCCGAAGAATCGCCGCCTGAAGAAAGGATGCTGTCAACGTCGTCGGCGTCGTAGGTGGGCGAAGAGGCAAGTGCCAAAACCGCACCCGTCTTCGGGTCGATGGCAACGCAGGCGCCCTTGTATCCCTTTAACGCATTTTGCGCAGCTTGCTGAATGGTTGAGTTAATGGTGAGCTTCACATCGTTGCCTGCGGTACCGGCTCCTGAATAGGAGTTCAGGACATCGATCCATGAAGCATAGTTGCTTTCGCCCTTCAGCGTATCGTTGCAGGATGCTTCGATGCCGGAGGTGCCGTACGTGTCGGAGGCGTATCCCACCACGTGTGCAGCGAGGTTGCCTGCGGGGTATTCGCGCTTGTAGGTGCCATCGTCTTGCAATACGGAATGAGCAAGGAGCACGTTGTCGTACGTAGTGATGGCGCCGCGCTCGGTTTTCGACTCTTTTGCCAGCGTGTGGTTGTTAATGGGCATGTTCTTGTATTCGTCTGCCTGGATAACCATGATCATCGTCAGGTTGGCAACCAGCAGCGCAAAGAGGGCAGAGAATACGATCATGGTGCCGGTAAGGCGTTTGCCCAGGGAAACGCGACCCAGCGCGCCGTTCAGGCTTACTACGCCTGTGCCCGATGCCATTTCGGTGCCCAAGCCCGTGCCCTGATCGCTTGCGCGCAGCAGGAAGCCCAAGATAATGAAGCTCGCCAGAAGCGAAGAACCACCTTGGCTTACGAAGGGAAGGGTAAGGCCCGTAAGAGGGATAAGGCGCGTAACGCCGCCCACGATGATGAAGGCCTGCAGCACGATAACGGCAGTGAAGCCTACGGCCATAAACGAGCTGACGTCGCTTTTTGCGCGAACGGAAATAAGAATGCCGCGGATGGCAAAGCACAGGTACAGAAGCAGCACACCTGCAGCACCCAAAAGCCCCGCCTCTTCGGCGATGGCGCTGAAGATGAAGTCGGATTCAACAATAGGAATCTGCTCGGCCATGCCATTGCCAATGCCCACGCCGAACAAGCCGCCGTCTGCGATGCTGAAGATAGACTGGACCAGCTGATAGCCCGTGTTGGTGGGGTCGGCAAAGGGGTTAAGCCAGGTATCGACGCGAACTTGAACATGGCTGAACAGGAAGTATACGAATACGAAGCCTACGGAAACCATCAGAAGGCTGATGACGATGTAGGCATGCTTGCCAGTGGCCACGTAGAGCATGGTGACGAACACGAAGAACAGGACCAACGCCGAGCCCAAGTCCTTTTCGAACACGATAACCAGCAGGGCCACTGCCCACATGATGATGACGGGAACCAGCGCGCGCATGTCGGGCACGCGGAAGGGCCCCAGCTTGTGGTTGAAAACGGAAAGCATCTCGCGGTTCTGCGCCAGGTATGCTGCCAAGAAGATAACGATACAGATTTTTGCAAGCTCACCAGGCTGAATGGAGAAACCACCGATGGAAAGCCAAATGCGCGAGCCGTAGATTTCGTTACCGATAACCGGAAGCATGGGCGACATAAGCAGCAGGATGCCGGCGATCATGATGGTGTATTTGTAGCTGCCAAGCTTGTCGAGGTTCTTTACGAATGCTAAGACGAGCACCATGAACACTACGCCAAGGAACAGCCATCCAACCTGTTTCATAGCCAGGTCGGGGGCAAGGCGCGTGATGAAGGCAATGCCAATGCCCGATAGAGCGAATGAAAGCGGGAGAATAGCAGGATCGGCGCCGGGGGCAAGCTTGCGAATGGCCAGATGGGCCACAACAAACGTGGCAAACATGCCCAAGGGCACCGTTAGGTTGTCGAGCGTTACCTGATTCCCTTCATTGAGGGCAACCATGGCAAACAGCAATATAACAAGCGGAGCTGCGATGCAAAGAAGCATCAGCTCGGTATTGCGTCGGGTCATTGACTACTCGCTTTCGTTGGCGCTCTTCTTCGTCTTCGAGGTAGAGGAGTCGGAAGATGCTGCTTTGTCGGTGGAAGCGGAAGCGTCGCTTTGCTTAGTTGCGGCATCTTGGCGGGCAATGTCTTCCTGGTAGGAAGCGATGAGCTCGTTTGCCTCATCCATGCTGCCAACCGAAATACCATCGTTGATGCGGCTTGCCACGCTCGGCGAAAGCTTGTTCACGTCAACGTCGGTAACGCGGTCGAGGCTGGAAAGAGGCATGCCGAACAGGTCGTCTTGCAGACCGCGGTATACGGCGACCTTGCCGTCCTGGTTCACCAGGTAAGCGGAGTTATTCACATACTGATAGGCAGTAACGCCGGCGATTGCGAAAATGGCGATAACTGCCAAGATCAAGAACGTGTAGAGAATCTTGGACTTGCGCTCGGCTTTGCGTTCGCGCACTTCGCGAAATCCCTCAACGTCTACCACCACAGCGGTTGCGTTATCGAATCCGCCTGCGTCAAGTGCGGCAGCCACCAGGTTGTCGGCGCATTCCTGCGCAGTGCGGCTGTGACCCATGACATGCTCGATCTGTGGATCTTCGATCATGGTGCAAATGCCGTCGGAGCACAGAAGGATGCGGTCGCCCGTTTCAACGTTCAGCTCGTAGATGTCGGGCTGCATATGGGGGTCGGATCCGATGGCGCGCGTGATAACCGAGCGGTTCGGGTGAACGCGGGCTTCGGCTTCTGTGAGCTGGCCTGCTTCGATCATGTCGGCCATGAGGCTATGGTCGCGCGTAAGCTGCTGGAGCTTTCCATCATGTAGAAGGTATGCGCGCGAGTCGCCAACTTGGGCGATGATCAGGCGCTCACCTTCCAAGATGGCAGCGGTAAGCGTGGTGCCCATACCCTCGCGGCCAATGCCTTTTGCAGGTGCTTTGATAACGTTGAGGTTCGCGGCAATCACAGCACGCGCCAACGCGTCGGAATCGGCGTGGTCGGGCGCAAGCTCCATGATGGTGTTGATGGCAATTTCCGAGGCGACTTCACCGGCTTCGTGGCCGCCCATGCCGTCGGCAACGGCAAAAAGCGGCGGAACCGCAACCAGGCTGTCTTCATTATGTTCGCGGATATGGCCAACTTCAGTGCGGCTTCCGAAGAAGGCAATGGCGTTGGGCTCATCTGCGGCTTTGCGCTCGGCGCGGGCGTTGCGGGGAGTGGGCATAGAATTCATCTTCCTCTTTTACTGGGCGAACCGTACGCGCATGGTTACATCGCCAACGGCAACTTTGTCGCCGTTCTTCAACGCGGTGGGTTCAGAGATAAAGCGGCCATTGACGGCTGTGCCGTTAGTTGAGCCAAGATCCTCCACGAAGAGGTTCTGACCCATGAGCACAAAGCGCGCATGGCGCGAAGATACGTATTCGGCACCGATGACGATATCGGATCCTGGGCTGCGGCCTACGATGACCGGGCCGTTGACGGCGATGTTCACGCCGCGCAGTTCCTTAGGACCTTTTTCGATGGCAACGGTCCAGGTCTTTTCGCCTTTGCGCTGTCCGCGCACCAGGCCAATGCCAGTTTTCATGATGGCGAAAAGGAACAGGTAGAGCAGTGCCACAAAAAGCAGTCTGCCTATGAGGAGGATTACGTCGATCACGGAATAGCCTATCGTTTGAAACGGGTTTAAAAGGTGCGCATAAAGCGCAAACGGGCTGTGCCAGCAAGTGACGCAGCCCGTTCAAGGAAAATCTCCCTATCGGAAGGTGAATAAGAACGTGGTGGTGCCAACGGTTATGCGGTCGCCTTCCTGCAACATGGTGGAAGCGATATGGCGGCCGTTCACCAGCGTGCCGTTGGTGGAGCCAAGGTCGGCAACGCTCCAGGCGTTTGCGTTTTCGCGACGAATTTCAGCGTGGGTACGGCTTACGTTCAAATCTTCAATGGCGATGTCGCTGGAAAGGGCGCGCCCCATTACGATCTGCGCCTTCGTGATGGGGAAGGAGCGGTTCG
>ERZ1034920.2183-NODE-2183-length-11441-cov-5.391358_pt1 | contig 11441 bp, 11 predicted proteins | sample MGYA00520688_ERZ1034920 | MGnify/ENA primary metagenome ERZ1034920 (study PRJEB33766, sample SAMN09781785) | gut metagenome | biome: gut microbiome | host: Homo sapiens | place: Madagascar | study: EMG produced TPA metagenomics assembly of the PRJNA485056 data...
TACAACACCGGCAGTGTCATTGAAAAAATTGGCACCGCCCGCTATCGCTGGACCATCGAGGACGACGTTTACCAGTTGGATTTCAAAGACAACCAGTATGTCTACAAAGATGAAAATGGCAATGTCTACAACTTTGTGCTCACCGATGCCGATCACCTTCAACTAGCATCCAGCAGCGACAGCTCCGGCGGCTTAATTACCGACCCTGTATTTGCGTCTGGCTATACCGCTGGCCGCGTTGGACAGGATGGCACCATGGCGAAGAGCATGAGCGTGAACGCCGATGCTTTCAACATTGTGGGCAAAACCTATGCCGAACTGGCTGGCACCTATGGCCCTGGCGCCTTGAGTGTTATCGGCGACAACCAATACATTATTTTCCGCGCTGAGGGCGGGAACTTCGCCGTACAGTTTGAAGGGGAAACGGTGCCGCTATCGGCCAAAAGCGGCGGCGATTATGAATTAAAACCGCTTGGCACGAGCACTGCCGACTATTCGGTCGTACCGCTGAGTCAAACGGGCACCTCGCCATACACCGATAGCAACTCCTCCAACGAAAACACCACTGGTACCGACAACGACAACAATTCAGGCAATACACCGTCGGATGGCAGTACCACCAACAATAACAACAATCAAAATCAAACCACCACCGATGACAAGAATGATGAACCAACCGAATACAAGGTTGAAATTCCAGATATGCCAACCTTCCCATCCACTACAGCAGTGGCAACTGGCGTGGTTTGGGCGGACCTGGGCTTTGTCATTAAAAATGCGCCAGACACCATGAGCGTCACAGACCTTTCGGCAGTGCTTGGCATTGCACTGGAAGTCGGCACAGCACCAGCCAACCAAAGTGGTTTCAATTTCTTTGGCAGCGACGAAGGCTATTTCGCCGGCACCTATGCCATTAACGACCACTCCTTCTCCATCAGCGGGTACGGCAACAGTGCGCTGGAGCCAGACAAAACCATTCTTTTCATCCAGCAAATCAGCTAAAAAACAACAAACGGACCTTTTTCAGTGACGAAAATGGTCCGTTTGTCATCTTATTGTTATACAATGAGCAGAAATATTTGTTACAATAAGTAAAACACGAAAAAAGGAGGCACAATCATGCATAAACGACTGCTACAGCTATTTGCGCTGGTGCTGCTTGTTTTTGCCGTCGGCACCTGGGCCACCACCGATGCCATGGCCGCTGATGCTTCGCCATCACAGTCGGTCATCACCACTGGTTCCAGCAACATTTCCGTCGATCCTTATCAAAGCTTCAGCGTCAGCATCACGCTGCGCGATGCCAGCGGCAATACCATGACCACCACGCCACCAGGCAAGGTCTACATTTGGGCCACCGATGAGAGCAACGACATCGTCGAAGGACTCGATCTCGTGGAACTCTCGCTGGGAGATAACGTCTACATGCACCAAACCAGCCGCCACGGCGTGCTCATTATGGACGCTGCATCCCTGATTCAAACACAGCAATTTAACCTGAAGCTGTCGAAAAAAGGCACCTACAAGCTGCACGCTCTTTACATGCCAACCGGCAGCATCGATCCTAACACCGTCAGCGACTATTGGCCATACGAGTTGAGCGGCGGCAGTGAAGCGGAACGAACCATTGTTGTCGGAGCGACACCTGCTGCCGATATCGCCATGATGGTCGTATCAACAAAGATCCGCGGCATTGGCGTAGACTCTTTTCTGATCACCGGCCCTCGCAACCAAACGCTGACCACACCGATTTCATTAGACTCCAGCGGTTCTGCCACCACAGAAGTTCAGCTGGCGTTGTTGCGCGACAACGGTCTTTCGGTTGGAGCGGATGTACCAATCTACATCAACACCACTTCCAACAACGTTACTGTCTCCAATGTACTCGTACGCACCAATGAAAACGGCATTGCTCGTTTCACCATCAGTGGTCTGGTCTCGGCCAACAGCACCCTGCAGCTGCGCTGCGACTTGAACGACGCGCCAGTTGTCATTCCACTCAAAGCTTATGAATATCGGCCAGAACGTGTGCGTTTCGACATCGGTTCCAACATCATTGACGTTGACGGCCGCACCATGGAGATCGACACCGCAGCCGTCATTCGCAATGGCCGCACCTATGTGCCTTACCGCGCCATTGGGGAATTGCTCGGTGCGCGCATCGAATACGACAACAGCGTGCGCACCATCACCACCTATTTTGACGACAGCGTGCTCACCATGACCGTGGGCTACAACCATTACGCCGTTGATGGCACCGTCTACCAGATGGATGCCGCACCGTATATCAACAGCGACGGCCGCACCATGGTGCCAATTCGCTTTGTTGCAGAGGTCATCGGTTACGACGTGCAGGCCGTTACTGGCTCGAACAACCTCACAAAGAGCGTCATCTTCACTCGACGCTGACCATTCATCGCTGAAATCAGCTCTAAAAAAACAGCACGTTTCTCATTCGTTTGAGAAACGTGCTGTTTTTCTATATGTTTAGCACCCGTATCTGCACACTTAGCCCCATACCTCTTCGGCAATTTCTTTCACCAAAGCCAGCTTCTTCCACTGTTCTTCTTCCGTCAGCTTGTTGCCGATTTCGCAGGACGCAAAACCGCACTGTGGACTGAGATAGAGACGTTCCAGCGGCACATACTGCGCCGCTTCATGAATGCGCGCAATGACTGCTGCCTTATCCTCAAGAACAGGGGACTTCGTCGTCACCAGCCCCAGCACCACTTTTTTATCCGGCGAAACATTGCGCAGACAGTCGAAGCTGCCGGAACGCGCATCGTCAAATTCCAAATAAAGCGCACTCACATTTTCACGCGCAAAAACCAGTTCCGCAATCTCGTCGTAAGGACCGCTGCACGCCCACGTTGAATGGAAGTTACCGCGGCAGATGTGTGTGTTAATAACCATATCGTCTGGTTTGCCTTCAATAGCCAGATTATTAATGGTCAGGAAGAGCTCTTTCAAACGCGCCAAACCAGCGTCGTCCGTGGCAAAGAACTGATGGGCACGTTCGTCCACAAACAATCCCCAGGTGCAGTCATCAAACTGCAAATTGCGGCATCCCGCTGCATAGAGATCAATGATCACCTGTTTATAGCCAGCAACAATATCTGCCACCAAAGAGTCCTCATCGGCGTAATACTGACGCGTGCTCTCAATGTTCATTGGCATGATAAACTGTTCCAAAAACTGCGCCGGTGCAGGAATCGTCTGCTTTGCCACCGTGTTTTCATCTTCAAACTGCTTTACAAATTTAAAGTGCTCCACAAATGGATGCGTGCCAACACGAATCTTTCCCGTCAAAAACGTATCATCAATCTTTGCCGCTTCGCCATGAAACTGCAGCCCTTGCTCCGTTGGCTTGTGGCCAACGCCGTCAAAGCCCCACATAAAATCCAAATGCCAGGTGGCACGGCGGAACTCGCCATCGGTGATCACATGATAGCCAGCAGCCTTCTGCTTTTCAATCAAATCCGTAATAGCCGCATCTTCTACTGCCTTTAATTCATCGGCGCTGATTTTTCCAGCCTCATGATCAGCGCGTGCCTGTTTCAAAGTTTCTGGGCGCAAAAAGCTGCCTACATAATCGTAACGAAATGGTGTATATAAACTCATAATCATTCTCCTTTTCGGTTCATTTGACAGCGTTTATTATAGCGGCTTTTGTTTACCTTGCATAATATAAAAAAATTTCGGCTCGCTATAGGTTCAACCTATAACAAGCCGACAAAATGTTTCTTCATCGGACTTTAGACCAAAGAAAAGCAGGAAATCGTTTCTGATTTCCTGCTTGGTGAGGCCGCCGGTAAGCGGCGGATATTCATTATTGAAAATAACACAACAATCGGACATTCCGCAATCGGTTATTTTACAGTTCTCTCTGTAAATAAATCATATCTATCAGTTGAACGCCACATTCATAAATCGGGTGATCATAGTGATCGATAAAAAAGTTTTTGACACTGTGCGAACGGACAAATCCACATTTTTCGTAAAAGGAGAGCGTCACTGGACTCTCTCCTGTGCCAACTTGCAGAAGGGAATACGCTCCTTTATATTTTTCCGCAACAAAATCAATGAGCGCTTTCCCATAACCCTTGCCCTGATGGTCCGGTTCCGTTGCAATGTTTTTGATCTCAAGAACGCCATGCCCCTCATCGGTCACCACACACTCACATTTAATCCCACAATCGTCTAAGACATACATCGTTCCTCGATCAATATAGCGATCGATCATGCTTTCCTGTTCATCGGCCAACAACAGCAAAGAAAGAAATTGCTTTTTATCCTTCTTAATTTCTTTTATTTCCATAGTCGTCGCTCACCTAAAGTACGAGCCTTTCATATACCCTCTTCACCGCAGGCTGATTCCACCTGTTCCATCAGCGCTGCCAGCCCTTGCTGCAAATCCTGATACGTGCGCTCAAAATCGCCACTGTACCATGGGTCCGCAATATCCCGCGGTTCATCCACCAGATCCAGCAAGCGTACCATCTTATCGTCCGGATCGCCGCCGCAAATTCGCGCCATGTTGCGCATGTTCGCCGCATCCATCCCGACCAGCCAGTCAAAGCGCGCATAATCCGCCGCTTCCAACTGCCGCGCCCGGTGGTCGCACACCTCCACGCCCTTCTCCACCAGCTTCGCCTCCGCCGGCGGATAGATCGTGTTGCCAATTTCTTCCCGAGACGTCGCCGCCGAATCCACCATCACCACATCCGACAACCCGCGCTCTTCCACCATCTGCCGAAACATATTCTCAGCCATCGCCGACCGGCAAATATTGCCGTGGCAGACAAACAGGATTTTTTTCATTTTGCATACACCCCTTCATAAGCCTTCAAGTCCTTGATACGACCGGCTTTGCGGCGTTTTATTTGATATCTTCCTAAAATACAGATCATGCATAAATCTCCGTAAATCTACGCCAAAATTCCCTAAAATGGTGTAAATTTGGTGTAAACCACATCGTGCTTTTTACCCCGAAACAGCTCGTTCCTCAGCAGTTGGAAATGCCAGGATTTCTGCCATTTGCGCCTCAGCCTGAATATAACTCATATGAGTGTACACATTCATTGTCACGCCAGCGTCAGAATGCCCCATCAAATATTGCAGATTTTTGATGCTCATCCCTGCATTTGCCATATTGGTGCAGAATGTATGTCGAAACACATGCGGGGTGATATGTGGGAGTGGTTGCTCGGGATGCAGCTTTTTATACTTCTTCAGCGCCCAACGGAACTCGTTTTCAATATGTAGTGCTACTTTTGGCCGGTCATTCTTATCCAGCAAGATAAATCCGCTGTACCCATCCACAACCATCTCCGTTTTAAGCTGCTTGCGCCGACTGACTATCTTCTGCAGGCTCTGATAAACGTCTTCCGTCATCGGAATGAATCGACACCCAGCCTCCGTCTTTGTTTTCTCGACGTAATATTTGCCGCCGCGTTCTCGGACAAGCTGATGATCCACACGGATCCGCCGCTGCTCAAAATCCAGATCGCTCTTGGTGAGCCCACAGAATTCACTGACACGCATCCCGGTTCCTAAAAGCACGACAAACTCATCGTAATATTTGGAGTACGTCGGATCCGTCCGAATAAATTCCATCCAGATCTCTTGCTGTTCTTCCGTCAACACGGCACGCTTTTTTGAATCGTTCGGTACATAATCCGTCAGCTTGAACGCGAACGGATTCTTCCGGATCACATCCTCGTTGCACGCCATCTGAAAAGCAGGCTTGAGCACGCCACGCACACTGGTGATGGTACTATATCCTCTGCCGTCCTCGTGAAGCTTGATGACCCACAACTGCACATCCGACATCTTAATGTCACGAACGTACATGTTGCCGAAGTCTTCTTGCTTCACCAGGTTCAGCACAAAATTATAACCCACCTTGGTATTATAGCGAACGCCCTGTTTCAAACGAATGTAACGTTCCAACAGCTCAATGACAGTGATCTTTCCGGCAGGATAATCGATCTCTGCATCCAACGTTTTTTGAACGACCTTCTCTTTTTCACGTAGCGTTTTCAGATCGTTGGCATAAATGGTCTGTCGTTTTCCATTAACGTCTTTATAGCGAAATTGATATGTAAGATCTTTGCGTTGGCTCTCTCCTGTCTTGAGGACACGCCCCTTATGGTCTTTTCTTCGTCCAGACATTTTCAAACTCCTTTCCCTAATGGAAAGAGCCTTGATATGACACTTTCATTGTATCATACCAAGGCCCCTTTATCACTGATTATCAAATAGAGTACGTCTGCTCTATGAATTCATCCAACAAACGTCGCTTGATGAGGCGCTTGCCACCTACCCACAGCACAAAAGAACAGCGCTCGTCATTGCTTAGTTCACGCAGCTTGTTCACACCAATGCCAGAATAGGCCGCAGCTTCTTTGAGTGTCAGGTTTGATTTTTCCCAGATCGGGACAGTGTCTTCTAAAAGAATGACCATCCCATCTAGTTGAATGACCTTATCTTCGACTGACAAGATTCTCCCTCCTCATCGTTTTTGTTCACCTGATGTATCAACACACCTGCTACCAGATCAAATCAATGGCCAAGATAAATATCATTCTCGACATCTTTAAAACAGCTTTCCAGCGGCTGTTTTTTGATCGATCTGATATTTTCTCGCAACCACTTCTGAAGACGATAATTATCGGCAGCTTTCAACCGATAAAACCGATTGTAATACCCAATCACATACGCCCAGTAGTCTTCTACTGCAGACGCCCCCCAGATCTTATCCACCTTATAAAGAAGTGGCATCAGTCCAGATTGTCGAAATAAGTGATTAGTGGATTCACGCAAAGTATGGTTTTCCGGTCGTTCTGTGCGCAGTGCCTTGAAGTCACCATCTTTAGCAATATCTTGCAGCGCCATTGTGAAACCTGTCATTTCATCGGTCTCCACATATTTAAAGCGATATTTATCCAGGATCTTGCTGGCAAGATAGCGAACATACACAGAAGCACTTTGCTCATCTTCTGTATCAAATTCTTTTCCGACCCGTAGTAGATCTTCACTGATCTGATGCGCATAGCCGCTGCGAAATGACACTTCAAACCGTGTCCAAGCATTGCAAGCTTTGGCTTCATCCAAACGGAAACCACCTTTAACGATCTGCTCACTTTTTTTATCATAGATCTTGAGCTTAGATGGGGTGTTCTCTTTCTTGGAACCGATCGTAACAGTTTGAACGCTCCAGTCATTGGTGATGCAGCTATATTTACGCTTGCTATTTCTACCACGATGATCGACAACGATCAACGCTTTGTCTTCCAGCGCTTTATAGATGTTATGCACCGACGTTTCTTCACCATAATTCAGGTAATCTGCTGTGATGTCGATGCGGCTGAGACGCGTGGTATAATACTTGGACTGGATCTGCCGCAGGAAATCTGCAACGGTGATGCGCACCTGATACTTTTCCTCGAATGCCGCCTGATACTCAGCCCAGGCTTGCGCTGAAAAAGCAACGGTGACACCGCGTTTCAGCTCTGTAGCATGCCAACCGATGGCAAAATACCAGGGCACAGTCTCGAAGGTCAAGGCAGATGAAGAACCTTGAGGTCGTTTGGTCAACATCGGCTTCAATTCACCAAAGAATGCTGTGATCTCTGATCGCCGAATGAAGTCATCGATTATGACTTTCACTTTGGCTAACCAAGCATCTATATCTTCTGGCATCTCTTTCACATGAAGTACCACAGTGAATTGATCCACGCCGACACAACATTGAGGTTGTTTATCCATAAGAGGGCTTTCCTCCTTTCAATTTTTGCGATCCCTGTCATTACCTATTAGGGATCGCTGTATAACTAACGTTTGGTTACAGCATCCCATGTGGAGCAATCCATATTATATGAACTGCTCCAAGGAATGCTTTTGTCCCGCTGCCGGATAAACCGGCAGCGGCTGCATCCGGCGGGCTGTCGCCCGGCGGCCGCAGGAATTATTCATAGTAGCGATTCAAGAGCTTCCTAAGAACCTCATATTCTTGAAACTTCAGTTCAGGAAACTGAACAAATGAAGGGTTATCATGGACGCCATCTGTAGACGAGATCCATGCATCGCCTTGCGCATAACGCCGTTCTGGCAATGCTTCCATCTTTTCGCTGGACCAAAGCAACATCCCTTCCTGCTTCGTTGGCCTCATAAGGATCTTTGTGCCCATAGCAGATCGGATCATGGATGGCACGCCTGCCGATTCAACCGAGGCTTCTGCGGTCGAAAGAATCACGTAGCAACCTGCCGAGGCGCCCATGGTAACGATGATCTTGACCATGTCTTGAAGCGATTGCAGAGAATACTCTGGATCGTCCTTTGGGGCCTTTTTTGGCATGAGCGCCTGAAATGCGACCCACTCGTCAACGAAGAGGACGCTTGGATGCATACCTGCTTCCCACCACATCACCGGTCGTCCGTGTTGCTCAGAGAAATCGTCCAGCACTTTCTGACGTGCACGGCGCGTTTGCTCAAAATCTCTGAGGGCCTGCAGCATGCCACGAGCGCTGCCATCTTCGTCTGGAGAGAGCGTGTAAGGCAGCCGACTCAGTTCTGCACCCTTCGGATCGAGGATCAGAACCTTGGAGCCATACGCGTCCGGCCCATGGGCAAGGAGTTGAATGAGGATGCTTTCCACAGCGGTGGTCTTACCGGATCTGGTTTTTCCGCAGATCAAGATACTGCCGGATTTCGTCAGATCTAAAAAGAAACCTTCTTGGATGACCATCTGCGTCACATGATCGCTGTAGATTTCCCATGGCGTTTCAGCGATGATTTTTCTGCTTCGAGTCACGTCTTCTATGATATAAGAAACAAATGAAGATGCAGGATCTTCGTCCACCGCCACCACAGCCCAGCCAGCATAGCCTCCTGTAAGCCCCGAGCTAATGATCTTTGGGAGTTTTACGAGCGTATCTGCCGAGCACGCTGTCGTATCGATGGTCACGCTGTAACGACCTTCGCCATCTTCCCTTACATTGAGAGAAGGAATGACCGAATCGTTTTTCAAGCCAAGCGGATTACCTCCTGTCTTTGAAAACAGACGATAACGCAGCATCTGCCGGATGGCGATATGTTCCGGCGTATATCTGGTAAACAAATACGCTATGACCAGAAAAAGAAATGTAAGCCCCCAACAGGCGAGCAGCCAGGTGCTCCAGAACTCTGCCATGGCTTCAACATCGATCCATTTATATACTTCAGAACGATGCACAGCATCGGCAACGAAAAAGGTGACAAAGGATAAGGCAAAGAAAATGAGAGCTATCGCCATACATATTTTTTGGGGTGACCAAAAGGCCACCCGAGATTGTTCACCGTACCGCCGTGGTATCATTTTTTCGCCCCATCAGTCTTAGCATCAACGATGACAACATCGTCTGCAGTGATGGAGAGCTGATTACGATATTCCCCGTATACCATGGCTTCTGCACCTTTAGGCGCAACGATGTCACCAACTTTGATAGACATGTCGTTCTTGCGAACTTTGAAGACAAGTTTCTCAAAAAGTTCGTCTGAACACTACCATCAGTCCCCGGCTGATATGGTGTGTCATCCTTCGTAATAACCACCTCAACCTTCGTACCCAGCCGAGCTTTCGTCGTGTAGTCCTCCCATGGAGCAATGTTAGTGACCATTAGCTCCATATGGTGAAGGAACCCTTCCAGATCGAACCGTTCGTATTCACGAATATGTCTTAGCATTATAATCATCCTTTCTTAGCGCTTATGCGTATTGATTATTTCGCAATCTCGCTGGCCAGCTCTTGATTACACGTTAAGTCTATCATCTCATTCACTTTAATCAGTTCAAGCATTATGAATTGCTTGAACCGTATCGTAAAAAATACGCCAAGATACAGTAACAACTGTTCTTTGGCGTAAGCACTGATTCCATCAACAATTAACTATCAAACCATAATATATACAAATCATCTTCACGTGCAATAATTATTTCTCGCGCCAAATCAAGTCGCGCCTTTTGCACAGTCTGATCTTCTATCCATTCCGCAATCTCATATTTCTCATACACATTATCTATAATCCGAAAGCAAGCATCCTCATATTTGTTATACCCAACAAAGTTCGTCGGAAGATCTTTATATGGATGACCTGCAACCGCCATAAAATACCGCGCTCGTTGTCGAGTTGATTCGACTAACAGCGCCATGAAAAAAGCATATCGTAGATCAAGAGCCGTTTGACTTGTTCGAGAAGCCTTGTGCCACATCGAAATTGTCTGCGGATGAATTCCGAAATAATCTTGCCAATACGCTCTTTTTGTCAAAATACATCTTGGATCCGCTTTTCGAGGATCAAATGCTTTAAAAAATGTATAAGCTTTTTGCTTGATTTCATAAAGACTCTTACAGTCATATGAAACTGCACGCATAATAATAGTACGTTGTTGCAAATCGGCCTCCATTCTTAATATAGAATGGAGAATGCTTCAAACAAAGCGCGCAAAAGATACCGTTACAAATCTTGAAAACATTCCCCATTCCAGAACGGCCGCCTTTCCGGTAGACAGACGTTAATATACATTTATCCACAGCTCCGGACGCGTCTGCAGCAACGAACTGTGATGCCAATGATGTTGTCATATACTAAATTATTGCATTACATGCTATAATGAAGATAATTGACAACTTGTCATTGCAGGTAGTATATATGATACAATCTCAAATGTCGTTGACGTGCCATGGACATGCCTATGACATTTAAGATTGTATATAAAGGAGTGTGCTAATTATGGTGTGTTTCGATATTAAATCTTTCATTAATATAATCGAAACGATGATAGCATCGAACGATCCCGAAATTTTCAATGACTTAATTGGATTTTTAATCGATACCCAAATATATCGTAATCAGAACTTCAAGAATAAACATGAAAGAGTTGAGCCAGGTACAGTCAGTAAAATTTTAAATCATAAAAGAGGTCTGTTTCAGGACATAAAAATGTGTGCAGAATTAATTGATCTTGAAAGCAGAGATTTTGAACAGATAAAGATATCTTTTTCAGATATTATTTTGGATCCACTTGATTCCAATGCTAATAAAGGATTACTAGTTAAAAAGGTTTTATATGCAATAGATCTTGATAACACCATTAGTAAAACAAATAAAGAAAAATTTAGAAAAGCAGCAGAACAGGATTATGCCATTTTTTTAACAAAAGTTCTGCTCTACCTATTTAGCAACGATCCGCAACCAGAAAAAGAAAATTTGGATATTGAATCTCAAAAGGCCGAAAACAACGCTCAAGAATTAAAAGTCGATATAACTTCTGAATGTCGTCAATCTCAACTAGCAAAAAACAAAAATGCGCAGCTCAGTAGTACGAAATCCAATATTATCTCTCCTGAAAATATAATCAATAAACAACAGACAACAACGCCTGTCTCTATAGATTGCGAT
>ERZ1034920.2186-NODE-2186-length-11426-cov-5.407880_pt1 | contig 11426 bp, 9 predicted proteins | sample MGYA00520688_ERZ1034920 | MGnify/ENA primary metagenome ERZ1034920 (study PRJEB33766, sample SAMN09781785) | gut metagenome | biome: gut microbiome | host: Homo sapiens | place: Madagascar | study: EMG produced TPA metagenomics assembly of the PRJNA485056 data...
GTGCCGTGTGCCGTCGCGCCTTCTGCGCCCGCCGCACCCGTCGCTGCAAGGCACGCTTCGCGCGCCGCCTGCCGCGCGAAGCGGAGGTCGCGCAGCTGCGCAGCCGGCAGGGGCATCGCGCGGAACGCACGCACGTGGTCGCCGTAGATTTTGAGCGGGTCGGTGGTCTGCGGCGCGCCGAGCCCCTGGAGGCGCGGCGGACGATCGCCCGACAGCACGATGAGCGGCACGCGCGAGGTTTCGGCCTCGATCACCGCCGGATAGTAGTTCGCCGGCGCCGTGCCTGACGTGCACACGAGCACGCACGGCCTGCCGCTCGCCTTCGCGATCCCCAGGCCGAAAAACGCCGCTCCGCGTTCGTCAACATCGACGAACAGCCGCAGCTTGTCGGGGTAACGCCTGCTCATCTCGAACGCCGCCATGGCGAGCGCCGTCGAGCGGGAGCCGGGGCTCACCACCACGTCGCGCACGCCGCAGCGCGCAAGCTCGTCGAAGAACGCCGCCGTCCAGAGCGCCGTGGTTTGCTCGTGCGTCGGGAAACCCTCTTGCAGCTCTTCCCGAGCCGAGCCCGCGCCGTTCGCGTTACGCATGGCTCTCGCCGTCCCCTCCGTCGAACGCGCTCAGCACCGTCTTGAGCTTGAGGTCGATCTCATCGAATTCCGCATCGGCGTCGCTGCCCTCGACGATGCCGCAGCCCGCGTACACCCAGCCGATCTCTCCGTCGAACACGCCCGTGCGCAACGCCACCGCGAACTCGCCGTCACCCGCGCCGTTCACGAATCCCGCCGCGCCCGCGTACAGGCCGCGGTTGTACTTCTCAATGCTCCTGATGAGCATCTTCGCCTCGCCGACCGGCGCTCCGCTCGTCGCCGGCGTGGGGTGCAGATCCTCCACGAGCGACATGAGGCTCACGCCCTCGAGCATGTTCGCCCGTGCGGGCGTGTGCAGGTGCTGCACGTGAGCGAGGCTCATGATGCGCGGCTCTGCGGGCACGTCGACGCTGTAGCACGTGCGGTCGAGCACGCTGCGGATGAACCGCACCACGTAGTCGTGCTCGGCGCGGTTCTTCTCGTCGGCCATGAGATCAGCGGCAAGGCGCGCGCGCTCCTGCTCGTTCGCGCCTGCGGGGCACGTTCCCGCGAGGCACATCGACTCGACCTCGACGCCGCGCTTGCGTACGAGCAGCTCGGGCGTGCAGCCGCAGAAGAACACGTCGGCGTAACGGTACATGATCACCGTGCCGCGAGCGTCGCCGTCGATCAAGTTGACGAGCAGGTCCTTCGACGAGAACGGATGCGCCGCCACGAGCCTCTGACGCCGCGAAAGCACCACCTTGCGCACGCGACCGCCGCGGATCGCCTCGAGCGCCGACGCGACCGCTTCGCTCCACGCCTCGCGCGAGTCGCGCTCGAGCGTGTAGGGGATGCTCACGCGCGCGCGACGCGGCGCATGCGCGCACATGCGCACGAAGCGCTCGACGCGGCCCGCGTACACGGGTCCGAGCGAGTTCACCTGCAGGAAGCTACCCTGCTCGTTCTCGAGGAGAACCACTTCGGGCAACATGAAGCGCAGGTGCGGAAACGAACCGAGAAGCTCATCGGGGGGCGCGGGGTTTTCCGCGTCGAAGCGGTTGAACGAGAAGAACACCGCGGGCTCGTCGACCGTGCCCGCCGCATAGTCGTATTCGACGTCATCAAGCGACGGAAGCGCAATGCAGCGGCCAAGTCCCATGAAGCGCACGGGACGCTCCTTCGCGTAGAAGACGAACTGGTCGGTGAAGCCCTTCTGCAGCACGCAGAATGCATCGACGATGTCGGCGTCGATCGGCACCGTGGCGGAATAAATCTTGGTCATGACGGTAGAAGGCTCCGTTTCTCGTGCAGTTTAGGAAAGCCCCTCAGGGCATCCGCACGATTCTACCACGCGGCGGAAACGCACCGACCGCCCCGCTCTCGGCCGCTGCGATCGGGCGTCGCGGACCCGCATGCGGACGCATGAAAAAAAGGGAGCCGACCGAAGCCAACTCCCTCAGCGAAAGGCGATGTTGTTTCGCGCGCTGCTAGCAGCCCTTGGCGCAGCGGGCCGCCGTCGGCACCGCATGCTTCACGCGGTCATGCTCTTCGGCGCGCTTGGCATCGTTGAAGCGATCGAGCGTGCCCACGAGGTAGCCCGTGATGCGGCGGATGCGGTCGAACTTGGCCGGCGCCAGGCCGTAGTGGATGCCCACGTCCTCGCCGTCGACGTCGAGCGTCAGGCTCTCGATCGTACCGTGCGGGAACTTGTCGTAGCCGCGCTTCAGATACGCGCGCATCTCGTTCTCGCTCACGCGCGCGTCGTCCTCGTGCGCGTAGTTCACGATGAACTGGACGCCGTCGATCTGCGTCTTCTCAACGGGAAACGTTGCCGTGCTGCTTTTCTCCATGATCATTCGCCCCTTTTTGCTTTCGTAAAACCAACTCGATTGTAGCACTCACGCTACATCTTGGTGCAACTTCTCTTTTTCTATCCCATATCTTGTTATCGATATGATACCGAAATTATAACATTAAGGCATTCGGGAAGACGGCGAGAAAGATCGCGAACGGCGCGAAAACACGCAAAGCGGCTGCACGGCCTGCTTGAACGGGGCTCCCTGAAAAAGGCGCCGCGCGGCCGGGTTATTTCAGAAAAATGCACGTTTTTCACCGAAGTATCCAACAGGCAGCGCGAAAGCACGCGCTGTCGCGCGGCATGTACGCACCGTCATCGCTCGCGACCAGGCGTTTTGCAAAACGCCGCAGCATCGCACCGCCTGCAACGTCGTCCAGGCGCCCTCCCAAGCGCTCGCTCCAACATACTTCGGTGAAAAAACGGAAGAAAATCTCGCCAACCCGTTCGAAGCAGGATGGGGATCAGCTCGGAGCAGGGCAGGTCCACTCGCAGTAGGACGGGACCGTCCGAAGCAGGATAGGGTCACCCGAAACAGAATGGAACCTGTTCGCAGCAACGCGAGCTCGTCCAAGCCCGACTGCCGATCCCGCCGCTCGGAAAACCGCCCCTTCCATCCACGCGCCCTCGCGCACAAAAAAGCCTCCTTGCCCGAATCACAGGCAAGGAGGCCCAAACCGCTTCTTACGCTACGAATGGTCGCACGCGAGAAAGCGCCGTCTAGATCTTGTACATGAACTGGAAGACGTCCTCGCGCTGGATGATCACCTGCACACCGAGCTCCCCGCCCACGGCGGTGAGCTTCTCCTGCACGGTGTTGAAGTCGCACTCCTCAGGCGCGAGCGTCACGAGCATGGTCATCGAGAAGATCTCGCCTTCGCCCAAAATGGTCTGGCTGATGTCGTCGATGTTCGCCTTGCACTCCGAAAGCGTGGTGGCGACCGCCGCCACGATGCCGCTGCGGTCCTTGCCGAGAACAGAAACAACGCACTTCATTGAAGGATTCCTTTCATCCCCGCCGACCATCGTTGCGGCAGGATCGCAGATGGGATGTCACAGAAAAGCAGTATACGCGATTCGCCGCGCAGGTGCGCACAAGCGCGGCAGCCGTCGATTCGAAACCGACGCACGGAGCGAACCGCCGCGCCGGCGCGCGCAGCACTTACGAGCGCAGGATGAGCGACAGCGCCTCGGCACGCGTGGCCTGGCTCTTCTCGAAGGCGCCTCGCACGGCGCTCGTGATGGTCTTGGCACCGGGCTTCTTCACGCCGCGCATGCTCATGCACAGGTGCTCGGCCTCGATGACCACGATCACACCCTGCGGATTGAGCTCGGCGATGAGCGTATCGGCCACCTGCGCCGTCAGACGCTCCTGCACCTGGGGGCGCTTGGCGAATGCCTCCACGAGGCGCGCAAGCTTCGACAGACCGCAGATGCGTCCGTCGGCGGCGGGAATGTAGGCCACATGCGCCTTGCCGAAGAACGGCACGAGATGATGCTCGCACATCGAATAGAAGGGGATGTCGCGCACGAGCACCATCTCTTCGTGATGCTCGTCGAACGTCGTCTCAAAATGGCGCGCGGGATCCTCCGTGAGGCCCGCGAACACCTCCTCGTACATGCGGGCAACGCGCGCCGGCGTCTCAAGCAGCCCCTCGCGCGCGGGGTCCTCCCCGATGCCCTCCAGAATGAGGCGCACGCCCTCTTCGATCTTCGCTTTGTCCATAACCCCTCGTCTTTCCTGTCAAGCGCCCCGCCGCGCGCGACGCCGTATGCCTGTATCTTACCGCGCGATCTACAGCGCGATCTCGAGCCCCACAGGGCAGTGATCGCTGCCGAACACCTCGGAATAGATGCTCGCCGCTTCCACCTTCGGCACGAGCGCATCGCTCACGAGGAAGTAATCGATGCGCCACCCCGCGTTGTTCTTGCGCGCGTTGAAGCGATAGCTCCACCAGCTGTAAGCGCCCGTCAGGTCGGGGTGAAGGCGGCGGAACGTGTCGGCGAAGCCCGCATCGAGCAGTTCGGTGAACTTGCCGCGCTCCTCGTCGGAGAAACCCGCGTTACCACGATTGGGCCCGGGGTTCTTGAGGTCGATCTCCTGATGAGCCACGTTGAAGTCACCGCACATGACCACGGGCTTCGGCACGGCGAGCTCACCCGCCGCCGACAGCGGCAGCTCGGCCGGGTCGATGCCCGCGCCGCTGCCCCGCTCACCCGCGCGCTCGATCGGCACGCCCGCAGGCAGTGCGCCCTGCTCGAGCCCCTTGCAGAAATCGCGGAACGCATCGTCCCACGCCATGCGGTGGTCGATGCGCGCCAGCTCGTTCTGCGCGTTCGGCGTGTACACGTCGACGAACCAGAAGTCGTCGAACTCCGCCGCTACGATGCGCCCCTCGCGATCGAGCTCGTCGACCCCGAGACCGTGCAGCACGCGCGCGGGCTGCTCCTTGCAGAACACCGCCGTGCCCGCGTAGCCCTTCTTCTCGGCGTAGCTCCAGTATTGATGGTAGCCGGGAAGCTCGAGGTCAACCTGGCCGGCCTGGCACTTCGTCTCCTGCAAGGCGAAGACGTCGGCGCCGAACTCCGAGAAGATGCCCGCGAAGTCCTTCTTGAGCACGGCTCGCAGGCCGTTGACGTTCCATGAGACGAATCGCATGATGCAGATCCTTTCGATATCGTGAGGCTGCGTGCAGCACATCGCCGCAGCGGACGCGGCAGCGGCCGCACGCAGCACGTAACTTACTTATGATAGGGCTCGCCGCGCGAGATCTTGAAGGCGCGATACAGCTGCTCGAGCAGCACCACGCGCGCGAGATTGTGCGGCAGCGTGATGGGGCCGAAAGACAGCGTCTCGTCGGCGCGTGCCGCCACCTCGGCGCTCACGCCGTCGGAGCCGCCGATCACGAAGCTGATGTCGCTCACGCCCGAGAGCGCAAGCGCATCGAGGCGCTTCGAGAACTGCTCGCTCGACCGCTCGCGCCCCTCGATGGCAAGCAGCACCACGTAGCTCGCTGGCGATACCGCGCCGAGCACGGCGGCGCCTTCCTTGGCGCGCGCCGCATCAACGCCACCCGCGCGCGCGGGATCGACGTCGGCCACCTCGCGCACCACCACCTTCGCATAGCCCGAAAGACGCTTGAGGTACTCCGCGCACGCATCCTTCCAGAAGCGCTCCTTGAGCTTGCCCACGGCCACCACGGTGATCTTCATGCCGTGCTTCTCCTCCTTCGCCTTCCTCGCGCGAACAGCCTCCCTGCACAGAAAAAGGCGGCGCCGGCCGAAACCGCGCGCCGCCTTCGGGTGCCTTTGCCTACTGCGGCCAGTCGGCGCCCACAACCACGAGGAAGTCGGTCGTGAACAGATACTCGTTGCTGTTCTGGACCGTACGCCCCACGCCGAGCGCGTCGACGATCTCCTGCGCGTGCTCCTGCTGGTCAGGCGTCTCGTACACCACGAGCGTCTCGGAGAACTCGCTGTTGGCGTTGCCCGAGTCAACCGTGTAGCCGAGCTCGCCGACCTTCTCGGCGGCGCTGGCAGCCGCCCCCGCGATGTCGGTTCCGTTGCGCACCGACACGGTGCCCGAACGCACGATGCGCGGCTCGGAGGTGGCCTGCTCGCCGACGGCACCGCCGCCGGCCGACGCCATGACCACACCCGTCACCGGGTCGACCCGATCCTCCTCAGTGGGCGGCAGGCCCTGGTCGATGCGGTCCATCATCGTCCGCCAGGCGTCCTCGTCCATGATCTCCCACCAGATGTTGTTGATGTACTCGGACACAGTGGGGTTCACGGCGGAGTAGAAGTCGGTGTCCATGTTCATGCCGCGCATGTTGTTGGCGAGCGAGAGAATGTCGGTCACGCCCATGTCGGTGGTGACGTAACCCGCCAGCGTCTGCACGGTGGACATCATCGTGGGAAGGTCGGAGTCGAGGATCTTCTGCGCGATGGCGCCGATGACCATGCGCTGGTTAGCCGCGCGGTACTCGTCGCCCTTGCCGACGTTGTCGAAGGCGTGGCGCGCGCGGCACAGGATGAGCGCCTGGTCGCCGTTGAGCGTCTGCTGGCCCGCGTCGAGATGGCCGCCCGCATCGGGGTCGTCGATCTCGATCGGCACGTTAACGTCGATACCGCCGAGCGCGTCGACCACTTCTTTGAAGCCGTCGAAGTCGATCTCGGCGTAATGCGAGATGGGAACGCCCGCCATGTCGGACACCACCTCGATCATATAGGCAGCGCCACCGATGGCGTATGCTGCGTTGAGCTTCTGCGTGCCGTTCGCCCCCATGTCGACCTGCGTGTCGCGCATGAGCGAGACCGCCGCGACCTTCTTGTTCTGGGGGTCGACACGCAAAAGCATGATGGAGTCGGAACGGTACGTTCCGTCGAGCTCGTCGCCCCGTTCGCGATCCTGCGACTTGTCGGTGCCCATGAGCAGCATGTAGAAGGGATCGCCCGGCGCCTGCGGCTCCTGCAGGACAGCGCGCATCTCGTCGGTCACGTCGCTCTGCATGTCGCTCTGGATGCCGGTGATGTAGGCGAACGCCGCACCGGCGCCGCCGAGAACGAGCACGAGCGCCACCACGAGGCACGCCACGAGGATCTTGCGGCGCTTCTTGCGCTTGCGCAGCTTGGCGTAGTCGGCCACGTGGGCGTCGCGCGAATACGGGTTGGCCGCAGCCGCACGCGATGCCGCCGCATTCGCCGCACGACTGCGCGCGGCGCTGCGCCTGCTCGCCGCGTCCTGCGGCGTTGCGGCGCGCGCGCGACGATAACGTGAGCTCGAAGCCTCAAACGAACGGGCGGGGCGAACGGTGCCGTTCGCGTCGCCTTTCGGACGCTTCCCGCTGCCGTATGAGCTTCGATCGTACGATTTTGCCATGAGTAAGGAGCTCCTGTTCCACAGCGCGCAGATGCGAGCCGCGTTTGCTCAGCGTACATGAATTTTCATTGTGCTATCAGAATCGCGCACCCGGCAACTCCGCTGCGGCGTTCAACAGCAAAAAGCCACGACAATCAACGAGGCGCTCCACAAATTCACCGCACCTCTGCCGCTTGGGAACAGTCGTCGTCGGCAAAGATGCGCCTAGGCGCCCACGCCGAGGCGCTTGCACATGAAGGCGTTCGCGGCGATCTCCTCCGCGTCGTCGAGCGGTGCGAGGTCGATCGGAGCCGCGCCCGTGCGCGCCGCGCGGCGTTCGAGCGCCGCGCGCAGCAGCCAGTCGGCCACCTCGGGGTTCTTCGGCAGAAGTGGACCGTGCAGGTACGTGCCGATCACGTTGCGGTAGCGGATGCCGTCGGCGCCGTCTTCGTTGTTGTTGCCCTTGCCCACCTGGGAGATCACGCTGCCGAAGCTCTCCACCGCCGCGCCGAGGAAGGTGCGGCCCGCGTGGTTCTCGTATCCCACCACGGGACGGGAGGCCACCTCCGAGCGCAACACAACGTTGTCGATGAGGCGATCGGCCGACGTGCCCGGGCGGCGCGTCTCGATGTCGACGATCGAGAGACCGGGAACCTCCTCGTCGCCGAGCAGCCACACGCTGCCGAGAATCTGGTAGCCGCCGCAGATGGCGAGCAGCGCGCCATCTTCCTCGACGAAACGAGCAAGCTCGTTGCGCATGCGCATGAGCTCAGCCGAAGCGAGCTTCTGCTCACGGTCGGGGCCGCCGCCCATGAACACGAGATCGACTTCATCGAGGTTCACCGTCTCGCCGTGCATGACGCGACGCACCTCCACGGGAATGCCGCGCCAGCGGCAGCGCTGCTCGAGCGCACGCACGTTGCCACCGTCGCCGTAGAGGTTGAGCAAGTCGGGGAACATGTGCGCGATCACGAGCGGCGCCTCTGCGGACGCGCCGCTGGAGGCTTGCGCGTCAGCGGGCCGTGCGTCCGCGACGGGCGCGATCGCGCCGACGGCGTTGCGTTCGCCGACGGCCGGCGGCTCCGACGTGGGCGCAGTTGCGGACGCCGCCGCGGACGCCGAAGCGCCGCCAGCTGCGGGCGCCGCTTCCGCCGGCGACGCAGCAGAGCGATCCCCCGCCGCCTCGCGCGCGGCAAGCCGGTCAAGCCCGTCATGCACGGCCGGCAGCGCCGTGTAGTTCGCAATCGCATACACGGGCGCATCGGCAGGCAGCCCCTCGATCGAGGGAAGCGTCGCGAACACCTCGTCGATCGAGTCGACGAGCCGCGCCCGCACGCCCGCGTACTTCAGGCGCACCTGAAGGTCGTTCTTGCGAATGCCACCCGCGAACACCGTGCAGCCTTCCTGGGAGACGAGCTCCTCGAAGTCGATGTCCCAGATCCACGAGATGTCATGACCGTCAGCCGTCTTGTCGTTGATGAAGAAGGCCACCGCCTTGGGCGACGTATCCTGCGCGACGATCTTGAGGTTCTGGTTGAAACCCGTGGGGTTCTTGGCAAGGTTGAGCAGCACGTGCCGTCCCGCGATCGCGTAGTCCTGGAGCCTGCCGTTGTGGGGGTTGAAGGCGTTTGCCGCCTGCTGGACCACCGCAGGATCGCAGCCGAGCAAATCGGCCGCCGTCGCCACCGCAGCGAGGTTGTACACCATGTACGCGCCGCTGAAGGGCACCGTGAACGCCTGCACGCGCTCCTGCACCGGCGCAGCCGCAGCCGCATCCGTGCCCAGGTCACCAGCGCCCGCAGCCGCATCGCGCCCCGCGCAGTGCACGAGATCGAACGACGATTCGCGCGCGCCCAGCTTCACGTTGCGCACCGCGTAGGCGAGCGGCGAGCGCGCGAACCCGCAGTTTGGGCATCGGTACAGACCGAGCTGCCCGTACTGGCGGTAGTCGTACGCGAACATCGACGAGCACCGCTGGCACATCGTTGCATCTGACACCACGTTCTGCGCGAGCCCCATGCTGCCCTCGACGCCGAAGGGGAACGACGGCGTGCCCGCGCGCCCCGGCTCGACGGCGGCGCGTTGCGCGATCATCTCGCAGAGCGGGTCGTCGGCATTGTAGATGAGCGCCGTCTCGGGCGACGAGGCGAGCGCCGACACGATGCTGTCCTGCAAGCGGTCGATCTCGCCGAAGCGGTCGAGCTGATCGCGGAACAGGTTAAGCAGCACCACGTAGCGCGGGCGCAGCTGCGGCAGCACGCGCGCGAGCCACAGCTCATCGCACTCGATGACGCCCCAGTCGGCGCCCTTGCACTGCATGAGCGCGGAGGCCACGCCGTAGCTCAGGTTCGCACCCGTGCGGTTGCACACCACGCGCTTGCCTGCGCGCTCCATCACGTCAGCCAGCAGATTCGTCGTGGTGGTCTTGCCGTTGGTACCCACGACAACAACCGAACCCTCCGCGATGCGGGAACGCAGATCGGCGATCAGCTGGGGATCAATGCGCAGGGCAATTTTGCCGGGAGTGTTGGCGGCAGGGCGGTGGAAGACGCCCCTCAGCACCTTCGTCGATGCGGCGCCGACGGCCTTCGCCAGCCCAAAACGCAAGCTCATGCGTGCTCCTCACTAAAAAAATACCTACCCTTCGTATTTAGTATAACCCGCCCGATCAGAGCCGATATATAATCACTCAACATCCAGAACAGGCTGAATGCATGCGGATAACGCATGAGTACGGGGCGCGCTGAGGGGAGCGGCTGCCCCGCGCAGCGCACGATGGAATTCCCCACGAGCTCCACCCGTGTTCTGCGGCTTTTCAGCGGAAACAGAAACACGAGGGGAGTTTATGGATACAGCACAGATACTGTCCGTCGTCGTCTTCGTGGTGGCGCTCGCGCTCATCATCTCGGAGAAGGTGCACCGCACGCTCGTGGCGCTCGTCGGCGCCGTCGTGCTCATGGCGCTTCAGGTGCTGCCGTTCGAGACCGCCATGACCTACCTTGATTTCAACACGCTCGGCGTGCTGCTCGGCATGATGCTGTTCGTGTCGATCGTGAAGCTCTCAGGCGTGTTCGAGTACCTCGCCATCAAGTGCGCCCACCTCGCCAAGGGCAACCCCTGGCGCATCATGATGCTGCTCGCCATCCTGACTGCCGTGCTGTCGGCCTTCCTCGACAACGTCACCACGGTGCTGCTCGTCGGCCCCATGACGCTCACGCTGTGCAAGCTGCTCAAGGTGAACCCGGCGCCGTTCTTCATCACCGAGATCATGGCATCGAACATCGGCGGCACCGCGACGCTCATCGGCGATCCGCCCAACATCATGATCGGCTCCGAGGCGGGCCTCACCTTCATGGACTTCATCTACTACGACGCGCCCGCCGTCGTCATCATCATGATCGTGCTCATCGCACTGTTCTACGTCATCTACGGCCGCAAGATGTCGGTCGGCCAGGCCGAGATCAACGCCGTTATGGAGCTCGTGCCCGCCGACTACATCAAGAACCATCGCCTGCTGCGCATCTCGGTGGTCATGGTGGTGCTCGTGGTGCTCGGCTTCGTGTTCCACGGTCAGCTCGGCGTGGAGTCCTCCATCGTGGCGCTCGCCGCAGCGGGCATCATCCTGCTCGTCTCGCGCCAGTCCATCGAGCACGCGCTCTCCGAGGTCGAGTGGACCACGCTCGCGTTCTTCGCCGGCCTGTTCATCATCGTGGGCGCCATGACCGAGTCGGGCGTCATCGGCATGCTCGCCCAGGCGATCATCGACGTTACGGGCGGCAACGTGTTCGTCACCATGCTCGTGCTCGTGTTCGCATCGGCCATCATCTCCTCGTTCCTCGACAACATCCCGTTCGTGGCGACGGTGATCCCCATCCTGCTGTCGATGGAGGCTGCGGGCATGGACGTCATGCCGCTGTGGTGGGCCGTCTCGCTCGGCGCGTGCCTCGGTGGCAACGGCACGATCATCGGCGCAAGCGCCAACGTCGTGCTCTCCGACATCAGCAAGAAGAACGGTCACGAGATCACCTTTATGGAGTACATGAAGGTGGGCTTCCCGCTCATGATCGTGTCGGTGGTCATCGCCGCGATCTACCTCGTTATCCGCTTCCCACCGGTGTAGGACGTGCCTCTCTGTGCG
>ERZ1034920.2191-NODE-2191-length-11401-cov-7.176450_pt1 | contig 11401 bp, 9 predicted proteins | sample MGYA00520688_ERZ1034920 | MGnify/ENA primary metagenome ERZ1034920 (study PRJEB33766, sample SAMN09781785) | gut metagenome | biome: gut microbiome | host: Homo sapiens | place: Madagascar | study: EMG produced TPA metagenomics assembly of the PRJNA485056 data...
GCTGAACTCAATATGTTACCATATTAAGTATGACAGTCGTTCGAGTTTCTGTTAAAATTATTAAAAAAATCATCCAAAATTTCAGGAAGTCTTTTCTTATTTTTATAAGAAATTTCTAAAAGATATATCCCCTTTTCTTGACAATAATCTTTTTTTACTTTATCTCTTCTCTGCCCATCTTCGAATTTCTTAATGGCTTTCTATTTAGATTCTTCTGTTGGAGTGTAGGAAAAATCTACTGGCTTATAATGTTGTTCTCCCTAGTATTCGATACATATATTATAATCAGGCAAATAAAAATCAAAAGGAAGAAGTTGTTTGTGTCTACAATCATCAAAACGTTTCTATGGAGTAAAATTTATATTGTGGTCTTCTAAATAAGTATAAATAATACTTTCTCCAATCGACAATTTGCAAAAATGGCAACCTGTTTGCAAAGTTGTAAATTTATCCGCTTTTGTGGTGGTTAGTTTTCCACAAATCTTACATCGACAAGTAATATCTTTTTCCATGCCATTGTATTCTCCAACCACTTCTAAAGATGGATTTATTTTTGCCAGCTTTTCTTCATACCACTTTTTATCTTTTATAAAGCACTCTCTTAATTTTCTTTTCTTGCAGTCTGGACAACCTTCTCCTCTTTTTATTTTGTTCGGGCTTGCAGAAAAAACGTGCCGATATTTACAAATGAATTCTGTTTTTTCAGTATCGTTCTTATATTTCCCATAAAGTTTAACTTCTTTGTCAGCAATATCTTCTATAAAATCTTCTTCTGTATAACATTTTAATCTACATCCACAACTTTTAGCACGTAAAAATGCATAAGCATAAGAAATTCTATCAGGTTTATTTGAATGACTTAAGCAGTGAAAAATCACGAGCTGCTAATTTTTGTTGTTTCTTTTTGTACCAACAATCTCAACATTTAAAAATTTAGCTTTCTCTAAATATTTATCCGTTAATTCCCATTCGAATTTATTTTCTTCTTTATCCTCTTCCATTTTATCCTCCTTTCTTTATTAATATATAATAATTTTAACAGTCTTACTTCGGTCTCGGCCTTCTCAGGCTATTAACCGATATAGCTATCTTTTACGAGGGCATTGGTGTTCACCCTCACGGTATACTCTCTCTTTTTCCCTTTCTTGGTTCTTTTTAGCCAAGAGAAGATTTTCAAGTTCTATTGCCCTTTCACGCTCTTTATTAGCGTCTTCCAAAGGCTTTATTTCATCTTCATAAGCCTACTCAATAGCATCAATAGCATCTTGCAACTCATCCTTGTAAAGATTAATTCTATAAACAATTGCATCATATTGCTTTTCTTGAAGTTCCGTCTTATCTTCCAAAGCATTTATCTTAGCTTCATGTAAAGCAACCGTAGCTTCATTCAAGCCATCAACAAGGTCTTTAATCTAGTCATCAGTTAAATCAGATACATCTTCCAATGCTTTCTGATAAACGCTAACTTGATTTTGTAACAAAGTACTTCTACTTGCATAGTAGCTTTCAATATCAGAAATTCTAATCCATTCTTGAGGTTTGGAATCTTCAAGAAGTTGTAATTTATTAGAAAGTTCTTCAATTTGCGCAGAAGTTCTATTAACAACATATTCAGTCTTAGAATCAATTAAATCAAGATATTCTTGCTGGGCTTCACGATATGCCTTGGAATAATCGCTATTACCAAGTGCAACATAAGCACGAGCTTCTATTTCGCTCATGCCCTCTGTCATGTAACCATAAACAGCTTGACTAAAATTAAATTGAATAGAAGCTTTAGTAGCTTCAATCTGCTTTTCAATTTCTGCAAGAGAAGCGTTCATAGCTGCATCATAAGCAGAACTATTACTCCACGCACTTCCTTTTACATAATCAAGTTCACGGTCACTTAACTTCTGTTGCCATTCAGAAACCTCTTTACGCAAATCAATCTCGTCTTGAAGCAGACTATTAAGGTCTTTCTGATTCTCAAGAAGCTCTTCATAAGTATCAGAAGTCTTAACTAATTGTTGCTTCATCAAAATTAAAGAATTAATAGATGCTCCATACAATTCAAGAATCTTATATTTATCTTCAACCTCTTCATCATCAAGATTGTTAATAGCTTTTCGATTCTCAATATAATTCTTTTCAGCATCTAATCTCTCTTCTTCTGTAAGATTAGTATTTTGCATCATGCCTTCATAATAAGCAGCTAACTTTTCAAGACTCGCTCTCTTCTTCTCAAAATACTGAGTATATCCAGTAGGAGTCAAAGTGTTCTCATCGAATACCTTCATAGCTTCCCATTCTTTGTCAATTAAGGAATCGTAAGCTTTGAGAAGGTCGAGAACTTTATCTTTAGTGTCCTTTGCGGCTTTACCAGCCTCTTTGATTGGATTACGATAATTTTTCTTCCAACTACTTTGAGTAAGTTTACCAGAATCAAGCATATCTTGAATCTTATACCCTAAATGCTCCCAAGTAGCAATTTCACCTTCGTCAAAATGTAATTGCCCATCATCACCAACATGGGTTTTACCTTTCCAAGTCCAATTACCATTTTCATCAATATCATAAGTCATACCACCAGAAAGTTTGTCAATTTCAGATTGTAAACTATTCAATTTTTCTTGCGTTTGTTTAGCATCAAGAGTAACCTATGTAGTTTCAACAGTCTTGGTAAATTGTCTTGCTGTTTGATTACCAAACTTAATATCACCCTTTGCTTTAGAATATTGCTCAGGTGTAATACTTCCCATCTTAGCCTGATTGTAAAGCGCCCACCACCGAGTAACATACTCAAGGTTATTCGCTTCATTAATCAATGCATCACTTTCGGTTTGCAATGCTTCTACTTTGGTATTAGCCGCAGTAACAGTAGCATTAGCAACTTCCTGATAAGTACCAGAAGTCTTTAATTGTTGATATTGATTTTGAAGAGTAGCTAAAGTATTTTTCTTTTCAGCAATAGTAGCTTGAATACTTGCTTGGACAGCTTGTAAACGCACTCTCGCCATAATTTCTTCAGCATCAGTCTTTAAGGTAATTGCATCACCTTCAAAAGACAAAGCATTAATATAATCTTCATTAGCAGCTAAAAGCTCCAACGTAGTCTCAAGACTTAACTGACCAGAAGCATTTTGTTCTTCACGTGCAGAGGCAATTTGGTCAAAAATTTCATCAACACTTTCAAGAGCTTCTTTTAGTTCAGAAAAAGTATTGATGATTCCATCTTCACCAAAATCAATTCCAGTGAATAATCCTTCTAATTCATAAGCAATAGACTTAGAATCATATTCTAATTTATCTTTAAATTCACTTAAACTAACTTCCTCTAATCCGTTGTCAAGAGCATCTTGCCATTCTTTACCATAAAGTTTTCCCGCATCATCCAAATCGCTTTGCAAATTAAGAATTTGATTCCAAACTTCTTCGCCATATTCAGAAAACTCTTGGGCAATAGTTTCTTTATTATCCCATCTTGTACCAGAAGATAAAGATTCTCTAAGTCTTCTTGTAAGAGCAGTTTCTCCGTTTTCGTCCATTGCAGAGCGAGCTTCTATTCTCTTAGATTCTTCTGTTCTAATGCTAAGGTCTTTACCAGAATAATATTCTCCATTAACCATATTCATCATAGCTTGAGGATTATTAATAATATTTTTACCCATCCAGCCATTTTGAGAAAGACTGAACGCTCTCTTATATTGGTCTTGAGTCATTCCATTTACAGCATTAGCAAACTCTTCTGAAATTTTGCCAGACATGCTATCAGAATCAATACCCATAGCTTCCAACAATTCATCCAAAGGAGTAGAAACATGAACGGATTCAACACCCTTAAATTCAGCATCAATCTTATAACCCATGCTTATAAGCATAGTTTTACCATCAGCAGAAAGCTCTCCATTTTCATCCATAAGAGCCTTTACCAATTCTTTTCTATACTTTTCTTTCCACTCAGCAGATTCACCAACAGTTTTAAACTCCCCAGTACCATAGTAAACATCTACTATTGCTGGATTGTTTTTAACTATTTCTGTCATTTCTTGAGAAATAGATAAAATCTGAGTTTTAAAATCATCCATGTCAGTATAATCAATATCTTCTCCACGAATCTTTACCATGGCATTAATGAATGTTTGCTCATCTTCATCCATAGCTTTAATTGTAGAACTAAGTCCAGAGAATTTATATCCAACATCAACTATACCATCAGCAGTTGCCGCATAATCAATTAAAGCATCTGTATATTCCAGTATGTCTTGTTTAGAGTCATGCACTACTTTTTGATATGCTTCTTGTTCTTTCTTTAACTCTTGCAATTCTGAGTAAGCTTTCTCATACTCTTCTGTTCCTTTAGTTAAAGAATTAACATAGTCTTCTTGTTCTTTTACTTTGGTATTTAACCCTTTTGTTGTAGCATCAAAACCAGTGCCGGTAATTGTCGTTTCATCACCTAATTTATCCCCTGCTTTGGAAATATTTTTAACCGCATCATCCCATTGTTGACCAAAAACACTTAAATCAGAATCAGTAGGATTTAGCCATTGATGAACCCAATTAAAGAACCCTCCACCATTATCAAAGAATTTCGCAGTTGCAGTCTCTTTTAAAGATTGTACCATTTTATCAACCGCTTCTGTTACTTCTCCAACTTTGCCAGCAAGCCCATCAGGACCAACTAATTTATTTCCATATTCATCTGTACGAACAACTAACTCAGGGAAAGCTTCTGCTAATTTATTAGACAAATCTAAAAATTGTTGATATTCTTCGCTTGTAAGAGAAATATTATTACCTAAGTAATCTACTCCTTTGGCAAGTTTATCATATTCAACAGTATTGGCAGAAGAAGACAAAGCATTGCTATAAGCTTCAGAAGCTTCATTATAAGCTTCCTGTAAATTTTTTTTAGAATTTTCAATGCCCTGTGCAATTCCTGCAACTACTGCTGCACCAACCATTATTCCTAACCCAGCTAAAGAAGAAGGCTTTATTGTAGTTGTAAATTCTTTCCATGCGCCACTCAACCGCGCACTCAATTGCTCACTTGCTTCTCCACCTAACATTTTAGTGAGTTCTTTATTAAATAAAAACTTCTTTCTAGCTTTTACAAGAGCATTGCCAAACTCGTCTCCAAATTTAGAAAGGGTTTTACCACCAAGAGAACCTCCCAAAAGCATTCCAATTGTTTGTCCTCCTGTACCTCCAAGGTTTTTACCTATTGAAGACCCAATCCAAGTTCCTCCAAGCATACCAAGTAATCCACCAATACCAGAAGCAACCATTCCAACACCCGTTTGATTAGAAGACTAACCAACATTAACACCCATCTAATTAAAAGTACGTCTATAATTAGGGTCGGCGTTTCTACCACTTAATGCTCCACGGGCAAAGAAATTTTTCTTCCGAGCGTCATATTCAGCTTCTCTTGCTCTATATTGCTCTTCTGTCATACCCATTTCTGCTATTGCTTTTCTCTTAGCTTGTTCGTATAATTCAGAAGCATTTTGCTCATCTTTATACTAATCTTTCAAATTTCTTATGGCTACAACATCTTCATACCTTGCATTGTATTCTTCTTGTAAGACTTTTAAAGTTTCAGCTTTCAAACTGGAAATTAATTTAATTTTTGTTGTATCATCTAACAATGCTACAGTTTCATCAGAAATATTACCATTTAATAACTCTTCGGCAATTCGTTTTCTATCAGTTGTTTCTTGAGCTAAGAAAGTGGATTGAATAATTTTATAAGTGGCTTTTTCTTCATCTGACAACGCCGCCGCTGCACGATTCAAAGCACTACTATAAACTTCTCCAGCAACACTATCCATGCTTGCAGAAGTTTCTGCCCACATTCTACTCCAAGCAGCTTTTGCATATTCTGCGTCAGCACTTTGATTTGCAGTACCACTAAACACTTGTCCCATATTGCCTAAGAAACCAGCAATTTTACCGGCTCCACCAACAGCACCAGACATAAGAGTTCCTTTTCCTACAATTCCAGCAGCAGCTATTAAAGCAGTTCCAAACAGTGTTAAGTTATCAGCCACAGCCGCTAATCCATTGTAAACAACTTCAAGCACACCGCTACTGTTGAGCATTAAAGCCCATTTTTCTAAACTGGCAGTTAAACGCTTTTGGGCAGCTTCAACTCCACTTGTATAAGCTTCCATCTTCTTAGCAGCAGTACCAGCAGATTCAGCAGCAATCTTTTCATATTTAGCCACCAAATCCATATTCTCCATAAGAATCAAGAAGTTTTCACGCTGTCTTGTACCAGCCACAGCAGTAGCAATACCAGACTTTTGAACATCAGTAAAGGATGTCCATTTTTCAGAAATATCGTCAACAATATCGTCAACGGCTCTGAAGTTATCAACAGAATCTCTAACTGCAATGCCGACAGCTTTTAATACCTGTTCAATTTCATTCAAGTTAGAGAAATCTTCTTGAGATAAACCTTCTTTTTCCGCTTCCTCTTGGGAAACTTCAAATTTTGTCGCGGCAATTTTTTGGAAACGTGAATACAAGGTCTTAAACGTTCTGTTACTTTTATGACTATTATTAATTAAAACAATAGCGGAGAAGGTTCTTCTTTAAAGTGTCTTTACACTTGACCCCCTCTCTCATGTTTCATTTTTAGATTATAGCATGAGTCCAGACTTTCGCATCTTCATCGAAATGAAGTTTTTTCGTTAAGTCGTTCAGGTTGTTAAATTTAATTTAACTTACCCCTTGTTATCCTTCTCAGGACTTCCAAGTCAATTAGAAAAAATTTTACTTAAAGAGTTTATTTATTATACTCTTTTGAGAGCTATATGTCAACTCTCACCAACAGTTTCAGGTGTCTTCTGAGAAACTTCCGAAACTGTCGTAATCATTGCCATGTATCTATCCAAACTGGAACCCGCCAATTGCGCTGAGACGTTCGCACGACTCATTGCAGCAGCTAAGTCACCAGCACTTATAGCCGCTGCCATATCAACTGCGTTATGTTTACATATAATCGGCTTTATTATATACGGTTTATTAACCCACTCCCTTTCAGGACGTGACCAGACTATTTCTTCACCCTAAAATTAGGGGCAAACCATTTCGAGCAATCATTAGCCTTATTGCTCTATCTTTCTTTCAAAAGATAGTCGTTGAAAGCTATAAGTAAATATACTTATATACTTGCATGAACTTCCATTTACAAATACTTAGGATTTAACCATATATTTATCCTTGCGTTTTTTCTACTTTCGTCCCATCACGCTTATCTTCACAGATTACGTTGTGGTGCAAGGCTTTAGGAATTACCTGCTTTTAGGTTTGTGTCCTATGCCAATTACTTGACATACGCTGCATTTTGTTACAGTTAATTTATCAACAACTTCTCCAACTTCATCAACAGAAAGTTTCCAACCCTTAAGAACAGAAATTAAATATTCCGTAGCTTTGGCAGAATCAATCATACCAAGAACACTAAGATTCATGGAGTTTTCAACAAGCTGAGAAGCTTCTTGTCCTTCGTAACCAGCACGGAGCCAGTCGTTAGCCGCCGTAGCAACTTCCTCTGTACTCTTACCGACTTTACGAGCTAATGTATTAAAATCAAGCATCATGCTTTGAATCTCTTTATAGCTGTAACCACTTGCAATCTGCAAGTCAACCATTACTGCGTTAAGAGATTTAGCACTATTCATGATTTGATTAAACATATTTCTAACAGTCATTGCCAATTGATTAGCGATAACATCAATACTTACCAATCTTGCAAAACTGTTAGTAAACGTCTTTCCTATAGTTTCAAGGACACCTTTTTGCTCTCTATAAGTAGCATTAATTTTAGTAAGCTTAACTTGATGTTGAGCTTGCAAATTAGCTTCCTATTGTTCGAGCTTATTAATGGCTTCTTGACTATAGCCCATTTCTTTAAGTTCTTTAACTCTTTCTGCATATACAGTACCCTATTGCTTTAATAAATTCAATTGTTCATTTAAAGCGGTACGAATATTTTGTTGCTCAATCTTTTCATATCCAGAAGAATTATTAACTTTTAAATCTGTTCTTTGAATCTCTTCTTGCAACTTCATCTGTTGCTTAAGATTATTAAGATAGTCCTTAATATCTTTATTACCTTGAGAAGTTTGAACACCTGTATTTCTATTTATTCTATCGGTAATAAATTGAGGTCTATTTATTTTTTCACCATTCTGATAATAACCAGTTGTAGCAAATTGAGATTCAGCAAGAATTTTATCCTGTTGAATTCCTTGTCCTTTAGAACCTCTTTCAAGACCTTCAGCAACAGTTGCCATAGAAGCAGCTTTACCCTTAGTTGTTTCAACAAAAGATTGACCATCCTTTGTAAAACTTCTAATAATTTGCACGAAAGAACGAGCAAAAGCTTCAACACGAGCTTCACCATCTTCAATAATAGCAGAAATATCTCCAGCTCCAGAGTCTTTATCAAAGCCTTCGAATCCGAGTTCAGCAACTCTTACCTTCAAATCACTTGACAAACTATCAAAAGATTTACCTTCAGATTGAGCTTGCTTTAATTTTTCAACAACCTGACTATATTCAGATTCAGCCATTCTAAGATAAGTACTCGCTTGTAAAACACGAGCAGCACGCATCCGTGGGTCATCTTCTCCGCCATTGTTAGAGAATTTCCAGTCTGCAACAGTTACATCTGCATATTTGCCGTTAACCTTTTTACCAAAAGTCAAAGCATCCGCAGTACCAGCAAATGCACGATTACCAATAACTCCACCAAGCTTAAGCTCTTTGAGTGTGGAACTATTTAACGCCCCTGATGTTCTTGCGGCGTTAACAATATCATGGGCTCTACCTTGTTGACGTTGTAAATCTTCTGCTGTTACAGATAAGCCAGCGCCACCAAGTTGAGGCGATTTTCTAACTTCGTCTATTAATTGCTCCATTAACTCATCAGTCATATTGTCGATATTTTCAACAATAGCGTGAGCAAATGTACCCAATGCAGAAGCCTTATTACCAGACTGAGTAGTATTCGGGAATTTACTATAATCTTCATAAGGAGCCGTTGTCACTTGAGTAACAGACCTAAGATTTCCGCCCTCAGAAGAATAAGTCTTATCACCGACCTTCATAGTTCTGGAATGACCTTCACCAAGTTCACTCACAACATCAGCCGCAATAAACTTTGCCCATTCTCCTCCAGCATCTCTCAAATTAGCCGCTTTATCGATAGAATTAGTCTGAGAAGTGGTCTGATTTGTTTGCGCAACAGGAGCATTTGTATTTACTTCTGTAGCACCATTTACATCAATACTACCAGCATTAACAACAACTTTGCCATTCTATGCATTAACAATAACATTACCTTTTGCATTAATAATAGACCCCTCAACAGTTTCTTCTGTACCATCCTCGGAAACTCTTACCCATTCGCCATTGCCATTAAGATAAGTTTTATCTTTTCTTAATTCTCCATTAACCATGCGATAAGGGTCTAATGCTTTAGAATAATTCGTGGCATCTTTAAGTGATAACCCCATTGGTTTAAGATAAGCTTCAAAGCTATTAAAAGCTTCAATAAGATTGTCCATTGTTGCTCCATTAAAGGAAGCAAATTTGCCTTCTTTGTCAACAGAAGCGACACCCATCTTTGTAAGAGCGTCAATCTAAGCTTTATCTCCACCAGCGATTATTTGAGAGGCAACAGTTTCAAACTGCTTGCCATTCATTATTTCATCAAGAACATTAAGATTCTTTGCGATAGTTAAAAAGCCTTTTTGGTCATCAGTATCAGCAAAACGGCCCTCGTGAATCGCACTGACCAAATCTTTAACAGCTAATAAAGCTTTGTCTTCGCTCATTCCTTCTTTACCAATTAATCTGGCATAAATCTTTTTAGAAGAAATAGCATCTTGCTCAAAAGATTCCATAGTAGCTCTAATAAGAGCAGATTGTACAGCAGAAGTTGCACCATTATTATCAGCAAATCCTGTCTTATACATAGATTCTCTTGTCTTAGTGGCGGCATCAGAGAACAATCCAACATTTTCGAAAGCCATCTTAGCTTGTTCAGAAGCATCTTTATTTATCCATTTTTTAGACAAATCCTGAGCAATCTTATTCCAGCTATCATCTATATCGACTTTTTTATTTTGAGCTTTTTGCTTTTGAATCTGGTTCATAATACTTGCAACAGTATCATTGTATTTTAAGATATAATCCTCTGCAAGTTTTTCATCTTCACCATATTGTTCATATACCTTAAGAGCCATACGGAATTTATCACCGTCAAAGTCTCCTCGGAACAATTCAGCTAAACCAGCACTAACTCTAATTGTATCGCCAGCAGATTCGTCCAAGCCAAGTCTTGCAGTATATCCTTCCATACCTTGAGTATAAGGATAACGACCCACTTCTGTAGTGAAAGTATTATTGCCACTCTTTATCTCGCCAATAATAGCACCAATAATTTCTTCTTCGGTTTGATTTAAATCCTCTTCGGAGAGTTTATTAGTAAATTTCCCATCTTCAAACCGAGACTTTAAGGACATAGCAGTAATAGCTCTTTGTCCACTCTCTTTAGTAGACTTTGCCATTAATGTACTAAACAGTCTATTAACATTTTCAAGTCTATCCTGTTTAGTAGCAGAAGTAGCACTACTCATTAACTCTTTTAATCTCTTAGAAGAAATATATACCGTATTAGCTTGTTCATCAGTTAAATCAGCAAGTTTGGAAGTACCCGCCGCAACAGAAAAAGCAGAGTAAGGCACAAAATTATGAGTGGCTTGTCTTACCAGTTCAGAATCTTTTGTATTGCCAAGTTTGTGATAAACATCAGCCGCGTATTGCTTCGCTTTTTCAAAAGCTTCTTGGGATTCTGTAGCAGCTTGCAGCAATGCAGAGTTGGCACTATCAATAGCGCCAGAATAATATTCTCCATCAGGAGACATAGCCGCACCAGCATCACCAAGTAAATATTTCTTTCCACCAATGGAAGAATCCGAAAGATTTAATACAATATTACCACGAGCATAAGCTTCGCCTTCAGAACCCTCTAAAGCAGAAAGTTCTTTTTGAAGTTGACGTGCTCTTTCCATAGCGAAGTTTTGGTATTCCTCCGCACTTATCTTACCAGAATGTCTTAAAGCATTGATGTCAGTAAGAATATCAGAATAAACCTAATCACCAGCTTGAAGAACTACTTGACCATCTTGAACTCTAAATTCAACATCTTTTGTTCCTTTGGCAGTGGTATAATCTATAACATTATTAAGAGATTTGTTAGCTGCAATTAAATTCTTGCGAACTTTTTGAGCCTCTAAACCTTTTTTGCCATATGTATTATCTTGTTTTTCTTGTTGAGCTTTTAAGCTCTTCAAACCAGCAATAACTTTTTCTCTATCTTTAAGATTACTTTGACCAGCAG
>ERZ1034920.2197-NODE-2197-length-11384-cov-35.176362_pt1 | contig 11384 bp, 7 predicted proteins | sample MGYA00520688_ERZ1034920 | MGnify/ENA primary metagenome ERZ1034920 (study PRJEB33766, sample SAMN09781785) | gut metagenome | biome: gut microbiome | host: Homo sapiens | place: Madagascar | study: EMG produced TPA metagenomics assembly of the PRJNA485056 data...
TCCGTCAACATAGTAGCCGTGGTTGACAAACTCCACGTCAGCAGTTATCTTATTTCCATTACCATCCAAGAAAATGATTTGAGTAGGAGCACTTGTCTCGGTGCCATCATAAGTCCACTTGAAGACATTCTTTCCAGAAACACTTTTACCTACAAGAGGCAACTTTTTATTGATAGCATCATTCCATTTACCAGCATGCTCAATTACAGGACTAACCTTGTCATTCCATACATATACGGCTGCTGCCGCATTGGATGTCTCCAAGAAACAGGAGATTTCATCAGCCTTGCCCAATTCAGGAACGTAAGCCTTCACTTTCTTGTAAGTTACCGAACCACTTTCGGTCTTGCCATCCTTGTCGGTTGCACCCCAAGTGATAGTAACATTCTTACCATAGGCAACATCAGCACCTACAGTAAACTGCTTGTCAGCAGTAAAATTCTGCTTAGCACCATCATTCACCTGAATCCAGGCAGAAACAGCATTCAAAGGAGTAGCAGTCACAGTGAGAGACTCATCAGAGAAGGCTGTACCATCAGCTGGATTGAAAACAACCTCAGGAGTCAGCACGATAGGACCAGCATTATAGATGACAGCAATACCTGACTCGCCAACATGACCAGAGATTGTAGAAGCATTGACGGTGAAAGCACCACCGCCTACCATATCCTTATACGTACCAGACTTGAGCCACTTGCCGTCGCCAGCACCATTGGCTACAGTCACGTCACGGTCAGAACCACTTCCCAACACGATAATAGCGCCACTCTTACGAACCTGAGCACAAACGCCATTACCTTTTACATAATAGTTTGGCTCGCCAGCACAAACGTTGTGCATGTGGTTTACCTGAGCTACTTCAGCATCTTTGAAGTGAACGCTTCCCTTATCACCAAATTTGATATCATTCTTTGCCTTCTGAGCAGGACGAGAGAAATAAAGAGCGGTAGCTCCATTGTTTCCTGCTACAACTGCATAAGCACGGTCGATAACATTCTGGCTTTTATTCTTTGATTCACCACCATCGTTGGCATAAGTATCATGGCTTTCACCCCAATAAACCAACTTTTCTGTCTTTGCCTTTCTCTGATTGAAATTACCTTCAGACTCGTTGATAGAACCACCGGCAAAGGAATTGGCAAATCCATTACCATAACCATTATCAGTAATGCTCATGTAGGTCTGATACTCAGGGAAAAGGACATTATCATCACCACCAGTACTGTCAAGGATCTCACCATAGTTGTACATCTCCTGATCCACCACATTCTGCATAAAAGAGTCACCCTCAGAAGGCAAACCAATGTGCTTGATAGCATCCCAACGTACACCATCCACACCACAGGCCTTCAAATCCTGGATGTATTGTTTGATGATGGCTTGCACAGTAGGATTGTTGGTATCGAGGTCCCACATACCAATCATGCCAAATGTCACCTCATGACGGTCGTGCCAGTTACCCACACCAAATCGTTTATGATAAAGGCTCTCGTCCTTCAAGCGTTCAGCCACGTTAGGATGGTCGGTATGGTTGGCAACAACATCCACAATCACCTTAACACCATACTCATGAGCCTTAGCACAGAGAGCCTTCAGGTCAGCTTCAGTACCAAGACCATTACCTATCTTAAAGTCGTATGGACGATAAACATCATACCAGACGGATCCTTTACCTGCTCTTTCGTGAACAGGAGAAGTCTGAACTGCAGTAAAGCCTGCCTTGGCGATATTAGGAATTTCTTCCTGGATATCTGCCAACGTCCAGTCGAAACAATGAAGGATGACACCATCCTGAATATTGTCTTTAAGACCATATTTGTTGTCTGCGAAGATGTTGGATGCCATGGTGAACAGCATCACCAACATCAGAAGACCATAATTGATTGTCTTTTTCATAATCTGCTATTATTTTCTGATGATTACTTTTTTACCATTGTGAATATAGAGACCAGCCTGAGTAGGCTTCTTGATGCGGATACCAGAGATGGTGTACCAAGCATCATTTGTTGTCTTCTTGACATCTGTCATAGTTGTAGTCTCGATAGCCGTTACAGTACCATTCACATAAACGGTTTCACCTGCAAGATTAGAAGCTGCTGCTCCATTATTAATAACGAAATAACCAGTAAAGAATGCCTGAGGAACTTCTACTGTATAATAACCTTTTTTGCCATTATACTCAGTTTCGTTGTCAAGTGACATTTTCATACCTGGCCATTCCTGCGCTGCAGTAGTACCATTGTAAATGTAGCAGTAAACATCCTTAAGATTGGCTGTACTATTGTCGAAGAAAACCATCACCTTGCCAGCAGGACCTTCAATCGTCTTGGTATATTTACCTTCTACGTAATAACCATGATTCTTGAATTCCTGATCACCGCCATTCAGTTTCTGCTCACCATCATGAGTAAAAATCACACCAGTAGGAATTTCAGTACCAACTGTATATGTCCATTTAAAGACATTCTTGCCATCTTTAGTTCCCATCAAGGTCATGGCATCTCCAGGCCACTCAGCAGTAGTAAACTGTTTAACCTTGTCATTCCATGCCCAAATCTTGGCATTGTCATAACTTGTTTCCAAGAACACGGAGATTTCATTTTCCGTTACCACTGGTGTATAGTCTGCAGCAAATGCTGGAGCTGGAGCCATGAAGGTCATGCTCAGCAGCAATACCAGTGTACAAATCAACGTATAAAATTTCTGCATAAACAAAATGTATTAAGTTTGAATTATAAGATTTCGTCGGCAAAAATAAGAATACTTTTTGAAAAGCAGATGAAGAAAAGTTAAATAAATAGCATAAAAAAAAGACAATCGTTTGCACAATTTGCAAGCGATTGTCTTCTATTTTCTGACTTAACAACTGAACTTTCGCATATGGCTTAAGTACGGGCTGAAGGCCCAAAAGCTCCAGAAGCAGCACGCCCTGAGCTAGGAGCTTCTGCCCTTTCAAGGCGTGTGGGGCAAAACAGGGCGTGTGGGGCAAAAACTTGCGAAACTTGAATCATTTACAGCAACCAGGCAGTAAAAATACTACCGGCTGCAATTATTCATACATTATCGGCTCAGCCAAGCCTCCGGATTGAGCTTGGCAGTCTCCTTGCGAAGCTGGAACTGGAGGATGTTTTCAGAGCCAACACTACCCAAAGCCTGACGGGTACTTACCTTCTGACCCTTATGAACGCTGACCGATTTCAGATTACAGTAAACAGAGATGTAGGCACCATGACGGACCAGCACGTTCCACATGCCACCATAACCGAAGACGGCACTCACCTCACCATCGTAGATGCTGCGAGCCACACAACCCGGCTTGCCCTGGATATTGATACCCTTATTGTCGAGCGTTACGCCCTTCAAGCCTTCTACATTATACTGACCGAAATGACTCACCACACGGTAACTGCCGCTGATAGGCATCGGCAATCTACCACGGTTAGCCTCGAATCCACCGCTCAGCATGCGGTCTACCGAACTCAAGGTAGAAGCCTCCTGTGCCTCCTTCTTGGCAGCGGCAATCTCACGGGTACTGCGTTCCGCATCCATCTTCGCCTTCAACTCGGCAGCCTGTCTTTCAGCCTCCGCCTTTCTTGCAGCCTGTTCGGCAGCAGCCTCACGGGCAGCCTGCTCTGCGGCGGCACGCTTGGCAGCCTCGGCAGCAGCACGCGCCCTAGCCTGCGCTTTTGCCTTCGCCTTAGCCTCAGCCTGGGCAGCAGCCTCCTCCTGAGCCTTTCTTGCAGCCTCGGCAGCCAGTCTTGCTTCTTCGGCAGCCTTTCTGCGGGCAGCTTCTGCAGCAGCCTCACGCGCCTTGGCTTCGGCTATACGACGGGCATTCTCCCTGGCAGCAGCCTCGGCAGCAGCTTTCTTGCGAGCCAGTTCCTCGGCACGTTTCTTGGCGGCAGCAGCGGCAGCGGCCTTTCGCTTAGCCTCGGCAGCAGCACGGGCACGAGCCTTGGCTACTTCCTGAGCAATCAAGCGGTCAATCTGAGCGTTGATTGCCGCATCTTTCTGACGCTGGTCGGCAATCACAGCCTGAATGGTCTTCTGCTGTTTCTGCAGTCCCTGCACCATCTCCTGCTGCTGGGTCTGCTTGCCTTCCAATGCCGTCTTCTCCTGCTTACCCTTATATAATAAGGTGTTCTTATGTCCCTTAACATGCTGCAACTGCTGGTGCTTCTCGTTCACCTGCTTCTGCTTAGCCTTTACAGCCTCGCCCTGCACCTTCTGATAGGAAGAATACTGGCGGATGAAGGAAAGGCGGCGATACATCTGTGTCAGATTCTTGGCACTGAAGATGAACATCAGCTTGTCCTGAACCGTATGATGACGGCTCATATAGCGCATGGAACGGATATACTTGTTCTTGCGGTCCTGCAACTGTTGCTGAAGCGTTTTCAACTGCGCCTGCAGGATGCCGATATTGCCGTCAATATGATGGATATCCTTCTGGATACCGTCAATCTTCTTCTGGCGCTGGTCTATTTCTCCGTTCAGCGCCATCAGGTCTTCAAGACGTTTCTTCACATCCGCCTTATTTCTCTGCAAAGCCTGCTCCTGCTCTCTGATCTTCTTCTGGATAGAAGCGCGCTGTCCCTGCAAACCTCGGATAGAGGCATTGCTATAGGTTGCCGCCTTGCGTTCTGCTCTGGTTGGCGCAGCTGGTTTGTATGTCTTTCTGACCGCATGACTTCTGCTGTTCGTCTTTCTGGCAGGAGTAGCAGCCTTCTTTTTCGCAGTTACGGCAGTCTTTCTCACCGGCTTCTTCTGGGCAGAATGCTTCTGCGCAAAAGGTGCGAGCGAAAAGGTGATTGCCATGATGAATAATAAGATTCGCTTCATTTCTTATATTAAAAACTCATGTTCTATACTTACAAACTCTTGATGAGCATTTACATACTCAATATCTTGCTGAGCACATCTGTTGGAGAAATCTGCTTGTATTTGCTGGAAATCTCTGTCTGAGTGCTCCATTTGCTGTCGGTCTTCACCTGATTCAATTCCAGACTGATCTTAGCCTCCTGCTTTTTTCTGGTAGCAGTAGTGGTCATCGCCAGATTCAGGGAGGCAGGGAACATCTTGACGCCTACACTCTTGAAGTTGCCGTAGTCGACGTGGAGATTGGAGGTGCCGTTCTGCGCACTCTTATAGACAACATCTGCAGCTGTGATACGGCCGGTAGTGCGGTTGGCTGTCCAGGAATAGGTCATGTTTCCATTCTTGAAACTTACCGGCACATTGTCTCCTGCCACATCCAGGGTGGCATCAAACTTCTTCAGGTCTGATTCCTTCACAGTCCTTTCGCCCGGCAGGAGCAGCTGGTTCCAGAAGAGAGCCTGCAGAGAATAGAAGGAGATGCCCTGCTTCTTGAGGAAGTCTACCTGGGTATAATCTGCCTTGATGTATTCCTTGTGCAGACGGTCGATGATAAGTACATGGTCGGGAGTAAACTCCAGACGGCCCACCTCTGTACCCAAGATAGGAATAAAGAGCTGGATGCGGATGATTTCATCCTTGCGCATGCTCAGTTTGCCCGGCACAGTAATGTCCTTATCACCAGCCTGGAGAGTAAACGACATGTTGCCTACAATATTCCTGGTGTAAACCTGATTGTCTGAAACCTTCTGTACGAAAGCCAACTTCTTGAGCGTCTCACTCTGACGAGAGTCAGAACCCTTGGTGGCATTCTCTTTCTGATGACTGGCTGATGTGGAGCCAGAACCCTGTACATTCTTGCTGGTTCCGCAAGAACCGAGGAGCAGGATGCTGCAGGCTGCGGCAAGCAGCATCATCTTATTCTTCTTCATTATATATTTCATCTTTCTTGATTTTTCTACTTTCCGTTTATTTCTTCTTACCTTTTCTAACTGACTTCTGCTTAGCGGCAGGTTTCTGCTTTGGCGCATTACGCTTCTTCAGTTCTTCTCCGGTAATATATTGTCTGTTCTTAATCTTCCATGCCAGCACCTCAGTCTGGTTTTCGCCGGTATAGGCTTTCTTCCAGAAATCTACGGATTCATCGGCCATACCATTCATATAATAGATATCTCCGGCATGTTCCAGAACCGTACTGTTATCTGCGGTGGAATCGCGGTTTTTGAGTGCCTGATCTATATAGGTCTTGGCATCAGCATAGCGTTCTTCCATAAAGAGAATCCAAGCATAGGTATCCAGATAAGTACCGTTGTTCGGCTCTGCCTTGATGGTCTTGTAGCTCATCGACTCAGCCTTATGCAGGTCAACGCCCTTCTCGCTCAGATAGTAGGCATAGTTGTTCAGCGCCATCACGTTGTCATCTTTCCATTGCAGGCAGGAGTCGTAAGCCGCAAAGGCTTCCTGCTCTTCACCTTTCTTATGAAGGATATCTCCGGTTACGGCATAGAGGTCGGATACCAGGTCAGCCGGCGACTGTGCATTCACCTGCGCCAATCCGAGACGGAACTCACGGAGCGCCTCGTCTTCCTTATCTTTCTGATAATACGCCATTCCACCGAAGTAATAGAACACCATTTCTTCGGGATTATACTCCTGAGCCGCCTTACATTGCTGGGAAACCAGGTCATATTTCTTCTCATTCCAGAGCATCTGTACGAGTTGCATTCTGGCATTCACGTTATCCGGTGCTATGGTAAGCACCTTTTCGAAGGCACGGCATACCGAGTCGGCCGGCATCTTCTTCAAACTCATATAAGCAGCTTTCATCTCTGCCACTTCGGCTGACGGATGAGCCACGTTGAGCGTCTTGTCAAACAGCGCAATTACCTTGGTAGAATCGCCACCTTCGCTCTCGTTCTTCTGAATGAAAGAGCGGTACATCATCACCTTGGTCTCCAGATCCGATTTCGGACTCATCAATATCTTATCGAGCATCTGCTCGGCAAGCTGCTCCTGATGGGTAGCATTATAATAGTCGTAAAGCGACATCTGGGCATAGGAATTGTCAGGCTCTTCCTTCAGCACATCGGTAAAGCACTTGTAGGCTTCCTTCTGGCGGTCGTGCTGTACGAGCCAGTTGCCCAGCATCGTCTTGTACTGCATATCCAGCGGATGCTGGTCTACCAGCGACTTCAATTCCTGATAGGCAGCCTTCTTATCGTTCATCAGTTCATAAACTCTCATTTTAGAGAGGGTGAACTGTTCGCTTTCACCTTCTTCCACCTCAAGACGCGAAATGGTTTTGAGTACCGATTTATAATCCTTATTCTGGGAATAAAGCTGAACCAGAATGCGGAGGGCATCGGTATTATCGTGGTTCTTGGCATACAGATTCTCGTAGGCATCGATGGCAAGATCGTATTTCTGACTACCTATATAATATCTGCCCAACTGCTCGGCATAGGTCTGATTCTCCGGATTCAGTTCTATCGCCTTCTGCATATAGGCAAGTGCCAGAGAATCCTGTTTGAGTTGAGAATAGAAAAGTGATTCATAGAAATAGGTCTCAGCCGCCTTCGGGTCAATCTTCCGGGCATGTTCAAAGAGGTCGAAAGCTGCCGAATAATTGCCGGCAGCCTGCTGGCGCGCTCCCTCCAGGAAGAAATAGTTGTAGCGCTGGCGGTCGTTCGGAGAGAGATGATCCTCCTGAACCGCCGGCTGCTGAACCGGCTGCACCTTCTTTTTACGGGCAAGCGACGGCATGGCTACCGAGCCCAGCAAGACCAGGCCCATTGCCCAACTGATATTTCTAAGATTCATCTTCACGATTCTAATCCTTTCTATTCTATCTTTAATAATCTATTATTTTACACCCGTATGACCGTATCCGCCGGCTCCACGTTCGGTTTCATCGAGCTCATTAACCTCGATGAAATCGCATTGTTCGTGCTTAGCCAGCACCATCTGGGCTATACGCTCGCCATCGTTGATAACGAAATCCTCTGTAGAGAAATTGATGAGCAGAACCATGATTTCGCCGCGATAATCGGCATCTATGGTTCCCGGCGTATTCAGTACGGTAATGCCATGCTTCAAAGCCAGACCGCTGCGAGGACGGATCTGCGCTTCATAACCTGCAGGCAAAGCCATATAAAGACCGGTTGGCACCAGTCGTCGCTCCATAGGATGAAGCACGATTGCCTCATCGATGTTTGCACGCAAATCCATGCCGGCACTCTGAGGTGTGGCAAACGCAGGTAGAGGCTGATGCCCCTTGTTGATAATCTGTACTTTTATCATGACTTCTTCTTTTTTTTATCTGTGTCTGAGTTTAATAATCTGCAAAAATAAGCAATTTTGATGGAATAAATGAATTTTTGAGGATAAAAACATGTAATTTATCATATTTTATTTTGATTTGTGCTTACTTTAGTGTATTTTTGCGCTACAGAATCAAGTAATACAATAATATGGAGTGGAAACAACTGATATCCAACAAGCGTTTCGGACAGGAGCATAAGCATGCCGAGCGCCATGATGATCGCTCTGAATTCAAGCGCGATTACGACCGTCTTATCTTTTCATCGGCATTCCGCCGCCTGCAGAACAAGACGCAGGTTTTCCCTTTGCCGGGCAGCATCTTCGTTCACAACCGCCTCACCCACAGTCTGGAGGTGGCGAGTGTGGGCATGTCGATAGGTAACGACATTTCCCGACGTGTCATCCAGAAGCGGCCTGAACTGAAGGATACGCTCGTCGAGGAGATAGGTACCATCGTAAGTGCAGCCTGTCTGGCACATGATTTGGGCAATCCGCCTTTCGGTCATTCCGGCGAGAAAGCCATCCAGACTTTCTTCTCTGAAGGACCGGGTCAGAAGATAAAATCAATGGTTTCATCGGAGTTTTGGGATGATATTACGCATTTCGAAGGTAACGCAAATGCCTTCAGAATCCTGACCCACCGGTTCAAGGGGCGCCGTCAGGGAGGCTTCGTCATGACCTATTCCATGCTTGCTTCCATCGTGAAATACCCGTTTGCGAGCAGTCTTGCCGGGAGCCACGGCAAATTCGGCTTCTTTGCTTCCGAAGCGGAATCTTACAGAAAAATTGCCGATGAATTGGGCATTTTTTGCAAATCTGCATCAGGGGAACCTCTCAAATACGCCCGCCATCCACTTGTATATATGGTAGAAGCTGCCGACGATATCTGCTACGAAATCATGGACATCGAAGACTCCCATAAGCTCAAGATTCTTTCCTTTGCCGAGACGGAGCACTTGCTACTGAGTTTCTTCGATGAAGATATCCAGCAGAAGATACGTCAGCGCATCATCGACGAAGAACTGACTGACGAAAACGAGAAAGTGGTTTACATGAGAGCCAGCGTCATCGGCAAACTGGAGAACGAATGTGTGGCAGCCTTCCTGGCGCACGAGGAGGAAATCCTTGCCGGAACTTTCGAGGGCAGTCTCATCGACCATATTTCCGAGCGCCAGAAAAAGGCATACAAGGAATGTGAGAAGATCTCCTACTCTAAGATTTACCAAAGCAAGCCGGTGCTCGACATAGAACTGTCGGGTTATCAAATCATGGCAACTCTGATGGAGGTTTTCGTCGAAGCTGCCGTCAACCCATCGCGCTTCTACTCCAAACAGCTCCTGCGCCGGGTAAGCAGCCAGTATGATATAGAGAACGAGAATCTGGAGGAGCGCATCATGGCGGTAATTGATTACATCAGCGGCATGACCGACATCTATGCGCTCGACATCTATCAGAAGATCAACGGTATCAGTCTGCCTATTGTTTAAGGAGTTCAAACATACCAACGCAGCGAAGCTTAGCCCCGACTTTTGGATAAAAATAGCCATCAATAGCCTTGACTTTTGGATAAAATTAACTATTGTTTGCCTTGACTTTTGGATAAATGTTGTATCTTTGCACTGAAAATCAATAAATTACGCAAAATGACATATTACAAACGAAACATAGATAAAAAACTCCTGGAATGGAAGGTTTCTCAAAGAAGGAAACCTTTGCTTATACGTGGAGCCAGACAAGTAGGAAAATCTTCTGCTGTACGTCAGTTAGGCAAAGAGTTTAAATACTTTGTAGAGATAAATTTAGAGAGCCAACCATCCATAAGAGGACTCTTTTCAAAGGATATTGACGTGCATAGAACGTGTGAAGGCATAAGTGCAACTACCGGAATTCCAATAATACCTGGAGATACTCTGCTCTTCATAGACGAGATACAAGTTAGTCAGGAAGCAATCATGTCGCTCCGTTATTTTAAAGAGGATTATCCGGAACTACATGTCATCGCTGCCGGCTCATTGTTGGAATTTACCTTAGAGGAGCTTCCTTCCTTTGGAGTGGGGAGAATACGTTCACTATATATGTACCCTTTTTCCTTTGATGAATTTCTCATGGCACAGGGACTGGATACCACTATAAGCTACAAGCAGCAAGCTTCACCCTCATCTCCACTTCCTGATGCCGTTCATAACAAACTGGTAGACCAGTTGAAGACCTTCTATCTGGTGGGTGGTATGCCTGCTGCAGTTACAGAATGGATTGAGACCAAAAGTTATTTGGAATGCGCTCATGTCCATAATGATATTCTGGATACCTATCAGGATGATTTTGCCAAGTACAAGTCGCGCATATCTCCAGCTTTATTGAGAAAGGTCTTGCGTTCCGTTGCTTTGCAGGCTGGCAGTAAGTTTGTTTATAGACAGGTTGCCGATGATGTTCATTCTTCGATCATCAAAGATGCACTTCATCTATTGACATTGGCGGGACTCATAAAGCCGGTAACCCATACTGATGGAAATGGAGTTCCACTTGGTGCAGAAGAGAATTGCAGCTATAGGAAATACCTTTTCTTAGATTTAGGGCTGATGCAAACCATGTTGGGTACTCCTGCAGCTAATGTCCTTTTGGCTTCGGATGTTGATTTTGTCAATAAAGGGGCGGCTTCAGAAATGTTCGCAGGCTTGGAACTCGTCAAGAACCACGACTGTTTCCAAAAGGCAGAGATGTACTATTGGCAGAATCTGTCAAAAGGAGCCAATGCAGAAATTGATTATCTGGAAGCGAAGGATGGTGCGGTTATACCGATAGAAGTGAAAGCTACTACCAGGGGCAGCATGCAAAGTTTATGGCTATTCATGAGGAAGAAAGCACTCCATCATGCAGTTCGTACATCCTTAGAGAATTTTGGAGAGTTTGAATACATTGATAAAGAATCTCAAAATGCTTGTCGCCACGTAGATGTAATCCCACTTTATGCAATGAGTAATTTATGCAAACTAAGCGTTGTATCGAAAGGGGATTAATAGCAACGTCAGACGTAAGAGGCCAAGGTTAGCAAGGCTTCATTCGGTACAGTATCTTTACAATTATACCTTCCAAAAGAGTGCAGAAATTTGAATCAAAACAGACTTAACAAAGGTTAATCGAGTAGGAGGAAAACGAAGTAGTTTTTCTCCTACTTTCGTTTTCCGACC
>ERZ1034920.2199-NODE-2199-length-11376-cov-7.552160_pt1 | contig 11376 bp, 5 predicted proteins | sample MGYA00520688_ERZ1034920 | MGnify/ENA primary metagenome ERZ1034920 (study PRJEB33766, sample SAMN09781785) | gut metagenome | biome: gut microbiome | host: Homo sapiens | place: Madagascar | study: EMG produced TPA metagenomics assembly of the PRJNA485056 data...
GGTCGGGGCGTTGGCCGGCGCAGGCCTGCGCCTGGGCGGATCCGACGGGCGCTTCCGCGGGAAATGGGATTTCGCCAAGATAGCGGGGCTGTCCGCGGGATGCACGGTCGGGGATGCCGCGGAGGCGCTGCGGCGGCGCTTGCGAGGCCCGGTCCGCATCGTCGACGCCAAAGGCGCGGCGCTGCCCGACGCCATGCCGTTCTCGGTCGAGGCCGAGGGGAAGCCCGTTTTGCTCCAAGGGGCGTTGACGGTGGTCTGCGAGACGCGCGAGGGCGCCGCGGTGCCGTGCGCCAAGGTCGATCTGGGCGAGATCGGCAACGTGTGCGGAAGCTGGCAGCGCGTCTGCTCGGACTTCGAGTGGGACAACGACGTCGAGGAGTGCATCGACGACCGCCGCTCATGCCGCAACTGCCTGCACCGGCGCTGGGTGCGCGAGGGGTTCGAATGCGCGCTCGATAGGGAGACGAGCCTGTTCGCGGCGGCGGATCGCTAGATCGGCCGCCGACGGACGAAGACGACAGGAGAGGATTCATGGACCTGCTTGAAAGCCTTCATGTGAGCGATGCCCTCCATGCCATCTCGGAGGGGCTTCTGGTTCCGGCGGCGGTGCTGCTGGTGGCCCTGCTGGTGTGCGCGGTGTACGTCATCGGGTCGGTCATCGTGGAGGCGGCGGTGGAGCGCCGGAGCTACCGCGCGCGCATCCCCCAGCTGATCGCCCGCCTGGACGCCGCCGAGCCGCGCGAGCTGGCGCGCGTGGTCGACGAGAGCGGGCTTTTGGAGGATCAGCGCGAGGACATCCACGAGATGCTGCGCTATCTGTACCTGCCCGAGGACGCGCGCACCGAGGTCGCCAAACGGCTGCTGGCAAACGCCGAGTCCGCGTACCGCAAGGTGGTGGCGCGCACCTCCACCATGGCCAAGGTCGCCCCCATGCTGGGCCTGATGTGCACGCTCATCCCCTTAGGCCCGGGCATCCTGGCGCTGGGCTCGGGCGACACCGAGACGCTGTCCGCATCCCTGCTGACGGCGTTCGACGGCACCGTGGCGGGTCTGGCCTCGGCGGTGGTGTGCCTGGCGGCGACCTCGCTGCGGCGCAGGTGGTACGACGACTACCTGGTGAGCTTGGAGGCTGTCTACAACACGCTGCTGGAAAAGGCGCGCGGGCTGCACGACGAGGGGTTCGATTTCGCATGCCTGGGCGAGGGGGCGAGGTAGCCATGGCGATTGGAAGGAACCTGCGCTCTTCCCGTCTGCGCGGCGTCGACGAGGAAGGCGACGATCCGCGCGTGGGGCTTGTGAACCTCGCGGACGTGATGCTGGTGTTCGCGTGCGGGCTCATGATCGCGGTCATCGCCCATTTCGATATGGAGTTGGGCACGTCGAGCCAAAGTGTCGGCGACGTCCAGGAGCTCGACGCCGACATGCAGCAGGCGGCGCAGAGCGTCGATGTGACATCGGAGGGCTACTCGCGGGCGGGCACGGTCTACCGCGACGAGGAGACCGGGACGCTGTACGTGGCGATGCTGCCCGGCGAGGACGCGCCGTCCGACGCCTCTTCGGAGCAGGACGGCGAGTGACGCCCAGGGTGTGCCGCCGCGGCGGGAGATGCCCGCGGCAGGGCGCTGCCCCGTGCGCGGAAAGCGACAATATGGCCGGGGTAAAACGGCCACTTCTCCCAGAATAGTCTCTATACGAGAATAAAGATAACCTTCGATTTCCTTCTCTCTAGAATGAATCTGATCCAGTCTGCGGACTGCGCCTTCGCACGCTTGCGTCGCCTCGGCAGGGCGGGGTGGGAGCTGTGTGGCTGGAGGGCAAGATCGTTCGAGGAAAGGAAGGCTATGCTACGCAAAAGACCTAGAGGGGGGGGGTCGGCGATTCACGTCGATCCCTCAACCTGGCGCGGCGCTGCCCTCAGCATCATCATGTCGGTGCTGCTGGCGGTATCCATGGTGCCGTTCGCCCGCAACGCCGCATTCGCCGTGGACGGCGGGCAGCCGTCGGACGCGGACGCGAGCGCCCGCGCCACCGTCGACTATTCGGGTTACGACCCCTATACGGGAAGCCAGGGGCCCGAAGGCAGCCAATACATGCTGACCCTGTTCAACCCGCTGTCGCTGGGTGTGCAGACGATAGACGAAAACGACAAAGGGGTCGGCGACATCGAAGTCGTCACTGACCCGGAGATGTACGTCCCCGCCTCCGAGGATCTCTCCACGTATGCGTACTTCTACAACATCATCACCAAGCCGCTCGACGCGACGGGCGACATCACGTTCGGGATCGAGTTCCACGGCCCGGGCGGCAACCACTGCAACGTGAGCAATGCCCAGTACCTGCGCGTGTACTCCACCTACGATAGGGGGCAATGGAACGACTCCGCGCTCGTTTGGACCGCGGACGCGCAGCACACCACGGTGGAGAACAGCGCGCGCTGGACGGGCGAGTACAACGTCACCATCCCCGCCAACACGCTGCGCGAGAACCAGACGTACTACTTCGTGGTCGATGGCGACATCAAATACAACAGCGCCCTGTGCGCCGATGTCGTGTTCGAGTTCTCGACCGACATGAGCAAGCAGCCCACGTGGGGCGACGGCTCGGGCGACGTCATGGCGTCGTACTCGGGGCTTCAGGGGCTTTCGGGCAAGGTCATGCTCACCTCGCCTGACTCGCAATACATCCTGAACAATTTCACCAGGGGCGTGCAGTACAACTGCTACTACAACATCATCGACGATTCCGCTTCCTTCGATGCAGCGGACGAGATCTCGTTCTCGATGACGTTGTCCGGCGGCGGCTCCATGAACCAGAACGAGTCCTCCTGGCTCAGCAACAACCTGCCGTACGTGAGCGTGTACGATCAGATCGGGTTCGCCGAGGCGACCGACGATGCCGAGGCGTCCGTCGTCTTGGAGGATGCGCACAAGGTCGCGTCGTGGGGTAACGGCGAAGGCGCCATCTCGTGGACGGGCCCGTACACGGTGGGCGAGTCTCCGACCGCAACGATCGCCGCAGGCACCCTGAAGGCGGACACCACGTACTACCTGGTCATCGACTCCCGCTTCGGAGTGGATGCGAGCACCACGCTCGGTAAGCCCGTCATCTTCGAGTTCACCACGAACGAGGACACCTCGGGTTATGCCGACTACGCTGCGCAAGGCAACACCCCCGTCACGCTGCAGGTGACGGGCATCAGCCCCGACGAGGGCGACGTCGCCTTGGGGTCGATCGTCAACGACACGCTGCTCAACAAACAGGAGAACGGCGTCACGACCCTGTACTTCAACCGCATCCAGGAAACGCTCGACTCCTCCGAAGGCCTTTCGTTCACGTACCGCATCGGCGGCGGTGGGCAGAACAAGGGCACCATCCAAACCGCCGGCGTGGGGAAGGTGCATGTGTACGCGGATGCGGCGTTGACGCAGCTTGCCTACGACCTGCAGGAGTCGGATTTCTCCGGGAAGGGCAACACGTTCACGGCGAGCATCCCCGCTGACGCCTTGACCGGATCGACCGAGTATTACCTGGCGTTCGATCCGAGCATCTACATCAGGAGCGAGAGCGACGCCGTCGGCTCGCAGATCGTGTTCAAGTTCGAGACCGCCCCCCAGGGCTCTGCCGGCGAGATCGACATGTCCTTGTTGGAGGATGCCATCGCATCCGCCGAGCAGGCGCTTGACGAGGCGACGGTCGGAAGCGAGAACGGCCAATATCCCCAGGAATCCTACGACGAGCTGAGCGCTGCGGTCGAGGCGGCGCGTGCCAAGCTCACCGACGGCAGCATCACTTCCGCCGCGCAGGTTCGTCAGGCCGCCAGCGCGCTGAATGCCGCCGTGGTGGCGTTCCTCGACACCCAGGTGTTCGAGATCCTCTCCATCCAGATCAGCGGCGTGCCGGAGACCATCGAGGCCGGCATGGGCGGAACCGCCCAAGCTGATGTGACCTCTGATCCGCAGGACGATATCTACACCGGCGTCACGTGGACGGCGAGCGACAACGTCACGATCGATGAGGCGACCGGGGTGTGGACGACCACCGGCTGGGGCGACGCATGGATTTGCGCCACGTCGAAGAGCGACCCCGAGGTCTCGGCGACGGTCGAGTTCACGGTGACCGAGCCGGTTGCGGATTACGGCTTCACCTACTCGTTCGACGATGCCTCGATGACCGCTGCGGTTACGGGCTTCACCTGCAACAACCTGGTGGCGATCGACGTCGTGGTGCCCGCGACGGTCGAGCATGAGGGGGCTACCTACACCGTCACCTCCATCGCCGACGGACAGTATGCCTCGGTGTTCGGCGCCTATGGCAGCAAGGAGATCTCCTTGATCAGGTCCCTCACGCTGCCTGACACCACGGAATACGTGGGCAACTACGCGTTCCGCTACATGGACAACCTGGAGTCCCTCGACCTGGGCGGCACGCAGCGCCTTGGCACGGCAGCGTTCAGCAACTGCGGCCTCGAGGAAGTCTTCATTCCCGAGACCGTGACCGAGCTGGGCGGCTCCTGCTTCTCGGGCGCTTCCGACCTCAAGAAGGTCACGGGCCTCGAGGGCATCACCACCATCCCGATGTATTGCTTCAACGCGGGCATCGAGAGCATCCACATCCCGGACAATGTGACCACCATCGCCTCTTCGGCGTTCTCCGGATGCACGAACCTCGTGGAGATCACCGGCATGGAGGGCGTCACCTCGCTCGGGTCGAGCGCGTTCGCGTCCTGCCCCGCCTTGAAGAGCATCGTGCTGCCCGACGGCATCACCGAAGTCCCCTCCGCCCTGTTCCAGAACGACACGGGGCTTGAGGAGGTCACCATTCCGGCAAGCATCACCTCCATTGGAGGGTATGCGTTCTACGGCTGCACGTCGCTTGATGTCGTCTACTTCGACACCACAGCGTCCGAGGGGCCCGTCGCGCAGGCGGGGGCGTTCGGGCAGTGCGACGGCACGGTGCTCGCCGGCTACAACTCCGCCGACGGCGTCCGCGCCCTGGTCGAGCAGAACTCCGCGACCGCGGCCAACTACAACACCGGCGCGAACTTCACGTTCCAGAACCGCAGCTACGAGTTCGCCTACGAGCTGGACGAGGAGGCGGGCGAGGCGGCGATCGCCGGCTTCTCCATCGTCGACGAGTCCATCGAGGCCGCAGACGTGATCATCCCCGACACGGTGCGCGTCGACGGGGCGACCTATGCCGTCACCGCCATCGCCGACAACGCGTTCTCCGCTTCCGAGGATGCCCAGAAGGTCGCCTCCGTCACGCTTCCCGCAGGGGTCGAGACGGTCGGGGCGAAGGCGTTCGCGAACATGGGCGCGCTCAAGACGATGACGTTTTTGTCGGAATCGGGCGACATCCCCACGTTCGCCGCTGACAGCTTCGAGGGCTGCGACGGGATCGAGATCGTCTCCTATGACATCGCCGAGACGGTTTCCCAGCTGGTGACGGACAACGCCGGCGCTACTGCAGGCGCCAACGGCGGCACCAACTTCACCGGCGCTTCTGCCACGAAGAGCGTCGCCGACCTCGCCTTGTCCGCGCCCGACCAATCCTACAGCGGAAGCGCTTTGACGCCGGTTACCGTCTCCGACGGCGACTATGTGTTGGAGGAAGGCCGCGACTACACGATCGAGTACGCCGACAACACCGAGATGGGCACGGCGTCCTTCACCATCACGGGTGCCGGCCGCTACGACGGCGAGGTGTCCGGCACGTTCCAGATCCTTGAGTACGTGCTGGGCTACACCTTCGACGAGGAAACCGGCGAGGCTTCGGTCTCATCCATCGTCTACAACGGCGGCCAGCCGTTCGACGTGGTGATCCCGGAAACGGTGACCTATGAAGGACGGGATTACACCGTGACCTCCACGGCATCCGCCGCGAGCATGACCTACTCGGTCTTCTACAACGCCTGCACGCATCTGCGCAGTATCGAGCTTCCCGACACGTTGAAGACCATCGGCTCCTGGACGTTCGCCAACTGCGCGGCGCTGGGCTCGATCTCGCTCGACGGGGTCGAGACCATCGGCGATTACGCGTTCTACTTGGCGGGCTTCGAGTCCTTGGACATCCCCGAGAGCGTCAAGACGGTCGGAACCGCCGCGTTCGGCAGCTGCAACAACCTGCAAGAAGTGACGGGCATGGAGGGTCTCACCGCCATCCCGACGCAGGCCTTCAACGGGTGCAGGTCGCTTGCCTCCGTTGAGATTCCCGAGTCCGTCACGTCGATCGGCAACAACGCGTTCGGCATGTGCACGGCGCTTGCGAGCATCACCGTCCCCGCTTCGGTGCAGACGGTGGGAGGCAGCGCCTTCACCGGATGCACGGGGCTTGACGAGGTCACGTTCCTGTCCAAGAGCGCCGACGTCCCCACCTTCGGGCAGGCCGTCTTCGCCCAGTGCGACGGCGTGGTCGTGCGCGGTTACGACGCCGCCGCGACGGTCAAGGCGATGGTCGAGCAGAATGCGGGTTCGACTCCTTCTTGGATGACCGGCACCAACTTCACGTTCGAAGCACTGCCCGACGAGCCTGTCTCCACGCCGTATGAGGGCATGCAGGGCACCTACGACGGCAACACCACCGGAGGCTCGAGCGTCACGCTGACGGGAGCGACCTACCCCGCCATCGTCCCGACTGAGGACATCATGACCACCGCAGGGGAGGGGAGCTACCTCAACGTGATCGAGGCGCCCCTCGCCTCCAACATCGACAACGAGTTCTCGTTCACCATCGTCGGGCCGGGCGGCAACTGGACTTCCCAGTACGCCGACACGGCGCTGTGGCCCCATATCGGCGTGTATTCCGATGCGGAGTGCACCCAGCTGGTCGCCGACTTCGAGAGCGGAGGCCTGGTGGACAACCAGGCATGGCAGACCGACACGCGCTGGGAGTCGGGATTCTCGTTCGTCATCCCCGCCGGCACCCTGGATGAGGGCGGCACCTACTACCTGAGGCTCGCCCCCGAGCTGCGCTCCCAAGGCCCCAACTCCACCGAGACCCAAGGCCAGGTCGGCGCCGAGATCGTGTTCCAGTTCACGGCGCAGCAGCAAGAGCCGGTCGACAAGAGCGAGCTTGACCTGCTGATCGGCCAGGCGACGGCGAAGATGGACGGAGTCGTCGTCAGCGCCGACGGCACCACGGCTGCCTCCGACGCGACGTGGGTCACCCAGGAGCAGCACGACGCGCTCGCTTCCCAGATCGAGGCGGCGCAGGCGCTTGCCGACGACGACGCCGCCACCGAGGGCGAAGTCGCAGCGGCCATCGAGGCGCTCGGTTCCGCGATCGAGGCCTTCCAGCCGCAAAGCGGCCTTGCCGCCACCTCCGCTGCGGTGTCCGCGCTGCAGGCTCAGCTTTCCGCCGCGCAGGCGTGCGATGCCGGTGCGGTCGAGTCCGCGGACGGCGCCGATGTTCCCGTAGGCTCGGCATGGGCGACGCCCGAGGACAAGGCGGCGCTTGCCGCCGCCATCGCCCAGGCGCAGGCGGCGCTCGGGGCGGACGTTCCCCAGCAGGCGGCCGTCGACGCCGCAGCCACCGTCCTCGCCGCGGCAGTGGAGGGCTTCGAGTCCCATGACGGCACCGGGGCCACCGAAGAGGCCCTCGGGGCTCTCTCCGACGCCGTCGCGAACGCGCGCGAGGCGATGGAGGGCGTTGCGGTGAGCGTCGATGGCGCCGATGTCCCCTCCGATGCCGTGTGGGTGTCGGAGACGGCGCATGCCGCGCTCCAGCAGGCGATCGACGGCGCCGAGGGGATCATCGCGCAGGGCGAGCCCCAGCAGGCGGATGTCCAGGCTGCCGCCCAGGCTTTGACGGCGGCACTGGACGGCTTCGAGCCCCAGAGCGGCACGGCTTCCACCGAGGCCGATCGCCAGGCGCTCTCGCAAGCTGCCGAGTCGGCCAAGGGCTCCCTCGAAGGAGTGGTCGCCAGCGTTGACGGCTCGGACGTCGCGACCGATGCCGTATGGGCGACCCAGGAGTCCATTGACGCCGTAACCTCGGCGGTCGCTGCAGCCGAGGAGGCGCTCGCCGCTGCCAACCCGCAGCAGGCGGATGTCGATGCGGCGCTCCTGGCGCTTTCCGAGGCGCTTGAGGGCTTCGATCCTCAGCCCGGCACGAAGGCTCCCGACCCCGGCACCGACCCCGGCACCGATCCTGGCACCGATCCTGGCACCGATCCGGACACGCCGGTCGATCCCGGCACTGATCCCGACGCGCCGGGCACGGATCCGTCCCAGCCTGGAACCGATCCGTCCCAGCCCGGCGCTGGAAACGGCGGCCAGAACGCCGCTGCTCCGTCGTCCGGATCCGGCGCTGATGCGTCCAAGGGCCTGGCGGGCACCGGCGACGACGCGACCGCGGCGATCGTTCTCGTCGGATTGTCCTGCGGCGCCCTCGCGACCCTCGCTGTCGCGCTGTGGGCTCGCAGCCGCGGCGCAAGAAGAGGCGCGACTCGTCGATAGCGCTGCGAAAGGCAGCATGACGAGCTGATAGCTCGGCAAAGGCCCGCTCCCGATTTGAACTGCGCCCCAGTTCTTGGACGGGCCAATAGAAACGGCTTAAGCCGCTAGGGACTGATTCCGGAACTCCTCCGGGGTCAGTCCCTTGAGTTTAACCTGGCGCCGCCTCGTGTTCCAGTGAATCACGTACTCGTCGAGGTCCCTCTTGAAGTCCTCGAAGCAAGGCCACTCCCTCCCGCGGAAGAACTCATCCTTGATGTGGCCGAAGACCTGCTCCGTGGCGCCGTTGTCGATGCAGTTCCCCTTCCTGGACATGCTCTGGACGATCCCCGCCCCCCGCAGCCTGCCGCACCGCGCCGCATGCTGGTACTGCCATCCCATGTCCGAGTGGAGCACGGGCCTCGAGCCCTCCGGGAGCTTGCCCAGGAGCTGGTCGAGCAGCTCCCTCTGCTGGTCCAGGTCGGGGCTCGGTGACGTCGACCAGGCCACTATCTCCTTGCTCCCGAAGTCGTAGACGGGGGCGAAGTACGCCTTGCCCCAGGGCTGCCTGAACTCCGTGACGTCGGTGCCCATCTTCTGCCACGGCCCGTCCGCCCCGAAGTCGCGGCCGATCACGTTTTCGAACGTCTCGCCGACCCTCCCCTTGTAGGAGCTGTACCTGCGGCGGTCGGCCTTGCGGCGGATCCCGCAGCTTATGCCCATCTCCCACATCATCTTCAGCACCGTCTTGTCGGCGATGACGGCTCCCCGCTCGGAGCGCAGGCACATGGCTATCTGGCGGTGCCCGCAGCCGTTCGCGGTGCGCGAGAAGACCTCGCCCGCCGCCTCCCAGAGCTCGGGCCTCGTGGGGCGCTTCGGGTGCTTCAGCGAGTAGTAGTAGCTCGACCTCGGAAGGCCGGCGGCCTCCAGCAGGTCGGCGAGGGGGTACCGCCCCGAAAGCTCGCTCACGGCCGCTGCCCTCTCGCGGTTCGAGAGCGCTTTTCCGCCTTCAGGGCGATCGTTTTTTAATATGAGCAGGACATTGTCAATAGGCAATGAAGGGCCAAGGGCGACTCTCTGTTCGCCCTTGGCCCAATCTATCTTCTCCGAGCCCCCGTTTGACATCGCGTGTCTGGTTCGACGCCCGTTCGGCAGTTTAATATTCGCCCATCGCGCATGAAGCGCCGGTGCATCTCGTTACTACGGCTGGCCCATCCGTGTCGTCTGTCTTTGGGCGTGCGTGGCGGCATCGCCGCCGCACGAAAAAAAAACCGCGGATCAGGGCCAACGCCCGTCGAGTTCGGGGGCCCGGGAAAGACCCGGGTATGTCGGGCGGCGCCCCCGCTACGCGGACTCCGCCATGCGGCCGACCGCCCAGCATCAGCATGCCAGCTCGCGCGCCACCGCGACGTTCGCCACGCTCGACTGCTTGCCGGCGTCGTCCATCGCCCGGCGCCTGTCGACCAGCCGCCTCACGCCGGCGTTGGTGTGGCGGCGCGCTCCGGGCGCGACGTCCTGGCCCTTCGCGAGGTCCTTCGGCGCGCGCGACGCGCCCTTGTAGTGCCATGCCGCCTCGACCAGCAGCTTCCTCAAATGCCTGTTGCCCGCCTTGGTGATGCCGCCGCGGGACTGCGACTCGCCGCTGGAGTGCTCCGAGGGGACGAGCCCGACCCAGGCGGCGAACCCGGACGCCTTGGCGAACCTCGAGAAGCCGTCTGCCTCGCACGCCATCGACGCGGCGGTGACCGCGTCGATGCCCTTCAGGCACCTCAGCGCGTCGCAGACGGGCTTCCATCTGGGCGCTTGGGCGAGAGACTTCACCTTGGCCTCCAGCGCCGCCTTCTCCTCGTCGGCGCGGCGCACGCGCTCGCAGTAGTGGTCGAGCGTCGCCATCGCCGAGGCGTCGCCCAGGTCTATCCGGCCCACCCATGCCCAGAAATCCCTCGTCCAGCGCCCTTTGGGCCGTCCGGAGGGCGTCCTCTCGTCGTAGACGAGCCCGTGCCTGAGCAGGAACTTCGACAGGCGCTGCTTCGCGCGGACGACGTCGTCGCGGGCGTCCGCCAGCGCGCGGGCCAGGTCGCGGGCGCCCTCGCACTCAGGGTCGGGCACGTGCACCTCGGTGACGACCCCGAGCGCGAGCTGCACGGCGAGGAAACGCGCGTCCCGCCTGTCCGTCTTGCGGCAGCGGTCGGCGGCGGGCTTGCGCATCTTGGACACGGCGCCGATGACGCAGTCGACCCCCATGGCCCGCAGCTCGCGGCACAGGTGGAAGCCGGTGACGCCCGACTCGTAGACGCACTTGGCAGGTTGGGCGAGGGAGGCGACCCAGGAGGCGAGCTCTCCCGGCTCGTACCCGAACGACCTGCGCTCGAGCTCGCCCGTCGCCGGGACGAAGGCGCACGCCTTGATCGAGCGCGCGTGGACGTCGAGCCCAACGAAAGTGGTAATATCGTTCATCGCGAAGCCCCTTCCATGAATGCGGCGTGGCCGCTGGCGGTTTGGACACCACTATTGTCGGCCTAATCCGCGGATATGCATGCAGGAGGGGCTTCCAATTTTTATGTCCTGCTCATATCGTCTTTATGAGCGCCGGCGAGGCCGGCATGCTCGCGGAAAGACTCTTCTGCTTTGAAGGCGAGCGCATCCAGTCGTAGCAACGAAATGCGAAGCAAGGCCGGCGAACATACGGGGCGACGATGCCGCCGCCTTGCTCGAAGGCGGCGCTAGCCTCCCGCCGGCAACCCGCGGATATTAAACTGCGAATACGGGCGTCGGTTTGATGACACAACCTGTCGGAAGCGGATATCGGGCGATGACAGATAGGCCCGAGTCGGGAAGGGATCCCCGGCTTGGGCCTTTATTGCCACTTGACAATGTTCTACTCATATTAGAAAACGAGCCCGTACGGATTCCTTTCCATACAGGCTCGTGGGGTCCGCAAATC
>ERZ1034920.2202-NODE-2202-length-11366-cov-3.970383_pt1 | contig 11366 bp, 11 predicted proteins | sample MGYA00520688_ERZ1034920 | MGnify/ENA primary metagenome ERZ1034920 (study PRJEB33766, sample SAMN09781785) | gut metagenome | biome: gut microbiome | host: Homo sapiens | place: Madagascar | study: EMG produced TPA metagenomics assembly of the PRJNA485056 data...
GTCTGTATCTGTATATGACAGCTCTCTTTGATTTTAAGAGCCTTCTGGCTCTGTAGGAATTAGTCGGCATCAGTTTCTTGCCTGACGCACTTATTACGGCTACAGTATCCAAAGCTGATACCTCCTTCTTCTAAAATATTTTAGCTTACGCCTCCGACCATGAAACTGTCGGGTTCTTCCCATAAGGGAGTGGTTCACATCGCCAATGTTAACAACAGGTTTTCGATATACACACTTCTCCTACCCATCGGAGATGTTTAATGCATATCCGTAGAGGTCAGAACTTGTGAAGCATCCTGACGTACCTATCTATTCTGTCTTAACGTAGCACTCGAAGTGCTTAGGCTGATCAACAGGGCTTTTACAAGCCCCACTTCAAAGCTTTAGCCTAAGTGGTGGGTTGTTGACTCCAGGCGTTGATTGCTGCTCTCTTTGTTGAGAACACATCTGTTTCAGGCTGTACCTTACATCTGGCTCCACTGCATCTTACAAAATATTCATGTTCTGAATACCTTTCGTAGAAAATTGCTAGAATTGGGTTAGACGGCTCGTATTCTTCTAATGTAGCCTTGCAGCCGCAAAATGGACATGTGCGTATTTCTGGTAATGGCGTTTGTTTCGCCATTTGAATTCCTCCTTTGTTAATTTACAAAAACAACAAAGAACATCTGTCTGAACAGATGCCCTTATGTTTCACAATTCTTGCAGATTGTTACTTTCGAATTAATTCTGCTAAAGCACTTGCAAGGTTGTCGATTGACATCTCAGAAACATTTTTCCCAGAATTTTGAATTCCAAGTGTCCACTTATCATTAAGCTCTACTACAAGAACTGCTGATTTATTGTCTTTAGAATATCTTAGATATCCTGAAAGCCCACTTTCTGTAGTAACATCTTTTCCTTCCGGATACATATCTTTGACCCCCTGAATGTTAAGATCATCATGCTTCATGATCGTAAACGTTAGATTGTTTTCGTTCTGTCCCGCAGAAGCTAAGTTGATTGTTGCCGGATAAACCTCAGCTTTTCCAAGCGCGTTGTTTTTTACGATATCTTCTACAGTTCTACCCACAGTCTCTTCCATCTGAGTATTCTTACCTGTATCGTTCATTCCAGTAGAAGACATGTAATAGTCGTAGGCAACTTTTATTTTGCAAAGCTCTGTCTGTTTCCCGTCCTCGTAAACGCCCATCTTTATCGTAGCGTATTTGCTTGAACCTGGATATGCATTTACTGTTCCTTCTGAGGTTTCAACCTTATATTTTTTTGCTGGGGTTCCATTATCTACAGTAACTTTTGTTGATGTATCTGCAGACGGACCATTTGTCCCGCATCCAGCTAAAGTTAAAGCACTCATAAGCATTAATCCTGCTACAGTTATAATACCTTTTTTCTTCATCAAATTATTTTGGCGATGGAAACACATGTTTTTAACATGGGGAGGAAATCACCGTTCTCCTTTCTAAAAGACTCATTTTCAAGTTTCCTTAATCCTCAAACATTTTGCAAAACTTGGTGTTCTGCAAGTTTACAGTTCATATATGTCAGAAAATCGTTTTTTTTAAATTTCTACATACAACTTTTTTATTTTTTGCAACAAAAAAAGCATCCGTTCATTGATGCTTTCTTTGGAATTCTCTTTTCTAAATTCACGAAAGGAGGTTAAGATTAACAAAAATAACATTGAGGCAAGAACATTTATCCATTCTACTTATTGGCCGCGGGAATATATTGTGAATATCATTTGAAAATTGGAGTACTGGAGAGTGAACTACCACCCACCTAAAGGCAGGTGGCTTCTAGGAAGCCATAGACTTCTATTTAAGAAGTTTGGTATTTGAGTTTCCACCTGAATACTCAGGCAACCCTTATTCTTACAGGCGTGTCCACATCGCCTCTACTGTATAGGATCTTAAGATCCACAACGCTACTTTTATTTACATTAGCATTGAACGTTATAGGTCGCTTATATCCAACCACCCAAAAGGTAGTGGGTTTTACGCTCCATTTTTATAAAAAATCTGTTTTCCCGCATCAGAGAAGGTTACCGGGTCAAAGCCGGATTACTGATATACAACCAGGTTTAACAAAAACCGGCCGCCTTAATATTTAACATTTATGAGATTAAAAAGCCATAACGCTTTTTACATTATTTATAATACACCCGTTGAGTGTTGATGTCAACCTTTTTCACAACTTTTTAAATTTTCTATATTTTTTTTAGAAAACGAAGAGCTGTTCTCTGTTATTTCGCTTTGAGCAACTGCTCCATTTTTTCTCTACAGATGTGAACCTCGCCACCTAAATCAAAGATTATAGGTGGAGTACGCATAAACGCCGTTAAATATCGATATTTGGAAAATAGGTATCAGCATCATATGTTCCACTGATCTTTGGTGAAAAAATTTTATCGCAGTTATTGATTAACTGACGATATGAACTACCCCACCGATTAGAAATACGGAATCTTTGTCATATTTTTCAATTTCTTTTAAAAGCGCATCTTTTGTGCGTACGACGATAGCATCTTCTGTGCGAACCACCCGCCACTTAAGCTAGCGCTTTGAAGTGGGGGCTTCTAGAAGTCATAGACTTCCATTTAAGAAGTCTGGTATTTGAGTTTCCACCTATTGCTAGGCGACCCTTATTCTTACAGGCGTGTCCATATCGCCTCTACTGTATAAGACCTTAAGGTCCACAACGCTACTTTTGCGTAAGATATTTAATGCTCCGTTTACATCAGCATTCAGCGTTTTACCGTTAGAACATTTATATAATCCCCTGTGTACTCGCTTACCACTGAACACGTAAGACTGAGGATTATCTTCGTTATACACAGGAATATCATCTTTATCCCAGAATGAAGCCTTTGAGGTATAGCTTTCTTCCTGTTTAACATATGTTATACCATTAAGCTCACAAAGGTACTCGAGTTTTTCACGAAGTTTCCCGTATGGAATGTTGACAAAATTCTGGTTATTGACTTTGCCGATATCAGCTCCCTGTTGGAATGTCTCGTTATAGCCGACTACGAGTGTCCCAATGTTGTTTTTGATGCAGTAGTCTATTACTTTACGGGCAACTTTGCTCATATAGTCGTTTACCCTGTTATTGCGGTTACGAGCAATAGTTTTTTGTCTTTTAGTTCGCTTACTGCCGAAATTCTGCTTTTCTTTGATCCCTTGCAGACGGGCATTCTCTTTATTAAACCACTGATTGATGGATTTAAGTCTTCTTCCATCGATGATGAAGGATTTTCCCATACTTGATACAGCAGTTGCAAGATTATTGATCCCAAGATCTATAGCCAGTGCGTTTGATGTGTTGAGATTTCTTTGGATACATTCAGCTTCGTATATATACTGAATTTCAAAGAACCTGGCATTCGCTTTTGGAATAATTCGGATTTCCTTAATCTTCTTGTCTGCCAGTATCGGCGGAATTTTAATTTCTATCGCTTTGTGTGTTTTTTTATAGCTTTGCGAGAACGGTAAAATAAGTTTGTTGCCATTAAGTCTGACAAAACCGATTACAAGCGTTGTATACCCATCTTTTGGAAGATAGTCCGGTAACCTGCAGTCTTTAAAAGAATACTTGCCTTTCTTGGCAAGTTTTAAAAGCCCAAAGAAAGACTTAAATGATCCATCAACTTCTTTAAGTATCTGCTGAGCCATGTTGGAATTAAGTGCCTTATAATTATCAGAGCTCTTTAAAAGAACATAATTCTTTTGATAATTAAGGTATTCGCCCTCAGTAAAGTAATACTGTCTAACATTGTAGATTGCCTGATTAGCAAGATTCTTTGCAATATGGCACAAGTCTCTTAGAGTTTTGTAGTCTTTTTTTGAAAGATGCTTTACCTGTTGTTTAACTGTCAAATACATAGATTGTTCCCTCCTTTCTGAAAATTTGAAAAAGGTTTTCCATGTACTTATTATATCGCATTTTTACCAAATAAGATACATTCATAGTAAAAAACAGCATTCATCCCGCCACCTATAGAAGTGGGGGTATTCTGCTTAATTTATGATAAAAATTAGGGTCGCCGGATAAGATGATGTCCCCCCTGTCCTTTAAAGGTTTCCCATTTGGGAATCATCCTCCTAATTATTCCGCAATGGGAATACCTTTGACCTGTGGCCCGGTTTGATAATTCTCAATTGTAAAATCATCTACCGTAAACTCGTAGAAATCTTTTACAAGAGGGTTTAAAGTCACCTTAGGTGCCGGATAAGTTGGTCTTGTAATCAGGTCTTTTACAATTGGGATGTGCCGGTCGTAAATGTGCGCATCAGCAATCACGTGCATAAGAATACCAGGCTTTAAGCCACTTACCTGAGCAATCATCATAACAAGAGCAGCATACTGGACTACATTCCAATTCCCTGCAGCTAGGATATCCTGTGACCTCTGGTTTAAAATTGCGTTTAACCTGTCGCCTGTCACATTGAATGTTACGCTGTAGGCGCAAGGATATAAAGCCATTTCGTGAAGATCCTGATGAACGTAGATATTTGTCATAATACGACGGCTGTACGGATTGTTTTTAAGATCATAAAGAACTCTGTCTACCTGATCCATTTCTCCTTCTTTGTACTTATGTTTTACCCCAAGCTGGTATCCATAGGCTTTTCCAATGGAACCATCTTTATCTGCCCATTGATCCCAGATATGGCTTTTTAAATCATGGATATTGTTAGATTTCTTTTGCCAAATCCACAAAATTTCGTCAATTGCTGACTTAATATAGGTCTTACGAAGAGTAATCGCCGGGAACTCCTCACTTAAATCGTAGGTATTGACAATGCCAAACTTTTTGATTGTATAGGCACTAGTGCCATCTGGCCATTTCGGTCTTACTTTTTCTCCTTTTGTATCGTATCCAGATTCTAAGACCTGTTTACACATATTAATAAAGATTTCATCTGCCTTACTCATTTGTTACCTCTCTGTCTTCCCTATTTCCAACAAATTGTCTTTCTTCTTTTAAATAATTATACTCCTTGAATTTGCGATCAGCCTTGCTTGCTGTTTTAGTTAAAGAAAGTGTAACTACAACAGTTGCTATGACTGACACTGCGATAATAATTATTACTAATACAATCATCTTTTTTCACCATCCTTTTTAACACTTATTGGCGAAAAATCCCCTACCCATCTGGAAAGGAGAATTCTCGGCTTTTTTTTAGTTTTATACAGCTACGGACTCTTTGAATGCAGCGTTGCTGATTTTAGGTTTTGCCCCATTAGTTACGCATTTCTTGGTAATCGTACAGCTTATAACGGAATTATTTGAAGGAATCTCATACATTGGATCTCTCATGATTCGTTCCAAAATTGTACGGAGTCCTCTGGCCCCAGTTTCGTTTTTAATTGCTTCTTTTGCAATTGCTTCAAGAGCTCCTTTTTCAAACTTAAGCTCGATACCATCCATCGCCATGAGATATCTGTACTGATCGATCAGCGCATCTTTTGGTTCTGTAAGAATGCGAACCAGCGCTTTTTCATCAAGTTTTTCTAACGTTGCGATAATTGGCATACGGCCAAGGAATTCGCTTGTCATCCCATATTCTCTAAGGTCTTTCGTAGTTACTTCTGCAATGCATTCTCTTTCTTTTTTGGCCTTGTTGTCTACAACCGCTCCAAATCCAATAGATGTCTTGTCATCTGTACGTTCATGGATTATTTTTTCGATCCCTCGGAATGCCCCGCCGCAGATGAAAAGGATATTCTTTGTATTGATCTGATAGCATTCCTCAAAAGGGGTTTTTCTACCTGGATGCTTAGGTACCTCGGAAACGGTACCTTCAATAATCTTAAGCAATGCGTTTTGCACACCTTCTCCAGATACATCTTTCGTAATAGAGCGATTTTTGCCTGAGGCACTGATTTTATCGATCTCATCAATGTAGACAATGCCTTTTTCTGCTTTTTCTACGTCGCCATCAGCAGCCTGAATCAGCTTAAGTAAAATAGATTCCACATCATCCCCAACATATCCAGCTTCTGTAAGAGACGTAGCATCCGCAATTGCAAATGGCACATCCAGCGTTTTTGCGATTGTCTGAGCAATCAGCGTTTTTCCGGATCCGGTAGGTCCAACAAGAAGTACATTGCTCTTTTGAACCTTCGTGTTATCTGAAAGTCCCTTTACAGAAATCTTCGCTCTTGAACCGTTTACTCTTTTATAGTGATTATAAACAGCAACTGAGATTGTCTTCTTTGCGTCGTCCTGCCCAATAATATACTCATCCAGACGAGCTTTAATCTGAGCTGGGGTCATAAGCTTACCACTTTTTATGATAGACTTTGACAGGTTTGCTCTGCTATCTGCGCGTGTTTTTTCTAAAGCTTTTGTACATCGATCGATGCAGGCATCACAGATGTACGCATCATCCTTTCCTTTGAAAAGAAGATTAACATGGTGTTCGTCTTTACCACAAATACAACATTTTCTCGCCATTTCTTATATCCTCCTTAAAATCTGTTTTTTGACACAATATATATGTCAGAATTTGCGCTTGTTTTATTTTTACACACAGCTTTTTACAATTCACCTTGTTTTAGTTCAAAAAGGTATTTGATAAATGCCCCGATATTGTCTAATTCCTGTTTTGAAAGATCGCCGCAAGCTTCAATTTCTTTTTTGATAGATTTAAGCATTTCATCTACGCTGTTTCTTTTGACACAGATCAGTTTTTTAAGAGACAAAGGAATTGTAACAGCGGAATAAATACCGCGTCTTGCATCTTCATGTTGCTTAATCAAATTTCTTACTACACAAATATCTTTCGTTTTTGCGACTGTCCTGATATAGCCATCAGGATCTTCAACACCTGAGAAATATGACGCTTCGCTTTCGTCTATATACTGATTGATGCAGAACCATTCATCTTCAAACGTAATTAGCCATCCAGCGTGATTCTCATCTGTTGGAATCAATGCAGCCTGATTTTGCCCATTTACTACAACAGTTGTATGTCCGGTTGTCTCATTTGCCAGGGTGATTAACTGCGCGTAACGATTCATATATTCGTTACATGTTTCATCGTCAATTTCTACCTGTCTATCTTCTGTAATTAGTCTTAAAAGTTCAGAAGATGCATCGTTCCTATTAAATATTTCTTGCTGCATTTCACTTACTTTGTTTTCTTTTTTACTTTCTAAGAAATCGTCCGCTTCGAAGTCGGATTCTATCCATCCATCGTCTCCAGCATATTCTAAAACTTCATTATTGCTAATTTTTAATACAAAAGGAGATAGGGATGTTTCTGCAATTATCCCAATTCCATCCGAGAATATTCCCTTTGGAAGTTCGTGAAGATCTCCAAACTCTGCATTAATACCCAACAGGTAAATGTCATTTCCAATCTTTTCTTTTAACAAGACAAACGGGCCGTCTGAAAGTTCAGCAAAAACAAACATTGCCGGCATTGCTATAAATTCGTTAAAATTCGTGATCATAAGCTTTCCACTTCTTACGCCATCGGCTTTAAGTGCTTCTTCGTACATCTCGAGAGAAGTATTGACCATTTCGTTCTTCATTTCAAGATCAGATTTCATATTTCTAATAATGTCTTCTGTAAACATTTTTGCTTTCTCTGCATTGCTCTTTGTTCTTTTATCTTCTGTTTCGAATAAATCAATAATATTTGCCATAAATCTTTGTTGCTCCTTACTAAATATACTTTAAATGTCCTTTTTGAAAACTTTCTGGGAACTTGAACTTTTCAAGGCTTCCGTTATCCATGCGAACCGTTACTTTGTCTGCTGTATAACTAACAATTTTACCTTTTCCCAGCTTGTCATGCATAACTGGGGAACCAGCTAATTTCTTTTTCACAGTTGGCTCGTACTTTTCTTTAAGCTTGGCCATTGTTTTTTTCATAAATGGCGACTCTTTTCCATAATAGCTGACTTGCAAATCATCTTTTGCTCTAGTCATTCCTACATAAAGCACGCGTCGCTCTTCCTCCAGGTCTTCGCGCGTAATTGCGTTTTTACTTGGAACTATTCCTTCGTTTACACCGATTAGGAACACAGCTTTCCATTCCTGACCCTTTGAACGGTGCATAGTGGAAAGGGCTACACAATCCTGCTCTTCTTTTTTTCTGCTTTCTTCTCGAACCATACGGCTAACATATGCTGCATGGCGAAACCATTCGCCGATGGTCTTGTATTTCAACGCATCATTCTTTAATTCATTGAAATCTTCCAGGTTATCCTGCTCATCCTGGTTATTAAACTTTGCCGACTGCTTAATATGCTTGCTGTATTTGATTCCTCCACGCCCAACCAGTTTTTCGAAAAGTACCGCAGTTGGAGTATCCATAGTAACTTTCCCTGGCCCAAATGCATTTAACCAGTTGAAGATCGATTCCCTGGCCGCATCATACTGCCAGTCCTGTTTGCTTTCTAAGTACGAAATTGCCTTTAACATTGACGTTGTGTTGTATTCGACAACTCCCGTTTCTGAGGTTCTATCGATAAATGCGGCAGCCTTAAGGTACCTGTTTGGTCTATTCAATACATGTAACAGATTTTTACGGATATCTTTACCCATGGAAAGGCTTACGTATGCTTTAATGTCCTCAAACATCCACTCATCATATAAAGTCTTGATGCGCTCCGAAGAATTGAACGGAATCTTTTCTCTTGAAAGAATTTGTGCCGGGATGGCCGCCTGCTTGTTGTTACGGAACAAGATGGCCATATCTTTATATGGCATTCCTTTCTCATGGAGTCTTTTAATTTCTTTTACTACACTTTCTACTTCATCGCTCTTAGATGGGTAGCTAACGTATTTGAAATCACCCTGAATTCCATCAACTTCTCCTCGGTTAGAAATAAATTTCTTTTCAAATCGCGTTTTATTGTCTTCAATCAATACTCCTGAGACATCGATAATTTTCTGAGCTGAACGGTAATTTCTGTCCATTACGATTTTTTTGGGGTCGTGTCCTTCGAAATCCTTCATGAATCCCATCATGATAGAAGAATCAGCCCCTCGGAAACGGTAGATAGACTGATCGTCGTCTCCTACGACACAAAGATTCGCTGTATCTCCAGCTAATAGATATAAAATATCTCTCTGAATACAGTTTGTGTCCTGATACTCATCGCACTGGATGTATTTGAAGTGTCTTTTGTATTTATTTAATGTCCATTCTCTTTCTTTAAAGAGCTGTAAGCATCGGAGTAACATGTCATCGAAGTCGATTTTACCCATTTCACTCTTTTCTTGTTCATACCCTTTGTAAACAGACATAAAAACTCTTCTGTCGCAACTTTGCGGAGTATAAGTTTCAAGGTCTACATAATTATTCTTTACTACGGACAATTCGGTAATTACAGAAGTAATCATTTCCTGAATATCATTGATATCTGCGTAATTTTGCAGCTTCTGACGGATGATCTCTCTTTTCTCTCTTTCATCCAAGAGGCTATCTCTTGTACATACTCCCTCTTTAAGAAGTACCAGGTAGCAGAACTTATGGATTGTTGCAAAAGAAATACCGGGATTCTCGTTATACATGCTCTTGTAACGGGCAGCCATATCGTCGGCTGCAGCCTTCGCAAATGTAACCATTAAAATGGTTCTTGGGTCTACTCCTGATTCCACCATATGGTGAATACGGCGGATCAATGTTGTTGTTTTCCCGGATCCTGGACAGCTAACAATAATAACAGGGCCGTCAATTGTATTGATTGCTTCCTGCTGTGATGAGTTTTCTCTCAACTTTTCGGTCACTGTCTTGTCCCCCTTTCTTGTATATTCTCTATTTTATCTCTTATATGTCAGAAAATGCGTTCTTTCTAATTTTTGCATACAAAGGTTAGAAAGTCTCTTTTTCTACGAAGCATTTTCTAGCTACGTCTGCTAAAACATTTGTCATTAGCAGGTAACGAACGTATTTTGGAGATTCTCTATCTCCAGATTCCCAGTTTTGAATAGAACGTGTTGGAATCATGTATCTGTTTCCAAACTCTGCTTGCGTTAACCCTGTAATATTTCTTAATGTACGCACGTTTGGAATCCATAAGTCAAATTGCATTCCGTGTAAGCATGCTTCAGCTTTAGGCAAATCTTCTGGATCCACATATAGTCCAAAGTATAATTTTGTATAATAACTGTGGGTACCGATTGTAATCCCTTCTTTTTTTGCCTTTTTTTCCATGACTAAAATTTGTTCGAAGTACATTCTTTTTACTGCGTCCAACAAAGATTCTTTATCATCATTGACCTTGATCATGCATAAAGAATGCGTCGCATTAAGAGGGTAATTGTTCTTTTTAGATTTATTCATCGCTTCGATCGTTTTTAGAATCTGTTCATCACTAAATGTTTCCTGTGGATCGTCGATTCCATTAAAAAGCCCGACCGGTATTTTTTTTACGATTACATACCAGTGCCTATTCGTGTTATTCCCTGACACGTCCATTTCTAATCTATCCATCATTGTTAAAATCGTTTTTGTTGTATTTCTGTTAATTTTCATACTTTTTCTCCTTTATCTGCAATAATGTTTGTAAGTTATTGCATATTACAATTTGCGGATTTGTTTATTTTCTTTAGTATTATTGTATACTCATTGAGTGCATTTTGTCAAGGATACGAGGAATTGTTTCAAGAATGAACTACCTTCCTTAAGGAAATGAGTATTCTGCTTAATTTATGATAAAAGCACCTACGAAAAATAGGTGCTTTTGATCATGTACTACAATTTGCAATTTAGATAAGCAGCCCTTTTAAGAATTCAGGAATTCTGTACTGCTTTTCTGCTTCAATTTCTGTTTCTTCTAAGGTATCCAATACCCTAAGCATTGCTCGCTTGAAGCTTTTCTTTTTTTCTTCCAATTTTTCCTTAGGATATGAACCATTTGGAACAAGCATGCTGTCTACCCAAGAATCTGGGTCGTTTCTTACGTTTCGAATTAGTTGTTTCGCTAAAATAAATAACAATTCCTCCAGATCTGCGTTCTCTGACAGTCCGAACGACGTTCCACCCAACCTCTTTATTTTCTGCTCTTCGTTTTCCATATAAACGACAAATAACATATCCTCTGCGGTTACGAGACCGCAGACCCCATCCCCACTAGGGAAGAATAACTGCAGAGTTGGTTTTTTCCACTGCGCAATTTTATTCATACAATCTTGTAATTTAATACAAGCATTTGTCAATGTTCTGCTCCCTTTGATGTCGATGCTGCAGTATTCTGTATCGCCGATTGTTAGAATTGCTTTTCTTTTTTCTATCTCTGGCTTATTAAACATAATTATCTCCTCTTTCCAGGACTTTTTACTTATTTCTTCTATCTGGCTAATTTACGAAGATATTCGTCCATTTCGTTATAGGTTTGTGATT
>ERZ1034920.2205-NODE-2205-length-11352-cov-5.440825_pt1 | contig 11352 bp, 9 predicted proteins | sample MGYA00520688_ERZ1034920 | MGnify/ENA primary metagenome ERZ1034920 (study PRJEB33766, sample SAMN09781785) | gut metagenome | biome: gut microbiome | host: Homo sapiens | place: Madagascar | study: EMG produced TPA metagenomics assembly of the PRJNA485056 data...
ATTTATATCAGTATCATTATTTTTTGGTACTTTGATCGAATCAAGGAAGCATTTGAATATAAAAGTAAAAATGAAACCGCTGAATATAAATTGTCCTTGGAAAAACAATATCATCAGCTTTTAAACGAACATCAGCAAGAAACTGAGGCACTTTGGCACGATATGAAAAAACATATTACTCTAATGAAATCATTGATCAAAAATGATGAACAATCACCATCTGCCCAATACGCTCGTGACTTGGAAATAGAAATGGACAATATCTTAAAAATTGTTCGCACGGGATATCCTGTATTAAGTGCTTTATTGACTGAACAGAAACGACGCGCAAAGAACGCCACGATCCCCTTTGATATGAATGTTCGTCTGGAAGGCCCTTTAAAAATCGCAGACATTGACCTCTGCGTCATCCTGGACAATCTTTTTGACAACGCACTGGAAGCCTGCACTCTGTTATCCCCAGATATGGAACGGAAAATGTGTGTTGAAATCATGCAGCGCAGCGGTGCACTATCCATCCACTTTGCCAACACGTTTAACGCAACTACCCGCAAACGATGGCATCCGGGAAAACATGGATTAGGCTTGAAAAATGTTCAACAAGCCGTAAAAAAATATAATGGAAGATTAAATATCTCCGAAGAAAAGGCAATATTTGAAGTCTCCATTATTATTCCATAAATATAAAATGAGGCACTCAAACATAAGATAATAAAATTGCCAGCATTTCATGCAAGCGTCAATAGTAGATTTCCAATAGCCCCCATTTCCGCTCGTACTGCTTTGTGCTACAATGGAGCAAAGGATTATTAAACAAGGAGCTGATGAAGATGGCCACGATTGAACAACAGGTCAAGGATCTCAAGAAAGAAAAGGATTACTGCTGCACGCAGATTATGTTTCAGCTGGCTGGGTTGGATGCGCTGGAGCTGGACGCTCCGGTGGCTCAGAAGGCGCTGCGCGCTCTGGGCTGGGGTGCTCGCACGCAGCTTACCTGTGGCGCAATCACTGGCGGTGCCATGGTGCTGGGGCTGTATATTGACGACAAGGAGCAGATGATCAAGGCAATCAAGGAGTACACCGAATGGTTCACGGAAACGTTCCAGCACACGCTTTGCGGCGATTTGCTGGGATGGGGCGTTCAGCCAGACGGGCGCTGCCACGACCAGATTGTTGCACCTTGCGTGAAGCATTTGTTGGAACTCAAAGATAAGTATCAGGCGCTGAATGCGCAGCCTAAGTAAAGAAAAAGCTCTGAGCGGTCGCTCAGAGCTTTTTTTGTTTGTTGTTTGGGTGCCATCACTCCGGCTCCTGGAGGGCGAAGACTTCGTAAGAGTCGAAGTCTTTGAAGCCGCTTTTAGCAGAGATGTTGAAGTCCACGCTGCCACCAGCTTCGATGGTGCCAATTTTTTCGGAGACACCGCCAATGATTTTGCCGCCGTTTTTGAAGACGATGGTGGCAATGACACCTTCCATGTCGTTATCCATGTTGTTGGTCACGGTGCCTGTAAAGGTGGTGCTGCCTTTGGATTTCTTTTCGTCGATGTCGCTGACGGTCAGGTCTTTCACAGATGGTATGTCGGAGCCTGCGAAGGCGGTGAAGTCGTAGTCGTTGTTTTCGACGGTGATTTCCACTTTATCCGGCTTGCCTTTCGGGCAGTTGATGGAGTCGCCAAAGCAGAGGGTGTCGCCTGGGGCGACGGCTGAGAGGGAGCAGTTTTGCTTGGTCAGCACGCGTTCGTTTTTGTCGAGCACGGTGATTTCGATGTTTGGCGAAACGATGGCGTTGTATTTATTTGGATTTCTAATCTCAACAGCGTAATAAATCAACGAATTGCCGCCGTCCATGTCTTCAACAATGTAGCCGGTGTCCAACACTTCGATGTCTTTCACCTTTTCGTTGGCAGCCGCTTCTGCATCGGAAGCGGTGGTTTCATCGTCGTCTTTGCTGTCCTTGTCATCTTTATTTTTATCTTTGTCCTTATCGTCGTCATCATCGCTTTCCGGCAGATCGACGGCCAGATAAGTATAGTCAATGTCGGATGGAATAAGCACGGTTTCCGCACCTGTTGCAGAGCCTTCCAACGTCAGCTTGCCGTCGGCATAGGTAAAGGTGCGTGTTTCGTCGCTGGAGCCATAGGCGGTAGTGGCCATGATGTCTTCGTCGCGTTCGGATTCCCAGGTGTAGGTGTCTGGGTCGTCTTTTGGCGCATCGTAGCTGCCAGCCCAATAAACGGAACCATACTGGTCATAGCTGGACACCCAGTGCAATTCGATGAGATCGCCTTTGATGAAGCCTGCAAGATAGTAGCCACTGTCCTGGACTTCCGCAATCCAGCTTCCTTCCAAATCCAGCGTTTCCACTGGCGTTTGTTCGGATTCTGCCGAGGTGGCCTCACTATTATTGCTTCCGCATCCTGCTGTGAACAGCATGCAGCCCATGAGCACCAAGGCCAGAACCTTTTTTCTTAGATTCATGATTGTCTCTCCTTGTAAGAACGTCCATTTTTTTGTTCATTGAAAACCGGTCATCTCAATAATGACAAATCAATTACACCATATCTTAAGGGGTTTTGCAATTGTAATTTTCATACTGGTTATGGTTCCAGCATGGCGCTATTCCATAAGGATGCCTAAAGCGCGAAGAGCCTCGCGCACACGATCGCTGGCGGCTTCGTCAGGGCAGCGCAAAGTATGGAGATGGATGCCATCGGTGAGAATGCTGATGGGCTGAGCGGCGGCATTGGTGGATTTTTCAATGAAAGCCGTCACTTCGTAGCGGCTGGACAAATCAAGCTGGCCGGTAATCTGGCCATAGATGGGATGGGAAACGATGACGTCCAGCACGGTGCAGCCCTGATCAACAATGGCATTGAGTTCGTCCTGCATGCGGTCTGCATCATGGCGACAAGCCACCTGGCAAATGACGCCGTCGTGCGCTCGGTCGCAGATGTAGCCGTGTGGAGTGGCAAGGATTTCGTTGCCCGCTGCACGCAGCAGAGCAATGTCGCCGACAATGATCTGACGGCTGACCGAATATTCACTGGCCAGCGTGGAGGCACTGATGGCAGAGTCTGCCTGTTGCAGGCGCTGTAGGATTTTTTCGCGTCGTTCTTGTGCGTTCATGATGCTTCACCTCTTTCTTCATTATTATAGCGGGCAGGCTGATCCGCGGCAAGCGCTGAAGCGCAATGCGTGTTTTTTATCCGCAGATCATTGCAGCCAGGCAAAAGAGCGCGTATAATAAAGGATGGCGCTTGAATAGATGAACACATTAAGAAAGGGGAGTCGGTGTCATGCGAAAAATGATTGCTTGGATGAAACAGGAAGCGGTGCTGACGATTTCTTTTCTGTTGGCGTTCGTTTCATCGTTCATTATACGGCCGGACGCTGGCTATCTGGCTTATCCGGATTATCGCACGCTGGCGCTGCTTTTCTGTCTGATGATTATTGTGGCCGGCTTGCAGGAGCACGGGGTGTTTGCACTTCTGGGGCAGGCGCTGATAAAAAAAGCGCACAGTCTGCGTATGCTTTACACAATTATGATTCTGCTGTGTTTCTTTTGCAGCATGGTGATTACCAACGACGTGACGCTGATTACATTTGTACCGTTTACTATTCTTGTGTTTCGCATGATTGAGCGCGAAGATCGCGTGCTGAAGCTGATTGTCCTGGAAACAATTGCGGCCAATCTGGGCAGCATGGCCACACCGATTGGCAACCCGCAAAACCTCTACCTTTATTCGGTGTCGAACATGGCGTTTAGCGACTTTGCCTGGGCCGTCTGGCCATACACAGCACTATCGCTGGTGATGCTTCTGGCAAGTGTGCGCACGGTGCGCGAAGCGCCGCTGAGCCATCGACTGGTCAGCGATGAACCAGCGGAAACGGTGCAAGCGCCGCATGATTTGGAGCGTGCCATTGCTCCTTATTTGCTGCTCTTAGTGCTGTGTCTTCTGGTGGTATTTCGTGTGCTGCCCTATGGTCCAGTGTTGGTCATTGTGGCGGTGGTCGTGTTTGCGATCAATCGCGGTCTGTTTCGCCATGTGGACTACGGGCTCTTGGCGACGTTTGTCTGTTTCTTTGTCTTTATTGGCAACGTGAAGCGCATCCCTGAAGTCAGCACGCTGCTGATTTCACTTGTTTCAGGGCGCGAACTGGGCGCTGGCATCCTTACCAGCCAAATCATCAGTAATGTGCCGGCGGCCATTCTGCTGTCTGGGTTCACGCACAACCTGACCACACTGCTGACGGCCGTCAACTTGGGTGGATTGGGAACGCTGGTGGCCTCCCTCGCCAGTTTGATTTCATTTAAATTTTTCAGCAAGGAATACACCACACAAAAAGGGCGTTTTCTGAAGGTATTCACCCTTTGGAATGTGGGCTTTCTTGTCGTGCTGACGCTGCTGGCCAGCATTCTCATATAATAATCGTACCTTTGTAAGCTGTTCCTGTAAGGGGACAGCTTTTTTTCTTGACAGTGTTCTCTTTGCGCGCTACAATAGCACTGTCATTGTCACCTGTCATGACAGGTGACAATCTATGTTCTTAAAGGAGATGACCCTATGAGTAAAGTCAGCGCATTCATGAAGCGCAAAGATATTGAAATTTCGCTGCGACGTTACGGCATTGATGCCTTAGGCGCCATGGCACAGGGGCTTTTTTGCTCGCTGTTGATTGGGACGATCATTAACACCATTGGCACGCAATTTCAGATTGCTGCCCTCTGCAACACCGTGGCAACGATTTCCGGCACGGAATACACCGTTGGCGGGCTGGCATCGGCAATGAGCGGTCCAGCAATGGCGGTAGCGATTGGCTATGCCTTGCATTGCCCACCACTGGTATTGTTTTCATTGATTACCGTCGGCTTTTCTGCCAACGCATTGGGCGGCGCTGGTGGCCCTTTGGCGGTGCTTTTTGTCGCCATCCTCGCTGCCGAAATCGGCAAAGCCGTAAGCAAAGAAACCAAGATTGACATTCTCGTGACACCGTTGGTCACCATCGGTGTCGGCATTGGGTTGTCGGCGGCCATTGCACCAGCACTTGGCGCTGCGGCTATGAAAGTCGGCAATCTCATCATGTGGGCCACGGAATTGCAGCCATTCTGGATGGGCATTCTGGTATCGGTTGTGGTCGGTATTGCGCTGACACTGCCTATTTCTTCGGCTGCCATTTGTGCGGCATTATCCTTGACAGGTTTAGCTGGCGGCGCAGCCGTGGCTGGCTGCTGCGCACAGATGGTGGGATTTGCTGTGATGAGCTTTAAGGAAAACCGCTGGGGCGGACTGGTCAGCCAGGGGCTGGGCACTTCCATGCTGCAAATGGGCAATATTGTGCGCAATCCATGGATTTGGGTGGCACCAACGCTGGCGTCTGCCATCACCGGACCATTGGCAACCTGTCTCTTCCATCTGGAAATGAACGGCACGCCGGTCTCCTCCGGCATGGGCACCTGTGGCCTGGTTGGGCCAATTGGCGTGTATTCCGGCTGGGTGGCCGATGTGGCCAATGGCGCAAAAGCAGCCATCACGTCTTGGGATTGGATTGGCCTGGTGCTGATTTGCTTTGTGCTGCCAGCCATTCTGGCTCCATTGTTCAACAGCATCATGCGCAAGCTTGGCCGCGTCAAAGACGGCGACCTGACACTGGATGCGTAATCGTTTCACGCTCACCTTTATGGGTGAGCGTTTTTCATGCCTGCCATCAAAAACGCCTATTTTCAATACGCCGCACAAGCGGTATAATGGAAACGTTGAGAAATCGATTCAGGCTTACACCTTGAAAATAATCACACTCATGGAGGAAGAAACATGGAATTTAAGACCCACGCATCCCTGCACAAAGATGGTACCTATTCAGTCGCTGTGAACCTTGATTATGGATTTATGAGCCCAGACGATCTCATTAAGATCGCCGAACTCGCTAAAAAGTACAACGTTACCCAGATGATGGCCACCACCGCAAAAAAAATCAGCTTTTACAATGTCGCTGAAGCTGACGTTAACCCACTTTGGGACGATGTCCTTGCTACCTTTGGCGATCGCGTACGCAATCCAAAAGGCAAGATCATTGTTTGCCCTGGGAAAGACCATTGCAAATTCGCTATGCCAGGTTTTGACGGCCACGCTATGGGTGACAAAATCGTTGCCATCTCCCAGAAACACGACGCTGGTAAGCTCAAAGTTGGTGTAGCGACTTGCCCACGATGCTGCTCCATGGCCCGCGTTCGCGACATTGCTGTTCACGCTGGTGCAAAAGGCTGGACCGTTGCTCTCGGTGGTAACGGCGGCACTCTGCCTGGTGCTGGTCATATTGTCGGTGAAGGCCTCAGCGATGAAGAAGCTGCTGCACTTGTTGATAAGCTCTACACCTATGTCGAAACTAAGAAAAACGGCAACGAACGTTCCGCTCGTCTGTTAAAGCGTCTTGGTGAAGACGATCTGAAAGCTTTCTTGGCTGAATAATCCTTTTGTTAGACGCCTATAAATAAAAAGGCTTGGCACTATGGCCAAGCCTTTTTATTTATGCCAATCGCAGCAAAACCGCTGCCATTTGTGCACGTGTCGCACTGCTCTGCGGTGAAAGAGACGTTTCAGTCATTCCTTGCAGCACACCTTCCGCACAAGCCCAAGACAACGCGTCTTGCGCCCAAGCGCTGACTGCATCGGCATCGCTGTAGACGTTTAAATCTTGACGCGCGTCAGTGTGCTCGCCTTTGTACATGCTGTAATTTTGCAGCATGGCAGCCAGCTGTTCGCGTGTGATGACAGCATTGGGTTGAAAGGTGCCATCGTCAAAGCCATGGACCACACCAGCCTGTTGGGCCCAGGCTACAGCATTTTCATACCAGGTCCCTGATGCAACATCCGTAAAATCACTGGCTTTCGTCAGCGGGCTGCCTTCCACGCGATGCAGCGTTGCCGCCACCATGGCACGCGTCATGGCTTGCTCCGGCGCAAAGTTGGTGTCGCTGGTGCCAGTCATCCAGCCTCGAGCATACACATTTGCCACCGCATCATGGTACCAGGCACCTTCGACCACATCGTTGAACGGCAGCACGACTTCACTTGGCGGCAGCTCTTCCTCAGGTTCTTCGGATGGTTCTGGCTCCGGATCCGGCGGAACGACCACCGGCCAATCCAAGTGCGGCAGAATCAATGCCTCACGCGTTGTCTCAACCTTGCCTTCATTGAACAATTGGCCGCACACGCTGCATTCGTAATGGGCCGCCATGCCTTCCGCCGTGTAAGTCGGTGCCACACGTTCGTGATACAAATACGCATGCTCACTCAGCGCTCCATAATCCTCGCCGCAAATCACACACTGCGCCCGGTGTTCGCAAGTCGACTGACCACCGCTATGCGAACACGCATAGCCGCATATCGTGCATGCGCCGTTTTGCCAAACATGTTCTGCCTGCTCGATAAGCGCGTCACAGCTCGTGCAGGTTTTCCAGTGCCCATCCGCATCCTGCTGCCAGCTACCTGGCTCGTGCTGCGCAAAGATTGCCGTTAGGTGGCAATCGTCTTCAATCGTGAAAGAATACGTTGCGTCAACATTTTCAAAAGTGTTGTCACCGGTTTTCCAGCCCACAAAATGATAACCTTTCGCAGGCGTTGCGTTCAACGTCACTGTTGAGCCCTTTTCATAACGGCCTGCGCCCTCAACCGTGCCGCCCTGTGTTGGTTCTGCTCCAACTGTCACCGCCAGCAAGCCATCATCAATAGTGGATTCAGGTGGATTGCCTGCCACTGTTCCTTTCAGCGTACCGCTGCCGGTAATGGTGCCGTTGTTTGTCAGCGTCACCCCTTGCGGCACCGTCAATGCGGTGTTCTCTGGAATGACCAAACTTTGGCCTGAGGCAATGGCGAGGTCGGATGTGAGTGTCACATTCCCATAAACCTGCCCTTTGTCATTACTGAATACAATGCCCTGCCAATCTGCTGTGCTACCACTAAACGTGGGAACTTGCTCCGAACCACTCTTGGCATAAATGATTGGGCAGGATTGTGTTGGCGACACAACGATATTATTTTGACCACCCTCGTATCCTCCACCATTGCCAATCGCATCGCCAGGATTTTCTCCCTTACCGCCAAGAGCATGAATCGTTCCGCCATAAATTTCTATAACACCACCAGCCCCTAAATGACCGCCTCCTATTCCTGCGGAGCCAAAATCACTTGATGAACTTCCCCGTGCGCGAATAATTCCGCCAAAAATTGTAATATGATTTGCGTTTGCCGTCCCAAATCCAGAACCAATGCCAGCACCGCCTTTTGATCCAGTTGCCTGTATTGAACCATTTCTTATCACAATTTCTCCACTTGATCCATATGTTCCATTTCCACCGCCTATTCCCGCCCCTCTGCTCTCTGCGGTGGCCTCTATTACTCCCCCATTCAATTCAATATGTCCACCAGAAGAGCCATTTCCGCCACCTATTCCTGCTCCAAAATTTTTACTATTTGCTGTAACATGTCCTCCGTTGATTATTATTCTACTTTCTTCAGTATTATTAGGAGCTGATTGCCCACTTCCTATTCCTGCCCCATAGCTCGCAGTAGCATTCAATTTTTTGCAATCATTTATTGTAATGAATCCACTTTTTCCAGCGGTTCCTCCACCGATACCTGCACCATTATTTTTTGATTCTGCTATAACAACTACGTTACCATCGATCCAAATTATTCCGCCACTCCCCATCTGTCCACCGCCAATTCCTGCACCATCTATATCGGCATTGGCATTTACTTCTGCATATCCATTTATTATGATTCTCCCGCCATTTCCCATCTGTCCACCACCAATTGCAGCTGCTGCATTTCCGCCATTAACATTAACTCGTCCGCCACTTATTTGAATGTTACCTCCAGATTCGTTTTTATCTCCCCCTATTCCAGCCTTTCCAAGAGACACATTTTGAATCGTCAATTTTCCTTTCCCGTCATCTTCGCTTTGTCCATAAATCGTCAAACTGTTGTTGCCTGTCACGTGAATGCCCTGATCAATCGTCAGCACTGCACCATCACAAAGCACCAGATGCACATCCCCCTGGACTTCCACCCGTTGAGGCAAGCTCACCGTTCCGTCTGCCACGTACCAAGAACCGCCATCCAATCCACTCCACGTTGTTATCGTGTCTGTAAGAAAAACTGCCTCATCAGGAATAGTTTGCACAACACCCTGCGCATCTAAATACGCCACATCGCCCTCATCCGCCCAGCTTGTAACAGGCATCATGCTCAACATCATCGCCACACACAACACCCACGCCCAACATTTCCGTCTCTTCGTAGCCATTGTTTTCACCTTTCTTTCATCGTTTGTCTCAATCATGGCGTTCTATATCAAGTATAGCGTACATATTACGTGGACGATAGTGTTTTTGTCAGAAACGATTTTCTTAAAAATCTCGCCAAAAATGATGACAAAATCCTCTACCTATCATATGATATGTGTAAGTACCAATCAACAACCATCAAAGGAGCGATGACCATGGATCTTCTATCCACCGCCAGCCAACAATCGGCGTTTCGCGGCTACGAGTATTACACACACAATGCCGTCAAAGACTACGAGCAGCTGGACAGCACCCACTATCAGGGGCGCGTTTCCGGGAGCAGCGACAACGTCTATGACGTTCTTATTGATCTTGATCATCCCAAAAAGAGCCAATGCACCTGTCCTTTTGCCACCGGACGCTATGTCGTCTGCAAGCACATGGTAGCCCTCTACTTCACCATCTTTCCAGACGAGGCCAAACAGTTCATCTGCGAAGTGGAACGCGCCAATGAAGAAGCAGAAGAATTTGAAGAAGAAATCGCAAAAAAACTAGAATACTATATTCGCCATCTAAAAAAAGCAGAACTGCAAGACATACTTCTTGATTTGCTTTTCGACGGGCCTGAGTGGCAATACGATCAATTTGTTCTGGATCATTTTAATGAAATCTACTGAACGATAACGAAAAAATAGACACCCGTTTTGAACAGGTGTCTATTTTTTCTCCTCACAGCCATTTTTTTTGCTTGAAATACCAAAACAACCCGACAACGATGAGCACACTGACAGCAATGACCGCTGGATAACCATAGCGCCAATGGAGTTCAGGCATATCGGTGAAATTCATGCCATACCAGCCGACAAGCAGGGTCAGCGGCAAAAAGATGGTAGTAATAATCGTAAAGAATTTCATGAGGTCGTTTTGCTGGATGGAGAGCTGCGCTTGATAAGCGTCCTGCATTTGGTCAACAATGTCCTGTAAATTCTGCACTTTGCTGGCATAACGATCGGTGCGGGCATCGAGGATGGCCAAGCGGTCCAGAATATTGTGCGAGAAAAAGGCGCTGTCGTCCAAAAGCATGTCGTTGAATACGATGTTGATTTTCTCGTAATAGCGTTTGAGCCGCACCAGCTCGCGTCGTTTGGCAACGATGGCGTCCAAGGTATTGTTCAAATCGCCTGAAAGAATATCTGCCATGAGGGTGTCTAATTGATCCTCGATTTTCTCCAGATAGCCCAAATCGCCATGAAACAAATGAATGAAAAAATGATAGAGGATCTGCTCGTTGGAAAGTGTTGGCTGCTCTTTTTCAATCTCCGTCAGGGTGCGGCTGCAATACTGCCAAGCACTCTCATCCTTACAGATGTAAAAAGTTGTGTCGTCGTTCATATAAATGAGTATGCGAAAGAGTTCTTCCACATCGCTGTGAATGTCGTACCAGTCAAAAGAAAACAGCGCAAAATTACTGAAATGACTGAAGCCCTCGATTTGTGCTTCCTGGATGATGTGCACAGCTTCTGGCTGGAGCTGCGCTTGCCACTCCGGCAGCTCGTCCAGCAGGATCACATGTTGCATGGCGCTCCTCCTTTACTTGGCGCAAAACTGACGAATGATGTGTTCCGCGCAGGCAATGCCATCGATGGCGGAGCTAACAATACCGCCTGCATAGCCAGCGCCTTCACCAATCGGATAAACACCACGCAGATTAAGGCTTTCCCAGGTTTGTTTGTCGCGCAGGAGACGCACTGGCGAAGATGAGCGTGTTTCTGCCGCTGTGAGTACGGCATCGGGCCGATCGAACCCATGCAAACGATGCGCCATGCCACCGATGGCTGCGCGCAAACTGTCGGTAATGGCGTTCGGATAAAGTCCACTGAGGTCGCTCAGCACATGACCCGGCCGCACGCTTGGCTGCACGCTGCCGAGTGCGGTGGTCGCATTGCCGCGCAGAAAATCACCAACGGTCTGCACCGGTGCCGTGTAACCACCGCCGCCAAGAGCATAGCAGGCCGCCTCAATGCGTTCCTGAAAAAGCATGCCATCCAGCACACCATGGCCAAAGT
>ERZ1034920.2207-NODE-2207-length-11347-cov-6.178622_pt1 | contig 11347 bp, 9 predicted proteins | sample MGYA00520688_ERZ1034920 | MGnify/ENA primary metagenome ERZ1034920 (study PRJEB33766, sample SAMN09781785) | gut metagenome | biome: gut microbiome | host: Homo sapiens | place: Madagascar | study: EMG produced TPA metagenomics assembly of the PRJNA485056 data...
TATTTACTCATTTATCTACATTACATTGCGAGTATACGATATTCAAAGCCCGTTTCTTTCATCAATTCCATATATGGCATCGGATTAAAATATTCCGGAGAATATACTCCCGACTCTTTCCATATACCACGTCCGATTAATTCTATAGAAAGTGCTGCCCCAAAACCTGTCTGTGCAGTTACTGCCTGTGAATGCCACCGTTTCATGGAAGCCTGATTATCAAATGGCTGATAGATAAAGTACTCTTTCTTGTCTCCATTTTTCTTGCCAATGCAATGCACACCTACCAGCATACGTCCTGTCATTTCATCTCCTATATCCTTCGGCTGAGGTGCACAGGCTGCCACTACATCTCGCGGCACTACAGACACATCTCCTACCTGCACCGGATGAAGGCTGCGTAGTCCAAGGTGATCTAATACCTTTAACGCCGTGATCAGATTCTCATCCAGGCTGATTTTAAATGTCGCACGTTTCAATCCATATTCACCCAGATATCTTGGCATAGTTACGGTTTCCTCATGTTCTACTTTTACTAATGTATTAGCTCCCACTCCATCCGGCATCTGGAATACCTCTTTTCCGGCAAATGGTTTCTCTACGATAAAGCCACCACGTTCTTCATCATATTCCACATTTGGATTCATCACTTCGTCAAGCACAGTCCATACATTAAACCCGAATGTAATATCATCTGGATCAGCACCTGGGATCGTAAGGTTTCCACCATCTTTTACATGTACCTCAGTTAGTTCATCAAATAATTCCACTGCAGCATATTTAGCAAATACATTAACCACACCCGGATCTATCCCCATACAGATTACCGCCATATTTCCACGTTCTTTCCATTTTTCATGACGATCAAAATTATATCTGGTCATAGGCTCCGTATAACTGTTTTCAATGCCAAGCCCATAAGCCGGATGTTCCATCGGCACCGACCAGGTACCCATGCTTCCGTAATTTGCCCCAGTCTCATAAGCCGCGTCGAAGATCACATTACTCGCAAAAGGCGGAGCCGCGTCCATCACAAAATCAATTTTATATTGTCGAATCAAGCTGATCAACTCTTCTTTACTGGTTGCATCTGCCTTTGCCGCCTGAAAATAATCCGGTTCATCCAATGTATCAGCTATCTCCTTTGCGCGCGCTTCGTCATAATCACAGATTAATCCATATTCCAGCCATTTATGTGACGGATCTCTCCATTTCAATACTTTCATTATACTTTCGCCGACCGCTCCGGCTCCCACAAGCATCATTTTCATAATCATTTCTCTCCTCGTTTAATTCGCATGTTCCTGGTTTTTTGACTCGCAATACAATCGAGTAGGTTGCCACCTACTCGCTGTGCAATCAATGTCATCTCACCTGTCGGTTCGATGAACATTGGCCGTCCTATAGAAATTCGTGCAAGCACGATTTCTGCACGACGGCTTATTGCACAAAAAAGAGAGATAAACATACAGTTCCCCTGTACATCTATCTCTCTGTCCATTTGCCAGTTGGTTCTTGCCACGTAGGCGATGCTAATGCATTCTCTCCAAAGATTCGTCCGACTGCCTTCCTTTTGCCTGTCAGTTTCCGCAGAGGATCGATGCATCCTCCGGTTTGCTTCTTCGGCCCCTTTCGGTGTCTAGAGCAGTCATCATCCGCTTTATTTTTATTACTATTATACGGCAGCACTACCGAACCCCGTCAAGAACTTTCTTAAAAATCCTACGATAATCTTCATAAAAAACTTTTTATAAATAATTCATATCCAATGTTTTATTCGTGATGAATAAAATATCTACATCTTCTTCATCCGATGCACCATGTGTCATCTCCACGCCTTCATCATGCCATACAAATTCCCCTGGACCAAATGTACCATGTGAAGTCACCAGTGTTCCTTTCAACACATAGATACCATGGGCACAATGATGTGTATGCAACGGAATCATACATCCCTTAGGATACCGTATCTGCTTAATCATCATCCCGGTCTCAGGATCTACGACCAGTTTGCGCTCATACATTAACACCCCCGTCTTGGAATTATTATGTGGATAGTTCTCAATCGCATCCATTTCTTCTTTGTTATAAGAAATTACTCTTTTTTCATTTGTTTCGCTCATATACTTTTTCCTCCATATATTATCATATCTACTTTGGTTTTACTTCTTCAAGTATATCCACTGGTAACTATTTTTGTCAATCTTTTATATTACCGGTGGTAATATGTTTTCAAAACAATTGAAACAGCTGGTAATACATGTTATGGTAAATTCATATGATGAAATGGAGAAACGCAATGTCTGAGACCAATAAAAAAAAGCCGCTTTATCAGCAGCTAAAAGAACATATATTAGAAGATTATAAAAATCAGCCTTATCACACACCGCTTCCAGGTGAGCGGGCACTGTGCAACATTTACCAAGTAAGCCGTCCTACCGTCCGCAAAGCACTAGAGCTTCTGGAAGAAGATGGCTGTATTACACGCTTTCCTGGAAAAGGTGCTTTCTTTATCGGCGAAAGCAAAATAGAAAACGGAAAAAAAGTTGTTTCCTCTGCGATTGCGCTGTATAATCAGGCAAAGCTCCGTGGTAATTACACACACAGCCGGGTTCTGACGCAGAGGATTGAACTTGCTGATGACAGAATTGCTGAAAACCTCTCCATCCAAAAGGGATCCAAAATCTTTCATCTGGAACGGCTGCGTTATATTAACGGTGAACTCTGGCTTCACTCAGATGCCTATCTTGATTATGCTCTCTGTCCACAGATCGTAGACTGTGATTATACTACCGGTTCACTGCACAACACGTTATCCGCACATGGGCATGTTCCATTCCGGGCCAAGCGACATATCAGCGTACAACATGCAGATGACTACATCGCCCTGCATCTTGGACTTTCAAAAGAAGCACCCATCTGTGTTACAGAAACACACACTTATGATCAAAATGGAACTTTGTTAGAATATGTTATAGACCGAGAAGATGTCTTTCACATTTCCTTTGACCTGGAAGTCTCTAATCAACTTGATGTTACTGACTCACAGACAAGTTCCATCCCTGGTTTCCGACAGTAACATACCAGCCAGCACTTACAATTGTGTCCCACGTTTCACAGCATCATCGCCATATTTTTTTCGTATCTGATCCAGCGCCTGATCCAAATTGCGCAATTTATCACTGCGTGATGTATGTTCTATCGATAGTATACTATGTATTTTCTGTGTATTATGCGTGTCCTTTCCCGCGCTGGTATGCAGTATCGGCATATCAAAAAGACTCATCTGCTCCGGTTCATCTTCATGTACCAGCTTGGAACTTCGAAGTCCAAGGAGTCGGATCGGTTCTCCATTCCAAAATTCCCGAAACAGTTCCATTGCTGTATCGTATATCTCCATATCATTACTGGTTGATCGAAAAAGCTGCTTCTGATGCGAGTTATCCTGAAATGTATGATAGCGAATCTCTACGCTCAGCATACCGGCTTTCATTCCGGCATTGCGAAGACGCCTGCCCACACTCTCTGCCAGATCAAAAAGAACTTTTCCGGCCTCTTTCTCAGTAGTAACATCTTTTGCAAGAGTCGTAGAATTACCAATTCCTTTTGCTTCTGCCCGCACCGGTCGCACTACATCATCCCCGATGCCATTGGCCGATTTCCAAAGCATTCTTCCGTGGCTTTTCAAATGCAGCTCCAGAATTGCCGGATCCGCCTGTGCCACATCACCAATTGTCCGCATTTCCAGCTTACGAAGTGTCTCTACACTGGATCTGCCTGCCATGAACAGTTCTTCCACCGGAAGCGGCCACATTTTTTCCTGAATCTCTTCCAGAAAAAGCGTATGCACTTTATCTGGCTTTTCAAAATCAGACGCCATCTTAGCCAGCAGCTTATTCGTGGATATTCCTACATTTACGGTAAAACCAAACTTATCGCGTACCGCATTTTTAATCTCCATAGCACCGTCTATCGGCGAATGAAATCGATGTGCAATACCGGTAAAATCCATAAAGCATTCATCTACACTGACCTGTTCTATATCTGGTGTATAACCCCGCAGAAGATCCATAAGCCTTTTGCTGTATTCCTGATAGCGCCTGTGATCTGGCGGTACCACTACAAGATCCTGACACTTACGAAAGGCATTCGCAACAGGTTCCCCCGTACGGATGCCATATCTTTTAGCAGACTGGGACTTGGCAAGCACAATGCCATGACGCGACTTCTGGTCACCGCCTACAATAGCATTGATCTTACGCAGATCCCGGTCTGCTCCATTCTTCAGTTCTTCTACCGCGCTCCAGCTCAAGAATGCGGAGTTAACATCAATATGAAATATTATGGTCATTGATCTATTATTCGCTTCTTGCCGTCAGACTGCCATTCTCCACATCAATTACAATGGTCTGATCTGCACCGACGCCACCTTGCAGCATCAGCTTAGCAGCCAGTGTCTCTACATGTTTCTGCAGGAATCTCTTCAACGGACGTGCACCATACATCGGATCATATCCGCCTTCTACCACGTAATTCTTCGCTGCCTCTGTCAGTCTGATAGAAATCTCCTTCTCTTCCAGTCGTTTGTTCAAATCAGCTATCAACAAGTCAATAATGCCATGAATATTATCCTTCGTCAACGGCTTAAACATAATTGTCTCATCCAGACGATTCAGAAACTCCGGACGGAAATGTGCTCTCAGATCTGCCATAACAGCATCTTTACTCGCTTCACTGATATTACCGTTCTCATCAATTCCATCCAACAGATAAGAGGAACCAATATTTGATGTCATAATCAGTATCGTATTCTTAAAATCTACCGTACGTCCCTGCGAATCTGTAATACGTCCGTCATCCAGTACCTGAAGAAGTACATTAAATACATCCGGGTGTGCTTTTTCCACCTCATCAAACAGAACAACTGAATATGGTTTTCTACGAACAGCCTCTGTAAGCTGACCGCCCTCGTCATATCCTACATATCCCGGAGGCGCTCCGATCAGACGAGACACAGAATGTTTCTCCATATACTCACTCATATCAATACGAACCATATTGGATTCGTCATCAAACAGGCTCTCTGCAAGCGCCTTGGCAAGTTCTGTCTTACCTACACCGGTAGGTCCAAGGAACAGGAAAGAACCGATCGGCTTAGTTGGGTCTTTAATGCCTGCTTTGGAACGAATGATTGCTTCTGTCACAAGTTCCACTCCTTCATCCTGTCCAATAACTCTGTGATGCAGTTCATCAGCCAGATGCAACGTCTTATTACGTTCGCTCTCATTCAGTTTGGCAACTGGAATTCCGGTCCATCTGGATACAATTCTGGCAATCTCTTCATCGGTTACACACTCGTGTACCAGAGACCGATCTTCATCCTTTGTCTGTGATTCCAGTTCTTCCAGCTGCTGTTTGAGCTGTGGCAGCTTACCATACTGAAGCTCTGCTGCCTTATTCAGATCATATGCCTGCTGTGCTTTCTGAATCTCTTTACCGACATTTTCAATCTCTTCACGTACCTTATGAATACGCTCTACAGCTTTCTTTTCATTGTCCCACTGAGCTTTCTGCCCGGCAAATTCTTCCCGGAGTTCAGCCAGCTCCTGCTGCAAATGCTCCAGACGCTCCTTGCTGAGACGATCTTCTTCCTTCTTAAGTGCAGCTTCCTCGATCTCCATCTGCATGATACGACGATTCATCTCATCCAGTTCTGTCGGCATGGAATCAAGTTCTGTCTTGATCAGGGCACATGCCTCATCCACCAGGTCGATCGCCTTATCAGGCAGGAATCTGTCAGAGATATAACGGTTAGATAATGTAGCCGCTGCTACCAGCGCGCTGTCAGTAATCTTAACTCCGTGGAATACTTCATAACGTTCTTTCAGACCACGCAGGATAGAAATGGCATCCTCAACCGTTGGCTCATCCACAAGTACCGGCTGGAAACGACGTTCCAGTGCGGCATCTTTTTCAATATACTGTCTGTACTCATCCAGTGTAGTCGCTCCAATACAATGCAGCTCGCCTCGCGCCAGCATCGGCTTCAGCATATTGCCCGCATCCATGGCACCATCTGTCTTACCTGCACCTACGATCGTGTGCAGCTCATCAATAAAGAGGATAATGTGGCCGTCACTGTTCTTAACTTCCTCCAGAACAGCTTTCAGACGTTCCTCAAATTCTCCACGATATTTAGCACCGGCTACCAGTGCGCCCATATCCAGTGAGAAGATTGTCTTATCTTTCAGGCCTTCTGGTACATCACCTTTCACAATACGCTGTGCCAGACCTTCTACGACTGCAGTCTTACCTACACCAGGCTCACCGATCAGTACCGGATTATTCTTGGTCTTACGAGACAGGATACGAACCACATTACGGATCTCTGCATCACGACCAATGACCGGATCCATCTTCTGATCTCTGGCTCTTTCCACCAGATCTGTACCATATTTATTCAATGTATCATAGGTGGCTTCCGGATTATCGCTGGTTACCCGCTGGTTGCCACGCACTGTAGAAAGTGCCTGGAGGAACCCTTCCTTACTGATACCCATCTCCCGGAAGATTCCTTTCATTGCACGGCTTGGATAACGAAGCATTGCAAGGAACAGATGCTCAACTGATACATACTCATCACCCATCTGCTTTGCTTCATCTTCTGCGTGCACCAGGACATTATTCAGATCCTGTCCAACATACTGCTTACCGCCCTGCACCTTTGTGCGACCGGCGATTGCCTGTTCCACACGCTGTGTTACCACACCTATGTCCAGGCCCATCTTCTCGATCATCTTCGGGATCAGCCCATCATCCTGTGTAAGCAATGCATACAGCAAATGTTCCTGCTCGATTTCCTGATTACCATAGTCCATTGCAATCTTCTCGCAGTCCTGAACTGCCTGAAGTGATTTCTGCGTAAATTTATTTATATTCATAAAACATGCCTCCTTTGACATGCGAACCAGTCGCACTTCTCTTTGTTCTATTCACAATATAGCACTGACTATTAGCCAAGTCAATAGTCGAGTGCTAATTCTTTTTTATCTATTATTATCATGCTGCGCCCTTTGTTCTGCCGCCACATGCTGCTTCAAATTCTCGTAATTTCCGTTTGGCTTCTTCTGTCAGATTCTTCGGAACATCAATCTGTATTGTCACATACTGATCTCCTTTTCTGCCAGAATCCTTCATTGCCACGATACCCTTGCCTTTCAGCCGGATCTTAGTACCGGACTGAGTTCCCGGATTGATCTTACACATAACCTTTCCGGTCAATGTAGGTACAATCGCTTCTCCACCAAGTACTGCTGTTGTAAATGGCACTCTTACCGTCGTATATACGTCCATGCCCTTACGCTCGAATCCCGGTTTCTCTCCAACCTTCACTTTTAGTAACAAATCGCCCGATTTGCCGCCATTGATACCTGGCATTCCTTTACCTTTCAATCGAATGCTCTTACCGTTATCAATACCTGCCGGGATATGCACCTTCAGTGATGTCTCACGTCCACCATTATTCGGATCCGTCAGATGGATAATCTTATCTGCACCAAATGCAGCTTCATCAAATGTTACATCTATCTCTGCTCTTGTATCAGAGCCATTCTCTCGATACTGACCTCCAAAACCTCCCTGGAATCCGCCCCCGAAGTCTCCACTGTGGAACCCTCCGCTATGGAAGCCTCCATTGTGGAAGCCGTTTCCAAAATCGCTGTAACTGCTGTGGCTGCTCCGTCCTGCACCACTGCCAAAGCCTCCGCCGAAGATATTCTTCAGGATATCATCCATGTCTCCCATATCTCCGCCTTCAAAATGATACTCATGGAAGGTGCCATTCGGATCACTGTACGTATATGTTCCTCCACCCGGTCCGCCGTATCCATATGCTCCGGAGCCTCCCGCTCCTGCCGTGCCATCAAATGCCGCATGACCGAACTGATCATACATTTTCTTCTTTTCCGGATCGCTGAGGACATTGTAAGCTTCTGTTGCTTCCTTGAATTTCTCTTCTGCCTGTGGATTGTCTTTGTTCGTATCCGGATGATATCTCTTCGCCAGCTTACGATAAGCTTTTTTAATCGTATTCTTATCGGCCGTCCTATCTATACCAAGGACATCGTAATAATCCCGCTTCGCTGACATGTCTCTCCCTCCCATCTGCATATTTTTCTATTTTTTTGTTTCTATCTCTACTATATTATGATGCCAGGGTCAAAAGGTCTAAATCCACATGAGCTTGCTCATAAGTGGATGAAAGACTTTGGGACCCGCCCCAATATGAGCCTAAAAGTGGGATGTAATCCCACGATATGCGAATGATTGGGAGGATTGTGAGAGTGCAAAGCACGAAACAATCCGTAGGCATCATACGTATTACCCGTTGTTGTATTTGAATACCCCGCAGGTTCGGGTGCCTGCGGGGTATCTAATACTTACATTTACAATTTTACAATTACTCGATGGTAATGTAATGGCTCTTTTCTTCTACCGGCTTTTCCTCTTCTTTCGGTACTACGAATGACAGAATGCCATTCTCATACTTCGGATGAATATCTTCCTCTTTAAGATACTCACCTACATAAAAGCTTCTGCTCAAGCTTCCGGCATAACGCTCTTTCCTAATGTAGTTACCTTTCTTGTCTTCCTCATCCTTATCCAGACCCTTGGCTGCACTTACGGTCAGCACACCATCTTTCAGATGCATCTGAATCTCATCTTTCTTAAATCCCGGCAGATCAATGTCTACTTTATATCCTTCTTTTGTATCTTTTACATCAGTCTTCATAAGGTTCTTTGCATGCTTACCATACAGTTCTTTATCCACATTCGGAAATGCTGGGAATGCAAAATCATTCATAAAATCATCAAATAAGTTCTCTCTAAAAATACTAGGCATCATCATAAGTCATATCTCCTTCCAAATGATAAATAATATATTTAGCACAATCGGAAAACTCCGAGGTGTTGATTGCTGGAACTTCTGGAATCGTGATTCGGAATCCTGTATGAATGCTATCGGCTTCATATCTCTGATTCCTTATCCCTCTTCCTTTGTTCTATCTGTACTATAGCACCTATTATTAGCACTGTCAATAGGCGAGTGCTAATTTTTTAAGATTTTTTTACAAACCTTGATTTTACGTGGTTTCGTCCAATTTTGAGTATAAAAAAACAGCCAATCATAAATGAAAGACTGCTTTAACTCATATCCTTTATTGCTTTGTGCGGAGATTTAACTGATTGTCTATGTCCTGTTCGGATACTTCTACTTCATAATATCATAAGCCATAATCCTTGCAAATGTCCGCACAATAGCAATACTAATTTCCATTCAGTTGTCATATAATGGAATCTCTTAAATTTCCACAATGGTAACGCCTCATCACGAATAAATAACAAACTTATCTTTCAGTTATTGGCAATTTCCCAAAACCTTCTCTGTTATATCCCTGGCTTAATTCCTCTGCCAGATACGCATTGCTCATACAATGCATATCGCAAGCCTCGTCACTTTATGACATTTCATAATAGTGTGCATAAATCCCACCTTTTGCCAACAGCTCATCATGCGTTCCGCGTTCTGCAATCCCGTTTTCTGCAACCACCAGAATTTCATCCGCATTACGGATCGTTGACAATCTGTGTGCAATAGTAATTGTAGTTCTGTCTTTTGCCAGTTCTTCCAGACTCTGCTGGATAAACCTCTCGCTTTCATTATCCAGAGCACTCGTTGCCTCATCCAGAATCAAGATAGATGGATTCTTCAAAAATACTCTTGCAATAGAAATGCGCTGTTTCTGACCGCCGGACAATCTGGTTCCTCTCTCACCAACGAATGTCTCATATTCATCCGGAAGTTCCATGATAAATTCATGAATATTAGCCTTCTTTGCCGCCTCAATAATCTCTTCCATTGATGCATCTGGTCTGCCATACGCAATATTCTCACGAATACTTCCACAAAACAGATATACATCCTGCTGCACCAATCCGATCTGATTACGAAGACTCTGTAATGTCAGTTTCCGCACATCCTTCCCATCGATTGTAATACGTCCTCCGGATACATCATAAAATCTCGGAAGCAGTGAACAGATGGTTGTCTTTCCACTTCCGGATGGTCCGACCAACGCAATCGATTTCCCTGCCGGAATATCAAAAGAAACATCATCAAGAACCAGTGAGTCATCGTCATTATAATGAAAGGAAACATTTTCATAACGCACATGTCCTTTGATATTTTCCAGTGGCTTCGCATCTTCTGCATCCACAATCTCCGGTTCTGTCTCAACGACATCTAAGAATCTTCTGAATCCGGACAACCCTTTTTGCATCATTTCCGTAAGCTCTACCAGAATCTGGATCGGACTGATAAAAATGCCAATATAAAGCGCATACATTGCCAGATCTGCCGGCTCCATCTGTCCATGTGCGATCAGCCAGCCTCCAAACACCAGCGTCATCAGATACATCATTCCCTGAAAAAACAAATTGCCTCCTGTAAAGCTACCCATACAACGATAGTTTGCATCCTTTGAGCTCAAAAAACCCTGATTGCTCTTTTTAAATTTCTCCCGTTCAATATCTTCATTCGCAAAAGACTGTACCACACGGATTCCTGCCAGCGTATCCTGAAGGCTGGAGTTCAGATTTCCGATCTTACGTCTGTTATCCATAAATGTTGCCTGCATCTTCTTGTTCTGCCCATAAGAAAAAAACAGCATAAATGCCACAAGCACCAGAAGCGGAATCGCCAGTTTCCAGTTAATCAGGAACAGAAATACAAAAGATCCAACGATTTTGATCAACGAGATAAATAAATTCTCTGGTCCGTGATGCGCAAACTCTGAGATATCGAATAAGTCCGATACCAGTTTACTCATCATCTGTCCCGAGTTATTCTGATCATAATATGAAAATGATAATCTTTCATAATGGTCAAATAACTGTTGACGCATATCCCGTTCCATATGTGCTCCCATCATATGTCCCTGATAACTAACATAGTACTTGCATCCTGCCTGGACCACATACATAACAAGCAATATGAGTGTTATCGGAATCAACGCCTGCAAAATCACATCCGAACTTCCTGCAAATAATGTCTTCGTCAATGTCCGTAAAATCTGCGGAAAAGCCAGATCGACCAAACTGATCACAGCGGCACAAATCAAATCCAGAAAAAATACCCCCTTATACGGAGCGTAATATTGAATAAATTTCTTTAATGTATGCATATTAATCCTTATTCCTTTCAAATCAATCTGCTACATTATATCATAAAAATTCTTCAGTGTTCCATTCGTTTCAATTCCGGCAGCACCGTGCACAGCATCGTAAT
>ERZ1034920.2213-NODE-2213-length-11324-cov-4.206584_pt1 | contig 11324 bp, 18 predicted proteins | sample MGYA00520688_ERZ1034920 | MGnify/ENA primary metagenome ERZ1034920 (study PRJEB33766, sample SAMN09781785) | gut metagenome | biome: gut microbiome | host: Homo sapiens | place: Madagascar | study: EMG produced TPA metagenomics assembly of the PRJNA485056 data...
CCGTAACTAATGCCAGAACAGACACCATCATGTTACAGGCAGAGGGGTATATGTCCCTCAGTAATAATGATAGCAATGAGCTTGTAATGACCGTTAAGACAGGAGAGGATACATACTTCAAGGATTATATCTACTTGAATGACTGGACTTGTTATGTGATGGAGCAGACAGAGCCGAACACAGTGGACAAATATCATTATGAATTAGTTTTCTATCCGGAAAGAATTATTACAGATGTAGAAATCAAATAACAAGCCAATATAAGGAGGAAACCATGGAACAGACAAATCAGCCAGTAAAAGGATACAAAGTATTCAATCCGGATTGGACATGCAAAGGATTTCAATATGAAGTAGGAAAAATTTTTGAAGAGGACGTAAAACCTAGTTGCTGTAACATAGGATTTCATTTCTGCACAAAAGCAAGTGATTGCTTTAATTATTACAATTTTGATTCGAATAACAAAGTTGCTGAGGTCCTGGCACTTGGTGAGGTTGATAGCCAGCCTTATGATACAAAGTGTTGCACAAACAAAATCCAGATTGTTAGAGAGATTTCTTGGCAGGAACTTTTGACAATTGTAAATACTGGAAAGTCCTGCACAGGATTTTGTAACACCGGGGACTGGAACACCGGGAACTGTAACACCGGGAACTGGAACATTGTAAACGCATCCTCCGGATGCTTCTGTACAGAAGATCAGAAGATTCTTATTTTTGATAAGCCGTCAGATTGGACGCTCAAAGACTGGCAGAACAGTAATGCAAGACGACTTCTTAATCAGATTCCGAAAAGCGTTGTCGAATGGATATATGAAGAGGATATGACCGACCAGGAAAAAGAAGAAAATCCAACATACAAGACTACTGGTGGATATTTGAAGGTCCTTGACGAATCAGAATCAGCGCAGATCTGGTGGGATAGGCTGGAAGATGAAGATAAAAATACAGTCAAATATATTCCAAATTTCGATGCTGAGAAATTTGAAAAATGCACAGGTATAAAGGTAGGTGACTGATATGGTAGACGCTGAAAAATATGTAGCTGCCACAGCCCAGGTCCATGATTTTGCTTATGAGGTAGCGCGGATCCTGGCAGATACCGCAGTCCCGGAGTTCTCTAGTGATCCCATCAATGTCGAAGACGCGGCTAAGCTAATCGGCATGAAGCCAGCGGCGGTAAGAGCCGGGATTCAGTATGGATGGCTTCCAATCGGAATCGCAACAAATAACGGAAAAATCATCAAGGGGAAATCCGATCTGCGATTAAACTTTACAATCTTTCCAAGGAAGATCTGGGAAGTGACCGGACATGTCTGGAAAGGAAAAGAAGCATTACAAAAGTAAAGTGCCCCAGGGGAGAGTTAGGAGCTCTCGCCCCGGAGCGAGTACCCACTAAACGCACTTAGTGGATAGGTTAATTGTAAACCTCTCCACGTAAAAAATCAATATAAAAGAGAGGTAAACATAACAAAATGAAAGAAAATACAACAAAATGCAATAATGAAAACGTTACATGGAGTGATTTTGAGGTTTCATTGGCTTCTGAAATTGTGAGAAAAGCCAAAAGAGAGACAAAAAAGTGGTTCAGTGCATGGCTTTTGACTGCCGCGCTGTTAATCCTTAGCAATGTACTGTGGTACTTTGCATACAACATGTAACTTTTTCTTTTGGGAGGGAAAATGAATGAAATCACCTAGACAGAACAGAAAGGATATCGTAGTTAGTGCGATTATCGGGATTCTGGTAACTTTTCTTCCCTGTTGGATATGGGGAGACACCGTGTCTCAGGTCCTGGGGTGTGTTATCTTTGCGCTGATGACATACCTGGCATTACTTTGAAAGGAGAATGAAAATGTTGTGGGAAATGATTAAGGAGATTGTCGACCTCGGAGAACGTATTTATAATGAAACACCTGCTTATTTATCCATTGATATTAGCACTGGAACTGGAACAGTTAATATCTATATCATGGACAGAGGTTTTGAAATGAATTCTAAATATGATGGATTGTATACACTCTTATTGAGTGAAGCGCAAGAAGAATTTAATCACAGACAGTTTGAAAAAGCTAAAACTCACATGCTTAGACTTCTTGGAGAAGAGGTGAATGCTAATGATGTATGAAACATCAATGCTCAGAATGCTTCCTACACTCACCCTTGCACAGGTAATCAACGACTTGCTCCGGGAGATGCAGAGTCGAGGAGACAATATCCTTGATTATGAAAATGCGGACATGTACCTGGATAGAATCGAGTATCATGCTGGAGACAGAAAGGAAGACGCTTGCAAAATTATTCCTGGAGAGGGCGACAGATCAGACAACCTGTACTGCTTCTTTAAGGAGGTGTGAGCATGGAGGAACGCGTTCGAGAGGTTATGAGATTGATCGACACCCAGCTTGCAATAGTGGCAGATAATTCCATAGAGGAATCATACAAAGCTAGGACGCTTGCAAGCTATGTATAGGCTCTAAACGGGCTTTTAACGGCTCAGAAATCATATAAGGAGGAAAATACTATTGAGTGATTTTGAAATCCGTATTCCGGCAAGGAAGAAACAGCCGGCAATAGATAAAGATAATCCGGTTGTAAAAGTTTCACCGGATGCATACAACGCACTGGTTGAAATCTATAACGAATCAACCATTTCTATGAAAGATATCGCAAGCTTACTGATTATTGAGGGCAGTAAGCATGTGGTTTATGACAAGGAGGAATAACAATGGCAACGCCCGTATTAATTATTGGAAAATCCGGTTCCGGCAAAAGTACCAGCCTTAGAAATTGCCAGAATGAACACTGGAACCTTATCAGAGTATTAAATAAACCACTTCCATTCAAAGGCAAGATTGGCGGATGGTTTACAGATGATTACCAGCAGGTAATGAAATGCCTGATCGCATCAAAAGCAGAGTCGATTGTGATTGATGATGCAGGATATCTCATCACGAACCATTTCATGAAAGGACATGCTTCTGCCGGAAAAGGTAATGCGGTGTTTTCTCTTTACAACGACATTGGCGACTATTTCTGGCAGTTAATCCAGTTTATTGTCACAAAAGTACCGCAGAACAAAATTGTGTATCTTATGATGCACGAAGAAAAGGATGATTCCGGAGAGGTAAAGCCTAAGACAATCGGTAAACTTTTGGACGAAAAGGTTTGTATCGAGGGCATGTTTACTATCGTTCTCAGATGCATTGAAGAGAGCGGCAAGCACTTATTTGTCACCCAGTCCAGCCAGGGAGCGGTAAGCAAGTCCCCGATCGGGATGTTTGACAGCTTAACTATTGATAACGACCTTGCAGAAGTGGACAAGGTTATCAGAGATTACTACGAGTTAGGAAAAGGAGAAAATAATAATGCAGAAACCAAATAATTACGATACAACACAGGCAGCAGGAGAATTTGAGCCGATTAAGCTTGGCGGACACAAAATGGTTATCAAACAGGTGTCCGAACGTCAGTCAAAACCAGATAATGAGGGTAAAACTAAAAACATGCTCGTTATCCTGTTTGATTTCGCAGAAGGTGACGAACAGGCCAGCTATTTCATGAAACAGTTCGAGAATGATATACGTCCAGATAAGAAATATCCAAATGCCGGCACTAACTATATGATTATTGATGAAAGTGTAGATTATGGTGTTTGTAATCTCAAAACATTTATTACATGTGTAGAAAAGTCAAATCCGGGCTTTGCTGTTAAATGGGGAGATAATTTCGGGCAGCAGTTTAAAGGCAAACTGATTGGCGGTATTTTCCGTCTGGAAAAAGATTGGTACAACAATAAAGAAGTAAAGCGCCACAAGCTTGCATGGTTCCGCAGTATTGAAGGAATTAAGGATGCAGATATCCCAGAAGAGCGTACCACAAAAGCCTATGATGACCATCTGAAGGAAGAAGCTATTATGGGGGCTAATCCGGCAGGAACTGACTTTATGAATATTCCAGATAGCATAGCGGACGAGCTTCCTTTTAATTGATGGGATGTGATCTGATTGGTGATACAGGTTGACACAAGGGAACATAAATCGGAATGGGAACGGATTCAACAGCAGTTTGACAGCCTTGGAGTGCAGTATTTCCGCTCTAAATTGTATTGTGGAGATTATCAGTCATTGGACAATGCAAAACTCTGTATTGACCGTAAAAAGGACTTACAAGAGCTATGCGGAAATGTATGCCAGCAACACGAAAGATTCAAAGCAGAGCTTATCAGAGCGCGTGAGGCGGGTATTCAGCTTATTATACTCTGTGAGCATGGCTCAGATATCAAATCTGTTGGTGATGTGTATTTCTGGGAAAATCCCAGAAAGCATAAGATCATCTGGAAGACGGTAAACGGCAAAAAAGTAAAGACTGTAATATCTGACAAGGCTGTTGATGGCTGCCAGTTATACAAATCTCTCTGTACGATCAGAGATAAATATGGTGTCCGGTTTGAGTTCTGTACAAAGGAAGAAACCGGACGGCGAATTGTGGAGCTGCTATCATGACGAAAGAAGAAATCAAACAGTCAGTGAAAATGCCGGAGATTCTTTCTAGATATGGGCTGAAGCCAAATAGAGCGGGATTTATATGTTGTCCTTTTCACAAGGAAAAGTCAGCGTCCTGCAAAATCTACGATGATTCCTTTTACTGCTTCGGCTGCGGCATTGGCGGTGATGTGTTTGAATTCGTAATGAAATACGAATCCGTTCCTTTCAGCACTGCATTTATTGAACTTGGCGGAACTTATATTTCAAAAAAAGGTAAGAGCCGCAACCAGATTAGACATGAAGTGCGTGATATCAAAGCGAAAAAATACAATCCTGTTCAGGATCCTAACGAACTTGAACGGGTAGAAAAGAACATACTTATGTACGAGACAGCACTAAATACATTTCCTCCTGATTCAGAAGAGTGGTATATGTGCCAGTTTAATCTTGCAAAAAAAAAAAGCAGATATGAAATATTATCTGCTAAGTCGGGAGGTGAAAGAAATTCTTGAAAATATAGCAGGTCTACAGCGCGAAGATTTTATGAATTCCAAACTATATGAAGAACTTTTTTCAATCAAAAGTAAAATTCAGCGTTCAGAAGCAAAATTTAAGCTTTTGGACCGTGCGAAAGATGTAGGGGTAAAGACAATTGCGGACGAATTTATCACTGAATTTCAGCGGGATGAAAAGAAAAAGGAGAAAGAAGAACGTGAGAGCAGATCATTGACTCTTGTTGAAAATGTCACGAATTTCTATCCTGACAGATCAGAAAAAGGTTATCCAAATATGGCTTGCGGGAGTTGGATTGCAACGGAAAACGGAATCTTTTCTTCTGAGACATCAAAGGCAAAAGACCTTGTGTGCCATCATCCAATAATGCCGATTCGCCGACTAAAGAACATCGAGACAGGCGAAGAGCAAATTACAGTTGCTTTCAAAAGAGACGGATATTGGACAGAAATAACCGTTCCCAAAATTGACATTGTGACTTCCAGAGCAATAACTAATCTTGCAAGGTTCGGCGTACAGGTCAACTCAGAGAATGCAAGACTTCTCGTGAAGTATCTGGCAGACGTTGAGATGTACAATGCCGATATGATCGACATACAGCACTCTACAAGCAAGTTAGGGTGGCATGGCAATGTGTTTGTACCTTACGACCTTTCAATCGTTTTTGACGGCGAATACCGCTTTAAAACGCTATTCCAGAGTATACAGGAAAGTGGAGACTACTTCAAGTGGGTGACTCTGGCTAAACAGTTACGATCATGTGGACGATTGGAACCGCGAATAGCACTGGCTGCATCATTTGCAAGCGTTCTTGTACAACCGCTTGATGCATTGCCGTTTATTGTAGATTTCTACGGGCAGACAGGCGGCGGCAAAACGGTAACAATCAACATAGCCGCTTCTGTCTGGGGGAATCCGGCACCGGGAGCTTACGTTGGAAACTTCCGATCAACGGATACATCCTTAGAGACAAGGGCGGACATGCTCAATAACTTTCCAATGATTCTGGACGACTCAAAGAACGCTTCTCAGTATATCCGGGACAACTACGAAACGCTGATTTACAATCTCTGTTCCGGAAAAGGAAAGGCACGTTCAAATAAGGATCTCGGAGACGCAAAGGAGAATACATGGAGCAATGTCACTATTTGCAATGGCGAGAACCCTATTTCCGAATTTGCGGACTCTGGCGGAGCTATTAATCGAATCATTGAGATTGAGTGCTGCGAAGACATATATGAGAATCCGGCAGAGATCAACAGCATTGTGATGAAAAACTACGGTTTTGCCGGGAGAGTGTTTGTTGGGAACCTTAAACAGTTCACATCGGATGAGCTGAAAGAGATGAAATCAGAAATCGAAAAAGAGTTCGCTGGCTTCAATTTTCCAGCAAAGCAGGTGATGGCTATATCTACACTTCTGTTAGCCGATAAGCTGGCCACTGAGTTCATATTTAAGGATGGACGGGAGCTGACGGTTGAGGACGTGGTGGACATACCTACACGCAAGAAAGACGTATCAGAGGGGCAGAGGTGCTATGAGTTTATTCTTGAAAGCCTTTCGTCCTGTGCACAGCATTTTGATATTCAATTTAATTGCGATCAGTGGGGATTCCTGGAAAATCCAGAGGAGAACGGCGATAGATATGTGTATTTCTATCCGAAAATGTTTGAAAATCTGTTGAAAAATAACGGCTTTTCACGCAAAGCATTCACCGCATGGGCTATGAATAGAAACCTTCTTAAATGTAGTAAACAAAGAGATACACATGTGAGGAAAGAAAGCAAGAAGCCAATGAGATACATCGTTATAAGAATTTCTGACGAAGAAATCGAGGAAGATCTGGAAGAAAAGCAGGAACAGTTTGTACCAGTTGATGCCTCTGCAAGCCTGCCATTTAGCTAACTGGTTACCCGTTACCCAAGTTACCCACCAAAAACCATGTATATATAGAATAAAAAAATAAGTGTAAAAGTCATATACATTTTGTATTTTCCTATAGAAAAAGCTTGGTAACTCGGTAACTTGGTAACCAAAGCCGGAAAGCCGCATAAATAAAGGGTTTGAAGAGTTACCAACGTGTTTTAAATTTTGGTAACTTCTGGTAACAGAAAGAAAAATATCTATCTATTTATTAAGAAAGTAAAATATATCAGAAAATTAAAAATATTCTGAAAAACATAAGGAGGAATAATCTTGGTAACTTCGGTAAAAAAAGACGATCTGAATAAAAAACAGAGGTATGCATTAGACACTATGTTATCTGGCAATAATGTTTTCCTTACAGGAGATGCCGGAACAGGTAAGACAACTGTTATTCAGACATTCATTGACGAAGCAGAAAAAACAGGAAAAAGTGTTCTGGTGTCTGCGACTACCGGAATCGCAGCGGATAATATCGGATACGGTGCGACTACCGTACACCGGGCACTGAATATCTCAATCAAGTTTGAGGATTACAAGAAAAAGGTAAAATCAAGAGCCGAGCTGTTAAGAGAAGCAGATATTCTTATCATCGACGAGATCAGCATGTGTCGGTTCGACCTGTTCAATATGATTGCAAAGACGATTATTACAGAGAACGAAGAGAGAGCCGTTGACAGACTTTTGAACGGAGAGGATAAAGAAGACGTTCAGCTGATCGTGATCGGGGATTTCTACCAGCTTCCCCCAGTAATTACGACAGATGATCGTAAAATCCTCTGCCGGATGTATGGATCCGATTACGGAAAGGGCGGAAAATACGAACATGGATATGCTTTCATGTCTGAATACTGGAAAGAAATGTCGTTCGAGTATATCAAACTTGATGAGGTGTGCAGACAGAATGACGAGGGATTCAAGTATGTGCTAAACGATATTAAGTACGGCAATAACATCCGAAAATCCATTGCTTATCTGGAAAATAACGAATCAGACAAGGTTATCCCGGAAGCACCTTTCCTGGTTGGAACCAATGCTGAAGCTGATCGGATCAATAATACTTTTCTCAGTAAGCTGGATAAAAAGACCGAAAAAGTGTTCCATGCAGCCGTTGACGGAGATTTGACATCGGCAGATATCAAAAATATTGCATTTGCCCGGGAAGATCTAACTCTCAACATTGGCGCAAAGGTAATGATTACCGTCAATGATTTGTCCGGGAAGTACGTCAATGGAACAGTTGGTATTATCCAGAGAATTGTGGACAATGGAGAGTTTGAAGAATCCTATCTAGTTATCAAGACTGACAAGGGAAAGACCGTTAACCTGTACAGATATAGCAAAGACATTGAGAAGCAGGTCATTGAGGAATCAGAGCAGGAAAAAGACGGACAGAAAGTCGTAAAAGAGAAGATTGTCCGTAAAAAGGTTGGTTCGTTCTCCCAGTTCCCGGTAAAACTTGCATGGGCAATCAGCATTCATAAATCACAGGGACAGACTTTCGAGAAGATTAACATTGATCCTTGCTGTTGGGATCCAGGACAGTTCTACGTGGCTGTTTCCAGGGCTAAATCAGCTAACGGCATACATTTTATCAGACCGATAAAACAAAGCTATATTAAGGCGTTTAGCAAGGATAATGAGAGACTTCTTGAACAGAGCTTTGAGGTGGAAGAAGGTGCATAACTATGAGAGTGAAGCACGAACAGATACCAAATACCATTAAATTCTTGCAGATCGACTTCCCGGCGCTGGTTCTTCAGACTGCCGGGATTGAAGAAAAAGACGAATACTGGCAGCAGGTTATTGAACAGATTCATATTGTATCTGAAAAATATAACAGTAATGGATTCGTGGATCACATGCTCACAGCTTATGCGGATTACCTGGATAAGATGTTCCGTAAAGCAAAAGAACTGAACAAGGAGAAAACCAATGAACAAAATGAAAGAGTATGAGCGTGGCAGAGAGGATGGACTTGACCTGGCGCTCAGGATCGTTAGGGATGGTGGTATAGAAGCACTTGAGAGGGAAATTAAATTCCGAGGGATTACCGGAGTGCATACCTCTTTGGCCAGTAAGGACCTGGACAAGGCAGCTCAGAAGATCAAAGAAATGACACTTGATACATTCACAATCCTTGGAATTGCCGTTTTGCATGATGATTTCGGATTCGGACAGAAACGCTGCCAGAAATTCATGGACGGCATGGACAGGGGGGGGCTGATTATCTGATGGATGATATGGCAACCTGGGAGGATTACAGAAGATCAATTAAAGAGGAACTGAATCTTGATTTGAGATTCCGCATTAACGATTAAGTGAGGTGTTATTGATGGGAAAATACAATACAGAGCGCAAACACAAAGAGGGACAGGAGATGTATAAAGCGGTATATCATTTTATTCTGAAATATTACCGTAAACACCACTATATGCCATCCACAAGAAATATTGCAGATGGATTAGACATTTCAATGGCTACTGCTAGAAAGCACTTTAATTTGCTTTTAGATAACGGATTGCTCGTTAGCGAGAATCCGACAGAGCAGAGGGCGTATAGATTGAGTTATTCAAAGGTGGGGGAATAAACAAAAAAAATGCGTAATTTAATTATAGATTGCTTTGCCGGTGGCGGAGGTGCATCCGTAGGAATTGAAATGGCTCTCGGTAGGCCTGTAGACATAGCAATCAACCACGACCCAGACGCTATCCTGATGCACAAGACAAATCATCCCGGAACACTGCATCTAACAGAGGATATTTTCAAAGTCGATTTGCAGAAATACGTTGGAAATCAGAACGTAGCTTTGATGTGGGCTTCACCGGACTGCACAAGCCATTCAAAAGCGAAAGGCGGTCAGCCGAGGAAACAGGGACTTCGCATTCTTCCATGGGCTGTATATAAGCACGCAAAAGCAATTCTCCCAGATGTAATCATTATGGAGAACGTGGAAGAAATACAACAATGGGGACCATTGGACGAGAAAGGATATCAGATCAAGGAAAGAGCCGGTGAAGATTATAGAAAATTCATTTCAGCAATGGAATGTATTGGATATGAATTTGATAGTCGGGAACTCGTAGCTGCGGATTATGGAGCGCCTACTACAAGAAAACGTTGGTATGCGGTGTTCCGCAGGGACGGCAAACAGATAGTATGGCCAAAGCCTACACATAATCGTTTAGGGGTGGGCGGTCTGAAGCCATACGAACAGTGCGGAGATTATATTGACTGGTCGGACTTAGGAAAAAGTATATTTGACCGCCCGAAACCATTGGCAGAAGCAACGCAGAAACGTATCGCAAATGGAATCAAGAAATATATCGTTGATAATCCAGAGCCATACATTGTAAGGAGCAAAGATGCACTGGCGTTTATTATTCAGTATCATGGGGAAACCAGACAAGGGGATTCCAGAGGGCAATTACTGACTGAGCCAATTAAGACTATTGATACATCAAACAGATATGGCCTCGTGACAGCTTTTATCACGAAATATTATAAAACTGGAATCGGTCAAGGATGTGATGAGCCATTGCATACAATAACCACATCGCCCGGCCACTTCGGAGTAATATCTGCATTTCTGGTCAAGTATTACGGAACAGGATGCGGACAAGTACTTAATGAGCCGCTCGGGACTATTACCACAAAAGATAGATTCGGGCTAGTAAATGTTCTGGTTGATATCCATGGAGAAAAATACATTATTTCAGATATCTTTCTCAGAATGCTAAAGCCGGAAGAATTAAAGGTGATGCAGGGATTTCCAAAAGATTACATCATTGATCGGGACTATAAATGGAGAAATTACCCGATTGCAAAACAAGTAGCAAGAATTGGGAACAGTGTTGTGCCAGTTATGGCAGAAGCACTTGTGAAAGCTAATTGCCCGTATCTGAAAGTCGGAGAGCGCAAAGCTGCACCGATGATTTATTTGCAGAATAACGGACAGGTAGCGTTTGGATAAATTAATTATGGAGGACTGCACAATAGCGTGTCAGTTGCTTACATGAGGAAAGAGGGACGTGATTGAATGAGCAGACTAATTGATGCAGACGAATTAATTAAATACATCAAAATTTGGGAAATTGGCACAAGTATTAGTTCTGACCAGAAAGAGTTTATTGATTGTGTCAACAAACAGCCGACAGCTTTTGATGCGGAAAAAGTTACGGAATCGCTTATGAACAGATTTCGTGTTGTTTCCAATGATGAGGACTTGGAATGGAACAGAGCTATAGATTACGCCGTCAAAATTGTGAAAGGTGGTGGTGTTGAATGAGTAAAGGCAAAGACATTTCCACTATGTTCACGAGGGAAGAAAACAAAAAGAATGGAAGAGCTGGATATTATCAGGCTGACAGAAGAAAAATTGATGTCATCAGTCCGGCACAGT
>ERZ1034920.2214-NODE-2214-length-11323-cov-6.908502_pt1 | contig 11323 bp, 9 predicted proteins | sample MGYA00520688_ERZ1034920 | MGnify/ENA primary metagenome ERZ1034920 (study PRJEB33766, sample SAMN09781785) | gut metagenome | biome: gut microbiome | host: Homo sapiens | place: Madagascar | study: EMG produced TPA metagenomics assembly of the PRJNA485056 data...
ATGCCGGCTGTATAAAAATTCCCGATGGACCGGTTTTAAAAGAAAACAAGTTTTATGATCGAATTTATTTTGGCTATGACAAAGACAATCTTTATCTAAGATTTTACATTAATGAATACCTGAAAGAAACGCCTGCATTGCTGAAACAAGTTAATCAGATGTATATTTATATGCGAAATCAGGATAAAAAACAGTCACTTTCTCCTATAAGAATTATTCAAAAAACAGAAAGTATTTTGCCGATTTCGAAAGAAAAATTTCACAACGAATTGCAGATTTCTATCTATAATGGAGAAATTAACCTTGTTAGACTTGTTAAAGCTATACCGAATAATTTGTGGGTAATTACGACTTCAAAAGACGTACAAACCGCATTTGACAAGGTTGTAGATGTTAGTATCCCGTTTGATACGATTGATATTGCAAGTGGTGATACGTTGGAATTTTTATTTGTTAATGCAAATTATGGTGTGAAGGATTATTTTGTTCCAAATGAAATGCTTCTCACAATAACTCGTATGTAACGATTACTTAACAATTACATTAAAAAGTTGAAGTTTTTTTCATGTTTGACGTTAAGAAAGATACAAAGGAAAATTAATATGGCAGATTTCGACATTCCTAAAGGTTTACCAAAACTAGATAATGATTATTGGGCACAGCAAAAAGGCAACAACAGTAATGATAGTCAATTGCAAGCGCCACTGTTTGACATAAACACAAAATTTTCGCTTGAAAATGATTTGGCAAAAATATCTCTTTTCAATGGAAATAAAAAACAAGTTTAAATTCCTTACTTTTCCTCGACACACAATTATAAAAAAAGAACCTATTTTTTAAAAGGTTCTTTTTTATTATAGAATAGTATTTCATTAATTCGAAATTACTTGCCAGTTGAGCCGAAACCGCCTTCTCCACGAGAAGTTTCAGAAAGTTCTACTGCAACTTTTATTTCTGCTTGTTCAACTCGAGCAATTACCATTTGAGCAATTCTTTCATCTGGCTGAATTGTGTAAGCTTCATTTGAAACATTTACTATTGGAACACAAACTTCTCCTCTGTAATCCTCATCGATAGTTCCAATACAGTTGATTAGTGTAATTCCGTGTTTAATAGAAAGTCCAGAACGAGGTCTAATCTGAGCTTCATAACCGTGTTCAAGCTCGATTTTTAAACCTGTAGGAATAAGTTTTCTTTCCAACGGCTGTAATGTAATCGGTTCAGAAATCGCAGCACACAAATCCATACCCGCAGCACCTTCTGTTTTGTATTCAGGTAAAAATTTGTTGTGAGGCAATCTTTCAATCTTTAATACTGTCATTATATGTTCCTTTCTTTTATTTTAATTGGTTTTGGATAGTAGGGGAAAGCCCTACTTTTATTCACAATTAATATCTTCAAATATTTTATCATCAACAAGCCAATTTGGCTTAGATTTAAGCAAAAGAAGTAGGTCAGGCTGTGCCTGACAATTGACTATTTTATTTTTCTAGCTAATGATAAACCGGCAGGAAGGGGAAGGATTACATTTTCATAATTTGGATTTGCATTAATTGCATCTATGAATGGTTTACATTTTGCTTCATGTGACAAAACGTTATCACAAGCGATAATTCCACCTACTTTTAGGTGTTTGTCAATGATTTCGTAATATTTTATATATTCAGATTTGTTTGCGTCTACAAATGCTAAATCTATTACAAAGTCTTTTGGTAAACCTTCCAAAAGCTCTAAGGCTGAACCCTTTAGGGTTGTAATCACATCATCAACTTTGCATGTTTTAAAATTTTCTTTTGCAATATCCAATCTTTTATCCCAGAACTCAATAGTTGTAAGGTGACCGTTGATTGACTTTACTGCATTGCCTAACCAAATTCCTGAATATCCGTTAGAAGTCCCGACTTCGACTACATTTTTTGCTTTTTCAGCTTTTATTAGCGTGTATAAAAATTCTGCAGTTACACGAGAGATATTCCAAAATTGTTTTTGAGTTTGTTCAAGTTCTGCAAGAATATTTTCTGTTATTTCGTCAAAATATTTTGTCATTTTTTATCCTTAAAACTATTTATTAATCTTTTTAACTTTTTCTGTCACAACAATTGAATTTGCAGGAATATCGATTGGAATTGTTTTAATAACTTTGTTCATTCCAAGGTCAAAAACTGTGTACAGGGCAGCTTTTGTATCTGTGATTAATGCGATATTTGTGCCTTCAATCCAGCTGATTTTTGTTGAAAAGCCATTTGTGTTAAGATAGATTGAATCTGTTACAGCATCGGTTTTGGCATCGATTACTTGTATAGAATTGTCTCCTGCACCAAGTACGTAAACTCTGTTGTGGAAAACCTGCATATCAACCGGTTTTTCGCAAATTTCCATTTCTACAATCAACCCGACTGTATCGTAGTCAATAATTGCGATTCGGTTTTTAGTTCTGCTCGTTACGTAAATCTTTCCGTTTGTAAATGCGATTTTAGAAACATTTGGGAATTTCCCGATTTCTTTTAGTAAATAGTTGTTATCAAGCTCAATTGCCCAAATATCTCGAGTTTTTTTGTCATAATAGAAAAGTTTCGTACCATCTTCTGACAAAGTTAATTTTTCACACATACCGGTAATTTTGATTTGTTTTGAAAGTGTCATTGTTTCAAGGTTCAGCATGTAAATACTTGAATCTACTGAACTTGAGATATAAGCTATTTTTTTATTATTGTCAATTACTATTTCATCAGGCTGAGTTTTTGTGTAAACCTGTTTAATAATTTGGTCATCTGCTAAAGAAATGATATCTACCGATGGCTTGTCGTAAGCTGTTACGAGTAAGAATCTGTCATCATAGGCTTTCATAGAAATTGGTACATTGTTTTGTGCAAGTGAATATTCAGGAGTTTTTGCTCCTAAGTTTAAGACTTGAATATTCTTTGAATATGGTGAAGATACGTAGAAATTTTTGTTTTTCAATTGTGGAATTTGAGATAATGTTTTCAATGTAGTTCCAGAAAGTGCAGTTACTACCGGTTTTGAGTTTTCGACTTTAATTCCAGGGTCATTAATTGTTTGTATTTGTAGATTTCCGACAATTGATTTCAAATTTTCAGGAATTACTAAACCTTTTGGAACAAGCATATCTTGAGGCAAAAGTCCTGTTCTCAATTCCAATGGAGGATTTGCCATTTTGTAAATAGTTTTATTCCCGTGAGTATCTGTCAAAACCTTTAATAATACAAAATCATTGTTAAAAATTACAATATTCGGCTTAGATGCCATAGTTTTGCCGGTTGGATAAGTTTGTTTGATAGAGAGTTTGTCCAGCTTAATAATTTTGGCAGGGAACAACGGCAAATACATAGTTCCATCAGGTAAAATTATCATTCCGTCAAACCTGTAAGTAGTTTTTGGAAAATCTTTGCTAACAATTTGTTGAACACAATCAGGAATTGTTGCGGACAAAACAGGCGCAGAACAAGTGATTGCCAGAACTGTTAACAATGTAAGTTTAGCTGTCAAGCTACTTAGTTTCCTAACTGCTTCTTTTTTCATTATTGAAATACTCCCTTTACTTTGTCCATAATTGAAGATTGTTGTGCCGGCTTTTTGTTTGTTTGAATTTCATACAATTTTTTATACAAAGCTCTTTCTTCTTCAGTTAGTTTTGTCGGTGTTTTTACGGCAACAATAACAATATGGTCGCCTCTTTGAGAAGGTCTTTGAATATACGGAACCCCTGCACCTTTGATTTTTATTGAATTCCCGCTCTGGACACCTGCTTGAACATTAATTTTTTGTTCACCATCAAGAGTTTTTACAACGATTTCATCTCCTAGTGCTGCTTGAGCCGGAGTTATATCAAGTCTTGAATAAACATCATTCCCTTCACGTTTGAAGTAATCAGAAGATTTTACATGCAAAACAACGTATAAATCTCCCGCTGGTCCTCCGTTTGTGCCGGCATCACCTTCTCTGGAAACTCTAATTTTAGACATATTATCTACGCCTGCAGGAATTTTGATTGTTAATTTCTTTTCTTTTTGAAGTTTCCCGTGACCTTTGCAAGCTTTACAAGGGTTTGTAATTTTCTTACCTTTACCTTGACAGTCAGGACAAGGCACGATTTGAGCAATTGAACCTAGTGGAGTGCGCATAACTTGTTTAACTTGACCTGTTCCATGGCAGGTTGGACAAGTTATTGGCTGAGAGCCTTTTTCTGCTCCTGTGCCTCCGCATTCAGGACAATTTTCAAGGTGGTCAAATTTAATTTCTTTTTCACAGCCAAAAATTGCTTGTTCAAAATCAACTTCTATATCAAGTCTAAGGTCGTCACCTTCTACAGGGGCGTTTGGATCAGGTCTGCCCCCAAATCCGAAACCGCCCATTCCACCAAAGAACGAGCTGAATATATCATTTAAGTCGCCAAAACCGCCTGCGAAAGGTCCATTTGTATCAAATCCGGCGTTTTTAAGTCCATCTTCGCCGTATCTGTCATAAGTGGCACGTTTGTTATCGTCCATCAATGTTTCGTAGGCTTTTCCCAATTCCTTGAATTTTTCTTCCGCATCAGGGGCTTTGTTTACGTCGGGGTGTAATGTACGTGCTTTCTTTCTGAAAGCTGATTTTATTTCTTCTTTTGTGGCTTCTCTTGAAACCTCTAGTATTTCATAGTAATCAGTCATTTATAAAATTCTTCCCTATTCCAGTTAATCAATTTTAATTCTATTTTAGCATGTAAATCCGAGAGGGCAAAGTTTGCAAAAAATTACTGCCGAAATTAATTTTCGGCAGTAGCAACATTTACAAGAGCAGGTCTCAAAACCTTATCTCCCATCTTATATCCTTTTTGTAACTCATTTATAATTGTGTGTTCCGGATGTTCTGAAGTTGGAGTTTGCATTACAGCATCATGGAAATTTGGATCAAATTCTTTGCCTTCTGTTTCAATAATCTCCAAACCTAATTTTTTCAAAGCTTCAAATACTTGCTTGTGAACCAAGTCAAAGCTTTCTTTAACTTTTTCGCAGTCTTCAACGTTTTCTAACGCTTTTTTACCACGTTCAAAGTTGTCCAAAACTTCAATCATTTTTTTCAATGCATTTTCAGTCCCGAATTTTAACAAATTTTCTCTTTCTTGTTCCTGCCTTTTTCGGAAGTTATCAAAATCTGCAGCAAGTCTTAGATATTGCTGGTTTAAAGTGTCATATTTTTCTTGCAAAGCAGTCAATTCAGAATTGTTGTCGCTTGATTTTTCTTCCGCTTTTTCTTCCGTTTTTTCTGCTACTTCATTTGTTTTTTCAATAGTTTCATCTATATCCGTATTTTTAAACGGGTTATTGTTATGATGTTTGTGTGACATTTCTCTACCTCTTTATTCTACGTATAAAAATATTATAGTATATCAAATACTTTTCTCAATAAAAATTTATTATTTATTAATATTTTCACCCTCTGCGTCAATGTTCATTCCTACTTCATTGTTTGGTGTAAGGTTTTGGCCGTGCCGCTCTACCTGCCCTCTGTCACAAAGTTAGTTCCACCAGCATGGTTTGGAGTGGGGCTTAAACGAAAAATTATCTTTACATAATTTAACTTATTTACATCAAAGCAATCTAATTGTATTATTATAAGAAGTGAAGTAAAAATTATTATTTTAAAGGTAAGAAAATTGACAGAAAAATATTATATAAAAGGCGGTACCCCATTAAGAGGTGAAGTTTCAATCGGTGGAGCTAAAAACTCAGTATTAAAATTGATGGCGGCTGCGTTATTGGCTAAAGGTGAAACAAAGATTTATAATGTTCCGGATTTAACGGACGTAGAGATTATGTTGAGCGTAATTGCGCAATTGGGTGCAGTTACTCATTATGATAAAAAAGAAAAATCCGTAACAATTGATGCAACAAATTTGACAAGTATTACTGCAAAATACGAACTTGTTAGCAAAATGAGAGCATCATTTATTGTTCTCGGGGCATTGGTTTCACGTTGTAGGGAAGCAATTGTTGCAATGCCTGGCGGTTGTGCAATCGGAGAACGCCGAGTTGACTTCCATATCAGAGGTTTAGAAGCATTAGGTGCTAAAATTAAAATTGAAAACGGATATGTTCACGCAAAAGTTCCAAAACTTGTGGGAACAGATATCTACCTTGATATTCCATCAGTTGGTGCGACTGAAAACCTAATGCTTGCATCTATCTTGGCAGAAGGTTCTACAAGAATTCAAAACGCAGCACAAGAACCAGAAATCGTTGATTTGGCAAACTTTTTGAACACAATGGGTGCTGACGTCAATGGTGCAGGTACATCAGAAATTGTTATTAATGGAGTAAAACAGGGAGACTTACACCCAATAGAATACACAACTATTCCTGATAGAATTGAAGCTGGAACATTTATGTCTGCAATTATTGCAACTAAAGGTAAAGCGATTATCAGAAATGTTTTTCCTGCCCATTTGACATTTTTTACAGACAAATTGTTGAAAATGGGTGCTAATATTAAGCTTGTTGACCCGAATGTTTTGGAAGTTTCTTGTAAAAACAGATTGAACTCAATCAACTTTATTACTCAGCCATATCCCGGGTTCCCAACAGACTTACAGTCAATGGCAATGACTCTTTTGACTACTGCAAACGGTGTTGGAATTATTACGGAGAGCTTGTACGAAAACAGATTTATGCAAGTTCCTGAACTCCGTAGGATGGGTGCTGATATTCACCAAGACAGAAATCACGCAATTATCAAAGGCGTAAAAAAACTGACAGGTGCAACTCTTGCGGCAAGTGATTTGAGAGCCGGAGCTTCTTTGGTTGTTGCTGCGTTGATGGCAGATGGAAATTCTACAATCGAAAATCTACATCATATAGATAGAGGATACGAAAATTTTGAAAATAAGCTAAGATTGTTAGGAGGCAAAATAGAGAGAAGAGATGATGCCGTTATTACTCCTTCTACTGTTGAGCCAAAAATAACGGAGGGCTTACTGTAATGTCACCTGCATATAAACGCTGGTATGATCATGATCCACTATTGTTAGAGGTAATTGAACTTTTGAAAAATTATCAGACTGAACTTAGAGCTCAGGCTGAGGTTTTTTTGCAAAAAATAGAAGAAAAAGTTTCCAAAGAAACAATAGATAAGTTCTATGCAATGGTCAAACCCGTTAATGCAAACAATCGTTGGTACGATAAAGATCCAGTGATTTCAAAAACAGTAGAAATTTTGAGGATTGTACCACCAGAAGCCCAGAAAATTTGTGCCCAAAACTTTATCAGAACGCTTAAAGAAATGGGTATTGAATATGTTAGTCCGAATGGGAATGATAAATAATTCGTGAATAGTGAATTGTGAGTGGTGAGTAGGCTATTACGGAAGCATAAATTTAAACAATCTTTTTGATGTTTAGACTTAAATGAACCATTCACTATTCACCATTCACTACTCACCTAAATCTTATGTTTAAAATTAATGCACCGGAAAATAATGAAAATTATGCTTTGTTTGAAAATTATTTAGCAAAGAAATTTTCGTTTGCAATAACCGGTTTGACAACGATTTTGCGACTTTTGCTTGTTACAAAAATCAGAAAAATAACTGACAAAAAAATTCTGTTTGTGACATCAAATGAGCAAAATGCATTGCGTTATCAAAATGATTTAGAAAAAGCGTTCGGTGTGAAATCTGAACTTTTACCGTTCCAAAATATTTCTATGTACGAAACAGTTTCGCCGAACAGGTATGATTACGCAGAACAATACAGAGTTTTGACGGAAAAACCGGATATTGTAATTGCGCCTGTAAAGGCGTTGTTGGAAAAGTTTCCGACCAAAAGTTTCTACAAAAATAATTCTACAATTTTGAAAATTGGCGACGAAATCGACACAAAAGACTTAGCACAAAAGTTTGTAAACCTTGGCTACAAGCACTCTACAATGGTTTCTGATATCGGGGAATTCAGTATAAGAGGCGATATTGTAGATTTTTATTCGCTCGACAAGCACCCTGTGAGAATAGAACTTTGGGGCGATGAAATCGTTGATATCAGATACTTTAACAATGAAACACAAAAGTCTATTGAAAAATTGAAGTCGACTGAGATTTTGCCGATGTATAAGTTTACTTTGGAAAAAGTGGCTGATGATTTATGGCAAAAATTAGCTCCAAAAGATGAGGGAGATGAAAAAGGTTATTTCGAAGGAATTGAGGTTTACCAAAATTATTTTAATAACGATTTAGTTACGGTTTTGGATTATTTTGATGATTATGTTTTAGTTTTGGACGAAACATCTGAACTTTATGCAAAATACGAATTTTTGGATAAAAACTTTGAAGAACAGCTTCAAGAAAACTTGAAACTTAATTTGAATGAGCCGTTGGAAGGTCGAAATCATGTAACTTTCGAGGAATTTATTCAAAAAATTGCAGGGTTTGTGAAAATCGGGTTGAATAATTTTATAGACAGCGGAATGGACGAAATTATCGAGTTCAATACTCAGACTATTCAAAGCTTTGAGGCTAATCTGGATCATATCGCAGAGTTTATAAGAAAATATAAAAATGAAGTTGGATTGAACCCCTCACCAACTTTTCAGTTCAGCAATCGCAAGGGGTGGAGAATTATCATCGCCACTGACTATCCTGAACGTGTTAAAGAAATTCTTGCTGAGCGTGATATTTTTGATATTGAGTATAACGAAAGTATTTCTTCACACGGTGCGATTTTAGAGGATTTTGGGACTATAATCCTTACCGATAGAGAACTTTTCAATAAGCGAAACAAGGAAATTACTTCGCAAAAACGTTCTTATTACAAGGAAAAACCTGAATATATCGAAAATATTAACGACATAAAAGAGGGAGAATACGTTGTTCATAGTATTCATGGTGTCGGAATTTATAAAGGGCTTTCGCAACAGGAAATTGACGGACAGCTCAAAGATTATTTGACTATTGAATATGCAAACAAAGACAGGTTGCATATTCCAGCTGAGCAGATTAACTTGCTTGTGCGCTATCGAGGATCCGGCGCAATAAAACCGAAACTTTCTCGAATGGGCGGAAAAGATTGGGAAAATACCAAAACCCGTGTCAAAAAAGAGGTTGAACAAGTTGCGTATGATCTTTTGCGACTTTATGCAAAACGTAAAATGCAACATGGAATTCAGTTTTTGCCTGATACAAATTGGCAGGTTGAGATGGAAGAAGCGTTTGAATACACGGAAACTCCTGATCAGATGAAGGCGATTAACGATGTTAAGGCTGATATGGAAAGTGAACAGCCGATGGATAGGCTTATTTGCGGTGATGTCGGATTTGGTAAGACAGAAGTTGCTATGCGTGGAATTTTTAAGGCTGTAACTTCCGGAAAACAGGTTGCAGTCGTAGTTCCGACAACTATTTTGGCGTTCCAGCATTATCAGACGATTTCTGAAAGGTTTAAGCCGTTTGGGGTTCAGGTTGAACTTTTGTCACGTTTTAGAACTTCAAAAGAGCAGAAAGAAACGATTAAACACCTTGCAACAGGTGAATGCGACGTGGTTGTTGGAACTCATAGACTTTTGCAGGAAGGGATTGTGTTTAAGGATTTGGGACTCGTTGTAATTGATGAGGAACACAGGTTTGGGGTTCGCCATAAGGAAAAACTAAAATCTTTGCGTGAAAATATTGATATTATTACGATGTCGGCAACTCCAATTCCGAGAACTCTTTATATGTCGCTTTCCGGAATTAAAGATATGTCTATAATTAACACTCCGCCGAAAAATAGGCTTCCGATTAAGACTTTTGTCGGTGAGTGGAATGAAAATATGGTGAAAAACGCAATTACTCATGAGCTCGATAGAGAGGGACAAGTTTTTTACCTTTATAATAGGGTAGAAACTATTGATGAGTTTAAGTTTCAGCTCCAAAAACTTGTGCCGAATGCGCGTATCGCAATCGGACATGGGCAGATGAATGAAAAAGAGCTTGAAAAAATTATTATCGATTTTGCAAACCATGAGTATGACGTGCTATTGGCGACTACAATTATTGAAAACGGCATCGATATTCCAAACGCAAATACTATGATTATTCATAATGCCGACAAATTTGGACTTGCACAACTTTATCAACTCAGAGGTCGTGTCGGACGTTCACAAAGACAGGCTTATTGTTACTGTTTTTATACAAAATCGAAAGAAATTACGAGTGATGCGGTTCAGAGGTTGAAGGCGATAAAAGAATTTACGACACTTGGTAGCGGTTATCAAATTGCAATGCGTGATGTTGAAATTCGAGGGGTCGGAAATATTCTCGGCACAAAGCAACATGGGCACATGGTGAATGTCGGATTTGATACGTATTGTCAGCTTTTGGAAGAAACTGTTCAGGAGCTTCAAGGTCAAGCCGTTCAAAAAACAGAACCAACAATTGTGGATATAAATGTTACGGCGTTTATTCCTGATGAGTGGGTTGGTTCTGCCGAGCAAAAAATGATTGAGTATAAACGTTTGGCGGATGTAAAATCTGATGTTGAACTGGATTATATTACAGAAGAGTGGAAAGACAGGTTTGCAAAGCCGCCTGAAAGTGTAGAAAACTTGATTAAATTAATTAGAATCAGACTTGCTGCAACCGATGTTAGAATTTCCCTAATTCGTGAAACAGAGGATAATATAAGAATTTATACGCCATATTCTCAACCTGAGTGGAAAATGATTCAGAAAACTTTGCCGTCAGAAATTTTGAAACGTATAAAATTTACAATTGCACCAAAAGCTTGTGCAGAGGGGCAATCTATACTATTATTAAATAATAAATACATGAATTTTAATGAAGTATTTAACATTTTGATAGATTTGTTCTATTATATAAACAAGACACGTAATGAATTTGTCTAATCCAGTAAATACATAATAATAAGGAGACATTATGAGAGGGAAAAAATTACTGACAACACTTGCTGTATCAGCAATGTTATTTGCCGGATGTGGGTTGAAATCAGGCGAAGCTATTATCAAAGTTAATAATCAAAATATTACACAAGGTCAATTTGATGCAGAGTTTGATAAACAAGCTGGAAATGGTATCGCAAAAGCTCTTGGTATTGACGTAAAAGATGATAAAAACAGCTTTTTGTATTTGTTGATTAAAGACAGGGTTGTAAATGAATTGATTGTTAAATCTCTTCTAAATCAAGAAATTGAAAAACGTGGAATTACTGTTACAAACAAAGATGTGGATGATGCTGTAAAAGATATTATTGACAAAGTTGGCTCTAAAGAACAACTTGACGCATTGTTGAAACAAAACGGAATTTCAAATTCTCAATTCAAAAAAGATTTGAAAGAAG
>ERZ1034920.2216-NODE-2216-length-11313-cov-13.693462_pt1 | contig 11313 bp, 8 predicted proteins | sample MGYA00520688_ERZ1034920 | MGnify/ENA primary metagenome ERZ1034920 (study PRJEB33766, sample SAMN09781785) | gut metagenome | biome: gut microbiome | host: Homo sapiens | place: Madagascar | study: EMG produced TPA metagenomics assembly of the PRJNA485056 data...
TGGTTGGGTCGTTAAATCAGATGACATTTTCGAGGATGCTATCCGCAAGCAGGTGCTGGTAGCTACAGAGGAGGCCGACCTGGTGCTCTTCCTGGTAGACGTGAACACCGGTTTGACCGACTGGGATGAGGACGTAGCCCTGATCTTGCGTCGTGCCAAACTGCCTGTTATCCTTGTTGCAAACAAGGTGGACAACAGTGCTGAATACTATCAGGCTGCCGAATTCTATAAGTTGGGCTTGGGCGACCCTCAGTGTATCAGTGCCGCAACAGGTGGCGGTACGGGTGACTTGCTCGACATCATATTAGACAAGCTTCAGGATAATCCTGAGGAAGCCATCGAGGAGGACATCCCTCGCTTCGCCGTGGTAGGTCGTCCTAACGCCGGCAAGAGCAGTATCATCAATGCCTTCATCGGTGAAGACAGAAACATCGTTACCGAGATAGCTGGTACTACCCGCGACAGTATCTATACCCGTTACGACAAGTTCGGCTTCGACTTCTATCTGGTTGATACCGCCGGTATCCGCCGCAAGAACAAGGTGAGCGAGGACCTGGAGTTCTATTCCGTGATGCGTTCCATCCGTGCCATCGAGAACAGTGATGTCTGCATCCTGATGCTGGATGCCACCCGTGGTATCGAGACCCAGGATATGAACATCTTCCAGCTGATCCAGAAGAACAACAAGAGTCTGGTGGTGGTAGTTAACAAGTGGGACCTGGTAGAGGAGAAGAACCAGAAGGTGATTGATACCTTCGAGAATGCCATCCGCAAGCGCATGGCTCCGTTCGTGGATTTCCCTATCATCTTCGCTTCGGCACTGACCAAGCAGCGCATCTTCCGCGTGTTGGAGACAGCCAAGGATGTTTACCAGAACCGCAAGGCTCACATCGGAACTTCCAAGCTCAACGAGGTGATGTTGCCTATCATCGAGGCTTATCCTCCACAGAGCGTGAAGGGTAAGTATATCAAGATCAAGTACTGTACCCAGTTGCCAAACACCACGATTCCATCGTTCGTGTTCTATGCCAACTTGCCACAGTATGTAAAGGAGAACTATCGCCGCTTCCTGGAGAACAAGATTCGTGACAACTGGTCATTGCATGGTTGTCCAATCAATGTCTTCATTCGTCAGAAGTAAAGTTGACGTGGAGAGAGAAGAATGTAGAGCGAAGAATCAAAATGTATTAAGATGAAGAAACTTTTGATTTTTATGATGATAAGTATGGGGTTGGGACTTTCTTCCTGCAAGGAGGAGCGTCCTGACCCTTCTTACTTTGCGGGTATAGCCGCAAAGGGTTACTACGACTTGCTCCTTGAGGGCAAGTACGAGGAGTATGTATCCGGTTTCAACCAGCCCTACCGCATCCCGAAGGGCTATCACGACCAGCTGCTGCTCAATGCCCGGATGTATGTGGAGCAGCAACAGCTGGAGCACCAGGGCATTGCGAAGGTGAACGTGCTGAATGCCAAGGCAGACACCGCCCACCACGTAGCCGACGTCTTCCTGCAGCTAGCCTTCGGCGACAGCACCAAGGAGCAGATTGTGGTTCCGATGGTGGAGGTGAAGGGCGAGTGGAAGATGAGATAGGAGACTATTTTGCATTATTCTTTTAAAAAAATGGAGGAACAAGATATGTTGGACTTGAATAGAAGACGATTGCCTGTAGGCATTCAGTCGTTTAAGAAAATCAGGGAGGGTAACTTCGTGTATGTTGACAAGAGCGACTTGGTGTGGTATTTGGTGAACTATGGTGACCAGTACAACTACTTGAGTCGTCCTCGTCGATTCGGCAAATCTGTGCTTGTAGATACCCTCCAGCACTATCTCGAAGGCAATAAAGAGCTCTTCGAGGGGTTGAAAATCATGGAGTTGGAGAAGGAATGGAAGCATCATCCTGTGATTCGTCTTGACATGAGCAGGGGTGGGGCTACGGCTGAGACCATCCGTTCTTACCTTAATATACGATTCAAGTATTATGAGGAGAAGTATGGAATAGATGTGGATCCAACAGCCCAGCTTGCCGATCGTTTCGATGCTATCATCGTGTCGGCATATAAGCAGACTGGCCAGCCGGTGGCAGTGCTCATAGATGAGTATGATGCCCCGCTTCAGCATTCCTGGAAAACCGATGATCACGATGGCTGCACGGAAGCCTATCGTGAGGTGTTTGCTATCTTAAAGGCAGATGATGAATATGAGCGTTTCGTGTTCATCACCGGCATCACCAAGTTTACGCAAATCTCCCTCTTCTCTGTGCTCAACAACTTAACTAACATCAGTTTTGAACCTGAATATGCCGCCATTTGTGGTATAACGGAAGAAGAAATTGCCGCCAATTTTGGATATGAAGTAAAGAAAATGGCGGATGTGAATGGTTGGACGGTAGAGGAAACGCATGCTCGCTTAAAGGATTTCTATGATGGTTACCATTTCTGCAGGCGAAATTCTGTGGATATTTACAATCCGTATAGTCTTGTGAATGCCTTGGGAGCACAGCAGATCCGTAATTTCTGGGCTTCTTCGGGTGCCACCTCGCTGCTACCGAAGTTTGTAACCAACTTGGAGATGCGCTTAGATTACTTTAATGATTGCTATATCGATTCCTTCACTTTAGAGACTTCTGATGTAGTAGGCGGAGGTGCCGAGCTCTTCCTTTATCAGTCGGGCTACCTGACGATGAAGGGTTATGAGGATGGCATGTATCACCTTGGCTTTCCAAATGAGGAAGTGAAGCAGGCACTGAATAGGATAGTGATGCCAGCACTTACCTTGCGAAATGGAGAGCAGTATGAGTGCAACTTTATTAAAAGGAGATAGTGATATGGAACAGATAAACAGACATGATGGTATGCCGACGGCAGCCAAAAGAAAACGCATTCCTTATGGCTTGATGAATTTCATGACTTTAAGGGAAAGGGACTGTTACTATGTGGACAAAACCCGTTTTATAGAATCAATAGAGGAAGCCAATATGTTCTTCTTCTTCATTCGCCCTCGCCGCTTCGGCAAGAGCCTTACCATCTCTATGCTCCAGAATTATTACGATGTCAATAAGAAAGAACAGTTTGATAAGCTTTTTGGCGGACTGTACATCGGTGAGAATCCTACGCCCGAGCGCAACTCCTATCTGGTTCTTCCCCTCAACTTTGCCACAGTGGATGCCGGACTTGATAACTATCGGGCTGGTCTGGATTCCTGTGTCAATATAGGTATCATGAATTTCTGTGACAGATATAAAGCGTATCTGCCCGATGATATTGTCGTTAGGATGAAAGAGGAGTGCCAGGGATGCGTGGACCAGTTGAAGTTTCTGGCTGCAGAATGTGAGAATGTGAACCAGCATATCTATCTTTTCATTGATGAGTATGACCATTTTACCAACAAGATTCTTGCCGAACCGAAGCACATGGTCAGGTATCGTGAGCAGACTCATGGTGAAGGATACCTTCGAATGTTCTTCGATGCCGTAAAGGATGCCACTTCTTCTTCGTTGGCACGTGTCTTTGTCACAGGTGTGAGTCCTGTAACGATGGACGATTTGACGAGTGGCTTCAATATAGGCACCAATTATTCTCTGTGCCATGAGTTTAATGAACTGGTAGGATTTACAGAGGAAGAAGTGCGGGCACTGCTTACTGATTATGCGGCTGTTTGCCCGTTCAATCATACGGTAGAAGAGCTGGTTCGTAACATGAAGCCATGGTTTGACAACTATTGTTTTTCTGTGGAAGAGTATGGCAAGACCACCATGTATAATTCTGTGATGGTACTCAACTTCCTGGATAGGTATATCCGTTCGGGCTATCAGATTCCAAAATCCATGATAGAAACCAACATCCGTATTGACTACGATAAGATTCGCATGCTGATTCGCCATGACAAGAACTTCGACCATGATGCCAGCATCATCCAGGAACTGGTTACCAAGGGCTATGTTATGGGTAATCTCGTAGAGAATTTTCCTGCGGAACGTATCAACGACCCGGATAACTTCCTGAGTTTGCTCTTCTATTTTGGTTTAGTAACGATAGATGGCTCTTATCAGGGATACACCAGGTTCATTATTCCGAACGAGGTGGTGCGTGAAGTGTTTTATAGAGACTATATTTAACGTTATTTGAGTATGAGTATCGAGGTATTAAGTAAAACAACGGCATCTGGCTTGAATAGGAAGAGTGTTACTCCAGAGCTTCAGGCTAAGATAGATAGTGCAAGAGAAGAATATCGAAAAGGAAATTTTGTCAGCTGTTCTACTGCTGACGATCTTCGACATTTTTTGAATTCACTATGAGTTATAGGAAAGCATAAGGGTTCTGGTCTTGGATTTAGACTCCCATTATGGCGATAAGTGATGAAAAACCGCAGTCTTTACTTGGATGAAGGCTGCGGTTCTTCTTTTCTCTTTTTTCTGATTTCGAAGTTTTGCGTTTATTTTTGTTTGCGCAAACACAGAAAAATTAGAAAAAAAAGCTATGAAATTGCGTTAAAATTATTAAGATTTACACTTTTTAACCTAAAAAGTTTTGCTCGTTTCAGAAATTTTGCCTACATTTGCAACCGAAAGAACCTAATGAGGGTATAAGACTCCTAAAAAGAGTTTGTCCTCTCGACCTAAAAAAGAACTGTAGATTTCTAACGAACGATGTAGATGATAAACGATGTAAGATGTAAGAACTGAAGAAGGTAATACGAAATATTAGCCGACTCTCTCCTAACAAGAGGCCGCTAACTAGAAGCTACAATTCTCTAAGAACAAATAAATGATGAAACCCTGGAAACAGATTCACCATGACATTTGAGGATTCTTTCTAAGAACAAATAATAATGAACAATTTTTTATAAACTAAAATTTACGATTATGAAAAAAGTTTTAACTTTAGTATCGGCATTGTCGATGGTTGCTGGTTCAGCAGTTGCACATGATTACAACTGGAACTTTAATGATTCTAAGCTTGTAATTGGTCAGGATGGTTTGCAAGACCTTGCAAAGGCAGGCACTGTTAATGTAACTAAGGATGGCCTTAAGTTCGCTCAAGGCTCTGATAATTATGTGAAATTTACTGCTCAGGAGAAGGATATCGTGACAGTAAAGGCTGCTGGTAGCACTGGTAGTTTTTATGTTAAGGTAGGTACTTCTACTTATGAGGCTAAGATTTCTGAGAAAACTTCTTTGGATGTTACTGTTCCAAATGAAGGTGAAGTACAGATTTGGGCTTCTGAGGGTATTACTATTACAGCTATTGCAGCTCAGTCTGAAGCATATCGTGCTGTAAATCAAGCTATTGATGATACTCGTGAAATTTTGAATCGTCGTGTTAATGATGTAGCTCCTTATGTTAATGTTAGCTCAGACTTCTACTTGGGCGTTAAGAAAGAGTATAATGATCAAGGTGAAGAGTTGGAGAAAGTTGTAGCTAGCTTAAAGGATCTTGTTGCTAAGAATGAAGTCGCTAATAATGTCACTGGTCAGAGTGAGACAGGAAAGACTCAGTTGATTGCAGCTTTGGATCTTATTAAGAAATCTATTGGTACTCAGACAAAGTTAGATAAGACTTCTACAGAGGCAGAGAAGGGTTCTATCTTGGTTGCTGCACAGAAGGCTAAGGCTGATTATGACGATGTTGTCAATGCTGTAGCTACTGATGTTGCTGCTGCAAAGGACGAAATTTCTAAGCGCAAGGCAAAGGTTGATGGCGATGAATATAGCATCTTTAAGGCCGTAAAGGATAGTAAGGGCAATATTACTGGATATACTCCAAGATGGACAGGAGTTGACAAGACCTATAAGACTTATGTTGAGGATGAATATGAAGCATTGAAGAAGGGTGCTCTTGAAGAGTTAGGCAAGTATCCAGATCATGATTTCGTTGCATATGCAGCTAAATATACTGACGTAGTAACTCATTCTAAGAACGTTGTTGAACGTTATAAATTTGAGAATGAGCAGAATATAGTTTCTGGACAGACAACTACTAACCTTGCTTTTATTGGTGGTTTGGGTTCTGTTGCTGAAGCTTTGGTAAATCTTTCTGCTGATAATAGTAAGTTGTTCGATAACGCTGGTCTTGCTGATAAGAAGGCTGAAGCTGAGGCTCTTTCTGCAAAGATTAAGAAGGCTGATAACAAGCATACTATTTCTGATTTGACTGGTGAGTTCAAAACTCCTGCTGGAGATTTGAGCACTTTGTTTGATAGCAAGAAGAACGCTTGGGGTGCAAATGCTCAGGCAGATTTGGATGCTACCATTAAGGCTAAGCAGGCAAAGTTGGATGACTATAGCTATAAGGTAACATCACAGTATCAGAATGATGTCGAGACATTAAAGAAGTATCAGGCAGAGTTTGCAAAATTGCAGAATCAGATTGATGCTGTGAAGGCGGCTATTAGTGATGTTTCAACTCCTGAAAAGGCATACAATGTGGCTAAGGGTTGGAAGACTAATGATAAGAATTTGAGCGATGTTGATACACAGCTTAATAAGTTGTGGGGTGATACCCAAAACGCTGAGAACGCTGCTATCATTGCAAAGAATGATGATGCTATAAAGGCACTTGATAAGAAGGTTGAGGATGCTCGTACTTATTATCAGAATGCTGTTGCTGAAGTTGATAAGTATAGAAAGGCTGATTTCTTCGCAAAGAAGTCTACTACAACTGATCCTGGTAAGTTAGCTGTAACTCAGTTCGCAGAGGATATCAAGACTCTCTATGATTATTCTTTGCAGATGGAGAATGCTCTTAAGGATGCTAAGGCTCTTCGTGATGCTAGCAATACTGGAGTTGTCGATGGTAAACCTACTGCTAAGTTGGTAGATTTCACATCTTATGACAATACCATTGCAAATAGTATCTCTAGTATTGAGAATGCATTGAAGTCTTCTAAGCAGGAGGCTAATGACATTGCTTACAATTATTATAAGACAGCAACAACTGGTGCTTGTGACGTAACAAAGAAGTATGTTGAGACTGCTGAGACTACAACTTCTAAGTATGCTGTAGATAATAAGATTTCTGGAGATGCTGCAGTAGGTGATGCTACAACTCGCTTCAATGTAATCAAGAATGGTGCTTATGATAAGAAGGGCAATTTGATTATCGCAGATAATGATTTGAAGAATGCTTCTGTTAAGATTGAGAACCTCAAAAAGAACTTGACTTTGGCATTGGATGTTGTTGGTGAGAAGACTGTTGATGCTATTTTGGCAAATTCTAAGGCTGCTGCAGATGCTGTCTTGGCTGATGTTAAGAAGTATGATGGCATGAAGAAGAAGATTGCTCATTATCAGGTAGAGTGGTCTGTTGCTAAGGCTGCTGCTGATAAGTCAAATACTGCATTACAGGCTAAGTTGGAGGCGTTCCATAAGGTTTTGGATGCAGATCAGGCTACACTTGAGAAGACCGACAAGCTTAATGCTGTTCAGGCTGATTACGACAAGAAGTATGCGGGCTATGAGAATGAGCTCTATGACGTAACTCACTTCGATGTTTATCAGGCTAACGTAGCTGCTGAGACTGCTATCAATGATGCATTGACTGCTACTAAGGCTGATCTCGCTACAGCTAAGGGCGAGCTTGCTAAGTTGACTAAGGATGCAGCTAAGGAAATCTTGAGCACTGCAATTACTAATGCTGAAAATGTAATTGCTGCTGTTGAGGCTGACTTTACTGCTGCTAAGGCTGACAAGAAGACAGGTGAGAAGAAGGATGAGCTTATTGGTCGTCTTAACGCTCTCAAGCTTGCTGATTCTATCAAGGCAGCTCAGGATAAGGATAAGGTTGTTGAGGGTGATCTCAATGGCGATGGTATCGTAGATGAGTCAGACTTTGAGGTAGCTAAGTTGAAGAGTGATGGTGAGAAGATGGACGATGATGAGTACTCTATCTTTATGACAACTTACATTAAGTCTCTCAATAAGTAACGAATTTATTAGTGAGTCCGTATTGGGCTCACTATTAAATAGAATTTAATAAAGAATATAATTATGAAACATATTGGAATTTTTTCAAGATTTTCAATGTTTATCCTCTGCTTATTTATGAGCTTAGGTGCATTGGCTGGTAATGAGATTGCTTTGACAGTAGAAAAAGCTTATCTTACACCAGGTAAAACAGCAACTTTGACTATTAAATTAAATTCTACAGTTGTTGTTGGAACAGTAGGTGCTACAATTAATTTACCAGAGGGTTTAACCTTTGTAAAAAGTCATGTAGCAGAAGATGGATCTTATGCTCCTGTTATGGCTACTACAGAAATGTCAAAAAAAGCAACTTTAGTTACAAGTACTACTAAGCCAAATGTTGCTCACTTCTCAATAGCAAAGGGTGGTAATAAATTCCAACCAGGTGAGGGTGATTTGATAACATTTGATGTAAATGTAGCTAAGAATTTTGGCATTACTGGCGATATCGTATTGGATGAGGCCTTAGGAGCTTATGCTATATTTGATGAAAATGATAATATCATAGAAAAGAGATATCCAATTGAGTCTAGCAAAACTAAACTTTATAATGAAGATGAGTTATGTATTCCTAGTGTAGCTGATTTCTCAATTGCTCCAGGCGAGAAGAAGACCATTACATTGGATTTGAAAGATGAAAAGCATCTTATTTCTATTTTGTCATGGAATGTTAAAATGCCAGAAGGATTGTCTATTGATTCTGAATCTTATGAGGCTCTTAAAGAAAGAGCTCCATTCCATGAAGTTTCAATTAAGAAGAGCGGTCGTCTCATAATTCGTCCAAATGGTGCTGCTACAAAGTTGGAAGAGTTGGATCTCCTTGGTCATAATGGTGCTATTGTTTCATTTGATGTTATTGCTGATGCAAATTTTAGTGGCGATGCAACAATCAAGTTCTATGACTTCCTTGCAACAACAAAGACAGATCCTGTGACTATGACAAATAACCAGTATTACTCAAAGGACTTCGAAGTTAAGGTAACTAAGGGTGGTACTGCAACAGGTATCAACGCAATCGAGTCTGACTTCGCAGCTAAGGCTGACGGTATCTACACAGTCAGTGGCTTGAAGGTTAACAAGCTCGTTAAGGGTGTTAACATCGTCGTTAAGGACGGTAAGGCAACTAAGGTTGTTAAGAAGTAATGAACCATCTAGAAACCATTGTTCATAAGAACAGTGAGATGTGATATATAAAGTTAAACAATAAAAGGGGAGAGGCATCATGCGATGGTGTCTCTTTTTTTTTGTAGCTAAGTCTAATTATTTTTATAGAAGTCGATAGTATATGAAAAATCTAAACCTTTTTAATATGGTTAGTCTTCAGAAACAATTTGATGTGCTAACTAGCTCGCTCAATTTCTTTGATATGTCGTATTTGATATCTGGTGGAGCAATGTTATGTGTGTTAACTTATATCCCTTGTGGTTTCAGAAAGATGGTGTTTCATGCCAACCACATTTTCTTGACAGCAATTCTTTGTCTGTTGCTGTCTTACGTATTAGGGATAATTAGTTGGGTTGTAGGAAAACATGTGCGCAATGTTGTTTTGTATTCTTGCGAGAGTAACTTGTCGAATGACCAGGATTTTTGTTGTCATTTCGATGAAATCGTAGCTTCTTTTTCTTGGGAAAATGTACCTATTTCCAAATTGTTTGCGATTAATAAGGAAGCAGCGTTTACTCATATGTGGATGATGCTAGACCAATCTGGAAGATCTTGTAAAGGAGAAAACAAAGTTTGTCATGAAAACCCTGATGAATTTGATAGAGCGTATGCGTGCCAAAATCGTTTCCATTATGTTAATCATCTTTTGGTGATGAGAGCAATCTATGAAGGAATGATTACTCCTATTGTTGTCTTTTCTGTTTCCTTTTCTTTCTTAGAATTTCCTATATGGCATTCTTTTTGGCTGCCATGCCAAAGTTTGCTGTCTTCTTTTTGTGCTGAGCTTGTTGCTGCATATCTGTTTGAGGGTTCTGTATTGTTCGTATGGTGTATTCTGGTTTATGGTATTATGGTTTGGGTAGTGAAACTATTGGCTTGTGAGGCGAGAAAAACAGCAAACACTCAGGTTAAGGAGATAGTCGTCGCCTACCATGAGTTTTTTGTTTGATGAGCAATCCTGCATAACACGGATTATCACAGATTTCTTTGTTGGTTTTAGGCATGGAGATGATTCAGAATTTTGGTTAGTGGAGCATCACATGGCTGGCTTTAGGGGTAATTTGCTGATGAGTTGCAGATTTCTTGTGATTTTTTTTGGTGGTTTAGAGAAAAAAGCGTAATTTTGCGTCAAAAGTTAAACGTTTAAAATAGAGATTATGCCAACATTAACTATACAAGTGGAGGATAAAAGTGTTATGGCTGGACTTAAGAAGGTTCTTGAGGCTATGAAAGGTGTCGTAATTGTTCCAGATCATCAGAAAAAAACTGGAATAGAGGAAGCTATGGATGATATTCGCCATGATCTTTGCCCTCAGATTGTGTGTCCTGAGACAGAAGGTGAAGGGATTTGTACCCTATCCACGTCTAGGTTAATAAAGAATATAAACTAATAAACAAAAGAGTTAAGTACGAAGAGCCGTGTGATGGGAGACAGTCAAGCACGGTTCCGAGAGAAGGGTGGGTGAAATTCCCACTACTTGCTCGACATAAAATGGCAGCAATATGAAATATCCTATCGGCATACAGGACTTTGAAAAAATCATAGAGGATGGCTTTGTTTATCTGGACAAGACGGGGTTGGTCTATGATTTGGTTCATAATGGAACAATTTACTTTCTGAGTCGTCCACGGCGATTCGGAAAGTCATTGCTCGTATCTATCTTGAAGTGTTATTTTGAAGGCAAGAAGGAGTTGTTCAAGGGACTTGCCATCGACAAGCTGGAGAAGGAGTGGAAGCAATATCCAGTGTTTCACCTCTCTTTTGGCGGACAGAATTATGTTGAGCCTTATACTCTGGAGCATGTTTTGGAGGAATTTATTGCCCGTGCAGAATTGGTTTATGGAAAGGATGAGTTTGCCAAGACATTGAGTAGTCGCTTTCGGGCCGTACTTAAGAAAGCTCATGCAAAAACTGGGTTAAGAGCAGTTGTGCTCATTGATGAGTATGACAAGCCTTTGCTTGATGTGATGGATATGGATATTTCTGTGCAGAATGAATATGGAAAGATGACTTTGGAGGATTATAATCGTAATCTGCTCAAAGGCGTTTATTCTGTGTTCAAGGAAGCGGATGATGACCTACAGTTTGTTTTACTAACTGGTGTCACCAAGTTTTCGCAGGTGAGCGTGTTCAGTGGTTTCAACCAGCCTAACGACATCAGTATGGATGAGCATTATGAGGCACTTT
>ERZ1034920.2217-NODE-2217-length-11308-cov-4.888119_pt1 | contig 11308 bp, 4 predicted proteins | sample MGYA00520688_ERZ1034920 | MGnify/ENA primary metagenome ERZ1034920 (study PRJEB33766, sample SAMN09781785) | gut metagenome | biome: gut microbiome | host: Homo sapiens | place: Madagascar | study: EMG produced TPA metagenomics assembly of the PRJNA485056 data...
ATCCGGAAGTATGCCGCTTGCCTCAAGTGCACGCGGCCACGGACCAAGGCACGACTTTATCATGCTCACCTGCTCCGATGTAAAATCAGATTTTTTAGGATATCTTCCAAGCTCACTATATGCATCAAGGAGCATTCCGCGGCACCTGGATCTTTTGTCCATATGAGTTTCATCTGTGTACCCATATATATATTCATCTGTATTTTCATCAACGTTTCCACCTGAGTTTTCGTTCATGATTTTTTTCACCATATCTGATCCGCTCATTTTACCTCCGGATATTCCAGCAGCTTATAAACCGCCGCTAACCACACAATTATTTCTTTGTAACTACTGCCTTTGTGTTGGCATTCACTCCATAATATCTTGTTTTGCCTATGGTCTTGTACGCTCTTACTATTACATAGTACTTCTTGTTTCTTGAAAGCTTATTTATAGTTGCGCTGCCTGCCTTGGCAGATACAAATACCGACTTTGTATTCTTGAAGTTTCTGTCCGTTGAGCAGACGATCTGGTATCCGCTGGCACCGTTAACCTTGTTGTATGTTACCTTGATGCTGTTCTTTCCAGCTACAACCTTAGTCGTTGTCACCCTGTCAGGCTTTATGATAAGTGTGAACACACCGCTTGCAGCATTGTAATTGGCATTGCCTGATGCTGTAACCTTTATCTGAACCTTACCAGGCTGCTTTGTTCTGACAAGACCGCTTCTGCTGTCAACAACTGCTATGTTCTTGTTTGTTGACGCATATTTTACTGTTCCCTTTGCGGAAACTCTTACAGCTGTGTATCTATCATATACATATATAGTACCGCCGGATATGGTCTGAGCTGCCTTCTTGATCTTGAATGTCTTGGCAACCTTGCCTGTGTAATCACCCTTACCTGCGATCACCACCTTTGCAGTTCCTGCATTTACATTATTGCTGTATGTTGCTATATAGTCTCCTGCGGCAAGTTTCTTTCCATCTACAACGACTGTAACCGTCGGTTTCTGAGCCTTGCCTGTGTAAGTTACGTCAGCAACCTTGACAACTGTGTTTGCACTTGTGAGTGTCACCTTCTCAATCGGCTGTACCGGAACCTCTTTCTCCTTAACTGTAAGTTTTACGATAACACTTGCTGCCTCGTAATTAGGTGTACCATTTGAAGATACTGTTATCTCTGCACTGCCTGGCTTCTTTACTGTGACAAGTCCGGTGTCTGCATTTACCTCAGCAACCTCTGTGTCTGATGAAACAAATATCAGTGTTCCGTAACCTGTAGCCTCGATGTAGAATGGCTCTGCATCCTCGTAAACTTGTATCTCAGTCTGTGAAACTGTCACAGTCTGTGATGATTTTACTATCTCAAATGTAACCTCTTTTGTACCCTTGTAAGAGCCTGTACCTGTGATAACAGCCTTTGCTGTACCAACAGATGTGTTGTTTCTGTACTCAACAGTGTAATCAGTACCATTTACAAGTGTCTTTCCTGCCACAGTAACTGTGAACTCAGGTGTGATCGCCTTGCCTGTGTATGTCTGATCCTCTATATCTGCGCAATCTGCCTTACCGACATCTCCGACAACTTTCACTGTGAATTCCGCAGTGCTCTCTTTGTAGTTATCGCCCTCTTTTGCTGTGAGTGTGATCTTTGCCGAGCCAATTCCGGCTACAACAAGTTTTCCATACTCTGCGACTCTTACTACATCTGAGTTGTCTGACTTGAGCACAATACCTGTCTCTGCCTTTGCGCTGACATCTATCGACTCTGTTTCTCCAAGAACCACTGTCTGATCCTTTGGAACGTCAGTGATCTCCTGATCTGCCTTCTGGATCTCGAATTTCTTCTTTACTATGCCGCTGAATTCTCCGGCTCCTGTCACAGTACATGTTGCTGTTCCAGCATGCACATTGCCTGTGTACTCAACTGTATAGTCGTCTGCACCGAGCTTGTTGCCGCTTACATATACTGTCACATCCGGTTTGAGAGCCGCTCCTGTATATACCGCATCTGCGATCTCGATCTTTGTATTCTTTTCTGTGAGAACCTTGTCAGCCTCAGCCTTTGCTGATATCACATACCATGCTTCTCTTCCACCTATTGATGTGATGCTGCATGTCACTGCATTTGTCAGATCCATTGTAGCTGAAAGTCCGTCAACAACTACATAGTGTCCATCCGCTGCTGTCTTGTATGTCACATCTGTCTTTGTAAGATCTGCTCCTGCAAAAAGTGTTACATCAAGCATGAATGGATCGTTCTTTGTACCTGTTCCGGTGAGGACCTCTCCATTTGCCTTGTATGTATAGATCGTATTGTAGCTTTCATCATAAGCTGTATCTGTTGTGAACTTTATCACATTTCCACCAACATTCAGAGTGTCAAATGTTGGAAGTCCTGAGTATGTCGACGCTACATCCGGACCTGTGAGCTCAAAGTGAAGATCAAGTGTATCACCATCATTCAAAATGATAGCAGATAAACCGTAATTGGCAAAATCATCCTTGTTATATGAAACCATCCAGCCAGACATCTGATATTCCGGAAGTGTCTTGAGTCCGTTTACAGACGCCACATATGGACCATATCCGGTATCTGAGATCTCATAATCAATTCCTGCACCCTTGAGAGCCTTCTCTATCGCCTCTGTTGCTGTAGCTGCAGAAACTGTAACAGGCTCCAGTATCACTCCGTCTTCTGTTGCGCCGTCAATTCCTGCTGCAGCTGCTGTGTAGTCGTATGCTGCAACTGTAACTGTCTTTGCACTCTCTATGGCCGCTTTGAGCTCCTTGTACAGAGCTACAAATGCCTTGTCATCATCTGACAGAGGTGCAAGCTCCATCTTCTTGACTACCCATCCAACTTCCCTGATCTTCTCAGCATCATCTACCTTAGATACTGTGTCGACAGTAAGCTTCTTGACTGCCTCTATATATGCAGGTGATACAAATGTACCATCCAGCATAAAGTCATCTTCTGTCTCAGCACATGAATATACAGAATCTGTCACTATCATATCCTGTGAATATCCTGCAAATACATACTTGGTAGACCAGCTTGGACAATTTACATCACCTGCACTGTAGCAGTCTTTGATCTCAACCTCTGCATTATTTGACTTGTTACCCTTGAAGTAACCTGCGATACCACCCGCATTTGTCTGTCCTTTGACAACTCCTGCATTGTAGCATGCTATGATCTTACAAGCAGGTCTCTGTGGGTTGTACTCATTGTAATTTCCGAGTATTCCGCCGACATTGGTCTTTGCTGTGATGTCACCATAGTTTGTTGAATTCTTAACATAGATGTTGCAGCTGATCATAGAACCTATGATACCGCCGACACCGCCGCCGTTCTCCGCTTTGATAGTACCGTAGTTTACACAATTCTCGATAACTGTATTGCTCAGGCTGCCCGTATTGCTGTAACCGGCAATACCACCTATCAACGCAGACGTGTTTGTACCTGTGTATGTGATATCTACCTTTGATACACAGTTTGATATTTTGGCTGGTGAATCAGCAGTTCCCTGATACAGGTAACCAACTATTGCTCCTGCTGCCGTCTTGGTGCTCATTGTTATATTTCCGGCTACTGTAAGGTTGCTTATCGTTCCCTTTGCCAGTCCAAATATTCCAGAATATGATATATCATTCTGGCTCAAATTCTTAATCGTATGTCCCTGTCCATCAAATGAACCTGCATATATCGAATTAAAGTTTCCAACCGGAGTCCAGCTGTATCCCGCCAAATCGATATCTGCTGTGAGGGCTGCATTTATAGCGCCCTTCTTGTTTACATTTACCTCATTTGCAAGCCATGCAAGCTCTGCGCCTGTGCCTATCTGGTATACGCCATCCACCTGCTCCGGCTCGGACATACTGCTTCCATCCCAAGCTGTGCTGCCCGATGGTGCAAGCTTAATTGTCTTTGATATGCTTGGTGTATCTTCAGGTATCTCAAATGATCCCTGCTTGTACATATATCCTGCACACTTGATAGTATAGTTATACTGTCTGCCCGCAAATCCATTGAAGGTTCCATCTGTAACTTCTGTCTGATTGCCAGTCTGGTCAGTCACTGTTACATCGTAGCCCTCTACAGCCTTTCCTGTAATGCTGTCCACAACATTCAGCTTAACCTGTGTGAAATCCGATGCCGCAAGCTTGAATGACATCTCCGGAACATTTCCGAGATATCCAAGTTTTGTGCCAGCTGCCATCTGCACCGGCTTACCGGTCGCATGACGTACATCTCTGTGCGAACCATATGCTGAACCAAATCCGCTCTCAGTAAGGCATCCGGTTAGTGTGAACTCATCACCTGAGAAGTATTCAGGGATCTTCACCTTAACTGTCTGTGCTGCAGGAGTGCATGCAAATGGATACTGCGTTGCCTTACTTGAATATTTGTTGCCCTGACCATCAAAGAGTGTCACCGCACCATACATGTTGTATACTCCCGCGAGCTTATTTGCCGGGATATATACGCCGTCATAAGCCTTCTTGCCGTCAGCTGTGCGCTTTCCATAAGTTATCTCTATGGTGTCTCCGGCTGCAAGCTCATCAGCTGATATCTCATCGCCGTTGGCATTTGTATATTTGCAAGATACAGCAACTGATTTAGCACGTACAACCTGATATGTGCTGACACCATTCTTTGTAACCTTGATCACATTTGAACCATTTACAAGGCCACTCACGGTGTAGGTTCCATCACTGTTCTTTTTGATATTCTGTGTTGAGAATCCGCTGTATGTCAGCTTATTGTCAACTATCTGTGGACGAAGTACTGATACCGATACCCCGGTCTCCGGAGCAAATGTGTACTCTGCGCCATCTGTTCCTTCTGCATAGTACAGAACGTCCAGCTGTGAATCGATATTGTCCACTGCAGCCTTGTTGCTTTCTGTATTTTTTCCGGCGTTCAGTGTCATATTTGTCTGAATGCCTGTGCCATCCTTGCCTACTGTGACAACAATGACACCTGTGTTCTCAGGCCAGATCGCGCTGTAGAATGATCCGCCCATACCTAGCTTGTTGATCTCTGCGTCGTAGGTTACAAGCACGATAGCTGTACCCTGTGATTTCGCCTGAATCTCTGCGATCTCAGAATGTGCATCTGCCGTTACGCTGATCACGTCGTCAGAAGGATTGCCATTCTCATCAATTACTGTATAGTGGTAATCAGGCTCTGCTGACTTGGCATTGAATATTCCCTCTATAGCCTGCCAGTTACGGAAGCACTCAAGGCTGTATGTGTCACCCTCCTGCATGGAGATGTAGCCCTTCTCATTTGAGGTCATATAGATGTCTGCCACGTCATACATATTTGCGGAAAGATCATGAATTATGGTTCCTGGGCCGTATGAGCCACTGCCTATGTACATGTCTTCCTTGCTTACCTTGTATGCGTTGTCAGTTTTTGTGGAGAACCAGTTCCAGTATGTCACGCCCTCTCCACCTGTTACACGATAGTAGTATGTGATGCCGCTTCCAAGCTTGTACTTATATGTGTCATATCCGGCATCTCCGCTCTCTATCTCCACGCCTTCTTCATCCTTATATATAAAATAAGTAGAAAGTGTTCCGACTCTGAGCTCTGTTCCCTCTGGAACTGTGAACTCTACTGTCTTTGCAACTGCAAGAGTTGTTGAATATCCAGATGATCTGTTGGATGTGAGCGTATTGGAAACTGTCTTTGACATATATCCGTCGGCCTTATCTCCAAGTGGATCAAATGTCACTGAAACCATATCTGCATAGTAGAAAAGTCCTGCATACTGTGCATATTCGGAATCTGAGCTCTCTCTTGTCTTGACAAATTCTGCATGTCTGTCCACATTGTCAGGTGACATGACCTTTCCTGTCACGGAATAATCCTTACCATCCTTCCAATACACTTTGGATCCATCGATAGTATCGTATCCTGTACATGCTATCTCTGTGATACTGTAGATGCTGTATGACTGATTTGCATCACCTGTCACCACGAGATCTATCGAGCCCATGTCTGTCTTTACATCATTGCTCATATTGTACGCTGACAGTCTGTATGTGCCCGGCTTAAGCTCAACTGTATACTTTCTGTCTTCAGGATCGCCAACCTGGACCTTGTTGCCCTCTGCATCTGTAAGAGTCATATAAGGTGCTGAGCTGTTCATGGTTATCTCTACCTTACTGCCCTTGATCTTACTCTCTGCCTCTGCAACCTCATCGGCAGTAGCTGTAAGGTCTGTCATAACTGACTGGATCTCCTTGTCGAGCTCTGGATCCTTTGCTATCTCTTCTGCATTCTCTGCGTAAAGCACATAGAGCTCGGTCTTATCCTGAGTCTCATAGTAGGCATACTCTGAGTCAAATGTTCCTTTGTCCGGATTGTAGCCATACCCCAGATCTGCGCCATAATCTGCGAGTGAGAACTGCCAACGGATTACATGTGTATTGTCTACGCCTTCTGCAGCATTAACCTGATACTCTCCTGCTCCGGTGTTTCCCAAAACGTTATCTACTGTATTCATCCAGCCAGACATGCTGAAATAATCAAACTGTCCAAGATCGTTTCCGGTCTTTGTATCGAGCTGAAGTGCTTTTCCATTCTTTCTCTGGTATGCATCTTTAAGCTCCTGTGGAACATTTGCAGTTCCCTTATCTATGCCTTTTATATTTGCAAGATAGAAATTTGAACTGTTGTATTTGTCTGTTCCTGAAGGATCTGTCTTCAATCCTTCTTTTTTGAAAAATGCGTAAGTTGCCTGTGATACGGTCAGCTTAGACAGATCTATGTCTACGCCTTCCTCTTTCCAGACGTCACCAATCTCTTTGTAGGACATTCTCTCTGGTGTGATATAGAATCCCTGACCAATAGTGAATCCCTCAAGAGACAGCACTACATATTCAGTGCTGTAATCAATTTCGCCATCACTCTCTGCGGCGGCAGCCTGAACATAGCCCCAGCTTGCATTTGAAGCAAATGGTGCCACTAAAACTGCGCATGCCAATAAGAATGAAAGCATCAATGTCCTGATTCGTTTCATCTCCTATTTTCCTTTCTGTATTTAATTGTAGGTTTTAAAGCAGGGGATTGTGTGTTCTGCTTTTCCCTCACCCAAAAGCTGCACAGATGAACTTTCGACTCATCTGCATCCGGATATCCTGAGCGCGCTCATGCCTGTGTCTGTCAGGCATAGCCTCATATTACCGGAAATCTCATAAAATCTGCGGGCATTCTGACTGAAAGACACAAGTCTTAACACAGTAATGGCGGTTGCACCGGATTCTCACCGAATTTCCCCCTGATCGAATGCTTTTCAGGACGGCATCCGAGCAGATTTTTCTATATGAAATTACAGCATCTATACTAATTGCGCGCTTATTCGTTGTCAAGCGTGCATTCCACCCTTTTTCAAAATGAGGACAACGGGGACAGGGGGACAGGAGGACAATGGGGACAGGTACCTCCGTCCCCATCGGGGTATACACAATGTAAATATCTGGTCAATTTTGTCTAAAGTGTCCATTAGCGAGGCGGATATATTGAATCCACATTTTTCTTATGCTAATTTTTCCACAACGTATCAGAACATCAGGAGGATTAATTTATGCCAAGAAAATATTATCCATTAACACCTTCACAAAAGATTCATTTCAGACCAATCATGGAATTTGGCACCCAGCAGGTCGCAAATATAAGCATTTGCATGACTTTGCAGGCGCCGCTAGATTTCGGTCTGTTGAAAAAATGCATACAATTGGAATACGAAAGATACGAATGTCTGCGAATCCGTTTCACAAAAGTGGATGAAAACGGAGAAGTAAAACAGTATGTTGTCCCACACGAAAACAGAGATATTGATTATGAAAATCTTGCATGGCTTTCCGAGGAGGATGCTTATCACCACATGGAGGAATGGTCCCGGATTCCATTTGAGGGAGATAATGTTCCTATGAATTATATAAAAATGATCTCGCTTCCGGGTGGTTACAATGGGCTATACATCAAGATAGACCACAGACTCATGGATTCCTGTGGTGCCATAGTCATGGTAAATGACATCATGGAACTGTACTGTCATTACAAATTTGGCACTCCTTATCCCGAGGATATGGCAAACTTCACCGATATGATCGAGCGGGATCTGAAAAAGAGCACGGACGAAAAAAGAGTTACAAAAGACCACATGTATTGGCAAAATGTGCTGGAAGAATATGGAGAACCCATTTACTCAGATATCCAGGGACAGCGGATACTTCAAGAGAGCAGACGGCGCCATGATGACAAGTCACTCCGCGCAGCGGATCAAGAGATGGACAATATATCTGTCGCCACAAAAAACTATCATTTGGAAGCTGAGCCAACCCAGAATCTTCTGGATTTTTGTATGAACAATCACATATCCATGACCAATCTTATTCTCATGGGCATACGAACTTATCTATCCAAAGCAAATGGCGGCCAGACTGACATCTCCATAAGGAATTATGTTTCAAGGCGTTCCACGCATGCCGAATGGACGTCCGGTGGTTCTCGTGCGATGGCATATCCCTGCAGGACCATCATTGATCCAGACACCGAATTTCTGGATGCAGTATTTATGATCCAGGATGTACAGAACCACGTATACCGCCACTGCAACTATGACCCAGAGCTTCTGTCCACCCAAATGAAGGAGATGTTCCACACACCACCGCACACTACATATGAGAGCGTAGGTCTCACTTACCAACCGCTCCCTATCAGACTTAAGAATCCTCATCTCAAAGATATTTCCATAAAGAGCATGTGGATTCCAAATGGAACCTCAAAGCAAAAGATTTACCTCACCGTCATGCACAGCGCCAACGATCTTGGTCTGAATTTCTATTTCAGATACCAAACCGCGAGCCTCGCCGAACAGGACATTGAGTTGTTCTACTACTACCTTATGAAGATCATCTTCAAAGGTATTGCCGAGCCGGAAATGACCGTGGGCGAAATCATCAAATGCATCTAACCCACTCTTTGTGGGAGACGGAGGTTTTGGGGACGGAGGGGTCTGACCCCTTTTGAGGTTTTGGACAAAAACCAGTAAAAAACGCCCCTAATGGGGACGGAGGTGCCTGTCCCCACCGATTAATTCAAAAAGGAGATTTTTAATATGAATAACAATAAGGAATTTTTGAACATTGTTGCTGAATACTGTAGTACACCAGCTGATGAGATTACAAATGATATGCGTTTCATAGAAGATCTAGGCTTTAGTTCCCTTGATTTCATGGCTTTTCTTGGTGATCTTGAAGATACATTTGATGTGGAAGTGGATGAGGACGAGATTGTTGATATCCGCACAATAGGGGATGCCATCAAATATCTTAATAGCCTGACAACTCACGTTGCATCTGTCTAATATTTAAACGGGGGACGGAGGTACCTGTCCCCTTTTGAGCATTTCAGTAATTTTGTCCTAAAAAACACTTAAATGGGGACGGAGGTACCTGTCCCCCTTTACTGATTGGGAAGAAATGGAGATATAATATATGGAAGAAACTATTCTGGGAATTGTTGAAAAAAGCTGTAGGATACATAGAGATGTAATAGCTGTTAAATATCTGTCTCACAGAGAGATTGTTGAAAAGAGCTACGGCGATCTGTGGGATGACATTCGCAAGACGGCAGTTATTTTGAATAATAATAGACTACAGGGGACACATATTGCGCTGGTGGGTAGCAGCTCGTATGAGTGGATATGCGCTTACATGGCCATACTTTTCACAGGAAATACCGCTGTGCCGCTGGACGCCAATCTGTCTGCTCCGGAATTGCATGAGCTGCTGAATCGCTCCGGCTCAACCGCATTATTCTGCGGAGCCTCCCGAAATGATGTGATAGCAGAGATGACTAGCGATTGCCCTGGAGTAAATGTTGTAATCACTATGGAAAAACCAGTCGATATAGAGCCAACAGCAGACTCTGCTTTAAATTCGCAATTAGCAATTATGTCCTTTGAACAACTCCGCAGCGAAACTGCCATACCGGAGAACTTTGCATTTGCACCCCAGGACAAGGACAAAATGTGTACACTCATGTATACGTCTGGTACAACTGGCAAGAGCAAGGGTGTCATGCTGTCACAGTTCAACCTTGCGCAAAATGTTGAAAATGTATTTGTTGATCTTGAACCTGGAGTCACCATTCTGAGCGTTCTCCCAATACATCATGCGTTCTGTCTGACAATGGAGTGGATGAAGGGCATCTCACTGGGTGCTACAATCTGCATCAACGACTCCCTACTCCACATGCTAAAAAACATGAAACGATTTCAGCCTGTAGGTATGCTGATGGTTCCGCTCATGGTCGAAACCATTTACAAAAAACTCAAAGACGTCAACCCTCTCCTTCCAAAAAAACTTGTCGCAAAGGAAGCATTTGGCGGCAATCTAGAATATATATTCTGCGGAGGAGCATACCTGGATCCTATGTATGTATCCGAATTCAAGAAATACGGGATCGACATACTCCAGGGATATGGCATGACCGAGTGCTCCCCTGTCATTTGCTCCAACAATCACAGGCACAACCGTCCCGGTTCAGTCGGCAAGCCCTTGGACAACTGCACGGTTCGTTTTGTCGACGAGGAAATTCAGATCAAAGGCACCAGCGTTATGGCAGGATACTATGATATGCCAGACGAAACCGCCGAGGCATTTCAGGACGGCTGGCTCTGCACAGGGGATCTCGGCTATCTCGACTCTGACGGCTTCATGTTCATAACCGGAAGGAAAAAGAACCTCATCATTCTGGCAAATGGCGAAAATATTTCACCTGAGGAGCTGGAAGGGAAGCTCTCCGTGGAACCGCTTATTTCCGAGATAATCATCACCGGTGACGGCAACCATCTCACTGCTCACATATATCCAGATCAGGATATGATTGAGAAGAAACATATGGATGCAGCAAAAACTGCCGACAAAATACAGAAGATTATTGATTCCTTCAATAAGAATCAGCCGACATACAAAAGAATCTCCGCACTGGATATAAGAAAAGAACCATTTGAAAAAAGTTCAACAAAGAAAATCAAGAGAAATCTTGTATAACCATAGACTCGCACACGTTATTGTTGTAACATTGCTGTAGTAAATAGTGACAAAACTGCAGGATCAGCCTGCAAATAAGGAGACAGCATGAACAACTCAACCGATTCCCGATATGACCGAACCGAGGACGACCTTCTTGACGCATTCAAGATTCTCGCCGGTCAAAAGGCTCTGAACAAAATAAGCGTATCAGAAATAACGAAACTCACTGGTGTGACCAGAAGCACTTTTTACAATCACTATGAAGA
>ERZ1034920.2218-NODE-2218-length-11304-cov-25.820073_pt1 | contig 11304 bp, 9 predicted proteins | sample MGYA00520688_ERZ1034920 | MGnify/ENA primary metagenome ERZ1034920 (study PRJEB33766, sample SAMN09781785) | gut metagenome | biome: gut microbiome | host: Homo sapiens | place: Madagascar | study: EMG produced TPA metagenomics assembly of the PRJNA485056 data...
ATGAAAAAAATGCTAGTATTTTGGTAGAGGTTTAAAAATGAAAAAATATATTATAATTTTAATTATTTTGTTATCAGGTCTATCCTGCTTTTCTGCTACATATTTAGGAACTAAGATACCTGTTTTAGGCGGAACAATTTCTGATAAAAGAGTTCAGGGGTCTGTACTAAGTTTTGTTTATTCAAAAGTTGCTAAAGCAAACAAGGGATGTAGAAAACTTCAGCTGGTTGATACAAAAGTTTCTAAGAAGCCTGTAAATGTTCTTTATGACAAATATGGTAAACAAATTTCCGGGAAATGGCAAGAAGAATGGACTGTTGATGCGTGTGGAGTAAAATATGTTGCTCCTATTGACTTTGAACTTCAAAGAAGTGGAACAAGATACTTAGTAAATGATGTTAAAGCCAAATAAAATACAGTTTATTTTTCAAGTCCATCTAAAAATTCTTTGTTTGCGTTGAGAGAATCTTCTGTTGCAACAATTGAATATATTGGTTTACCTGCAAAAATGTAGTTTGAAGCGTTATAGATATCGTCCACGCTAATTTTGTCTATTTCCGCAAACAAAGTGTTCATTTTATTTACTCCGTAAGCAGATTCTAAGCCGCTCAATAGGCTGGTTGTTCTGCCTTCCGGAGTGTGGTTTGAGTTAAGAATATTGTTTTTTAGACTTAATTTTGCGTTGTTTAGTTCTTCATTAGAAACTTTTTCAGATTTAATTAAATCTATGTGACGGTTAAAGCCTTCAATCGATTTTTTGATGTTATCGAAGCTTTGTTCTCCTGTTTCTTTGTTGTCAGTTGTTGTTCCTATTTTTAGTGTGAAAACTCCGATATTGTTGTTTGTGTCATAGTTCGATTTTACGTGGTAAGCAAGTTTTTCTTTTTCTCGCAAGTCCATAAACAATCTGGATGATGGATTTCCGCCCAAGATAGTATTTAAAAGAGCCATTGTTACTCGATCTTTTGCGTTTTGGTTTACTCTGAATTTGAAAGCTTCTACAATCTCAGCTTGGTTTTTGAAATCTGTATCGGTTAGTACTTTTGTTTTTTCTACTGGAGTGTAAACATCTTCAATTAATGCTGGTGTAAATTCATTAAATGATTTAAACTTGCCTAATTCTGCAAATAGTGAGTCTTTTAATTCAGGTTTTTTATCAAATGGGGCAGAAATTGCGACTTCGCCTTTGCCGTTGCGGATGATGTGGTTATACAGAGCTTTTACATCATCAATAGTTACATTATTCAAATCACTAAGAATTTCCTCTTTAGAATATCCGTCCGGCAAACCTTTGTATAGTTCGGTGTCAAGTTTGTCGAATGCAGATTTTTCAGAAGTTGTGATAGATTCTTTTATCAGATTTTTCGCGTGTTCAAATTCTTCTGGAGTAAAGCGAGGTTTTTCAAGAACTTCTTTAATTCCTCTAAGAGCTTTACTCATATCTTCACTTGCACAGTTTACTGTTGCGCCTATTGAATCAATACCGGCTCCGCAGTTTGTTGTTATCCCACTTTTTGCCATATCTGTTTCAAAAGTTTCTTGATTCCTTAATGCAGAACCTTCATCTAATAGTGCATTAAGAATAAGTGACGCAGAAGGTTTTCCTTTGTAAGTGTCATCTGTGAATATGTTTATTTTTATATTAATATTATTTGTTTTTGAATTTATTGTTGCAACTCGTAAATTGTTTGCAAGATTATATTCTTTCACAGATGACATATTTAGTGCTTCTTTTTTCTCTGTCCCCGTAAAAGATACGCTTTTGTGCCTTTTTGTAATGTTTTCCGGAGTTGCAGTTGATGGGTGGACTACTGTAACTGATGCTTTATTTACGTCAAGATATTTTTTCGCAGTTTCGACTAAATCTTTAGCGCTCATTGACTTTACAGTTTCTTCAAAAGTGCTTAGAAATTCGGTGTTGTTTTCAAGTATACTTGTCCCGATTAAGTCGTTTGTAGCAAAAGAACGTTCGAATAGCTTTGAAAAATTGTTAAGCATGTGTTTCTTTATAATCTGCATTTCATCATCAGTTGGCGGATTGTTTGCAATGTTACCGATTTCGTTAAAAATTGTCTTTAAGACTTTTTCAGAGTTTTCATCTGAACATTCGGAAGTAACTATGAATGCTCTGCCATCTTGCGAATTTGTACTGATTTTTTCATCTTGAACACTGCTTGACGTGTTTAGTGGTTTTAGTTTCTTATTAATTCTTGAAGTAGATGACATTGAAAGCAGTTCACTCAAAGCTTCTGCGTAAATTCTCCCTTTTGTGTCGTTGGAGGCAGGAGCATTAAACCCAACTACAACAGTTGATGCAGTAGCTTTATCTGAGATAATATCTTCCCTTACGGTGTTTTGAATTGGTGTGAATTTTTCCAAATATCTTTGAGCTGGAGCTTGTTTTTTAGATGAAAAATATTTTGAGATAAGCTGGATTGTCTCATCTGGTTTAACATCGCCTGAGATTACTGTAACCATATTGGCAGGATAATAGTTATTGTTATAGTAATTAACAACATCATCTCGAGTCAAGGCGGTAATGTTGTTTGTTGTCCCGCCAATAATGTCCGTTGAGGTCGTTTTTATTCCGTAAAGGTTTTTTAGCATTTTGTTTACGGCTAAATTTTCTGGATTAGACGTAATCATATTGATTTCTGAATTGACGATTCCTTTTTCTTTTTCAAGTTTATCTGTCGCAAATAGTGGGGTTTCAAGCATTGAAGCATGAAGTTTTATTTTATTTTCGAAATCGCTAGAATTTAAAAGGTTTGAGCTGATGTAATAATTTGTTTCTGCAAAGCCTGTTGATGCATTTGTAGAAGCTCCCATTTTGTCGACATTTCTGAAGAAATCGCCTTGTTCAAGCCCTTCTGAACCATTAAACAAATTATGTTCAATATAGTGGCTAATACCTCTAATTTGATCCGGTTCATTCATAGAACCGGTATTTACATAAGTTCTAAGTACAGTTTCCCCCTCCTGAGGTACAATAATTATTTTTTGACCGTTTGCAAGTTTGTAACAGTACGCTTTTGTGTTATATGGAAAATCTATTTCACCTGTCTTGGTATAAGTCATAGGTGTTTTTACCGAATAATCTGGACGAATATTCGATAATTCTTTTACCTGTGGATTGGTCTGGTTTGTTTCAGATCCTTTAAAAACAGGTTTTTGTATTTTTACATAATTATTAACACTATTGATTGAACCAATTCTATACACATGTATATAAAAACATGAATATAGAAAAAATTGCTATATTTTTTCGTATTAATTTAATATTATTTAAAAATTGTTTGATCTCTATCTGGTCCTACACTTACAATAGAAATTGGAATTTCTAGTAATTCTTCCAGTCTTGCAAGGTATTTTTTTGCATTTTCAGGAAGCTTTTCATACTCTTTAATATCTGTAATATCTTGATTCCAACCTTTATGAGTTTCGTAAATAGGTTCTAAATATTTGTGAATAAACACATCTGTTGGATAGCTTGTATAAATTTTTCCATCACGAGTATCTTTGTAAGCTGTACAAACTTTGATTTCGCTAAATGTGTCAAATACGTCAATTTTAGTAAGTGCAATCGATGTTAAACCGCCAACCAATACGGCGTATTTCATTATTACAGCGTCAAACCAGCCGCAACGACGAGGTCGTCCTGTTGTTACGCCAAATTCGTGACCAATTTCCCTGATTTTTACACCTGTTTCGTCAGTTAATTCAGAAACAAAAGGTCCTTCTCCAACCCTTGTTACATAAGCTTTGGCAACACCAATAACCTCATCAATCATTGTCGGTCCATAACCTGAACCGGTAGATGCTCCTCCGCCGATTGGGTTCGAAGAGGTTACAAAAGGATATGTCCCGTAGTCAATGTCAAGCATTACGCCTTGAGCGCCTTCAAAAAGAACCGTTTTTTTAGCTCGTTTTGCATCTTCCAAAACTTTTTGCCAATCAAAACACACATAAGGTCTGAAAATTTCTGCATATTTTTTGCATAATGCCAAAACTTCATCTTTAGTGTATGTTTTTAATCCATAAACTTCTTTAAGTGTTTTATTTTTAATAGGCAAAATAATATCTAATTTTTCTGAAAGTTCTGTGGAATATAAATCTTGGACTTTTAACCCGATACGAGCCATTTTGTCGGTATAAGTCGGTCCAATTCCCTTTTTAGTTGTTCCGATTTTTCCTTTTTTTGCTGTATCTTCACTGTAGCCATCAACTTCTGTGTGATAAGGCATTGTAATTGACGCTAAAGGATTGATTTTTAATCCGGAAATGTCAATACCTTCTTTAATAAGTCCTTGAACTTCTTCTTCAAAATATTCAGGCAGAATTACAGTACCTGCGCCGATGAAGCAAGTTTTACCTTTGTATAAAATTCCGGATGGAATAAGGTGAAATTTGAATGTTTTGTTGTGAGCAACAACCGTATGTCCGGCATTACAACCTCCTTGATATCTGATAATTAAATCAGCGTTACTTGCTAACAAGTCAGTAATCTTTGCTTTTCCTTCGTCACCCCATTGTGCACCAACAACAACTCTGTTCATATCCCTATCCTTTCAAAATTCAGTCAATTACTGATTTATTCTAGCACAAAAAGAAAATTTTTCAGCTTATTCCCAAAATTATCCTTTTTTGTTATCTTGATAGGCTCTTTTGGGGTTATATTTTGAGGTATGATTTATAAATTTTTTGATAATATTTGAGAAAGTCTTGGCAGTACCTCAAAAACATCGCCAACAAATCCATAATCTGCATGTTCAAATATTGGAGCGTTTTTATCAGTATTGATTGCGATAATTTTATCACTGTCTTGCATGCCGACTAGATGTTGAATAGCTCCAGAGATTCCGCAAGCTATGTATAGCTTTGGAGTAACTGTTTTTCCTGTTTGACCGATTTGGATGTCAACTGGAGCAAGTCCAATGTCTACTGCGCCTCTTGTTGCTCCAACGCATGCACCAATTTCTTTTGCAAAATTCTTCAGAAGAGCAAAACCTACTTCGTTTTTTAGCCCTTTCCCGCCTGCAACAATAATTTTAGCACTATCGAGTTCGTTAATTGTTGATTTTACGTTTTGCTCAAATTCAATAAACTCAACTTTTTTGCTAATATTTTCAATTTCAGGTTTTTTGTATATGAATTCAGTATTCTTGCGGATATTTTCTTGCATTGGTTTGAAAACTTTTGGTCTAACAGTAGCCATTTGTGGTAAAGTTTTACAAAGAATTGTAGCCATTAATTTCCCGCCAAATGTTGGACGTGTTGCAGCCAGTTTGCCGTTATCATTTATGTCTAAGTCTGTACAGTCTGCAGTTAGTCCTGTATGCAATGAAGCGGCAATTCTTGGTGCTAAATCTCGTCCTTGTGTTGTTGCCCCGATAAGAATTATTTCTGGTTTTATTTCTTTTATAATATCAATTGCAACTTTAGAATAAAGTTCGTTTGAATAATGCGTAAAACGATTGTTTTCGGCGATATAAACCTTATCAAACCCTGAATTTTGGAAAGCTTCGCTATAATTTACAGCCAAATCATTTTTACAAATTAAAAGAGCTGAAATAGTTGCATTATCTAATTTTTTAGCTAATTCTTGAGCTTTGTTTGCGAGTTCAAAAAGCACGGTGTGTAGGTAATAATCTCTATTTACTTGTGCATAAAGCATTATTTCAGCCATTTTATATTTCTCCAAATTCTTTTATTTTGTCTGCTATAGCTTCAATACTGTTTTCAAATTTGCATGCTTCCCTGTTTTTTAATGGCCTAAACGCTTTACTTACAAATGTTGGAGAACCTTTAATACCAGTATCTTCTGGAGTTAGGCCAATATCTTCCATCGAAAAAGTTTCAATATTTGCTTTCTGAGCGTTAATACAACCGTTTATGTTAGGACGAGTTACGTTGTTACTGCTTTTGAGGGAACAAATTAGTGCCGGAAATTCTACTCTTACTGTTTCTAATCCATTTTCTAATTCTCTAACACAATAGGCGAATCTGCCGTCACAGCGATTTATTTCTTTTGTGTATGTGACTTGTGGAATATTTAATTGTTCTGCGAGTTCAGGGGCTGTTTGTGCTGTGTCGCCGTCAACTGCAAATTGCCCGCAAAGAATTAAGTCAAATTCTGGTATTTTTGATTTAATTGCAGATGCAAGGGTTTTGGCTGTAGCGTATGTATCAGCACCTGCAAATTTTTTATCAGAAATTAAAATACCCTTGTCACAGCCAACTGCAATTGCTTTTCTTAAAATTGTTTCAGCTTGAGCCGGGCCCATTGTTAAGACAGTTATTTCAACATCTTTAAGCTCTTTTTTTAGTTGAAGGGCTTTTTCTATCGCATAAACATCAAAAGGGTTGGTGACACTTTCTACACCTTCCCTTTGAATTGTATTATTTTCTGTCCATTTGATATCTGTAGTATCTGGGACTTGTTTTATACAAATAATTATTTTCATTTATACCTTATTTGCGTTGCGCTTTTTGTCTTGCATTAGTTTCTAACAATGCATTGTAAGCCATCATGTACATAGAACACTTTTTTACACTCGGAAGATACCAAGCGCAATTTTCTTGAGTGCATACTTTATCTATATCTGAACCTGCCGAGATTAATGGGCAGTATGGAATGTCTTTTGCCATAAATTTAATTTCTCCTTACTTTACAGTTTGTTTCAAAAGATTGCAATTCTCGCAACGTTTTCTTTCCTGGTCTTTATATATTCTAGTTCTGTTAATTACTTCGTCAAAGTCTATTTTATGAGCATCAAAGTCAGGTCCGTCAACGCAAGCGAATTTTGTTTCTCCACCTACTGTAACTCTACAAGCACCGCACATGCCTGTTCCATCAACCATAATTGGGTTCATGCTAGCTTCAGTATAAATTCCTTTATCTCTAGTTAAATCCGCCACTGCTCTCATCATTGGCATAGGACCTACAGCTATGGCATAATCAACTTTTTCTTTTTTGATAATTCGGTCAAGAACTTGTGTGACAAATCCCTTTTCACCTAAAGTTCCGTCGTCTGTCGTAATGAATAGCTCAGTGCAAGCATTTTTCATTTTGTCTTGCCAGAAGATTAAGTCTTTGTTTCTTGCACCCATAATCATATAGACCTTATTGCCAGCTTCTTTGAAAGCTTTTGCAATCAAGTAGCATGGTGCAGCACCATAACCACCAGCCAAACAAACAACCGTTCCGTACTTTTTAATATGTGTAGGTTGTCCCAATGGACCTACTATATCGTGAATTTCATCTCCGACATTCAATGCCGCAAGAAGTTTGGTAGAATAACCAACTGCCATAAATACAAGGGTTAATTCTCCTTTTTCTTTGTTTACGTCAGCGATTGTCAGTGGTACTCGTTCACTGTTTTCGTCTGCTCTGAATATTATAAATTGTCCTGCTCTTGCGTTTCTTACAACGTATGGAGCTTCAACTGTTATTTCGTATTGGTTGGGACAAAGTTCGTTTTTCGCTAAAATTTTGTATCCCATAGTTTTCTCCTTCTTATAACGATATTATATATAATTTTTTCTTAATCTGCAACTACATATTTGTAGTTAGGTGTTGCTTTTAATTTTTCTTCGATTTGTTCAAATGTCAAAAGACCTTGCGTTGCACCAAATTCAGAAACCACACCGGCAGAATTAACTGAAGCATACATCAATGCTTTACCGATATTTTTATCGGTTCTCCCGAGAGCCCCACATAAAGTAGAAGCAAATGCATCTCCTGCTCCAAGTGTTGAAACAACAGGGCCTTCAAATGCCGGACAGAAGTAATAATGTTCTCCGTCATATGCATAGGCGCCTTTCCCACCATCTGTAATTACAATAATTTGATAATCTCTTATTTTGAGCTTTTTAAACATTTCTTTTACATCTGGGTGAATAAGCGCTTCTGAAAATTTTTCATCTCGAGTATCCGGACGAACTTGAATTTGTGTTGCCATAGATGCTTCTTCTTTGTTCATCACAACAATATTAGCGTTTGCAAGAATTTTCTTGATGTAATTAAATCCCCTTTTAATACTTGAAGAACCGGCATTAAAACAAACATAAACATTGTTTTCATTCGCAAAATTTGCAATATCATCAAGAATTTTGGTACTATCACCATTCATAGGAGCAATATACAACAATTTTGCATTCTTAATTGCATCAAAATTTATGTCAGATTTTTTAATTTTGGCATTCGCTCCACGATGAGCAAGAACTGTTCTGTCGCCCTGAAAACTTACCAAAATAATAGAAAACCCTGTACTTAATGATTTATCTTGAACAATATTAGACAAATCAACATTTTTTTCTTTAAAAGATGTCAAAATACCTTCCGAATATATATCGTCACCAATTTTAAATATTGCACTCGTCTTAAAACCAAGATTAGCAAAATTTACGGCAGTATTAACTCCACCACCACCAACTTGCGAATCAAAATCAGAAATCTCAACTTTTGCCCCATACGGGTAACTCATAAATTCAGATTTTTTATTTTTTGTATATACAGAAACAATATTTGCATCGTCACTCTCAACGAAAACGTCCATTGTTGCACTACCGATTGTTATAACATCGCACATCTTCTTATCCTCCAGTTGTTTTCAGCTTAGCACAAAAAATATTTTTTGTTAATTTATATTAATACCTATCAAAAAATTTTTTGTTTTAACTTAAAATAGGTGTATTATATACATTTTTAAGGAATTAAAATTATGAAAATAAATAAAATTACCCCACAACTATTCTCTACCCAGAGAATTAACTCAAAAACTCAAAACAATAATAATTCACAACAAACAATAAATTACTCATATAACCCAATCGCATATCAAGATTACAATATCAATTTCACGGCAAGATTATTCAGAACTCCTGCGAATTTTTACGAACAACCGTTCAACCAAAGCGGAATGCCGGAAACAATGAAAAACTACCTATTTGACGACTACGAAGACAGACAAAACATGCCACCTGCACAGATGATGAAACTCGTTTTTGACGATATTAATATTGCTGATAATATAAAAGACGTAAAAGAATTATACCCTGATGAACCACTGTTCAAAAACTTGAAAGACGCTAAGGACCGAAAATCAAGAAGCGGAGTTCTTGCAGAAATAGCTATTATGAAACAACCGGACAAAACTCTATTTAAAAACGGGAAAGATGATCTCGGTTTGTATTTAGTTAAAAAGATTTACCTTGAAGGAAAAACATTAAAAGAAATCAACAAAGATTTCGAAAAAGATATATCTGTTTATTACAAGGGATTAAGCCCAATTCAATACGAAACGCTTTCAGCTTACGGAATAAAATACCCAAATAGCGCATTTTGGAAATCATTTACTGCTACAAGAGAAGATTTTCCTTATGAATACAAACCAAGAAAAGCTGTTTCACCTCGAGCAACTTCTATTCACACTACAAATTCAACCCCCCAACATAGAATAGAAAAGAAAAAATTTGATGATGTAAAAGATTGGGAAATCGACAAAATTGCAGATGCAATGGTTAAAGGGAAAGGAAATTCAGACGAAACAAAAAAACGATTGAGAAAAAGCAATATCAGAGATAATGAATCTCTAAATTTCGTAGCTAAATATATGGGCGAAATAAATTCTATCGTTTTGGATAGAATGCATGTTTCCGACGAAATGAAATCATATTTCAATTCTCCTGACAAAATGAATAAAACTCAGCAAGAAAAATTCACAAATTTCTGGCAAAACCCTGAAATGAATAAACTTCAATCAGTTTTAATGAAAGACACTATCAAATTATTCTTTAACGAATACGGTGTAGACGGCAACAACGAAGATTTTCAAAACCTTCTTGAATACGCTCATACTGGGATAAAAGAAGAACGAAAACTTCCATTTGACCATGACGAAAAGCAAGTTATGTATGAAGAATTATTCAAAGATTTTGAAGAAGAAGAAACAAATATAACTCCAAAAAGTAGCGAACTCCTTGTTGAAGAAAATATAGATATACCTAAAAACCCAAAACTAATTATAAGGCCAACCACCCATGAAGTTATATTTGACGGTGATTTACAACAAACTTTCATTAAAAACATGGAACCTCAATTAAAATTTTTACCTGATGCTTTTTCTAAAAAATACATGAATTATTTTACCCAACATCCAAAAGCAACTGACAAATACTTGTTTTCTGTAGTTGCTGAAGCACATATTCCTGAAGAATATAAAGACACAATTCTTTCTTCAGAAGAAATGGACAAAATAACTCTTAATATAAACGAAGATTTTACTAAGAAATTTCCATTCAATGCATTAGCAAATAACCAAGCATTAAGCGAAACTGTTTTAAACATGTATCCAAGCTACAATAAAGCAGCATACGCCAAAATGCTTGCTTTAGACACTTTTAGAATTATAGCATTTATTGATAAATTGGGCATCAAAGATTTTACTCCGGAGCAGAAAGCAAGATTAAATCAAAAATATCATGAATACATGACACCAATAAAATCAAAAGATGAAATCAACAAAATCAATAATATGTTAGTTGATTATGTTACAAATTTTGATGAAAACAAAGCAATTTACCAAAAGGGTTCGGAATTAAACGCTCTGGGAAGATTGTTAGCGGCAAATATAAAAGACGATCCGTTACTAAAAAAAGAGTTTGCAAGAGAACTCAAATATTCCAAATTTGTAGAAAATTACGGAGGGACACCCCGAATTTTGCTAGATGACAACATTAGTGATGAAGTAAAACAAGTAAAACTTCAGCTTATGCTTGAAGACTTTGTAACTTTAAATACAGGCAGATTAGATCACATGTTCTGTAGTAATGCCAAAAACCTTGATTTAATCATGCGTTACGATTTCCCGCAATTGTATAATATACTAAAATCTCAATCTATAGAAATGGGATTTGGTTACTAGTGCTACGCACATAGCCCTCTAGTAGGTTGAGCTTTTAGCCAAACAACGTAACTTTTTATTCAAGTTATATCTAACCCCTCCTCGAAATCAAAGATTTTGTTGTACCTCTCACAAAACGTGACATTTAGTCACCTTTTGTTCGGCAGAGTCGCAAGTGGAGGACATGATACATCGAATAACTTACATTCTCCCTTACGGGATAGCACCCATCCCTAGCACCTCTCACAACAAGTGGGCAATGACAAAGTAAAACATCCTCCCTTTTGAGGGAGGAATGAGGTGGGTGCTGATTAAATATTATTCAAAGTAAAACAAAAAACCAATCCCCCTTTTATTCCCCCTTTGCAAGGGGGATAATAGCTTTAACCTTCCTTGAAAA
>ERZ1034920.2221-NODE-2221-length-11302-cov-12.479417_pt1 | contig 11302 bp, 8 predicted proteins | sample MGYA00520688_ERZ1034920 | MGnify/ENA primary metagenome ERZ1034920 (study PRJEB33766, sample SAMN09781785) | gut metagenome | biome: gut microbiome | host: Homo sapiens | place: Madagascar | study: EMG produced TPA metagenomics assembly of the PRJNA485056 data...
GTCCATCCATTAACATTTATTAATGGTATTTTGGATTTCATTTCTTATAAGAAATAAAATTTGATATAAAAATATGTAAAAAAGCACAAGGTGGAAAATCTGCCTTGTGTTTTTGTATGTTATAATTTTTTTATGAAAATTGATAATATATCGTTTGGAAATAGAATAGAAAATTATCAAGTCGGTAGAATTAAATATTCTAGAGAATATTCCGATGATAATATCTTGTTAGTTAACAAAGAATTGGATGCACAAACAGATAAATTTTTAAAAGTACAACATTTTGATGTTGAAGGGAATTTGCTTGATACTCAGGAATATACGTATTTGCCAAATAAAATGGTGGAATATTATAAAAACAAAAGTCAAGAGTATACAAGAACTATTACGGATAAAATGAAAGAAGGAGTTCATTGTATAAAAGAAATTTTTTGTTCAGTAACAAGCCCTAATTGTAATTACACAAGAGAAACTATTAAGGATGCTACAGGAAAAATTCTTAATATTTATCAAGATGGCAAAAAACTTCTTTGATGAAATTATATTCCAAAATACATTCTGTTTAATTCTGCCAAAGTCATTGCTCCAAGCCGCTGCTCTTCCATTTGTGCTCGTTTAGAATCTTGTGTATCTTGTACACCTTCTAGCGGTTGCACTTGTAAGGATTGCTTTTCTTCTTCGTTGTTTCGAGTTTGAATTTTTTGAATAAGCTCTGTTTTAGCCTGTTCAAGCTTATTTTTGTCAACAGATTTGTTCCCGCTTGGTGCAATGCCAAGTCGCATCAGCTCTTGAAGTATCCTTTGATACTCCGCATCAGTATACGATGAGGAACCAATTGAACTGATTGCTAATGCCAAATAAACACTCCTTTCTTTATAGCAATTTTTTTAGTTACAAATTGTAACGATTTTATACTCTTGTATATACTAAATTAATTCCACATTCGGTTATTTTTATAACGCTTTTATATATACATCTTTACAAATTGTAATAAATGAGTTAAAATAGGTTATACGTTGGTTAATATTTTGTAACAAATTGGCAATAAAAATTTGTTTTGGGTTTTTAATTGAAATATAATGTCAATAGTACAATAATATTACGACCCAATAATGAAAATTTAGGAATACGGAAACTATGAAGAAACAGATAAGTTACGCATTAGCGTTATTTTGTATTTTGATGATGCCAAAAGCTTTCGCAGATGTTTTTCCTATGCAGGCTGAAGTTGGCGGATATAACCCCGGTGCATTCAACAAGACTGAAATGCAGAATATCAATCACTATGAAGTAGACAAGAGCTATATTCAATCCTTTGATGATGTAAACAAGGATGAACAGATTTATGATGCTACGGTAGAAGAAAACCAAGCAAGAGAAGGTTTATTGTATAACCCTCACTTCTTGTTACAAAGAATAAATTTTGAAGGCAATACAAAAATATCTTCAACAGAACTAGAAGCATTAGGTAATGAAGTTCTTGGTGAAGATATTTATTTTGATGAATTATTAGAAGTTTGCCAAAAGGTAACTAACTATTATCGTGCAAAAGGTTATTTGACTTCATATGCAACAGTTCCGCCTCAAAGAATTGTGGATGGTGTTGCGACTATCAAAATTGTTGAAAGTAAAGTTGGCGAGATGAACATTGAAGGTGAAAAATGGACTCGTGAATGGTACTTGAAACACATTATTATGGGTAAAGCAGGCTTGAGAGAAGGCGATGTATTTAATGCTAAAAACCTTCAAAGAGCTATGAAAGAAATAAACAGAGAAGATTATGTTCAAGTTCAAACAGAAGTTGAAAGACAACCGGAAGGCGATGAAAATACAACAATTACGTTGAATGTTCGTGACAGATTTCCTGTTAACTTGAACTTTTCATATGATGACTACGGTCGTTCTTATACCGGTGCTCAAAGAGTTTCATTCCTAGTTGGTATGGATAATTTGACCGGTTTGGGCGATAAAATATATGGCGGTACAATCTTATCGTCTGGAGCTACCGGTTGGATGGCAGGATATTCACTTCCGGTATCATCTTATGGTACTAGATTGTCATTTGATTTTTCTGACTCTCACGTAAGATTGGGTGGCCCTTACAAGAACTTAAATGTGAAAGGTAACGCACAAAGTTATTTCTTTAAATTAACTCAACCAATTATTCAAACAGCAAAGTCTGATTTGATTTTCTATACAGGTTATGATTATGTAAATGCTGATACTTCAGCTAATATCGGCGGCAATCCTTTAAGATTGTCAAACTATAATTTGAATGTATGGCGTTCAGGATTCTACGGTATGACTGATGACAGTTATGGTCGTTGGTTAGGCAATGTTGGATTTGACTTTGGTATGGGCGGCGACGGTCACGGTGCTATCCAAGATACAACATTCTTCAAGTTGACAGCTGGTGCTACTCGTGTTCAAAGATTATTTGGTAGAGGTCTTGGTATCGTAAGAGTTAACGGTCAGTATTCACCAAACAAATTGTTCGCAGCTGAACAAATGCAAATGGGTGGTCCTTACACATTAAGAGGTTACCAACCTGCTGAATTGATTGGTGACTATGGTGTTACAGGTACTGTTGAATACAGATTCCCATTCCCATTTATGAATAGAATTTCACAAAAGATTGATGAAAGATTGAAATTAGCAGTGTTCTATGATTGGGGCTGGTTGGGTGAAAACGGCAATATCTATAATTACCCACAATCATTCTTACATTCAGTTGGTTTTGGTACATATATCAACTTTACAGATTGGTTAACTGCTCAAATCGGTGTAGGCTTCCCACTAGGTCGTTCTTATAACGAAAATACAGCAAGATTCTACTTTAGTGTAAACTCCGATTTGGATAGATTAATTCCATTGAGAAATCCACAAAAACTGTAGATTAATAAAAATATTACAAAAAAGAACCTGATTTTATCAGGTTCTTTTTTTATTGCATTAAATAAATGTTTTGATAGAGATTATTTTTTTGCATTGTTTATAAATGGATTCAAGAAGTAATCGCAACACTAAGTCCTCAAGTATAGTAGAATCAATACAGAAAGGAATTAGTAAAAATGAAAGGCAACAAACATCTAAGTTTGGCGGAACGAAGTAAAATTAGCGTATTACAATCAAGTGGTGAAAGCGTACGTAGCATTGCAAGAATACTAGGTAGAAGTCCAAGTACAATTTCTCGAGAATTAAATAGAGTTCAAACAGATAAATTTCGAGGAAACTACATTGCTTCAACAACGCATGAAAAAGTTCAAGAATTGTGGAAAAACTCACACAAAAAACAAAAATCGATTTTAAAACAACGAAATGTTAGAGATTTTGTAGAAAAATATTTGCAATATGGTTACTCTCCCGCAATAATAAGTCATTTATTGCAAGAACGCTTTTGTGAGAAAGTTTCACATGAAACTCTCTATATATACATTTATTCCTCCCCAAAGGGATTGAGAAAGTACTTGCTTAGAAGAAAACAAGGTAGAAAATCAAAGAAAAACAACAGATTTTCATACATTGGAACCGGTAAAAATATACCTAATAGAATAGATATAGAAAATCAGGTTTGTAGTAACAATTTCAAGTTTGAAAGTAAAGTGAAAAGCTTAACATTAAGTCATATTTTTGTAAGCCATATCACAGCTGGGAGAAAGGAACAGTGGAAAATATCAATGGATTAATTAGAAGGTTCTTCCCAAAAGGAACTGATTTTGATACAATTACAGAAGAAGAAATCGCATATGTTGAAGATTGGATTAAGGGGTAAATAATTTTTGCTTGTAGTTATACTTACAAGTTTGTAAGTATAATTGAAAAGACCGATGAAAATCCTCAATTATATTACACCCAAACAAAAACTTCAATATTTTAGTGTTGCGATTGCTTCTTGAACTTACCCCATCCCCCACTGTAAACTTTTGTAACAATCATCCTCAATTTCCTAAAGTTTTAGCAAAATATGCCGTTATATAGAACATAAAGAAAAGTGATGTGAGGTTATTATCTTATGCAAGTTAACAATAACAATAATATTAAGCTTACGTCTTCTGATATACATCAAGAAGATTTGAACCTCACTAACAAGAATTTGGAATTGCTATTTGATTTTTTTGACAAGAACAAAGACAACAACTTATCAGATAATGAGCTAAAATTAGTTTTTGACAAATTACAGAGCCTTGAAAAAAATGGCGATATTTCCGACGCTGATTTAGAAAAGGTTTTAAAAAACTTACCTTCAAAACTCAAAACAGTAACTTATGATTTAAAGAAATTTCTTAAAAACATAGTCACGGTTCGTTCCGGCAAAGAATTAGCCAGTGATTTGTATCATAATATTGAAGGTATAAGCTGGTTTAAAAACACCCAAAATACTCTTAACAGAATCAATGCTGACAACGTATATGATATACTAAAAGAGTATTCAAAGCTTTCTCCTAAAGAATCTTTGGCAGAAGCTCTATCTAAAGAATTTTTTATAAGTTTGCATGATATCAAAACTTATATTTGCAAGCCGCTTAGCGAAAAAGCTAAGTCGCTTAATATTAATATTAAATCTTTCAAAAATCTGAATAATATCAAAGATATTCAATCTTATATTGACAAAACAATGAAAGAGATTGGAGCTGCACAAGTAAGAAAGACTGCCAATATTGCTTCCATAAATGGAGTTAGAACACCATTTGGCAAAAAGACAATGGATTTAATGTATATTGAGAAGCACAAAACAAATCTTTTAAATACAGCACAAAAATATTTGGGACTCCAAGAAGTTACACCACAAGAATATACAAATTTATCAGCAGAAAATAAGTCTAAAACTCAAATGCGCATGGTAAAAGGTAAGGGTGGAAATCCTGCTCATCAATGGTGCGCACATACAGTAAGTTCTATCTCGAAAGAAGCTGGAATGGACATAGGTCCGCATAAAAAATATGTTCAGCAGTTCGTTGATTGGGGCGAAGAAAATAAAACTTACAAAAAGATTCATACGACCAAAATGACTGCTGCAAATTACAAAGACGAACGCAATGAAAGAAGTGCGCAAATTAAACAGCAATTAAACAGTATGCACGAAGGTGACTACATTATTTGGAAAGCCCAATTTGCAGCTAAAGTTAATGGCAAAAGCGGAATTTCAGAATATGAATCCAGTCATATAGGAATAATTGAATCTGTCGACAAAGAAAATGGTACGGTAACAGTAATCGAAGGTAATGCAAATATTAGCGTTGTCCCACCTGATGGTGATAGAGTTGTTGTAAAAACAAAAGCTGAAGGAGTAATTGGCAATCAGGAAATCGGTGAATTCAAAGAAGTTAACAGGCGCGACGGGCTAATCAGAAAAATTTATACAATAGACGAATTAGCGAAATTTGGCTATAGCGGTTTTATTGATAACTCTGCAATTATAAAATAAACCTAAGCAGCTTCTTCTGTACAAACATATTTAGCAGATTTAGCAACAACACCGTAACAAACCATTGTTAAGCGGTTATTCAAAGCTAACATAGTTCTAAAATTATTAGCAGAACAATTCATAGCGCTCATCATATCATCCGCAGATACTTTAGAGTGTAAAGCACTTTCGTCGTGATTGTCCACTTTTTCTTGTGCATATTTTTCAACTAATAATTTGTCAATAAAATCTCTTGCGCCAATTGCCATAATAAATACTCCTATATAATCTTTTGTACTCTCTTTTTATTTAAGACAAAGTTTACTAGCCCTATAAAGATATATACTTTAAGGTTTGCTTGCTCTCTTTATCTTAGTTATCTCTTATGTATATATAAAGTATTTAACTTTTGAAAAATTGACTTTTTTGTTTAAAATTGTGAACTTTTGTAAAGATGGACTTCAATTTTCACTCAAAACGAAACAATTCTACAAAAAATATAAGAAAAATATTTAATACAATTTTTCACTTTTTATTTTTCATTAAAATCAAGTTTTTCAGAACATTGAAACGATATCTAAATAGGTGTACTGCATCTTTTATATGAACTTTTGTAAATATTTTTTCAAATCTGTTAAAGTTTTTAAAAATTATGCCGTAATACAGTATATATAATATATAAAATGATACTTATCGAAAGGAGATTTTATGGCTATTGATGGCGTAACTGGTAAAAATGATGCATTAGAGCAAGCTCGCGCTCGCCAGAAAGCATCTGCAGCTGCTAAAGCTAAAGCGGAGGAAAGTAAAAATTCAGCTGCAACTAAGAACTCTGAAGCAGCTGCAACTTCTACTGCAAAAGATGCTGCGTATGCTGAAGCTAGTGCTGCCGCCGATAAAGAAAATGCAGATGTTACTGTGGCACAGGAGAAAGTAAATGCTGCAAATGTTAGAGTTAGTACCGCACAAACATCTTATCAAAATGCGACAACTCAATTATCAAATGCTCAAAGTCAGTTGAGTGCTGCTCAAGCTAGCGGTGATGAAAAAGCTATTGCTGCGGCACAAGCGGCTGTTGACAGTGCAAAACAAATGGTTAATACTACTTACCAAGAGTTAAAGAATGCACAAGCTGAAGCAACTGAAGCTCAAGCACAACTTGATAAAGAAACTCAAGAAGCAACTGCTGCTCAACAAAAAGCTGATACTGCAAAAACAGAAGCCGAGCAAGCTAAACAAGCAGCTGATACTGCAAAAGCTGAATTGGATAAAGCTGATTCAGATTTAAATATTGCAACTAAGGAATTAGAAGAAGCTGATGCAGCTCTTAAAGAAGCTGAAGAAGCTGCCGAGGCTGAAGAAGCTAATAATGCCAATGGCCCTAATAAAGCCGCTAAAGCAGACGGAACTGATGAAGTTACACATCTTTCTCAAGCAGAAGTTGAAAAACTTGTAAAAGAAGAAGGATATACAAATATCACTTCTAAAGAACAATTCTTAGAAATTTTCCAAAATGGCGCTATTGACCTAAACGGAAAGTACATATTAAGCTGCGATGTTGATTTAAGCGGTATTGATTGGAAATCTGTTGGTAACAGTGACAGCCCATTTAAAGGTGTATTTAACGGTAATGGATACTCTATTGATAATTTAACAATCAACGTTACAAATGATGACGCGCAAAACGTAGGTTTCTTCGGAGTTACCGAAAATGCAACAATTGAAAATGTTTCATTTACAAATGCAAACATTACTACACCAACCGATTTTATTGGCGGTTCTGCCGGAGTTGGTATCGTTGCCGGTACTGCTAGAGGTACAAAATTTGATAATATTGATATTTCAGGTACTGTTGCAGGTTACGAAAGCGTTGGGCCTTTAGCAGGTATTATTAATGATAATTCTTACATGAAAGGACTTGATGTAATTGAAGTAGGAAATAGCTCTATTTCAAATGTTAATACAGCTGTTGATGCTTCCGGCAAATACTTTGTGGGTGGTTTAGTTGGCTCTATTGCTGACACAAATACCAGAGAAGGCGTTGCAACAAGAGATTTGAAAATTTCAAACTGTAACACATCCGGAAATATTGTATTTGATGAAGAAGCTGCCGGCGGTTTAATTGGTCAATCCGGTAAAACTATCATTACAATTACAAATTGTGAAAGTGATGTTAACCTAAAATGGAACAATGATGAAGATGACGGCGATCTATCATTCTTGATGGAAACAGGTCGTGCCGGTGGATTTGTTGGCTGCGTTGACGGTTCTTATATTGCTATATGTAACTCTAAATATTCAGGCAACCTTGATGTAGATGGTGATTTCAAGGGTGATTGGTACGGTTGGTACATGAATGATGCTCATGTTACTATATACGAGCTTTCTGGTGGTCTTCCTGTAGATGATATCTTAAACATCGATGGTATTGACGCATTAACTCCTGTAACAGATCCAACTACAGGTATTGATCATTATGAAGTAACCGTAAGCACATTGACCGGCTTAGATAAAATGGTTACAATGATTCAACAAAATCCGGCTTTAGCTGATATGATTACGTTCAACGTAAACTTTGACTTTGAAGCTATGGATGGTATGTATGACCCATCTGTTTATGCTCAATATGGTGTTGTTCAACATCTTTACGAAGATGAAGACGGAAATGTTCATAACGATGTTTACATTGATAATGAAATCGATATGGAAACAACATTCCACCAAGGTGAAGCAGGTTCTTGCGTACCTTCTCAATGTAATGGTAATTGTGATGCAGAAGTTCTTGAACGTACAATGGTTTCAGGCTTATACAAAGATTCTGACGGCAATTATGTTGTTAGCACAGAAGAAGGCTTGAAAAAAGTTAATATGAAATTTAATTCAGAAGGTCAAATTACAAGCGTAACTAAACGTCTTGATACAGATGAAGTTAGATATCGTGAATACATTACAAATATGGTTCAATACTATCAACAACAAATGTATGCGTCTATTAGAGCATTGTTTGAACTTAGTGAAGATCAAGAATTGCCAATGCTCAACAAGGCTGAATATAAGAAACTTCTTAAAATGCAAGAAGCAGGTGTTGAATTAACAAATCAACAATTAGCTGCAATAGCGGCGTATGAAGTTGATTACACTGTAATGAACCTTGTATCAGAAACAACACACAACTATGGTTGTGGTATGGGTGGCGACGCTTCATTCCTAGAAGCTTCTAAAGCTATACAAATGACAGATGAACAAGGTAGACCACTATTTACAACACTTAATGGAGCACAACTACGCCAAAGAATGGGCGAAGATGGCACATTAATGGTTGATGACGAAGGCAACCCAGTTTACGAAAACCTTGATGGCAGCGATTACGAAGGACTTGATGAAGTCTTTGCTCAAAGAGGATACCCAAAAACAGATGAAGATGGCAACTTCTTGTATACAGACAAAGACGGTAACGCTGTTACAAAAACAACCGGAGAAGATGGAAGCACTGTTTACAAAAATGCTGATGGTTCTGTCTATGAAGGTTCAGAAGAAGACTTAAAACAACAATTGGATAAATACAACAATTCTAGCGAATACAATGATTTGGAAAATGATATGAAGAGTTTGCTAGATGATGTAAATAATGGCAAGTATCCTCTAGGTCGTTCTTCTGGTAAAAATGATACTTCTGGAACAACCGGCACTCCTGACAACACAGAGGGAGGTGGTGTTACAGCTCCGACCGAAGGAGAAACAACACCAAGCACTGGTGATGATGATCCAGAAAAGAAGAAAAAAGAAGTATAAATTAATATACAAAATGGCGCTCGGCAAAATGTCGAGCGCCATTTTTTTTAACACTAATATGTAAATTTATATTAATATTTATACAAAAACAGATACAAATGTTATATAATATAGGTATATGTATATCGTCAAAAACTTGAAGGACTATAATCTGTCCCACAAGCAGCGGATTTTTGCTGGCTACTTGAAGGACAATGTTGATTCGTTTGTTTGCTATGAGAAGGTGACAAACCGTTCTGCTATGCGTAAATATTTCGCACCGGATAATGATTTTGCAATTTACAGTACGGCAATTGCTGAACCTGCAGAATTATTGGCTCGTGCATTTGCAGGTTGATAAAATTATAGTCATTATGCTATTTTTTATTTATGGCTAGATTTTTTTCTATTTTAACAGTAGTTTTATTATTCTCAGTGAACCTTGTATTTGCTGGAGAAAACCGTTGTATAAAGTATAATAAGAATTTCTACAACTTGGTTTTTAGTGCAAAAAGTAGTGAGCATGCCGGATATTATAATCAATATTTAAAACATGGAGAAACTGATAAAAACTGGACAGAAATGATTGCTTTGCACCATTTCCCTAATGTTTACTCTCCAATTGATTTAGCACATACATTTAGAGAATATTTAGCCCAATATAAATGCCCGAGCGCTTTATTTATAGACGAAGATAATAATATTTGTATACTGGATTTTCTACTAATTGATGATGGAATGGGGAATGAGAATCACATGATTATATTAGAATTTAATGTATTCAAATATGTTAAATCAAAAAATTGTGGCACAGTAGCTTTTCAATATGCAAAGAGATATCAGATTAGCAATGCAAACCAAGTGGATGGAGTAAAAAAGCAATTTGAGAAATATAGACCGAAAGCTTTAAAAGCGGTTCAGAAATTTAATCTACCGGATATTATAGAAGAAGATTATGGCAATATGCAATTAAATAATTTACCTTAAAATTTGTTTTCAGAGTTTTACCTAAGCAGCTTCTTCTGTACAAACATATTTAGCAGATTTAGCAACAACACCGTAACAAACCATTGTTAAGCGGTTATTCAAAGCTAACATAGTTCTAAAATTATTAGCAGAACAATTCATAGCGCTCATCATATCATCCGCAGATACTTTAGAGTGTAAAGCACTTTCGTCGTGATTGTCCACTTTTTCTTGTGCATATTTTTCAACTAATAATTTGTCAATAAAATCTCTTGCGCCAATTGCCATAATAAATACTCCTATATAATCTTTTGTACTCTCTTTTTATTTAAGACAAAGTTTACTAGCCCTATAAAGATATATACTTTAAGGTTTGCTTGCTCTCTTTATCTTAGTTATCTCTTATGTATATATAAAGTATTTAACTTTTGAAAAATTGACTTTTTTGTTTATGTTTATGAAGTATTGTTAAGACAAATTCTACTCGCAAAGCAAACCTCCCTAACAAGGAAGGTTAAATTTAGTAACCTGAATTATCGCCAATAGTATCAACAGCTTCAACCTTGATATCTGTAATCAATTCAGAATAAGAGATTACTACAATAGTTGGAATATGACGTTCAAGAAGTTGATATAAAGGTAATCTGATTCTTGGCGAACACAATATTACAGGTTGTTGACCGATTGATTGGTGAGCTCTCATCAATGTCATAGCAGTTGATTCAATCAAATCCTGAACTTGCATTGGGTTAAGCAAGAACATTGTTCCTAATTCGGTTCTTTGACAGCTATCATCAAGCGTTTTTTCCCATTCAGGAGAAAGGGTTAGAGCGTAAAGAACGTGATCCCTATCAACATTGTTTAAGCAGATTTGACGACCAAGAGCCGCTCTCAAACGTTCAGACAGAATATCCGGTTCTTTAGAAAATCTTGCATAGTCGCACAAACGTTCAAATACAAATATAATATCTTTGATAGATACTTTTTCTCGAATAAGGTTAACAAAAATCTTTCTCAAATCTGAAGTTGAAATAATCGCAGGTACAAGGTCGTTTACAAGTGTTGGGTCTTGAGAACGAACAAGTTCCATAAGTTTAAGAACATCTGTTTTTGTCATAACTTCATCAACGTGTTTTCTTACACATTCTTGCAAGTGTGTAA
>ERZ1034920.2222-NODE-2222-length-11302-cov-7.073442_pt1 | contig 11302 bp, 11 predicted proteins | sample MGYA00520688_ERZ1034920 | MGnify/ENA primary metagenome ERZ1034920 (study PRJEB33766, sample SAMN09781785) | gut metagenome | biome: gut microbiome | host: Homo sapiens | place: Madagascar | study: EMG produced TPA metagenomics assembly of the PRJNA485056 data...
AACGAATTTCAATACAGGAGATTTTGCAGTACCATCTTCGTTATAAATGATGTTTGCAAGAGCTTTTGCACCGAATGAAACTGCAAGTTTTGTAATATCATCAATATCTTTTCTAGAGAATTTAGCTCCACCCGGAATTCTTATACCACGAACGATACCGCCATTTTCAAGAGTATCTCTGACGATTTTGAATTCTGATTGCAAAATGATGTCGCCGATGTCAAATAGTTCCAAACCAAAACGAGTATCAGGCTTGTCTGAACCAAATCTGTCCATAGCTTCTTGCCAAGGCATTTGAATAAATGGAGGTTTTACTTCAACTCCTGCTGCCTTGAATGTATCAACAATCAAACCTTCAACGCATTTGATAACGTCTTGTTGTTCAACAAATGACATTTCAATATCGATTTGAGTAAATTCAGGTTGTCTGTCAGCACGCAAATCTTCATCACGGAAGCACTTTGCGATTTGATAATATCTTTCAATCCCGCCAACCATCAACAATTGTTTGAAAATCTGTGGAGATTGAGGTAATGCGTAGAACTTACCTTCTTGAACACGTGATGGAACTAGATAATCACGTGCACCTTCTGGAGTTGTTTTAATAAGAATTGGTGTTTCAACTTCCAAAAAGTCTTGATTATTAAGGTAATTTCTAGCCGCTTGGCAAATTTTATGGCGCAAAATCAAGTTGTGCAACATGCTTTCACGTCTGATATCTAAGTATCTATATTTTAGGCGAACATCTTCCGAAACATTTTCATCATCTAAAACGAATGGTAATGTTTTGGCTTCAGACAAAATTTCAACAGAAGTAGGATACATTTCAACTTGTCCTGTTGCATATTTTTCATTGTAAGTTTCTTCTGGTCTACGAGTGATTTTACCTTTTACAGTGATAACATATTCAGATCTTAGTTTTTCAAAAACCTTGTGAACTTCAGGGTTAATCTGAGGGTTAGCAACTAATTGGAAAAATCCTGTTCTATCTCTCAATTCCACAAATAGTATACCACCAAGGTCACGGATAGTAGAAGCCCAACCTGAAAGAGTAACTTCTTCATTTAAATTTTTAAGATTAAGCTCTCCGCAATTGTGGTCTTTAAGTTTGGTTTTAATCATCTTATCTTCCTTTTTCTTATATTCAATATAGACTTACCAGTATTTTACCAAAAACATAAAAAAAAGTGAACAAGTATGAAGTATTAATAAAATTAGCGTCTAGCTCTATTTTTTTGACGAGGTTGTTGTGGTTGTGGTAATTCAGGTTCTTCGTAGTTGTCCTCTTCATAAAAATCTTCATCATATTCAAAATCATCTGGAAGAATTTCAACGATTTGCATAGTAATAATGCAAGAAATGTTAACGTGAAGTTGTGGGGATTTGTCAGGGCGGAAGGCTAGATTTTTTCTGTCTTTAACTTCACAATTTTTAAGAGTTAAAAATTGAAAACCTCCGTTAAGTATATAAAAAAGCATATTGTCCGGTACAGAGTTGCTAAATCTCATGTTTTCCGGCAAAAGCAGTTCGCCCTCTATATATTGGTCGTTTGTCGTAATCAAAACCTGCATTCTAGGTAAGTTGTTCATTATCATAATTATTCCTCTAAAAATTTAGACTAAGAAAAATGTACAGTGTAATAATAACATAAATATATATATTAATATTAGTTTAACTGCAGTGTTAGTGTGGTGGGATATTTTATTTTGCCCAAAAAGAATGAATAATACAGGGATAATTTGTACAAAATATCTTGGTTGTACTCCCCAAATTTTTGGATTCCCGTATGGCGTGTATATGAAATAAAGTAATGTACATGTAAATACTGTATATAGTAATAATAAAATAAAGTAATGTACATGTAAATACTGTATATAGTAATAATAAAATAAAGGCTGTTACTCTGTGTGAGATTTTTATTTCTTCACTTGCCGGTATAAATTTAAAAGATAATAGATAAACTAATGCGGTTAATAATATAATTTTTTTATCTAATTGTATCCAACCAAGTTGTCCGATGCAACCATACATCCAAGGTAAAAAATTTGTAGATATTGTTTTTGCAAGAATAATACAGTAAGAAATTGGATGGTGTAGAATAAATAATTTGTTTGCAGTTGTATCTACAAAATTTGGAAGAGCGCCTAAACTGATATGGCTCCATATTGTAGTAACACAGACCGCAATTCCGAGTAAAAAAGCTAGTAATAAATATTTACGTTTATTGACTTTTATAAGCGGTAAAAGTAAAAGAGGAAACACTGCCCCTTTGCATAGACTGCCAATGATTGTAAGTGTGAGTAAAATTGGAATATCTTTCTTATATGAAAATTGGTTTCGATATATCAATCTAAACATGTATGCAAAAAATAAAAAAGAGAATGCATTATTAAATGAGTCTGCAGAAATCGACATTCCTTGAAATAAAGATGTTGGAAGTAGTGCAATGAAAACAAATTGCCATTTGAAAACAGGAGTAATCCTTATTGCAATCGCAATAAGGATTATCCATGTAAATAAATTAAAAATTCGTCCAACATAAAAAACTTTAAATAGTTTTAAGCCTAATCCAGACATTAAATACATTACAGGAGAATACCCCATAACCCAAGTGCTTTTATTTGGGCTTATCCAAATTCCTTGTGATACTTGTGTTGCTCTTTGAAGATGGTCTACTCCATCAAGAACAGAGGAACAAGGAAGTACATTGAATATCATAATGAATCCAAATATAGCTGAAAACATTACAAATATTATTATAGGGTTTGATTTTATCCAAGTAACGATTTTATTATTACTCATTTTACTTATTTTCTATCAAGCATTTGTTTGATGCCATCTACTGATGACAAGATACCGGTTGCTTCGTATGGCATGTAAACAACTTTGTTGTTTTCTCCACTTGTGATTGCTGTCATTGTGTCTAAATATTTCATTGCAATCAAATATTTGTCCGGTTGTCCTTTTTCTGCTAATGCTGTGATAATTCTGTTGATAGCTTCTTTTTCTGCATCTGCCTCAATTACACGAGCCTGTGCGATACCTTCTGCTCTCAAAATCTCTGCTTGTTTAGCACCTTCTGCAGAACGAATAGCAGCTTCTTTTTCCCCTTCTGCTTTACGGATAGCAGCTTCTTTTAGGCCTTCTGCTTCTGTAATTGTTGCTTTCTTTTCTCTGTCTGCTTTCATTAATTTGTCCATTGAAGCTTGAATATCTGCAGGTGGGAAGATATCTTGGATTTCAACACGGTTGACTTTTACGCCCCACTTGTTAGTAGCTTCGTCAAGTGTTGTTCTCAATTCGTCGTTAATTTTTCCACGAGATGTTAAGGTTTCTTGTAAATCCATTTGACCAACAAGGTTTCTTAATGTTGTTTGAGTCAATTTTTCAATTGCATCCGGTAGATTTTCAATTTCGTAAACTGCACTTTTGGCGTCAACTATTTGAAAATAAATCAATGCGTTGATTGTGATTGAAACATTGTCACGTGTAATTACGTTTTGGCGAGGGAAGTCATACATCTGTTCTCTCAAGTCAATTCTATCAACCGGTTTAAGATAGTAGAAGTTTCTGCCGTCTATTCCTTTTTGAGAAACTTTTTTTAATATTCCTCGTGGAGCTTCCAAAATTGGGAAGATAAAGTTTGGACCAGCTCTAAGTGTTTTTTCATAGCGTCCCATTCTTTCAATGATGACTTCTTGTTGTTGTTGCACAATGATAATACCTTTGAATACGTAAATTAATAGTGCAACAAGCAATATTAACAAAAATAATGACATTTCTCTCTCCTATATTTTTTCTACTGTTAATACTAAACTTTCGTTTTTTATAATTTTAACTTCGCTTCCTGCTGGAATAGTCTCGTCAGACTCTACTCGAGCCTCCCAGCGTTCGTCGTAAATAGTTATTGCTCCAGAATACTTTGTAATCGGTTCAATAACTTTTACAATTTGACCGATGTATTTGCCTTCCATGCCTGTTTCTTTTTCCTTTGCCTCTTTTTGTTTAACCAAGATAGGTCTGAGTAAAAGAATTGCAAGGATTGAAAGAATAACAAATATAAATGTTAAGACAATCCAACTTTTTATAAACAAAGCAATAATAGCTGTTATAAAGCCAGCAAATGCTAAGTTTAAAAAGAACATCGAAGGAACAACCATTTCAAGAATAAGAAATGCAAGTCCAGATATTGCATAAATTTCCCATAAAACCATATTTTTACTCCTTTTATATGTGTCTCATATTATCATACTTTTCAAGTTACGTCAATAATATTACTATTTTGTTGTAGAATAGTTTTATGATAAGTTTTGATTCTTTAACATTAAAAAAATGGCTAGATGAAAATTCTGAGTATATGCAAGGTGCCAGAATTCAAAAAATTCAACAGCCGACAAGACGAGACTTTGTTCTGACTTTTAGAAACAATGGCGAAACTCGAAAATTCTATATAAATATAAATCCACAGTATTATCACGTTTGTTTTATGAACAAAGAAAATGAAAAGAAACGCTTGATAGAAATTCCTGACAAACCTCCGATGTTTTGTATGTTGTTGAGAAAATATCTTGAAAATGCGATTGTTTCTCATGTTAAACAACCACCGTATGAGCGGATTTTAGAATTTTATATTGAAACCTATAACGAACTGTCTGAAAAGATATATTTGTGCCTTGCAATTGAGTTGATGGGAAAATATTCTAATGTCATTTTATATAACTATGATACTAATATGATTTTAGGTTGTGCTCATAATGTCGGGGCTGAAAAAAGTCGAGAAAGAGAGATGGCTGGAGGTTTGCCTTATGTTTATCCTGCAGGACGACCTAAAGAATGGTATTTTAATGAGAATTCTCTTGTAAATTCTGACAATGGTGATATGAATTCACTTGTTGATGATTATTATGCGAGAGTTATTTACGAGGATAAGATTAAACGCTTAAAAGGACAATATTCACAGATAATTCAAGCGAAGCTTAAAAAAGATAAAAATTCTCTCAAAAAAATGGATTACAAGCTATCAAAAGAAATAAACTCAGATAAATACAGGCTATATGGTGATTTGATAATGGCAAATCTTTATAATAACAAGGATTATTCTAAGTTTATAAGAGTTTATGATTACGAAAATAATAAAGAAATTAATATTGAACTAGATGAAACCAGCACGCTAAAAGAAAATGCAAATAAATTCTATAAACTCTATAATAAAGCTAAAACATCTGTTGCAAAGCTTTCAGAGTTGACTGATGAACTCAAAAAGAATGTGGATTATTACGAGCAAACTTTATATTCAATAGAAGTTGCTGTTTCAATTGAAGATATATACGCAATCGGGCATGAAATTGAACCTCAAAAGAAGATAAAAAAGGTTGAAAAATCATCTTTTATCCCAACTGAAATTGAGGTTGATAATTGTAAAGTTTATATAGGAAAAAATAACAGGCAAAATGATTATATAGTCTCAAAGCTTTCAAAAGATGATGATTATTGGTTCCATACAAGAGATTGTGCCGGTTCACATGTCCTTTTAAGATGTGAAAATCCCTCAAATGAGCTGATTTTAAAATGTGCGCAATTGGCAAAAAAATATTCTAAAGGGGCTCAATCGTCCAAGGTCGGAGTTATTTATACCAAACGCAAATATCTTAAAAAGCCACCAAAAGCGAATTTGGGTTATGTTACATATAAAAACGAACAAGAAATTGTAGTTGATTAGCATGGATAAAACATTTGACGAAAAATCGAATATATCTGAAAATGTTGCTATGGCGAAGAAAAATATTATAGCACTAGTTGATTGCGATTCATTTTTTGTTTCTTGTGAGCAATCCGTAAATCCAGAGCTTAAGGGAAAGCCGGTTTGCGTAATGTCTGGACGAGGACAATGTGTTATATCTCGTTCAAGAGAAGCGAAAAAGCTTGGTATAAGAATGGGAATGCCGTATTTTCAAATAGAAGGTCAAATGAAAAAAGCGACATATATCAACGCAAATCACGATTTATACTCTCAAATTTCAGAAAAAGTTATGGCGGTTTTAAAATCTTTCAGCCCAAAAGTTGAAATCTATTCTATTGACGAGGCTTTTGTTGATTTGACCGGACTCGAGAGATTATATAAGAAAAATTACCTTGAAATTGCGCAAATGATTAGAGAAGAAGTCTTGAAACAGGTTGATATTCCTGTTTCTATTGGCGTAAGTTCTTCAAAATCATTAGCCAAATTGGCGTCTGATAAGGCAAAGACCCAAGGCGAGGGTGTTTTCCTTGTCGGAGCTAGAAAAATTATTCCTCTATTGCAAAAGACAAGTATTGACGAAGTTTGGGGGATTGGAAAAAATCTTTCTATATTATTGAGAAAAAACGGGATTTTGACAGCCTATGAACTTGTTAGTCAGGATGATTTGTGGCTAAATAAGCAAATTGGCATTCGTGGACTGGAGATGAAACATGAGCTTTTGGGAGAGATGATTTCATCTGTGTCGGATGAGGAAAAATTACCTAAATCTATTCAAAAGACAAGTGCACTTGCAAAGTTTTCTTCTGATAAAAATTATCTCAAAAATTCTCTGAATTACCATATTCATAGGGCATGTGTAAAATTGCGCAAAATAAATGCGAAATGTAAAGGGGTTAGTATTTTCTTGCGAACAAAGGACTTTAGAGTTTTTAGTGAAAAGAAAGTTTTGAATGTTGCAACTGATTTTGAACTCGAAATTTCGGATATTGTTTTCAATCTGCTTGATAAAATGTTTAATCCAAATATCTTGTATCGCAGTACAGGCGTAATTTTGGATACATTTGTATTTAATGATGAAGCGCAAATGTCCTTGTTTGCAAATGAAACAGTTGAAGAGAAAAAAGAAAAATTATCTAAATGCTTTGATAAATTGGAAGCTCGGTTTGGTAAAGACATAATTCAAACGGGTTTTGTAAAAAAAGATGTATAGAGTTGTCAAATGCTGGGCAGGCATGTGATTATTTTTGAGGCAAAATTTTTAAGGTTTAATATATATAAAAAATTCCCCTTTCTATAACGAAAGAGGAATTTTTTCTTTATTTTGTTTTTTATTCAAAAATCCAACCGTTTGTTAAATCAACTTTTACAGGTTTTAAAAGTTTAATGTAGACTGTTCCTTCCGGTTCAACGTTAAGTTTTTCACCTTTAAGAGTAGCTCTTACAAATTTCATGAACCAGTTTCTGTATTTTGTAACTTCTCCAACGCCGTTGAAAGAAACTGTTTGATCGTTATTAGTGGTTAGTAGAGAGTTGTCTAGTACAAGTACACCGTTTCTAACAAACCATTTTCCTTTTCTAACATCCAAAAGTTGTCCTTTTAGAGTTGAACCTTTGTAAACAAGGATGTATTTGTCTTTTGTTATATAGTTTTCAGGAGCTGAAGCTGAGTAAATGTCGCCGGCATCTGATGTTTGAGAACTAATATATTTTGTAAGTTTTACAGGAACAATTGAGCCTGCAGGGATTATGCCAACGCTTCCTTGAACGACAGCGTTTTCAACGACATAACCTTCACCGGTTTTCTTTCTCATTGCTTCTGCAAGTTTTGCATTTGGATTAAGTTTTGCTTGTTCCATCATTTCGTAAAGAATAGCAGTAACTTCTGCACGTGTAGCCGGTCTGTTTGCTTCTACTTTTGCTTTATTTGCAGAAGGAATTGTAACAAGCATATTTAAAATTTCTGCTTTGCCGGCAGGAATTACGAACCATTCCGGAACTTCATTTGCATCGGCGAATTTTTTAGATAAAACTTCTCTAGCTTTAACATCGCTGATTTGTTCTGTTGTTAGCGCATTAACTGCAACAGAAATAGATTCTGCACGAGTAACCGTGTCATCCGGTCTGAAAGGTTGACCTTCCGGAGGGCAAGAGATTAGGTCGAAATATAAAGCTTTTTGAATTGCGTCATAAGCCCAAAAAGCAGGATCAATATCAGTGAATTTTACCGGTTGAGCGACAGTAGTATGTTCTTGACCAAGAGCCTTAATTGCCATAGATGCAAATTCTGCTCTGCTTACGTTTTCGTCCGGTTTGAATGTCCCATCAGGGTAGCCTACGATAACCCCTTTTTCTGATAAGATTTCAATCTGTTTTGCTGCCCAGTGATTGGTGGCTACATCCGGAAATGCGAAAGCCGGAATTGTAACGAATAGAGCAACAAGGGCAGATAACATAATTTTCAATAGATTTTTCATATTAACCTCTCCTATAATAACTAATTCCATTAATATGCTACACGTAAAAAATATAATCGGCAACATTACTTAAAGTTATGTTAATTACTAGCAAAAAATTTTATTTATGAGGTTTATTCACGGATGTATAATTATTATGCAATAATAGGACGCATATCATGAAAATACCCCGAGTTAGCAAAAGAACGGTAATGTATGCCGCTGTTGTAACAAAAAGAACAGGCAAACAAATTTTAAACAAAGCAGTAACTTATTCATTACAGCATGAGCCTAATATTGATAAAGTAATGTCAACGGTCATGGCGGTAAGTTCTTTAGTTCCTCGTTATGATGCCAAAATGGCTCAAATGGCGAAAAATTTCGATCATCAAGAGTTTGTTCCGACAGTGAACAAAACAGCAAAAAAAATTTCTACAGCTGTAAAAATTCTTACACCAAAGACCGCTGCGACTACAAAAATCATGGCAAAAGGACAGGTTCAAAATTCTATTAAATTGAATATTTTGTTCAATTCTTTGCTTTTAGAGAATGATATGCAGAAAAACCCATTGAATAATAAAGCAGGCATTTTCATTAAATCTGCCAAAAAGCATGGGGTAGATCCGACTGTTTTGATGGCAATTGCGATGCATGAATCTGCGAGAGGGACATCAAATGCAACAAAAGTAAAACGCAATATTGGCGGAATTATGACCTCAAAGCAGAAATTAAAACATTTTTCCAATATAGATTTGTGTATAGACCAAATGGCAGAAACATTGGCTTATCATCATAGAGAAAATAAAATTAATACAGTGAAAGAACTTGCAGAAGCCGGCAAATATTGTGGGAAAAGCGAAGCCAAAGAATGGATTAAAAACGTAATGTATTATTTGAACGAATTACAATAATGCGTTTTAGATAATTAATTGTGCACACTTGCCAACATGAAAGAAACATGATATGTTATTTATATTGTTACATTTTATGGAGGGAAGTTGATGAAAAAATTTTTGAAAACCTTATCCTGGGGGGGGGGCAATAGTCTAAAACCCTCTAGTAGTGCTTGTTTCGAGCGATATTCTAACGTTAAGCTTGGTGCGTGCAAGGGTGCGTTTACTTTGGCAGAGGTTTTGATTACTTTAGGTATAATCGGAGTTGTTGCTGCATTAACATTGCCGTCTCTTATTCAAAAATACCAAGACCAAGTGTTGGAAAATCAGTTAAAGAAAATGTACTCAACCCTATCTCAGGGTATTCAAAAAGCAATGGCTGACGATGGCGTTTATAGATTCAGTGATACAGAATTGTTTCAGTCTTGTATATATCCTAAGACAGAGTCCAATGTCTGTATTCAAATGGTAAAAAAATATTTTAACGTTGTTTCAACAAAAACAACGAAGAGGGAATACTATGAAGGTGTAATACAAGTAAAGTCTATGGATGGTAGAGAAGTCTTTTCTAGAGATAAATCAAAACGTGTGCGTTCCGGCCCCCCTTTTGGTGGATATAATGATTTCCCAATTTATGTGTTAGCAGATGGTTCTGAGTTCAAGTTTCAGTCCCTCGACTATGGCAGTGGGGAATCATATTTTTACATTGATACAAATGGTGAAAAGGGTCCTAATGTTTATGGGTTTGACGTGTTTAACCTGCTAACACGTGATGCAAATGGTAATAAATTGGAAGGGTGGTATTGTAATTATTTTAACGAAATCCAGAAAAACAATTGGAAGTTTCCGTGGTAGGCAAGTATGAAATTCGTAAAATAAACTTGCCAACATGAAAGAAACATGATATGTTATCTATATCGTTACATTTTACGGAGGGGAACAGGTGAAAAAAGAATTGGAACGTCTGGCTGAAGGTTGGACTATTAGCAAACAATGTTTTGGTACTAAATCAGGTGCGCGCAAGGGTGCGTTTACTTTGGCAGAGGTTTTGATTACTCTAGGTATAATCGGAGTTGTTGCCGCATTGACTTTGCCGTCTCTTATTCAAAAATACCAAGACCAAGTGTTGGAAAATCAATTAAAGAAAATGTACTCAACCTTATCTCAGGGAGTGCAAAAAGCAATGGCTGACGATGGCGTTTCTAATTTCTATGATACAGAGTTGTTTCAGGCTTGTATATATCCTAAACAAAAATCTGATGCCTGTATTCAAATGGTAAAAAAATATTTTAACGTTGTAGCAGTAAAAACGGAAAGTAGAGAATACTATATTGGTGTAATACAAACCAAGGACATAGATGGTAAAACAGTCTTTCTTGGAAGAGATAAATCCAAGCGCAGGTTCGGTTGGGGGTGGGCTCTTGGCAGGTCAGATCACTCTGACAGGTTTATGTTGAGCGATGGCTCTGAGTTTACGTTTAGCGCAGAGGTTAGTCGATATGGGAGGAATTATGGAGGTTTTGATATAGATACTAATGGAGAAAAGGGCCCAAATACAGAGGGCCTTGATATATTCGGCGTAGGCGTGAGAGAAGACGGCAGACTTGAGGATTGGTGGCTTTTTAAAGCAATTCGGGAAAACAATTGGAAGTTCCCGTGGTAGGCAAATATGAATAGTTTGTTGTCATTGGTGTTAATATTTCTGTTTGATTTGCCGGTCATATTGATACCTTTTGCAATAATCGGATTGATAATAATGTTTGTTGTTTCTTTGGTGAAGAAGAATTTTTCAAAATTCTTCTTCATTTATTCGATATTATTTCTACTATTGGTTTTTGGAATTACTTTCGGTGCGATTTGTAATCTTGTTGAAAGTACCGATTATTTTAAGGGATCTGAGTACAGTATACTTTTCTCAAATCTTTTTGGAATATTAGGAGCATTCGCTGTTGTCGCAATTTGTTATTACAAAAAAGATAACAGGTTGTTTTTAATAGTTCCGGCTATTTGTATTGTCTTATATATTTGTAAATTGTACTTTTATGCAGGGTAAAAATGAGACAAAACATAGATACAAATATTTGGAAATTTAATTTAGCGTTATTTTTAAGAGCAATTATTTTGTTATCTCCGGTTTTATTGCTCTTTTATCAGGAAAACGGTTTAACCGTTAAAGATTTATTCTTTTTTCAAGGTATTTTTTATTTAACGTCAAT
>ERZ1034920.2224-NODE-2224-length-11298-cov-6.931869_pt1 | contig 11298 bp, 8 predicted proteins | sample MGYA00520688_ERZ1034920 | MGnify/ENA primary metagenome ERZ1034920 (study PRJEB33766, sample SAMN09781785) | gut metagenome | biome: gut microbiome | host: Homo sapiens | place: Madagascar | study: EMG produced TPA metagenomics assembly of the PRJNA485056 data...
TTGCCGGAATCATCGCAGGTGGACAGCGTAATCAGCTTGTCCCCATAAGCAGCCGTCACGCCGGTTTCGTACAATGCGGCGCCCTTACAGGCGTCCACATAGGCGGCAAACTTCTGCGGTGTTTCGGCATCGGTATATCGATAATATCTCCAAAATCAACAATCCTTAAGTATCCTTATTGTGGGAGTTTTATAAAAATATCTGACAACTTCCAGTTTGTAGCACCCCTGAGGATCGCTTTGGCGGTCCTTTATTTTTATAATGCAAGGATTTACTCCCTTTTCTCGGACGGGTTGGTCGACATCAGTTTATATAATTCCAAAATGATATAATTCCGCTTTAGGCACAATAAATACCAAATTGCTACATATGGCTACTGTATATGTGCTCAACAAAGACGGTAAACCTTTGATGCCAACGACTCGCTGTGGTCATGTTCGCTATAAAAACAATGCTGTATCTTCCGGATTTGGAGGATGCAGCATTTCTTTTTATCGCAAATTGTCGTATAATAGTGCTATATTCCAGATGCGCCACAACAAAGCCTGACACAGGCATCAAACGGAGGAAAGAGAAGGAAAACGGAATGTTCAGAGAAATGCGCAGAAAGAAAAACGAAATCTCAATCGATATGGCAAAGCAGCTGCTGGCGTCCAGTCGGCGTGGTGTGCTTGCAGTGAATGGCGATGACGGATACCCGTATGCCATATGTTGTCGGCAAAAACATGATGAACAGTTGAATGTGGTTCGCGGTACGAACAAAAACAGCCGGAGGAAAGCAACATGAACATCACCGTGTACTTAGGCGCGAACGAAGGCAATGACCCGTGCCTGCGGAAATCCGTGGAGGAACTCGGCACATGGATTGGCAGCAGCGGGAATGCGCTTGTCTATGGCGGCTCAAAATCCGGGCTCATGGGTGCAATCGCAGACAGTGTCCTGCAGACTGGCGGCAAAGTGACAGGCATTGAGCCGCAGTTCTTTATCGAGAACGAGTTACAGCACGATGGCTTGACCAGGCTTATCGTGACCAAAGACATGGCAGAGCGGAAGGCTAAGATGATTGAGCTCGGCGATGCCTTTATTGCTTTCCCCGGTGGTACGGGCACATTAGAGGAAATCGCAGAGGTCATGTCCAAAGTATCCCTGAAACACTTAGACGCACCGTGCATCCTTTACAACCTGAACGGCTACTACGATGATTTGAAGGCACTGCTGACAAAGATGATTGACAAAGGGCTTTCCTCGAAAGAACGGCAGGAAGGTATCTATTTTGCCGAGGACCTCGATGAGATAAAGAGAATCTTGAACGAAGGATAAGGAGAAGTACCATGTTTTTTGGCTTGTTCGACCAGTTGTTTCCCCTCATGTTTACCGCCGTCTTCCTTTTCATTGTCGGCACATTCATTTACACTGCCGTTATAGGGTTCAACACATGGCATAAAAACAATCAATCCCCGAGATTAACCGTGCCAGCCAGGGTCGTGACTAAGCGGCAGAACACGACCCATCACAGCCATCCGGCGGCAGGCGATGCTTCCGGTGCTCATGGGTTCCATAGCACGACGAGCACTTCCTACTATGTCACCTTCGAGGTTGAGAGTGGTGACCGCATCGAGTTCGCTGTACGCGGGCAGGACTACGGTATGCTCGTGGAAGGCGATACGGGTAGGCTGAGTTTTCAGGGAACAAGGTTTCTGGGCTTCGAGAGAGATATCGGGAATGATTTCTGAGCGAAGAGAAAGATACGACCTTGGGCTTCAATGAAAGAGCCGGGAAGAGGTATAGGGGGGATATACTCCTGTATCGTATATACGGATAAAGAAGCTACAGGTATATTATCCCCTTACGATGCTTCCGCTCTGATATCTGCCCGGTAATGCACTGGGCGGCACGGCAAGGTTCATCACAAAACTGTGTCTGAAACAGCGAGTAATGCGGTTTCCCACCATACACTACGGGTGTAGTGCATGACGAGCATCCAGCCTGAAAGGGCGATGCTCATTTTTTTCGGGTGGCAATGTCCTGGAAGCAGAAATAATCAGGCTGGTGACGGGACTGCGTAAATTCAAACAGCATCCCGGAAGCATTGAATGTCTGGTCTGTGACAACGGCAACGCAGTCATAGGTGTCCATGGCAAGGACTTTTTCATCCTGCGCGGTGGCGTGTTCCACTGTCATACGGCGCTTACTGGTGATAATCTGCATACCCAGTGTGTTTTCTATATAATCGTAGATGGAGTTGGCCGCAATCTCGGGGGTCAGACCGGGAACAAACTCTGTCAAAAAATAGTTGATATCCAAAATGAGTGCTTTTCCATCCAGATACCGCACCCGTCGAATGTACCACAATTCATCGCCCACGGAAAACCCACTCAGCGAGGCAAGGCGCTCATCGGCAATGACGGTTTTAAATTCCAAAACCTTTGTCACTGCGTGTAACCGGTTTCGCCGCGCGGTTTCCTGAAAAGTTTCAATACCTCCGATGGTAAATGTGGTTTTTCCCACCGGTTGATAAATCACCCGTACTCCGCGCCCCTGCATGGCCTGCACATAGCCATCGTTGGTCAGTTCAGCCAGCGCACGGCGAACAGTGTTGCGGGAGCAGGCGTATTCCTCGAGCAATGTATTCTCACTGGGCAGCAGGGACTGATAGGGATAGTCCTGCGCTTCAATACGCTTTTTTAAGCTGTGATAAATTCCTTCATATTTAGCTTTTGGCATGGCGGCAGTCCCCCTTCAACTTGTTCAAACATTTGATTTAGTATATCGTATTTTCAGCCAAAATTCAAGAGGAGAATTTGTGCGCTGCACCGAATTTCATGCCTACACATAGAATTTCCGGAAAAGCGCTTGACTTGTATGAACAAGTTCACTATACTGAGGCTGTAAGCCAAACTTGTTCATACAAGTTTGAATATCCGCTTTAGCGGGATTCTGAAGGAGGAAAAAAATAAAATGGGTAAGTACGAACAGGATGCACGGCTGCTGCTTGAGTATGTCGGCGGAAAAGAGAACATTGCGGCGGTATCTCACTGCGTATCGCGTATGCGCTTTGTTCTGAATGACCCTGCCAAGGCAGATGTTGCCAAAATCGAGTCTCTGAAATCTGCCAAAGGTACATTCACACAGGCCGGGCAATTTCAGGTGATTATCGGCAACACGGTCAACGATTTTTACAATGATTTTATCGCGGTATCCGGCATTGATGGTGTTTCCAAAGACGCCGTCAAGAGCGCGGCCAAGCAGAATCAGAACACACTGCAAAGAATTATGAGCGTGCTGGCCGAAATCTTTGCCCCGCTGATTCCCGCCATCATCACCGGCGGTCTGATTCTGGGCTTCCGCAACTGTATTGACAGTATTTATTTGTTTGGCAACGGCACACAGACGCTTTGTGATATCAGTCAGTTCTGGTCCGGTGTTGACAGCTTCCTGTGGCTGATCGGCGAAGCTATCTTCCATATGCTGCCGGTCTGCATCTGCTGGTCCGTCACCAAAAAGATGGGCACCACGCAGAGCCTTGGCATCGTGCTGGGCCTGACGCTGGTTTCCGGCCAGCTTCTTAACGCCTACGCGGTGGCCTCCACGGCGGCAGCCGACATCCCCAAATGGGACTTTGGCTTTTTCACGATCAATATGATTGGCTATCAGGCGCAGGTCATTCCGGCTATGCTGGCCGCGTTTACGCTCGTGTATCTGGAGCGCTTTTTCCGTAAAATCTGCCCGCCGGTCATTTCCATGATTGTGGTTCCGTTCTGCTCTTTGGTGCTGTCCGTTATCATCGCCCACACGGTTCTCGGCCCCATCGGCTGGAAAATCGGTTCTGTCATCTCCGATGTGGTTTATGCAGGTATCTCCGGCTCTTTCCGCGTTGTGTTCGGTGCTATTTTCGGTTTTGTTTATGCGCCGCTTGTTATTACCGGTCTGCATCATATGTCTAACGCGATTGATATGCAGCTGATTGCCGACTTTGGCGGCACCATGCTGTGGCCGATGATTGCACTGTCCAACATTGCACAGGGTTCTGCCGTTCTCGGTATGATTTATCTCCAGCGCAAAAATGCCGCCGCACAGGAAGTCAATGTTCCTTCCTGCATCTCCTGCTATCTGGGTGTTACTGAGCCGGCCATGTTCGGTGTCAACCTCAAGTATCACTTCCCGTTTGTCTGCGGCATGATTGGTTCCGCAACAGCCGCAGTGGTCTGTGTGGCAACCTCCACCACGGCCAACGCAATCGGCGTCGGCGGTATCCCCGGCATTCTGTCTATCCAGCCGACCTATATGCTCAGCTTTGCGCTGTGCATGTTGATTGCTATTGTCGTCCCCTTTGTGCTGACGGTTGCCATCGGCAAGAAAAAAGGCGTTGCCTGATTCGGTTCTGAATGTAAGTGGGGTTTGCAATGTACAATTTCAAGGACAAGGTTGTCTACCAAATTTACCCGAAATCCTTTCATGATTCCAACGGGGATGGCTTTGGCGATTTGAAAGGCGTCACCCAAAAGCTGGACTATTTGGCGGATTTGGGTGTGGATTACCTATGGCTGACACCGTTTTTCCCCTCACCCCAGCGGGACAACGGCTACGATGTGGCCAACTACCGTGCGGTGGATTCCCGCTACGGCACGATGGATGATTTGGACGAATTGATTCGGGAAGCCGACAAGCGCGGTATCGGCCTGATGCTGGATATGGTGTTCAATCACACCTCCACCGAGCATGACTGGTTTCAAAAAGCACTGGCAGGCGATAAAAAATACCAGGACTACTACATTTTCAAGGACGGCTCTCCCGACCGCTGCCCCACAAACTGGGTGTCCAAATTCGGAGGCTCCGCGTGGGAGTATGTGCCGCAGTTGGGTAAATGGTATCTGCATTTGTTTGATGTCATGCAGGCTGATTTGAACTGGGAGAATCCTGCTGTGCGTGCCGAAATGGCCGACATCCTGCGCTTTTGGAAAGCGAAGGGAATCAAGGGCTTCCGCTTTGATGTAGTCAATCTTATCTCCAAACCGGAACTGTACGAAGACGACTTGGAGGGCGATGGCCGTCGCTTCTATACGGATGGCTGCAATGTCGGCAAGTATCTGAAAGAACTGGTGGCCACAGGCGGTATTGACGGTATGATGACTGTCGGGGAGATGTCCTCCACTACGCTGGAAAACTGCATCGGGTACACATCAGAGAAAAACCATGAACTGACGATGTGCTTCAACTTCCATCACCTGAAAGTGGACTATAAAAACGGGCAAAAATGGGAGCTGATGCCCCCCGACCATGGGGCGCTGAAGCGTTTGTTCCAGACCTGGCAGGAGGGAATGCAGGAACACGGCGGCTGGAACGCTTTGTTTTGGTGCAATCACGACCAGCCGCGTGCTGTCAGCCGGTTCGGCAGCGACACGACCTATTGGAGAGAAAGCGCCGAAATGCTGGCCACGGCAATTCATTGTATGCGCGGTACACCCTATATTTATCAGGGCGAGGAACTGGGCATGACGAATCCTCATTTTACAAAAATTGACCAGTACCGTGATGTGGAGAGTCTTAACTACTATAAGATTCTGCGTGAGCAAGGTAAATCCGAGGCGGAAACGCTGAATATTCTGGCACAGCGCAGCCGGGATGACAGCCGTACTCCCATGCAGTGGGACAGCAGCCCCAACGCAGGCTTTACGTCAGGTACGCCGTGGATTGGTGTGGCGGATAACTATAAGAGCATCAATGCTGCGGCGCAGACGAGTGATGCGGATTCGATTTATAGCTTCTACAAAGCGATGGTACGCTTGCGGAAGGAACACCGGGTCATAAATGAGGGAAAAATTGAATTTCTTTACCCAGATAACACTGACCTGCTGGCTTATCGGCGCTATGGCTCGGCGGACAAGGAAGAACTTCTTGTACTTTGCAACCTGACAGAGCAAGAAATCCACGCTGAACTGCCTGACGCTTGGGCGACTGCAGAAAAACTGATAGGAAACTACGCAGATAACCCTTCAGAGACCCTGCGTCCGTATGAGTGTGTTGTATTGCATACCACAAAGGAATAAAAAGTAAAGCAGCAAGAGTGCCTACTACGAAGGCAGACGCTCTTGTTGCTTTTTTAGTAGCCTTCTGCTCGGTCAGAGCCCAACCGTTGCCCTTGCCTTCGGCTGACGCTTCCTACTACTGAGCTCTTAGTGCTCTCGCCACATGGTTGTTGCCCATACCGGGCGTAGCTATAGAAAAGGCCTACTGCATAAATGCAGTAGGCCTTTTCGGAGAAAAAAGTAAATATGAGAATGTCAGAATAAATCGGTGCTGCAGAGATTCAACCGCAGTGGAATGCTTTTGTACAAAAGCATCCTAGCCTTTTCCGGAAGTTTCTTCCGCTTTGGAGGCTGCGTTACTCAGCAGAAACAATCGTGAGGGTGCATTCCCCGATAGAGTAGGTATTGCTGTATCCCCAGCCCGAAACCACCTCATCGTGGGCAGGAATTGTGACCTGCTTGCCGCTTTCGGTTTCGGTCATAGGAACCTCAAGCTGCTCACTGCCGTTCAGAGTCAATACCAGAGCATCGTCCTTCACCTCGACCAATGTGCCGGAAATGGAAGCCGAACCATCTGCCGCGGTGATGCTGCATACCTTGTGCGAGTAATCCACCAGCAAGGTTGCTTCGGTAGCAGTGGGCTGTTCACCCTGAACCAGCTCGTAAGAACCGGTATAATTTTCGGTCACAAGTTCTTCCACGTTGACCTCAAAGGTAGCGGTAGCACCCAGGAAATGCCCCGTTACGGTTTTGGTGCCGGTGGTGTCAGAATCATACCCGGTATAGGTGAGGCGACCATTCCAGATGGTTTCCTCTGCACCGTTGGCGCGCACTGCCGTTACAGCCAGCTCCCCGGCGTCAAAAGCATCTCCGGTATAGAAGGTACGCAGGTTGGAAGAATCAATCGTCAGGCTCTGTACCGGTGCATACGACTGACCGTAGATGTTGATGTTACGGGTGAACATACCACCCATAACGCCATAGCTCAGGCTTGCTTCCCAGTTGTAGACGCCATGATCGGTGTCGAAAATGTATACATCCGCATCTGCGCCGCCTTCGGTGTTGACCGGGCGAACCGTTCCGTCAGCATCCAGATTGCCGGAAATATGAACAACAAAGTTTTTCTCACCGGATTCATCGTAAGTATACCAGTAGCCGTATACCTGCGACACCACGCCGCCGCCAACAGAGGTGGTGGGACCGCTGAACGTGCCGTGCATAGAACCATCGGTGTAGCAGTACATATCCAGACAGGCCGGGTCAACAATGGTGCTGAAACCCTCGGTGTACTGGCCTTCAAAGAAGTAGGCAACTTCGCCGTTTTCCTCTTTTTCCAGCCAGGTTTCCTGCGGAATGGCCACCATATCCTCCAGAGAGGTGTTGACAAATGCGTTGTCTGCATAGTTCATATTGAAGCCTTCGGTGGAAGTCTGCTCTGCTACGGTGACATCATCGGCACCTGCTGCGGGCTGGTTGTTTTCCTGCAGGGAAACAACACCCACACAGGCCACAGCTGCAACGGCCACAGCACCGGCTGCGGTGAACTGCTTTGCATCAGCCTTGGCGTTGCCAGCCTGCGTTTGCTTGCAGAAGCAGGCAATCACGCTGAGCAGCGCTGCAACCAGTGCGCCTGCCATATAAAAGACGCACAAACCTGCATTGCCACCGGCAAAGGTGACATGGTTGATTACATCGGCAAACACAAAATACAGCTGAACTACGACAAGATAAAGGGCCGCATTATAAATAACAGCCTGAATCAGCGCGCTGAAAGGAACCGAAACAAAGAAGAAAATCAAAGAAGCAGCCGCACCCACAAGCAGCACAACACCCGGAAGGGTCCCGGTATGTCCCAAAGGAGCAGCGGTTTCCTGTGTTGCCAGAAATACAATAGCGGTAATCAGGGCCACTACTGCGGCAGCAAGGCAAAGATAACTGCCGGAAGCCTTATTTTTCAATAGCTTATTCATTCTTTTCCACCTCTCAGTTCTTCGCAGAGGAACGATTTTTCCGCTTTTCCTCGGAGAAAACGTCCGTGTAGGTGTGAAGTACATACATGACGGCGGAAGCTACAACAAGGGCAATCGCAATCGCATCAATCACTCTCAGCGCGGTCTGCCACCACGGTGCAGCATCCGAAACGACCAGATCCTCAGCAGAAGCACCGCCCATGCTGGATTTCAGCATGATATAGTACAGATAATGGTTGGAATCCAAAACCTTTTGCAGCAGATCGCCGTCATCGGTGGAAGTAATCAGTTTTTCAATTTCTGTCGGGCGTGCGGTATCCAGGCAGAAAATGTTGTTGCCTGCCATCAGCATTTCCGGAGCAGAAGAATACTCAGAAGCAGTCAGAGCGTCATCAATAATATAGCCGCCGTAGTTCCATTCATCACGCAGGATATGTTGAATACCCTGGCTTGCCGCTGCGTACATAACGCCGATACGGTTGTAGGCGGTCATAACACCCAGAGAATCGCCCTCGGCCAGAGAGCCTTCAAAGGCGCGGATATAGATTTCACGGATGGACTGCTCGTTGGCAAAGGTGGAGATGCCCTGGCGACCGGCTTCCTGCTCATTGAGGAAGAAATGTTTGACCGTGCCAATCAGACCCTTGTTGCGCATACCATGGGAAACGTTCTTGGCTGCGTAGTAGCTCAGCACGCCATCCTCAGAGAAATACTCGCTGGTACGGCCGGAATAGGGAGAACGCAGCGTGTCGGCACCGGGCGCATAAGCAATGGGAATAGACGCATACAATGCATCCTCGCCATACATTTCACCAAAACGGGTCTGCAGATCGTGGTTCCAAGATGCGCCGACGATGGGCAGCGTTGCCCAGCCGGTGCAGTTGCGGCGGTCGCCATACTTGAACTGACCGTTCATGCCTTCGGGGCCGTCCACGATGGTGCAGCCGGGCTTATTGACAGCCTTGACCGCTTTAATGCCCTTGGAATCGCCCATATTGATGAGCAACTCGCTCAGCGTCATCTGGGACAGGAAGTCATCCCACTTCGGGTCATCAAAGGCCACGCCCTTCATATCAATGAAGTTGATCTTTTCATCCAGCGTAACACCCAGATTAAAGTCCGAAACGCTCTTGGCATCAGCAGCCTTTGCATAGGTCTGCATATTCAGACCGTTGTACAGCTTGTCATTCACGGTCAGCGTTGCCAGCGTGACAGGGTACGTGGTATCCCATGCGCTGCGGGACAGATAGGTGATTTTCTCATCATCGTTGGCCCAGTAGTTTACATCTGCATCGTCAAACGTATTGGTAACTTCAACATCGCTGTTGTAGCGGGAAGTACGGTACTTTTCTGTGTCCACAGTCGTGTTGGGAGCGGTCCATTTGGCTGCGGCTGCGGTGTTTCCGGCAACAATATTGCCGTCCTGATCCATCAGCTTGCCTTCCACAGCACTGCCGCACTTCAGGGCAAGAACATTGTTCAGAGCCTCGTGGGCACCATTGCCGACAGCAAAGTAGTAGTCGCCCGGATCCAGAATGTAGCCCTTGGCACCGTGAGAGTCATAGGATGCAAGGAAATAGCCGGGAACCTCCAGCTGAACCGTCTCGGAAGCGCCTGCGGCAACATCCACCTTGTCGTAACCCATCAGCTGAATGGCGGACTTTTCAACAAGGTTTTCCTTGTCATAATCGGTGTACGGAGACTGCGCATACAGCTGCACCGTAGCCTTACCATCCACGCTGCCGGTATTGCTTACCGTAACCGTAGCCGTAAAGGTATCTGCATCCGCATCGTAGCTCAGGTTATCCAGTGCATACTCATAGGTTGTGTAAGAAAGGCCATAGCCGAACGGGAAGCAGACTTCCTCTGCATAGTTCCATCCGTCGGAGGACGCCTTGGCGCCCGTGGCAGAAGCTGCATTGCCCTGTCCCAGGACAGTATCCTCATAACGGGTTTCATAGTAACGGTAGCCGACGTAAATGCCCTCGTTATAGCTGACAAAGCTGTCACCGGCGGCACGGGGCGTTTTGCCCGCATAGTCATAGGCGTGCAGACCGAAGTTTTCAGCACTGGGGGCCGACAGAGAGTTTGCCGCAAAGGTTGCCTGCGTATGGCCGGAAGGATTGACCTCACCGGTCACCACACGAATGGCACCGGGCATACCATAAAAACCGGGGTTGCCCACCCACAGGACTGCATCAACGTTATATTCATCCAGCCAGTCCATTTCCATCGCAAACACAGAGTTCAGCAATACGACGACCTTTTTGAACTTGCCGGAGTCCTTGATTTTCTGGAAAATGGCTTTTTCGTTGTCATCCAGCTCCAGCATACGCTTGCCCTTGTCATTGACCATGGCAAGGTCGTTGCCCTCCGTAGCAAAGCGGGAGAGCGTGACAAAGGCAACATCGCCATAGGATGCAAAGGAATCTGTCACACTGCCGGTGAACAGCGCCGGATCATACTCGCCAACACTGGAAACGCTTCTTGCCTCCGGTGCCGGAGCATTTGCATACGCGTCCAGTACCGTCTGGTTGACGTTGAAGCCCGCGCCCTGCAAGGCATCAACGGGCGTCTGCTGGTATTCCTTGTTTGTAGAGGAACCGCCTGCGGTGCTGCGGAATACCGGGTCAATGCTGCCGCGGCCAAAAGCGGTCACGTTGCGCTCAGATTCAGAGAGGGGCAGTGCGTTATTGCGGTTATACAGCAGAACACTGCCCTCCTCCTCTTCCTGCTCACAGAATTCATAGGCAGCCTGAATATAAGCAGCGTAGCTTGCATCCGTCAAAGAACCGTCTGCCGAGAATTCTGTTCCGCCGTAAGAAGCATTGGAGCCTTCAATACCAAGTGCGTGGTTTACTTCACCTTCCTGCTGAAAGGCAATCGAGGTTCCTGTCAAAACAAGGTTTGCCAGCAGAACCGCTGAACCGGTCAGACCCAGCCAACGCCGGGATTGATCGGCAGGTTGCTTTTGTGCCATAGGTTTTCTCCTCCTAAGTACTACAATGTCTGGATGGGACAGCTGCTGCGCAAAAGACCGTGCACTGCCTTTTTGCGGGAGAGCTGCCACAGCATAGCCGCGGGTTTGCCAGATATGTTCTTTCACATCTTCATCACATTTGTATCATATATAAAGGAATCGCATCCGTCAACAGGCTTGGCATAAACGTCAAAAAAAGCGGCATACTCTGCACATTGCCAAACAAAAAAGCCTCCCGCAGCGCATCACGCTGCAGGAGACTCTAGGGTTAAGGCAACACCGCACAATTCCCGCCTGACGGCTTAAGCACCGCTCCGGCGGC
>ERZ1034920.2227-NODE-2227-length-11292-cov-7.103408_pt1 | contig 11292 bp, 9 predicted proteins | sample MGYA00520688_ERZ1034920 | MGnify/ENA primary metagenome ERZ1034920 (study PRJEB33766, sample SAMN09781785) | gut metagenome | biome: gut microbiome | host: Homo sapiens | place: Madagascar | study: EMG produced TPA metagenomics assembly of the PRJNA485056 data...
TGAATTATCTGTAAATTCAACTTTTGGGGACTTGACTTTTATTTGCAGGTCTTAAATCAAACAGCCTTAAATTTCCTCTCCATTTATTATACTTCCGATTTTAATAATAGTCAATAGATAAAGAATGAAACAGTTTAACAGCATTGCTGTCATAAATACTTATATAATTTGCCCCCCAATCGGCAATCTGATTTGGGGGCAATTGGTATTGAGAGGTCTAATATGATAATTCAGAGCATTTAAATTCAAAATGCAATTTCTTTGAGCTGTATTTTCTCCGAACCGTGATATACAAAATACAGAGCGTGGACTCCATCGGGGATTTTTACATCAGATCTGTATTCTGTCCATTCCGCAGAATTTCCGATGCTTATTTCACCGACCTTTTCACCGTTTTCTTTGAGATATATTTCAAGCACGGGAGCTGTATCTGCGTGTTTTTCCGTCCGAACTTCGTCCTTATCGTCAGAAACGCAGCGCTCATCGATTCTGATAGGACCGTTGTAAACGACTTTGTTTTCGGCGGCTTCTATCCTTGCTGTTACCGAAACGGTATTTACATTTTCAAAGTTGAAATACTTATATCCGATAAGTGTGCCGTCCTCGATCTCGGCAATAAATCTGTCCTCACCGATGTTTGTAACATTCGGAAATTCTGTTTGATAAACGCTGTTTGAGCCGTGGGGCATATGACCGTTTGTGAGGTTGCAGGCAATTACAGCAGGATAACGGCAGCCTGATTTTGCTTCAAGAGGACCGCTGTTAAGTCCGCAGCTTGTGACTTCGACTTGCTTAACAGAACCGTCTTTATCAATGCTGATCTTTTCTGCACAAGCTTGTCTGGAGTAGTCCGATTTATGTGTAAGACGATGATAGAACACATACCATTGACCGTTTATTTCAATAATACTGCCGTGGGTAGTGCCCGTCATATTTGTCTTTTCCTTTACTGTTCTGCCGTTGTATCCCACATCTCCGTTTGACACAACAGTACCACGGAAAACAAAATCCCTGTCCGGATATTTGCTTGTTGCATAGCAAAGCTCGTGGTTCTGCCATGAGGAATAGATAAAGTAATATGTATCTCCGACCTTTCGCATGGAAGAACCCTCAAAAAACGGGTGGGCTTCAAAGCTTGTGCCCTTGACCTTGTAGGGAATGATATGATGAGGAGCTTCCTTTACGGTCAGCATATCATCTTCAAGAACTGCCATAACAGCGCCGTTTATGCTGTCTTTATCGTTTGGATCGCCGCTCGGACAGCTTTCGGGGTGCTTGCGGTATTCCAGTATCTGTTCCCTTGTCTTTCCAAACATACCTGCTTCAATATCAAGGTATTCGGGATTTGTGTCGAAATCCTCACGTTCTTCATAATCATACTGCGTTCCGTAATAAAGACGGATAGTGCCGTTGTCATTCATTACCGCAGGGTCAAAGCAGACATATTTCATCATTACCGAACCGTCGGGATATTTAACGTGTCCGAGATATTCAAAAGGTCCTGCGGGCTTGTCGCTTACAGCAACGCTGATAGGACGGCTGTAACCGCCATAGCCGTATTCTCCTGCCATACAGTAGTATAAATAATATCTTCCGTCATTTCCGCAGACAACATCGGGGGCATACATATATTTGTACTCGGAATAGTCGGGATCCTGCTCCGCACGGTATGAAACTCCCTCGCAGCACCAGTCGGCAAGATCGTCAACGGGAGCAGAATATACAACATAATCGTCCATACAAAATGTCCAGCCGCCCTCTCTGTCATGGGAACCGTAGTGATAAACTCTGTCGCCGAATACATGAGGTTCGCCGTCAGGGATATATTCATTAAGTGGCAAAAACGGATTAAAGGCTTGTTTTTTCATAATATTGCTCTCCTTTTTAATACTGTAATTTTCTGCTGTATGATTTTAGTATGTATTTCGCTTTTGTATCATAATTATAGCAGATACCGTATTATTTTTCAATGATTTAAAATACAAAAAGACTGACATATTGTGCTTTGAGAATAAATTCGGGGAGTGTGATATTTGCTCACGCTTACCGATAATATCGGTTCGGACTAATGACGTTATTATCAGTCTGTCAATGAATCCATAATTGCCTCTACTACCTTTGGCGAATACCAGCTGAGGTTCTTTCGGTCAAAAAGCCCGAAAAGCTCATTGCCCGATGTGTGGTAGCCGTTATCCCACCATACGCAGGGAATACCGTACTTTTCCGCTGTACTGATATAATATGATGCCCATTTTGCGACCTCTTCTTCGTTGTTGAGATACCAGTCCTTATCAATTATCTTGGTCACGGAGCCGTATTCTGTAATAATAACGGGAATACCCTTGCTGATAAAGGTATTGTTGAGATTTTCAAAAAGAGTGTCTATTTCAGCTGCACAGGAATCATCGAAGTACAGAGCGTTCCAACTTTCGGTGGGAGAATCGTATGTAAAACGGTACGGTGTATATGCGTGTATCGAAACACCCACATATTTATCATCCGGAACGGCAAGGTTTTCAATGGCAACGGGCATAGCCTGCGCTGCAAATGTAGTTATGAGAAGTGTGCGCTTCTCGTTGTTTCCGCCTGTTGCTCTTACGGTCTTAACAAAAACGTCATTAAGCTGATTAAGGGCATCTCTGCCTTCCTCTGTGCCGCCGTTCCATTCATTTGTGCCGCCCTTTATACGTGGTTCGTTCATTCCCTCAAAAATAAGGTGGTCACCGTAATCCGCAAAATGCTCGGCGATCTGTGTCCAGAGCGTTGATAATTCTGCCTTGACATCATCAAGTCCGTCATACTGCGGTTTCAGCCAGTTGTCCTCATGATGAATATTCAGGATAACATACATATCATCTTCGAGGGCATAATCAACGACTTCTTCAACACGGTTTATCCACTGCTCATCTATTATATAGTCGGGGGCATTTCCTAAATGACCGTCCCAGGTGGTCGGGATTCGGATAGTATTGAAGCCTGCATTATGCACTTCATCTATCATTTCTTTGGTAGTGGTGGGATTTCCCCAGCCTGTTTCCCCGCCTTCTGCATCAAGTGTGTTTCCGAGATTCCAGCCTGTGTCCATTTCTGCAATAAGTTCGGAAGCGGTTATATCTCTCATTTCTCCGAGAGGACGGGTATCCTCTTCTTTTTTTGCATTACATGCTGTCAGCGTCATAGACAAAATAACTGCCGCTGTTAATATTGATGCTTTTTTCATATTATCTTTTCCTTTCAAATCAAAGGGCATTAACTATTCTTTCAATACAGGGAGCATAGTGACTGCCGCTTATTCCGAAATCAATGCCTTTGTAAGTCCACGCAGCTCTTCCTACGCCGTGTTTTTCAAATATGCTGTGAATATCTTCAAACCATACTGCCGTATCACTTATAACAGCTTGGTCGATAACCCCGTATTCACCGCAGTAGAGAGGAACATCGGCATTTACGGCTGCATCGACCGCTTCCGAAATAAGCTTATCCATAAATTCCGCCCCCATTTTATCGGAATTTTTAAGTCCCGAACCGAAGCAGCCTATGTTTTCGGAGGTCTTGCGGTAAATTTCCATTGTACCCGGATATCTCATAGATATGTCCGAAACAGCAGAGAGCCATGATGCGTGCTGATGTGTGAAAAGAAACGGCTCGTAAAAATGGAAATTGTAAACTATATTTTTATCATCGGGAATTTCAAGAAGCTTCAGAGTATGAACGCTGTTCCAATGTGTTCCTCCGAAGATTATTTTTTTATCGGGAGCAAGTGGACGGATAGCCGAAAGCAATTTTGAGATAAGAGCATTCCATTTACGGCTGTCGATCTTCGATACCTCATTGAGCGGTTCAAAAACAACATTGCCATTCTTTCCGTAACGTGCGGCAATATTTGTCCAGAGTGAGATAAAGCGCTTCTGAAGCTCGTGGCTGTCAAACATAATATTGTTTTCTGCGGTATCGTCAAAGGCAAAGCCCTTGGTTTTGTGCAGATCGATTATCACATTAAGGCCATATTTGCCGCACCATTCAATGCAGTCATCAATGTGCTTATAACCGCTTGGAAGAACACACCCCTCTTCGTCTTCAATAACATTGTAGTCAATGGGCAGACGGACGTGGTCAAGTCCCCATTCGGATATGGTTTTTATATCATTTTCGGTGATAAAACTGCTGTAATGTCCTTCGGAATATTCGGCACACTGGGAAAGCCAGCCTCCAAGATTTATTCCACGAATATATCCTTCAAATCTTTTCATATCAACGACCTCTTTTCAAAACTATCATATTCCAGGAATGTGGTGCCAGAATAATTTTATCATTTATACTTTTGGCTGTTGGAATGACATTTTCGGGAGAATCGGCGGTATTGACAGCTTTAAGATCGCTGCCCTCAAGCGATACGTGAGAATAAGGTTTGTATTTTTCATATCCCGCAGGACTGATATCAAGTTCGCATTCGCTTTCAAGAGATCGGTTCACCGCAAAAATTGTTATCTCATTTTCATCATCTGAAATAACGGCTGCGGAATCTATCAGAGGTACATTTTTCTTTGAAGCCGTATCATAGGAATCGCAGCAGCAGAAATTTTTCAGAGCCGTGCCCCTGCCGTAATGAGATGTGTACATAAATGGATAGAATATCGTCTGTGCCCATACACGTCCTCCCGTTTCGGTCATTATGGGAGCAATTACATTTACAAGCTGTGCAAGGCACGCTATCTTTACCCTGTCGCTGTTGTTTAAAAGTGTGATGAGCAGATCTCCGAGAACAACTGCGTCCTCAAGGTTGTATATATCCTCAAGAAGCGGCGGAGCGACCTGCCACTTGTCAACTTTTTTGTCTTGCTCGCTGCTGTGAAACCAGATATTCCATTCATCAAAAGAAAGATTAACAGTTTTATCCGATTTTTTCTCACGCTTTACTTCATCGCATATAGCTGCTACCTGTTTAATAAAGCTGTCCATATCAACAGCGGAGGCAAGATAGTTAGCTGTGTCATTATCGGGATTTCCGTAATAATTGTGCAGGGAGATATAGTCAACGTATTCATAGCATTCCCTTAAAACGCTGCGTTCCCACTCTCCGAAGGTAGGCATATTTATATGAGCGCTTCCGCAGGCTACAAGCTCGATAGATGGGGTCAGTCCATTTCATAAGCTTGGCAGTTTCGCAGGCTATCCTGCCGTATTCATAGGGAGTTTTGCTGCATATCTGCCAAGGACCGTCCATTTCATTGCCAAGGCACCAGAGCTTTATGCCGAATGGCTTTTCAAAACCGTTTTTGCGGCGCATCTCCGCATAATAGGTATCAGTCTCGCTGTTGCAGTATTCAACAAGATTTCTTGCCGCATCAGCACTTCTTGTACCAAGGTTCACAGCCATCATTATTTCACTGCCTGCACGCTTTGTCCATTCCTGAAATTTATCAATGCCGACTTCATTCGTTTCTATCGACTGCCAGGCAAGCTCTATTTTTCGGGGACGCTTTGCTTTATCTCCCGTGCCGTCCTCCCAGTTGTATCCCGAAACAAAATTTCTTCCGGGGTATCTTACAATGGGGACTTCAAGCTTTTTAACCATTTCCATAACATCGGTACGAAAACCCATTTTGTCAGCTGTTTTATGCGTCGGTTCATATATTCCGCCGTAAACAGCTCTTCCGAGATGTTCAATAAATGAACCGTAAATACGGTTATCTATCTTGCTTATTATATTTCCCTTTGATATTGTTATCTCCGCTTTCATAAGTAAATAAATTCCTTTCAGATATTGGTATTACCGCATTTTTATGCTGATTTAATTATATATCAGTGTGTTTGCATCTTCAATGTCATATCCTGCTAATTCACTGACATATTCTGCTTTTGATATTTGCACATCTATGAAAAGCTTTTAAAAAAATCCTGCACTGACATATCCTGCAAAATGACTGACATATGCTGCTATAAAATTTAAAAAAGCAGGATATGTCAGTGATAATGCAGAATAAATCATTGTAAAAGCCTCTTGATTTGATTATGATTAAGTTACAAGGTTTGAACCGGTAACAACTTCTAAAATATCAATGAGGTGAACGATCATGAAAAAAGAACTCGTAAAAAGAATTTCTCTTATATCTGCTATGGCTATTGCTGCATCATCTCTTGCAGGCTGCGGCAGCAGCGGAAATGAATCACAGGAAGCTTCAACACTTCCAACTACAGCAGGAACAACAGCAACGATGCCTGAGGAACACGCTCAGATCGTTGAGCAGGTAGAGCTTAATGTGGATAAGCTTGAAAACGGTACGCTTAAATGGCTCTCATTCTGGGATATAAACCCTACAGAGGGCAAGCCTGTTCCCGTCTCACTCCAGCTTTTCCAGACAAAATACGGCGGAACTATTGAATATATCCCTACAACTTGGGAAACGAGATACAACGATCTTGCTACACTTGTGTTGGGCGGTCAGTCACCCGATATGTTCCCGGCCAGCGACCTTGATATTTTCCCCGGAAAGGTTTCAGCAGGAATGTTTGAGCCTATGGACGATTACGTAGACTTCAATTCAGATGCGTGGGGCGAGGGCTGCAAGAGCATAAATGAAATGAATTCCATTAACGGAAAACACTATCTCAGCTGCGTTTATACCAATACAGGCTTTGTAATGATCTATAACAAAAAGACTATCGAGGCAAACGGACTGGAAGATCCTGCGGAGCTTGCTTACAATAACGAATGGACCTGGTCTAAATTCAAGGAAATGTGTTATGATTTCGCAGATCGTGAGCAGGATAAATACGCTGTCGGAGGCTGGTGGTACGAGCCTGCAATGATACTTTCCACAGGCAAGCCCATTATCGGTATGGAGAACGGCAAGATCGTCAACAATCTTATGAGCTCGGAGCTTGAAAGAGTTGAAAATCTTTTCCGTGAAATGAAGCTGGCAGATGTTATGTTCCCATATTCCGAATATGACTGGAATGATTTCCCCGAAAGAGTAAGCGAAGGCAAGACACTGTTTTATCCTGTTGGACGCTGGAAACTCCTTGAACCCGACCTTTCTGCATTCGGTGATCCCGATGATATTATGTTTGCTCCTATGCCGAGAGATGAGAACGCTGATGCGTGGTATCTTTCCGCAACAGGCGGCGTTGACGCTTATGCTCTCTGCAAGGGTGCGACCAATCCCGAAGCTGTTGCTGCGTATGTAAACTGCAAGCTGATCGAAAAGAATGACGAGAGCGTTCAGGAAGTAAATGAGGCTGAAATGCGTGAAGACTACCATTGGACAGATGAAATGATCGCAATGGATAATTACATTTCGCAGCTTACCAATGAACATCCTATGGTGGATTTCTACACATCTGTAAACAGCGATGTTTATGACCTTCTTTTCAATCCCGTAAAGGACGCAAGCTATAACGGAACCGACTGGTATTCAACCCGTGATTCTCTCAATGATGCTGTTCAGGTCTATATTGACGAAATGAACGAAACTCTTGCAAATTTGAATTGAATTCTTCCGAAAAATATGATATAATCAAAGCATAAAATGTTCGGAGGTGTGAAAAATGAAGATCAATAACATTGGTTATAACCATACTCACGATGCCGATTTTGTGATACAGCGTACGACAGGTTCGGGAGATTATCTTCTTCTGCTGCTGAAAACGCCGGCTGTATTTACTCTCTGCGGAAAGGACATCGTTACCGAATCCGATTCTTTTATTCTCTTCAGGCAGGGAACGCCACAGCTTTACCGTGCGTATGGTCTTACTTTCTCCAACGACTGGTTTCATTTCAGCATCTCCGATGATGAAATGGGCTTTTTGGAAGCTCTCGATATACCATTTGATACAGTAATGCCCATAGGCGACCTGAACGGACTGTCACTTATCATAAAAAATATGAGCTATGAAAACTATTCTTCAAATCTGTACAAAACGGATTCGGTGGAGCTGTATATGAAGCTGTTTTTTCTGAAACTAAGCGAAAAGATACACGCCGTCGGAAAAGAAAAATCGGATTCATACTATGATAAGCTGTCTATTCTCCGCTCAAAAATATACAATAAGCCATATCATGACTGGAATGTTGAGGGTCTTGCCCATCAGCTTACTATGAGCAAATCGTATTTTCAGCATCTTTACAAGGACGTTTTTGGAATAAGCGTTATGAATGATGTTATCCGCAGCCGCATTGAGCATTCAAAATATCTGCTTTCCACAACAGATATGCCAATATCTCAGATATCGGAAATGTGCGGATATAAATGCGAGCTGCATTTTATGCGCCAATTCAAGACACGAATGAATATGACACCGACGGAATACAGGCAAAGTATTTCCGACGGTAAAAAATAATTTTGCATTTCTTTAAATTTTTCATATTTCTCCTGCATGAGCCGTTTTGTGTTTTCACAGAACGGCTTTATGCAAATAACGAAAGGACTGTTCTTATGGGTTTTAAAAAGGAATTTGTATGGGGAGCGGCAACCGCTTCATATCAGATAGAGGGCGCTTATGACGAGGACGGTAAGGGCAGGAACATCTGGGACGAATTTACTCACACAGAGGGAAAAATAACCGATAAAAGCACAGGTGATATTGCCTGTGACCATTATCACAGATATAAAGAAGATGTCCGCCTTATGTCGGAGCTTGGACTGAAAGCATATAGATTTTCCATTGCATGGAGCAGGATACTTCCTGATGGAACGGGTGAGATAAATCAAAAGGGCATTGACTTCTACAATGACCTTATAAACGAGCTTCTGAAATACGGAATAGAGCCGTATGTAACGCTTTATCACTGGGATCTTCCCTATGCGCTGCATCTTAAAGGCGGCTGGCTCAATGATGATTCGCCCAAATGGTTCGGTGAGTATGCACGAATAATCAAGGATAATTTCGGTGATCGTGTAAAGCATTTTATTACATTTAATGAGCCGCAGGTATTTGCAGGATGCGGATATTATGAGGGCGTTCATGCTCCCGGATATAAGCTTGCAAAGGGTGAGCTTCTCCATATAGGTCACAACATTCTGAAAGCCCACGGAAGTGCTGTAAAAGAGCTTCGCAAAGGTGAGAAATGCTCAATAGGCTTTTCTGCAGCTTCCTGCCCGTCAATACCTGTTTCGGACGGTGATATCAATGCGGCAAGAGAAAGCTATTTTTCCAGCGAATATGATGCTTTTCTCTTTTCCGATGCCTATTGGGCCGATGCAATGATAAAGGGAAAATATCCCCAATGGGTAACAAATTACAAAGGCAGCGGTGCGCCTGAGATAACCGATGAGGATATGAAGCTTATAAATCAGCCTATCGACTTCATCGGTATGAATATCTACAACGGAAAATATGTGAGTGCCGAAAAAGGCGTTCTTGGAAACGAACAGGGCTTTGCACGGACACTTATCGGCTGGCCTATAACACCCTCTGCATTGTACTGGGGACCGAAGTTCTACAATGAAAGATATGATCTGCCGATAATCATCACAGAAAACGGAATGAGCTGCCACGATGTTGTTTCACTTGACGGAAAAGTTCATGACCCCAACCGAATCGACTATCTTAACCGTTATCTGCTTGAATTGAAACGATCAGCCGATGCCGGCGTTGAGATCGACGGCTATTTCCAGTGGTCTCTGCTTGATAACTTTGAGTGGGCGCAGGGATATAACCAGCGCTTCGGAACGATATATATAGATTATTCTACTCAGAAACGTATCATAAAGGACTCGGGCTATTGGTATAAAAAGATAATTGAAGAAAACGGAGAAAATCTGTAATAAAACGAACGGGAAGTACAAAAATTGCACTTCCCGTTTGTGTTTTTAAAACAATCCGAAAATAGTGTTTAAATTTGTAATAATAAGCACCAATAAAATACAGAAAAATGTGTGCCCAAATCAAATATAAAATTGTTTTAAGCAGCTACAAAATGAAGCACTTATTTTGTTTTGTTTAAAGCTCTTAATTGCTTAGCCAAATCCTGACAAGCATCAAAGCACATTCGGTTATATCGGTCAATATCATCGGAGTAGCTTTTTACGGTCAGTCCACGTTTGACGGCACGTATCTTTTCCCTATGCTCGTCAAAAGCCTTGTTGTATTTTTCAAGCAGTTCGGGAGAATCGGAGAGCTTCTTGCGGTAGCTTCTGCACTTGTTGTCAAAATTGAGATATGCTTCCTTTATCGGGTCTTTCATAGCACGCTTTTTGTAATTATCATTTGTCTTGTATAAACGCTCTTTCTTGCAGGTGGAACGTCCGCAGGTCAGAGAAGCATTTGCACGATTTGTAATCATAAGCTGACCGCAGTTTTCGCAGTTAGTGATAAGCCTGCCTGCATCGGACATAATATCGGAGTAAATATCAAGCAGAGTGAGAATGAAGTCATTTGCCACATAAAGGCTTATGTTCCTGTCATCATCGTGTACCCTGTAAAGAGAACTGTCCAAAACCTCATTACTGCTCCGAATAGCTGTTCGCATATCGAAAATATCCGCTGCCCTTGCCGAAATGAACGGACGAAAGATTTTCTCGCTGTCTGCTTTGAACAATTCAATATATTTCTCCGCACGATCGTGGTTGCCCTTAACGGACAACCCGATTTTTTTATTGAAATCACGCTGACAGAGCTTGAATTTGCTGAAAAGAAAATAGATAATATAGTTTTTAACAATATTGGCGTATTCGGATACATCGTAGTATTCAGATAATTCTTCCAGCACAGCATTACAGCTTCCGTCACATAAAGCATCTGCATTGCACAGCCTGTTGCTCAGTTCCATAATTTCATTCAGCTCACGCTTTACTTTCATAAGACGGTTTATATCCTTGACAAGATTGCCAAGTTTGTTGCTGTGCCGCATAAGTCCTTTCGGAGCTTTCCGAGGACAGCCGCTGTATGCCCAAGTCTTAATATCAGCAGGAGAGCCGATGATATATGTTTCTGTATCTTCCGTAAAATCAACGATTATGCCAATTGAAGCAATTTCGCCGCAGCACTCAAACAAATCTATCATAACAAATACGCTTCTTTCGAAAAAAATCAAACGAAACCCGACAAACAAATTTTATAGATTTATTATATCACGTTTTGCACATTTCGTCAACGGATAGCACGGAATTATCTGTATTTATACAATGTTTGCACGCAAGGGCGTAATGGTTGAAGTGATATAAAAAAAGGAGCATGAGTTTTGGCTCACACTCTCCGAAAAATTGGAATTTGACGACCCTATGAAAAAAAGTCTGTAAAAATCGAAAGAACTGTGGTAAAATAGAAATAACACAGGAGGACGAAAATATA
>ERZ1034920.2231-NODE-2231-length-11269-cov-6.690030_pt1 | contig 11269 bp, 12 predicted proteins | sample MGYA00520688_ERZ1034920 | MGnify/ENA primary metagenome ERZ1034920 (study PRJEB33766, sample SAMN09781785) | gut metagenome | biome: gut microbiome | host: Homo sapiens | place: Madagascar | study: EMG produced TPA metagenomics assembly of the PRJNA485056 data...
GTGTTATTATATTACTTTGGCTGCCATTTGTCAACCAAAATTCACTATTTTGTGAATTTATTTCTCGGCGACGATTACCTCCTAAAAATATCGTGCGTGAGGGTCATTCGCAAGCCGCCGAGGATATCCGTAGTATTATCGCCGGATATAGCCTTATTTTCGCCGATAAGCACGTTGCCGTCGCTGTCTGCCATTACCCACGCTTGCCCGCTTACGGGGCTGATTTGCGCGTTAAACGTTGCCATACGCGAGGAAGCCGTCACGCCGCCGTTAGCGTAGTCGTGGATAAGCCGCGCGTTCGTCAGATCGACTTTCTGCGCGAACTTGTTCAGCCTTGACGGCAGCACGTACAACTTCGCCGAATTGTTCGTCTGCGCTCCCGCTATAAGCGGCAGATTCCGCGCAAGCCCCGACCCGATAACTATATCCTTACGGTTTGATACGAAATCGATCTGATAAGTGAACGTCGGTATTTCCGTCGGTCCTATCGATACTTGCAAGTGCGGAAGCGTAAACTTGAGGTTTTCGCCTATAGGCAGTTTTACCCTGCCGCTTCCGTACTTCTCGGGCAACGACAACGCTACGTTGTTTTGGTCGTCGACCGAACTCGGCGTAAGCCCTTTGTCGTAATATCCGAGCGATAAGTTGTCTATATAGCCGTAGAAATTCTTGTACTGCGTGCCTTGCTGAAAGTACCCGGTAATCTCGCCCGAGCCTTGATACACCGCCTGATCGCCCGCCGAATAGTTGTCCTGATACTTGAACGTGAACACCGCGGAATTGCCGAGCGGTAACGCCTTGACCGGCAATACTACCTGCGCTATCTCCGTATTGTCTTTCTCGAAACTCGTGGCTTGCACGTAACTCACCGCCGTACCATCGCTCGGGTTGAATATCTTGACGATCTCTTCCGCGCTCACGTCCGCTACTCGCGTAACGTTCTGCTTGTCGCCGATAACGACGTAATCACGGTAATTGATAAAACTATCGTACGCTTGCTTTTCCGAGACCTCGAAGAAACGCCGCTGACTGTTGACCCCGACGAAATCGGAATAACGGTTAAAGTCCTTAGACAGCGCGAGGGTTATTTTCGTGTAATACGGCATTACTTCCACCGCTACAGCGGATATGTAATAATCGTCGTCGTACAGCGTACCGACCTTAGGTATTTTCGGCAGCCCGCGCTTGATTATGGTTATTACCTTATCTACGTTTCCGAGCCTTGCGACCACGCCCTTGAGGTTCTCGCCGAAGTACCCGCTTTCGATAAGGTTCTGCCCTTGATTATACGCTATTTCCGTCGGGAGCGGCGACCGCGTGTACTGCTTGCTCTGTTTCACTCTCGCGCTCGTTATACTCTCGTAAGTCACGCGGAACGCCAATAGCGGGTACGGTTCAAGGCTTAGGCTGTTATCCCCGGTTTCCGCTTTCAGTATGCGCACGATCGCGTAATCGCCGTACGCTTCGCCTTTTGCTTTGGGTATTTTATAATTCAGCCCTTGTATCGTCGTGCCGCCAGTCGTGTAATACAGCGCGTATACACGGCTCGAGGGATATAATTCGGTGTACGCCGACATGCGCGCGTACTCGCTCTCTTCGAACACGTACGGCGTTATGTCTACGTCCGTGAATTTCCCCGCAAAGCTCGCTTCCAACTTGATTACGCGGTTTATTCCGTTCGATACTTGTATAAGCATATTATCGTCCTGAATACGCGCGTACAGCGTTTCCGTACGCACCGTTTTATAACCGCCCGCGTACGGATCTACCGTCACGCCCTTTGCATAGCCTATCGTCGATACGAGGTTGTCTACCGTGCTGTCTATCGCCGTTACCGCGCCCTCTATCGTCTGGCTGTAAGTCTTTCCTCCGTACGTTCGGATAGGCACGCCCGAGCGCTCGGTACTTCCGTACATATCGAATATTATCTCGTTACCTCTCAATCGCGGTTCGCCGTGTACCACCGACCCGACCGTCTGTAGCGCTTCCCTTAGCGTACAGTTCGTAAAATGCACTTCGGGCATCTCGATTTTATCGAACTGCTCCGCTTGTTCCGCATTCAAGTGAAAACGCGGCTTCTCGCCCTCTGCCAACGTTTCAGCCTTAAGCAATAACCGCTCGATTACGCCTTTCGCTGTCCAACGCGGGAGCGGCGCGTAATTCGTAGCTAAGTAAATCGTGTAAATAAAATTGTTTATACTGAGAGTTTCAACCTCGCCGCCGACCCACGACGCGTCGATACAGTACTCTAAGGTGTATATCCCCTCAAGATTCGTATTTATCCGCGTATCCCAGTCCGTCACTTCTTCGACAAGCGCACCCGTCGACGCTCGTCTTAGTCTTATGTAGTTCAGCCCGGTAGTGTTCGGGTTCGGTATAGGCGTAAGCCCCTCAGGACCTCTCAACTGCTCGCGCATAGTGGGCAGATTCGCCCCGGTCAAAAACGGTGTAGTTATCTCTACATTAGGGGCGTAGTACCCGCTCCCATCGGGTAATCTGTCATCTCTTAGCGTTCCGTTTGGATCTTTTAAAAATTCATACTTTGCAATTGCCATTTGTTTTTCTCCTTATTGACAAAAATTTAATAATGTGTTATTTTAATTACTGAGGTGGAATTATGAATAAAAAATTATTTATTGTAGGGTTTATAAGTTCTTTAGTGTGTGTAATTCTATCGATTGTGTCAGTCACCGCACTCGCAACTCGCTCATCGATTGATGGTACATATTCCAGAACAAAAAAAGTTTATTACAACGGCACGAAAAGCCTTATCAATCAAACTGAAATCTGGGAAGTACAAGGAAATAAGGCTACTTTCACATATAAATGTAAAGAACTATTCATCACGAACATTGAGGAATTTGATATTGAACTCACTGATGACGGTTATTTGTTAATTCCAGTTGATAAGTCAAAAAATTACCGATATAGAGAAGAACGTAATACGATAACATTTTGCAAATTTTTAGGCTCTTACGATTACGGCATACTCTCAGCGTTTATAGTTGGTATAGTTGTGCTTGCCGCGTCCGCTGCCGTTTTTGGGATATTTACGTTCAAATATCTTAAAGACGGAGTAAACGAGCGCGAACAGCGAAAACAACTTAAGACCGCCAAGCGCAAGGCGAAACTGCTCGCGGAACTTGAGGATATCAACCGAAAAGATAAGGTTTGAGAGCCTTGTTATTTTGAAACGCTCTTAAACTTAAAAAATTTTTCAAGAAATATCGCAAAAAGTATTGACTTTTCGTAATTTTGGCGTATACTAGAAATAGAACTTCGTCGTGGGTGTTGGGCAATTGTAGCCCAGGGGTTACGACGAAATCAGGCTTTTGATATAAGAAAGTCGCCACCAAACGCTATATGTAAGAATGACGGGGACTCCGTAAAGCCGGAGAGGGCGTCCGTCCAAAAGCCTTAATTTTTCGGTATTGACAGCAGAAAGTCGCTGCCGCTGCAAAGGAATGACGGGTTCCCCGTTTCAGTCGGGGCTGGCGTCCGTCCGATACCGATATAAGAGCACTGACAAAATCAGTGCTCTTTTTTCTTACTGCGTCTATATGCCGTAATTATGTATGTAACCTTGTAATTATGGTACTCGGGCGCGACTATCGCAAAGTACTTGCCGCTTCCCTTTTCGATAAAAATCTCAAAGTTGCCATTTCTGTTTTTACCCTGACATACGCCGCTTTCGATTATATCGGATATATTGGTCATAATTTCCTCTACATGCTCAATTTTTCCCGCTTCGTCTTTTCTCTCAGCGCTTCGTTGTTTGATAATATGTTGAAGTCCTGCGGTATCGCTACCCCATACAAGGTCAATATCGCCTATGTCGTCGCGATGGAAAGCGCCCTTGACGTGCCCGCGCTGTTCTTTAAGCAACTTATCGATAGCGGCTTGACCTTTATAACCTTTGAACTCTTCGCCGTACAGTTTATCCACGTCCGACGGCGTAACGACTTTCTCGCGTTCTTCCGACCGTTCCTTATACACGCGTTCGCAAGCCTGCTTCGGCGTTTCGTCCTCGTCAACGTATATGTGCTGACCTGTGCGTGTAGTAAACCAAAAACCACGTCTACGCGTGGCTATACTCTTTTTCATTCGATTTATCATAATTCAATACTTCCTTAGTAAGTTATTCTACGTACGTTCTGCCGAGGGCGTTTATGAACCCCGCGGACGGAATAACGAAGCGCTCGAGCCATTTCGTTTCTTCAATTAAATACAATTCGTGATTATACCGCTCGCTCCCGGGCGGTATTTCGTCTGCCTTGTCGCTAGCAACGTAATACGTTTTCGTTACCTCGTCGGCGTTCTCTTCACTATGCACGGACAGCGTGACCATAACGAACGGCTGAAATATCCCCGTTTTTGCACGCAATATCGAAAGCGTGGCTTCGTCGAGTTGTTCGTCGAGAAGATCGCTCCACTTCAGCGGGAACGGCACTTGCGGCGTACAATCGGCAAGCGGTTCGCCGGGGTTGCCGATACGGATAGTAATTTCATTCTGCGTATACTCTTTCATTGTCTGCTCCCTCTCGAACTGTTGTACGCGGCAACGCTCCCGCCAGCGCGGATATTCATAAGCCCGATAGATATGTTCTCGTAGTTCCTCTCAAGGTCGATCGTGTTCTTTGCTTGCGCGTACTGAACGGCGGTCTGAACGACGGACACAGCCGCTCCCGCCACTGCGCCGAGCGGGTTGCCGCCCGACAGTAAAAGCCCCATTGCAACGTTTTCTACAAGGCTGACGACCTTACTGCCCATATCGTAAGCGAACTGTAGGCGCTGTTGGTGCTCCGTCCTGCCCGTTCTCAGCGATACGGTAGATATCCTATAACTTATCGCTTGCTTTACGAACGGCGAAACGTAATGCTTGTACGCAATATAACCCGCTACGTCTTTACGTGTGAGTTTGTCGTCGCCGCTTCCCGCCGTGTTTTGCTTTTGCGTATCGCCGGTAGTTCCCGCAATCGCTTTTTCGCGTTTTTTAGCGCCGTTTCTTATCCAAATCGTGTATTCGTCTGCCATAAATCACACCCCCGCGTCATCGTCCTCGTAACTCTCTACGAGCGAGGTTGTAAGACCGCAGTTCTCGGTGCCGCGTGCCGTCACGTTCGATTGTCCGAAAGCCATACGGAAAGCAACGGCAGTATCGCCGTACGGCGTTTTAATCGTCACGTCGTACGTCTTAGCCGAACCCGTCAGAATAAAGTCCGCGAGCGCCGCGCTAATCTTGTTATCCGTAAGTGCGGGCGTGGAAAAGTTAAGTTCGAGCGCGGTCTGCGTGGTTATGTTCTTCGCCGCGCCGTTAGTACCGCTGAAAGCGCCTCCGTCCTGAACGGGAACGCGAACAATCGTCAGTTCCTCGAACGGTACGACTTCGCCCTCGAACGTAATGACTATATCCTTGCTGTTTACGCCGTTCTGAATAAACGTATAAAGAACGCTGAACGTGTAGACGATACTGCGCCCGATCTCGGGTCTTATAGCGAGTTCGCCCGCATACGGCTGAGTTGCGGAAAAACCGACGGAAAAAGTCTTGCCGTTCTCGTCGACGTACGGCACGTTATACGCCTTGCTTGCGTATGTCGCTATCGCGTTGCGCACGGGCAAGAATATATCTTCGTCCTTAACGTCCTTTCGCGGGTCGAGTTTGACAGCGACGACCACCGAAAGCGTTTGCGTTACTACTTCGATGCCGGATATCGGCGTAATGCCGCTGTCGGTAATCGTAGCCACGCCGTTTATGTACTGCGTTACGGCGTTGTATTTGCGGCTATATCCCGCGTACTCGCCGCCGTCGGGTATTATGTCGAACAGACGGCTATCGTCGGCTAGTATGCCGTTCAGCGCGTCGTTAAGGTCGCTTACAAGTTTTTCTATGGGTATCATTATCGGTTATCTCCTTATAAATCTTTGATAGCGCTTCTCAGCGTTTTAATTACTATCTCTTCCGCGCGCTTGAACCAACCCTCGTTCGGGTTTTTATGTCCTTGCCATTTAGCCGCTACCCACGGTTCGTTGGTGTACGGCACGTACGGCGCGATACGTTTATCGACGTAGATCTTCGCGGTATCGGGCGCGGTGAACTCCAACTTGCTCGCATTGAACGCCATATTGCCCGTAGACCCACGCTGACGATTACCGTAAGCGTTTGTATAATACGCGACGTAACGCGTTTTAGGGTTAGGCACAGCCGCTTGAAACGCCTTGAACGCTTCCGCACACACGCTCTGAAATTGCTCGTCCGTAAGTTCCATAGCCATTACCTCAGGTTCTTCGGGTTCTCTACGTTCTGTAACCCGATAACGAACTCCGCCGCGGGGTTCGATTGCAACAGTCTTAGATTCTCCGCGTTCTTGTTATCGTGAATTATCGTAACGATCGTCCAGGTCTTGCCGTCTTGCGTACAGATAAAGCCGTTTACTTCATAATCACAATCCCATATAGTGCGAATAACGCGGCTGTTATCGTCGGTGATAAGATTGTTTATAACGTCACCCCAACGCTTCGACGGATAGTCTACGTCTTTGTACTCGAAGTACGACGGCGCGTCGGTCGTGAATCTCCGATAACTGCCCGTTTGCGTAAAGCCCCTGCGCGGTTTGAGAATATCCAGTACGTCCATATCAATACTCCCCTTGCTCGTAAGACGGCGGACAGAACGGATACGGCGCAACGTTCGTAAGTACTCGCCCTGTTTCTGCTACTTCTACGCCGTTAAGCGTGTTTTCCGCGCTCATATCCAGCCACGCCGCACGCTCGTCGGGCTTTGCGGAAAGCGTAAGATCGCCCACGGAAAAGACGTACGCCGCCTGCGAACCCATTGCGTCCATAATTATCGCACGCGCCGACGGGCATTTCGCGATTATGTACTTTATCGTTTGCGCGTCGTTATGCTTCGACAAATAGCCGTATATAAGATTGCTGATACGGTCGAGCGCGGCGTTTACAACGTTCTGATTCTGCACGTTGTGCTGAGTTCTGCGTTCGATATCGATACCCGCAATGTCAGTCAGATACTTTATCGTCAGAACGTAACGGTGCGTGCGCTTGTCGTAACGCATGTATAAATCGTCGTACGGATAGGTCAAGTCCATTTTAATTAACTCCTTTCTACGCCCTCAAAAACGGGCTTATTTTAATCGTTATTGCCGCATAGCGGAATTGCACCGCCGCATACTTTTTGCGGCAAACAGACAGGGTTTTTACGCCCTGTCTTTGTTTTGGTATTACGCCGAAATGGTGTACTCGAAAGTAGCAACGTCGGACGGAATCATACCCGCTTTGATTGCTTTCGCCTTAACGGTCGTTGCCGCGGAAACGGTGATTTGCGCGGTGTACTTGGTAGACGAACTGGTCGGTTCGCTGCCGTCGGTCGTGTAGTAAATTTCCGCGCCGGTGGTAGTCGTCGACAGCGTTACTTTAGTACCCGAGGTTACTGCGCCGCTCGCTACGGAAGCGGTAACGCCCGCTACCTGCTTAAGCCCAGACTGAATATTGCCGCCGTTCGGCTTGGGAACTTCGGCAACCTCTTTGTAACCCACAACGGTTACGCCGTCAGTACCGAAGATCGGCACGACGATTTTGTTCGCGTTGTTGGCAACTTTCGGAGCAACCGGGTAAAGCCGCTTGTCCGCAGACAGCGACAGCGTACTCGTAAGGTAATCGTTGGTAAGAGTGGTTTTGCCGATAACGAACGACTTACGGAACGCTTCGTGACCCCAGGTGTTAAGCGGCTGCGCTTTGGTGCCGCGCACTTCGTTTGCGTCGATGAGTTTTACGCCGAGGTCGACGATTTTACCCATTGCGGTGGCTTCACGCGAAACCGCGATAGCGTACACGTTGTCGAGCGCGCCGTCGGCAAGACCGAGGTACTTCTCTGCGAGTTTCCAGATCATGCTGTTAGCGACGACCCAGTTGAACTGCATTGCGTAGCCCTTGTAGTTCGCGCCGACGTAATTTTTGCCCTCGAAATCAACGGACAGATCGTATTCGCGAAGCATAGACTGCGCAAGGTCCGCACCGGTAAGGATAACGCCCGACTTGCGATTGAACACGCCGTTAACAAACTCAGGACGACCGATAATCGTTCTGCCGTCGATCGGGAACGTGTGTGCACCGGTTGCTTCGTCGCCGTCGTCAAGCGCAGAGTTAAGTTCGTTGATAAGGTCGGCGTAAGCGTTATCTGCTTTAATGTCGGCAACGGTTTTAAGGTTGTCGCCGTCGTTAAGCGAACGGAAGAACGCGTATGCGATAACCTCCGCAAGCGTGGAAGCCGAACGATCCTCTACTACGCGCTTTGCATAGCCGTTGATTTTTTTTGCCATAACGTCGAGCGGTATGTACTCTTTGCTGAGGTCAGGGAAGATCATCGCCTGATCGTTGACCTGGTTCAGGTACACCATAAACTCGTCGTCTGCGGGCATAAGCGGCGGGTTGGTGTTTATTACACCCGCGTTACCGTCGGTACCCGCTCTGCCGCCGTAAGACACGGTGCGGCTCGAAAACGGGATCGGGGTATCGAGCATTACACGCACCGCGCCGGCTTTGCGGTCGGTAGTGTACTTGCTCGTGACCGACTGACCGTCACGGAAGATTTCGTCGATGTAAATCGCTTCCGCGATAACATCGGAAAGTTCGGCGTTTACCATAGTACCGTCAAGGTAGAAACGCCCGTTTTTGTCCTGTTCGGTCGCGCCGAGCCCCATGAGTGCGCTCGTTACGAATTCCGAACCGGTGCCGTAAGTGGAAATAGTTTTAGACATAATTTTTTACCTCCTGTTATGTCGTTTTAACGGTTGTATTTGCGCTCAAGCGCGGTAAGATAATCTGATTCTTCCTCGCTCGCTCTCTTCGGCGCTTTTTCAGCGTTCGCTTCAAGTCTTGCGATACGCGCGTCCAACGCCTTTATAACTTCGCCGTAGTTTTCGTGAGTAGCCTCGCCTTTTTCCTCGGGCTTTTCCGCTTCCTCATGTTTTTCTTCTGCGGCGGTTTCTGCTTTCTCTTCTGCCTTTCCCTCGTCGGTTTCGCCGAGTTCTTCGGTATCGCCCTCGCCGTCGGCGTGTTCTTCACCGAGCGCTTCGTGTTCACGGTCGGCAGCAGACTGTTCGTCTTTCTGTCCGTTTTCCGCTTCTTGTTCGCCTACGCTCTCGTGAATTCTGTCGGCAATCGACTGGTGGAACGCTTTCTTGTCCTCGTCGGAAAGGTCCTCATAAGCCTTGCGCACTTCTTCAAGCGTGGTAGGCTTGTCCTTATCTTTCTTGATTCCAAACATTTTTTGATTTACCTCCTGTTATTCGTTTGAAATTTGATTGCATGAAAAAAGCCGAGGGTGATCTCGGCTCCGCGTATGTGGCATGTCTTTATACCTCCGTATTTAGATTATTATCAGATTATAGCCGTCCGCGCGGGATATGCCGCTCGTCCGTGTTCTTTGCAGTATGCTAAGTATCTTTCGTTGGCAAGTTTTGCCCGCTCGCGCCACCCTTGATACGCTACGTTATCCAGCCCCTTATTCATTGCGGCGTTGACCTTTGCATACCTTACCGCACGTTCAAGGCTTCGCTGATTACGCGTGATTTTGTACTCCTCTTTGCGTTCTTTCACAGATACCGTCGGGAGCATTTGCCCGGCATACGGTTCAATTCTATGTCTACAGTTAAAGCCGAGCAGTCCGTTCTTGTAGCGCCTACCCGCTTTGGTCGTGTACCATATATCCGTCGCTGTTTCGATCGGCACGTAACGGTGTCCGTCGATTACTCCGCTAGTACCATCGAGCGAGTATATACGCCCTTGCCACGGCGCGCAACGATCTGAACAATCGGCGTGCGACGAACACACGACGAGTTTTATGCCCCTTCCCTTTAATTCCGCTATGGTGTCAAGGTGGTCATGGTAGCGCACTTCCATTTCCGCTAGGTTTCTCAGACTGTTTCGCCCCGAATAATCGTTAGGATCGAGCGCATTATCCTTTGCCGCTTTTTCGATTGCCGGGGAAACGCGCGACTTCCATACTTCGTCGTAATAGCGTCCTAGCGGCACACCGCGATTAAAAGCATTACCGTAAGTGCGATTAACTTCGACGACCTCTGAAAGTTCTTGCATAACAAGCCCCGACTTCGGGAAACGCGGTTTCTCGCGGTTTTTCTCTGTCGCAAGAAATATAATCGTTTCCGGCGACAGTCCGACGGAAAGCCACTCGCGGCGCTGTTTATTTGCAAATGCAACTAGCGATTTAACCACGTCGCGCTTAAGCCGAGGAATGTCTAGCTTATCAATAGCCCGTTGGATAATCTTTTTGAGTTTTCTCTCCGTACGCTCTTTCGGCTCGCTTGTCAGAAACGCAAGTCGCATTAACTCGCGGATATCTGTTTGCGCGTCCTCGATAAGCACGACGTAAGGGTTATACCGCTCCCGCGCTATCTGCATCGTCCTTTACCTCGCTGTCGCCGTAATAGTCCTTGTCGTTGAACAGCCCGCCGAAATTCTCTTGTTCTGCGGTGGCTTTCTTTTCCGCTTCAATTTCCGTTGCCCATTCTTCGACTTCTTCCTCGGACAGATCTGCCCACCGCTTTTTGAGATACTTACGAAGCGGCAACACGCCCGCCTGATAATCTCTCAATAATTCGTCGTTTACTGCGGCGGTATTGCTGCTCGCTCTGCCCCATGCAATCTCTATGCACGCGTCGTCAAAGCCGTAAAACCTTGCAACGTCGGTAAGCATACGGTTAATCTCGTCGGTTATAAGCGCGCGCTTCTGATTGACAGTCTTTTCGGTCGTGGTCTGCTCGTCCTCTACTTGCGTTGCTGTCTTATCGTGATTGTATTGTAGGTGATTTGCGAGCGTGGATGACGATAACCCGACCTTGCTTGCGAGAAGTTCGAGGTAACTATCTCGTATAAACTTATGTTGCTCGCCGCGCAATTCGGGCTGTAAGAATGTAGGTTTGACCGGTTCGCCGTTCGCAGTAAAAATCTCAGTGTAAAAAATGTCCTTAAGCGCGGGCTGACTTATCGCTTCAGAGAACGATACGCCGTCTGCAACCGTGCCCTGCCTACCGTTGACGTTTATCACCGCGTTGCCGCCGCCGTACTGTTTCGGTATGAGCGCTCGCGACTTGCCCATGTACATATCGACTTGCGCTTGCGTGTAGTCGAAATCAATCGCATACAGCACGTCAAGCGCAGTCATGAGCGAACTATCGGCATACCCCGGCATATCCGCTATTGCGGCTGATACCGGCTTATTCTTGATATTATA
>ERZ1034920.2233-NODE-2233-length-11250-cov-5.748280_pt1 | contig 11250 bp, 7 predicted proteins | sample MGYA00520688_ERZ1034920 | MGnify/ENA primary metagenome ERZ1034920 (study PRJEB33766, sample SAMN09781785) | gut metagenome | biome: gut microbiome | host: Homo sapiens | place: Madagascar | study: EMG produced TPA metagenomics assembly of the PRJNA485056 data...
GCTACACGCGCTCGTAACCGAACTGGGCCCAGATGTCCCACGCAGCGTCGGTCTGGAGGAAGTCGGAGAACGCCTGCACCGCCGGCGAATCCGAAGCGCACGTGAGCGTGGCGACGGGAATGGTCTTGACAAACGGATCGAGGTCAGCCGTATCGACGATGACGGCACCGTCGTCGGTCACGTTCTCCTTCCACACGATGCCCGCGTCGCCTTCGCCGCTGGCAAGCGCCGTCGAGATCTGCGGCGCCGTCGTCGTGGTGGTGATGACGCCCGACTCCATGAGGCCGTCCCAGATGCCGAGCTTCGTCAGCGCGTTCTGTGCGATCTTGCCGATGGGCGTCGCCTCAGGATCGCCCACGAGCACGCGGTCGGCATGCGCCAAGTCGGCGAGACCCGTGATGTTCGCCGGGTTGTCGGCGGGAACCGCCAGCACGGGGATATGCTTCACGAGGTCGACCTGGGACGCAACGTAGTCGGAGACCGGCTTCAGCTCGTCAGCCGAGCCCGCGACAAAAAAGTCACCCTGCTCGGTGGTGCTGATCTGCGTCTGGATCTGCGCGGCATTCGCATAGGTCACGTTCATGGTGCAACCCGTTTCCTCCTGAAACGCATCTGCGATGCCCTGGAACGCATCGGTCATGCCCGCTCCGCAATAGATGTTGAGCGTCTCCCCCTCGAGTGATGCCGCAGCGGGTTCGCTCTGCGCGCCCTGCTGCTCCTCGCCCGCAGATTGGGACGAGCACCCCGCAAGCAAGCTGCAAGCGAACAGCGCCGCTGCAAGCGCAGCGACAACGAACACCCCAAGGCGCTTCACGCGCGCCTCCGCAGTCGTTTCTGCCGATAGACCCCTCATAGTTTCCTCCTTTGTCGGAAATATCCTTGTTTTTAAATATATGGTATCAAGGATATTGTTTCTACCAACTATTTTGGTATGAGAATAAATAGGGCACAAAAAAAGGGCCGCCCCGCGAAAGGGCGGCCCTGATGCGATGAACGCAGCGACCCCGCAGGATCGACTCGACTAATGCCTGAAGTGGCGGTGTCCCGTGAACACCATGGCGATGCCGTGCTCGTCGCAGGCCTGGATGCTCTCATCGTCGCGGATGGAGCCGCCGGGCTGGATGATGGCGGTCACGCCGTAGCTCGCCAGCGTGTCGATGTTGTCGCGGAACGGGAAGAACGCATCCGACGCCGCGACCAGGCCCTCCGCCGGCACGCCCATGCGCTCGCACGCCTCGTGGGCACGCTTGCAGGCCAGCTCGGCCGAGTCGACGCGGTTGGGCTGGCCAGGGCCCATGCCGATGCCGGCGTGGTCCTTGGACACCAGGATGGCGTTGGACTTGACGCCCTTGCACACGCGCCACGCGAACAGCAGCTCGTGCATCTCCTCGTCGGTGGGCTTGCGCTTGGTGGGCACCGTGAAGTCCTCGGGCTTCTCGGTCACGCGGTCGACGTTCTGCACCAGCATGCCGCCGTCGACGCTGCGGAACTCCACCGCCACGGGGGCGTCGACGCCGCCCGTGCGCAGCACGCGGACGTTCTTCTTCTGCTGCAGCAGGTCGAGCGCGCCCTGCTCGTAGCCGGGGGCGATGACGACCTCGATGAACTGCTTGTTCTCGTTGATGTGCTCGACCATCTCCTGGGACACCTCGACGTTGGCAGCGATGATGCCGCCGAACGCGCTCTTGGGATCGCAGGCGAACGCCTTGTCGTAGGCCTCGGCGACCGTGGCGGCCACCGCCGATCCGCAGGGGTTCTGGTGCTTCAGGATCACCACGGCGGGCTCGTCGAACTCACGCACGAGCGACCAGCACGCGTCGGTGTCGAGCAGGTTGTTGTAGGAGAGCTCCTTGCCGTTGAGCTGTTCGGCGTTGACCAGGCTGTGCGGCTGGGCGAACTCGTCGAGGCGGTAGAACGCCGCCTTCTGATGCGGGTTCTCGCCGTAGCGCAGGCCCTGCTGCTTGACCAGGTGCAGTTCGACCGCGTCGGGCATCTCGTCGGGCAGGCCGCAGCCCGCGTCGAGTTGCTCTCCCAGCCAGCGGGCGATCGCGCCGTCGTAGGCGTTGGTGGTCCGGAACACCTCGAGCGCCAGCTTGCGGCGGGTCTCGAGCGTGGTGGCGCCGCCGTTGGCGCGCATCTCCTCGAGGATGGCATCATAGCTGGCGGGGTCGGTGACCACGGCGACCGACGCGTGGTTCTTGGCGGCGGAGCGCAGCATGGACGGGCCGCCGATGTCGATGTTCTCGATGCAGGTGTCGAAGTCGGCGCCGCCCTCGACCGTCTTCTCGAAGGCGTAGAGGTTCACGACCACCATGTCGATCATCTGGATGCCGTGCTCGTCGGCCTCGGCCATATGCTGCGGGTTGTCGCGCTTGGCCAGAAGGCCGCCGTGCACCATGGGATGCAGCGTCTTGACGCGGCCGTCCATCATCTCGGGGAACTTCGTCACCGCATCGATCGGGGTGACCGGCACGCCGCCTTCCGCGATGGCGCGGGCGGTGCCGCCCGTCGAGATGATCTCGGCGCCGAACTCATCGTGCAGCGCACGCGCGAATTCGACGACGCCCGTCTTGTCGGTGACGGACATGAGAACGCGCTTCACTTTGGGATTTTCCATGATGGATGCAAACCTCCTCGCCCGATAACGCATATGAAATCAGAATACCAGCCTTAACAGGTTTTTTACGGAACGCGCCCGCGAGCGCACGAAATCCCCCGCCTAGGAGGGCGCCGGCCCGACAGCGCGCGAAGGCAAGCGGACGGCACCGCGCGGGAAACAACATGCGGGCGGCGGCGAGCAAGCGGCGGCAAGCGAGCCGCGCGCCCTCGCCGGCGGCGGGGCTACGCGCGGCCCAGGCTCGCCTCGTGCCGGGCGCGTGCCTCGGCGCTGTAGCGGTCGCGGTAGCGCACGTCCACAAGCTCCGCGACGATCGCGATGGCGAGCTCGGCGGGCGTCTTGGCGCCGAACTTGAGGCCGATCGGGCGCTTGACGCGCTCCCAGTCCTGCTCGGTCGCGCCCTTGGCGAGCACGAGGTCGTGCACGGTATCGTTTTTGCCCTTGCACCCCATCATGCCGACATAGTGCGCGCCGTGGCGGGTCGCCCACACGCAGCCCTCGGGGTCGAACATGTGGCCGCGCGTCAGCACGCACACGTAGTCCTCGGGCGCGCACGCCAGATCCGCCAGCCCGTCGAAGTCGCCGCCCTCGAGCAGGATGCGGCGGGCGTCGGGGAAGCGGCCCTCGTTGAGGTAGGCGGGATCGTAGTCGACCGCCGTCACCTCGAAGCCCACGTGCGCGGCCAGCGCGGCGACCTCGCTCGCCGCATCCGAGGCGCCCAGCAGCCACACGCGCACCGCGTCGAACAGCGGCACGGAAAGCCAGGTGAGGCCCTCGAACTGCTCGTTGTGCATGCTGGGGCCGCGGGTGGCGTCCTTCATCTGGAACTTGTCGCGGTCGGAGTAGGCGCGCGACGCCACGATCTCCTTGGCGTCGTTGCAGAAGAACACGAGCGGCTCCCCGTCGGCCGAGCCGACGTCGCCGTACTTCTTGGTGACCTCGTTGTCGGTGTTGCGGCACGCCTCGGCGGCGTCGTAGACGACCTTGAAGCCGATCCACGCCAGGTCGCCCTCGTCCATCGCGCGCAGGGCGCGCTCGAACACGGGGATGTCGGCAGCGGTCAAGCCTTCGGCGATGACCTGCAGGTACGTCGGGTCGACGTGCTCGTTGCCCTCGAGCGCCGCCGGCGAGAAGCAGGGGAACTCCTCGATCGGGAGCACGGGCGTGCGCCCGGCGTCCAGGTCGGAAATGATGTTTTGAAGCGTCGTCTTGTCCAATTGAGCGCCTCCGCCCTACTGCGCGATGCGGACCTTGCGGTCCTCGCCCACCGCGATGCGGCCCTCTGCCAGCTGGCGCAGCACGCGCGGGTACAGCACGTGCTCGACCGCATGGATCGCGGCCTCCAGCTCGTCGACCGTCCAGCCCTCCTCCACGCGCACCGGCTCCTGCGCCACGATCGGACCCTTGTCGTAGTCCTCGTTGGCGAAGTGCACGGTGACGCCGGTCACCTTGACGCCGGCGTCGAAGGCGTCCTGGATGGCGTGCGCGCCCTTGAACGAGGGCAGAAGCGCCGGATGCAGGTTGAGCACGCGGTCGGGGAACGCCTCGAGCACCACCGGGGTGAGCTTGCGCATGTAGCCCGCCATCACGACGTACTCGGCGCCCGCCGCGCGCAGCTCCTCGACGATCATCGCGTCGGCTGCCTCGGGATCGGCGTAGATCTGGCGGTTGAGCGCGATGACGGGGATGCCGGCCTGCTTGGCGCGTTCGATGCCGTAGGCGTCGGGGCGCGAGGAGACCACCTTCACGATCTCCACCGGCAGCGCGCCGTCGCGCACCTCGTCGATGATCGCCTGCAGGTTCGTGCCGCTGCCCGACAGCAGCACGCCGATTCTCAACGGTTGGGTCATGGGAGCCTCCTCGCATCGACGGTGATCGGAACGCGTTCCGACCGGAGATGATACGCGCCCAGTATACCGGACAATCGCCTCCGCGCCGTCCGTCAGGGAGGGATCGCAGCGCCTCCCCATCGACAAGCGCCGGCCGCGGGTCTAGCATACGGTTCAAGCGAAAAAGGACGGACCGTCGGACAGGAGGGTCGGGATGCGTAAGAAGGTCATCTGCGGGCTGTGCCAGGGCGCCTGCGACGTGGAGGTCGACATCGAGGACGGGCGCATCGCCAAGGTGCGCGCCGACAAGGAGTCGCCGCGGGGGCGCGTGTGCCCGCGCGCGGCGCGCACGGCCGAGGCCCTGTACGGCGAGGCGCGCATCCTGCATCCGATGATCCGCGAGGGGAAGCGCGGCGAGGGCAGGCTGCGCCAGGCGACCTGGGACGAGGCGCTCGACCGCGCGGCCGAGCTCATCCGCGGCGTCGTCGACGCCCACGGAGCCCGCGCGTTCGCGACGTATTTCGGGCGCGGCATCCTGGGCACGCCGGTCGCGCGCCTGCAAAAGGGCGCGGAGGCCTTCGCTGGCCGCTTGGGATCCCCCAATGACACCTCGTGCTCGTCGATCTGCAACCTGTCCGCCAACACGATCGTCCCCCAGACGACGTTCGGCCTGGCCACGCGCCAGATGCTCTTCGACATCGAGCACGCCGACGTCATCGTGTGCTGGGGCAAGAACCCCGCCAGCGACGAGGGGCCGCGCATCCTGCTCAAGCGCATCAAGGCCGCCCGGGAGCGCGGCGCCCGGCTCATCGTGGTCGATCCGCGCCGGACGGGCATCGGGGAGCTCGCCGACTGGTGGGTGCCCGTGCGTCCCGGCTCCGACGGCGCGCTGGCCCTGGCGCTGCTCAAGATGATCGTCGCCGAGGGGCGCTACGACAAGGGGTTCGTGCGCGACTTCACGCTCGGCTTCGACGAGCTCGCCGCCTACCTGGAAACCCTGTCGCTTGATGTCCTGTCGCGCCAATGCGGCATCCCGGTCGATGACATCCGCCGGCTCGCCGACATCCTGGCCTCCACGACGCGCGCGCCGCTCGTGTTCTACACCGGCATCGAGTACCAGGCATCCGCGCTGCGCAACGCGCGCGCCATCTGGACGCTGTGGGCGATCACGGGCAAGCTGGATGCGGAAGGCGGCGTGTTCTTCCGCATGAAGGGCGTCAAGACGATGGCGGGCAACCGCCTGGCAGAAGGCGCCGAGGAGCCGATCGGCCACCGCGAGTTCCCGCTGTTCTACCGCTACATGAAGCAGGGCGAGTTCATCCGGTTCCCGCACGCGGTGCTCGAGGACGACCCCTACCCCGTGCGCGGGTTGCTGGTCACGGGTGGGTCGCCGTCGACCACCTTCCCCGACAGCGCGACGTGGAAGCGCGCCTACGCCAAGCTGGAGTGCCTGATCGCGATCGACCGCTTCTACACCGAGGAGTGCCGTTGGGCCGACGTCGTCCTGCCCGCCGCCTCGCTGTTCGAGACGCCGCGGCTGACGTTCGGCCCCGACGGCGCGTTCGTGCGCGACCCCGTCGTGAAGCCCGCCGGCGAGGCGCGCAACGACGTGCTGATCATGGCCGGCATCGCCGAGCGGCTCGGAACCGACGAGGGTCTGCCGCACAGCGAGGCGGAGCTGCGGGAGTGGATGGTGGCGGGCGCGGTGACGCCCTACACCGACATGTGGACGCGCGCCGTTCCCGAGGACGCAGAGTTCCGCAAATACGCCTCCGGCGCGCTGCGCGCCGACGGGCGACCCGGCTTCCCCACACCGTCGGGCAAGTTCGAGATCGCATCGACGGTGCTCGAGGAGCTCGGCATTGAGCCCTTGCCCAAGTACACGGACATCCACGACTTCATGGGCGAACCGGAAGAGGAATGGCCATTCCTGCTGTCCACCGGGGCGCGCGACGACGCGCGCATGGGGGCGTTCGGGGCGAACATCCCCGGCATCGCGAAGCTTGACGACCCCCATGTCGAGATCTGCGCGGAGGACGCGGCGGAGCTGGGCATCTCCGATGAGGACCGGGTGCGCGTGAGCACCCGCTACGGCAGCCTGACCGTCCCCGCCCGCATCGCCGGCATGGCGCGCGGCGCGGTGCACCTGCCCCACGGCGGCGGCAGCGCCTACATGGCGCCCGCCTGGCGCGACGGCAACTGCAACGACCTTGCCAGCCTGGACGCCGTCGATCCCGACACAGGCTTCGCCCTGATCAAGACCCTGCCCTGCAAGGTGGAGAAGATCGAGGCGTAGCGGCGCCCACCTCGCGGTGCCCGGTTTTCACATCTAGATGGGAAGCCCGCTGCGCGCTGCCAGGCTTTCGCATCCAGATGCCATCTATTGCGGAGAATGCGACAATCCGCGCTTTCCCCCGAAGCCGGACCGTCGCATTCTCCGCCCAAGTTGGCATATTGAGCCGCAGTGGAGCCGAATGCGTCGTTCCCACCCACCTCGAACGTCGCATTCTGCGAAAAACATGGCATCGAATCAAAAAAGCCTGGAAGCAAGCAGCGAAACGCAGGGCGACGAGCGGCTTCGTCAGAAGTTCATCCTCTTCTGCCAGGTCATCCTGTATGCCGAACAGGTGACGAGCACGTCGCCGGCAACCCCGGAGAAGCAGGAAGCCGAGCCTGCCCTCGAAACGACGAGCGCCCCGAAACGCGATCCGATCCGCGTTCCGGGGCGCTTTGGCTGGTGCCGGAATTGCTGGTTAAGCGTATTGGACGATTCCAGTGCCGGGGACGGTCTTGCCGACGATGACGGGATCCTCGCCCGCCGCGCGCAGGTTGTCCAGCACGGCGTCCACCTGGGCGGGATCGACGAGCAGGATCATGCCGATGCCCATGTTGAACGTCTTGCGCGCCTCCTCGTCCGAAAGGCCGGCGGCCTTGCAGCCGAGCTCGATGACGGCGGGCACCTCCCACGCATCCGGCTCGACGACGGCGTCGAGCGTGGCGGGCAGCGCGCGGTTCAGGTTCTCGGTGATGCCGCCGCCCGTGATGTGGGCCAGCGCATGCACGACGCCGGGCAGCGCGCGCAGGCAGCCGAGCACCGGCTTGACGTAGATGCGCGTCGGTGCGAGCAGCGCCTCACCCAGCGGACGTCCCCCCAGCTCATCGCAGGGAGCGGAGAGCTCCTCGGCCGACTTGCCCTCGACGAGGACGCGGCGCACCAGCGAGTAGCCGTTGGAGTGGAAGCCGCTCGACTTCAAGCCCACCAGCACATCGCCCTCGCGCACGCTGTCGGGGCCGATCATCTTGGGTCGATCCACCACGCCCACCGTGAAGCCGGACAGGTCGTAGTCGTCGGGATCCATCACGCCGGGATGCTCCGCCATCTCGCCGCCGATGAGGGCGCAACCCGCCTGGCGGCAGCCCTCGGCGATGCCGCCGACGACGTTGGCGACGTGCTCGCGGCGCAGCTTGCCGATCGCGATGTAGTCAAGGAAGAACAGCGGCTCGGCGCCGCAGGCCAGGATGTCGTTCACGCACATGGCGACCAGGTCGATGCCCACCGTGTCATGTTTGTCCAGAAGCTGCGCGAGCTTGAGCTTGGTGCCCACGCCGTCCGTTCCGGAGATCATGATCGGATCTTCCATCTCCTTGAACGCCGCCGCGCTGAACAGCCCGCCGAAGCCGCCGATATCGCCGATGACCTCGGGGCGGTACGTCGAGTGCACGGCGTCCTTGATGGCATCGACCGCCGCCGCACCTTCCTCGATGTCGACGCCGGCTTCGGCGTAGGTGATCTGCTTGTCCATTGGAATCCTTTCCGCTGGGTCGAATCGTCATGCGTCCATTATACGTTGCGGGGGATGGGAAAAGCGCCCGACCCCTTCTCTCATCGCGAAAAAGCGACTGTCTTTTTCGCGGCGCGGATCCCCTCCCTTTCGGGAGAGGGAAACCCCCGCCCCCTCTTTATCCAAACGTGACGGAGGGGCCGTCCCCTGTCGCACAAATGTGACGGAGGGACCGTCCCCTGTCACATTCCCGTCACGCTCCTTTATCCAAGCGTGACAGAAGGACCGTCCCCTGTCACGCCCCGTCACGCTTTGAGCTTATCCAGCTCCGCGCGCCATTTCTCCGAGACCTCGCCGGCGCCGAGGAAGCTGCGGCGGCGCATCGCCTCGGGGATGCCCACCGCGTACTCGCCCGAGAAGCACGCGTCGCAGAAGCCCGGGTGGTCGGCGCTGACCGCCTCGTAGAGTCCCGGAAGCGAGATGTAGGCGAGCGAATCCGCGCCGATCCAGCGGCGCTGCTCCTCGAGCGTGAGGTTCGCGGAGATCAGCTGGTCTTGGGTGTCGGTGTCGATGCCGTAGAAGCACGGCCATTTGACCTCGGGCGATTCGATGCGCAGATGCACCTCGGCCGCCCCCGCGTCGCGCAGCATCTGCACGAGCTTCTTCGACGTGTTGCCGCGCACGATGCTGTCGTCGACGACCACCAGGCGCTTGCCGGCGATGACCGACGGCAGCGGGTTGAGTTTGAGGCGGATGCCCAGCTGGCGCATCGCCTGCGTCGGCTGGATGAACGTGCGCCCCACGTAGCGGTTCTTCACGATGCCGTCCGAATACGGGATGCCGCTCTCCTCGGCGTACCCCATCGCGCCCGGCACGCCCGAGTCGGGCACGCCCAGCACGAGGTCCGCCTCGACGGGCGCCTCGCGCGCCAGGATGCGCCCCATCGCTCGGCGCGCCTGGTAGACGCTGCGCCCGTCCATCACCGAGTCGGGGCGCGCGAAGTACACGTACTCGAAGATGCACGCCGCGCGACGGCGCGCCGGGACGGCCTGCTCGCTGAAGACGCCCTCCTTGTTGAAGCGCACCAGCTCGCCCGGCTCGACGTCGCGCACGTACTCGGCGCCGACGATGTCGAGGCCGCACGTCTCCGACGACACCGCCCAGCCGCGCTCCTCGGGCAGCCTGCCGATGACGAGCGGGCGGATGCCGTTGGGATCGCGGAACGCGTAGAGCGAATCGGGGCTCGCGAGCACCATCGCGTAGGCGCCCTCGAGCTGTTCCATCACGCCGCGGATGCCGTCGCGCAGATGATGCGTCTCGCGCGTGATCTTGCCGATGAGCTTGGCGGCGACCTCCGAGTCGGTGCCGGCGCGCAGATGCTCCCCCGCCTCGATGAGGCGCGCGCGGATGGCGTTGGTGTTGACGAGCGTGCCGTTGTGGGCGAGCGCGATGAGCACCTCGTCGATCGCGGAGATATGCGGCTGCGCCGCCTCCCACGATCCGCCGCCGCTCGTCGCGTAGCGCGCGTGGCCCACCGCGACGAAGCCATCGAGCGCCGCGAGGCTCGCCTCGTCGAACACCTGGGTCACCAGCCCCAGGTCCTTGGTCACCATGACGGTCTCGCCGTCACCGACCGCGATGCCGGCGCTTTCCTGGCCGCGATGCTGCAGCGCCTGCAGCCCGAAGCAGGTCATGCGCGCGACGTCCTCTCCGGGGGCGAACACGCCGAAGACGGCGCATTCCTCCTCCATGCGGTCGGGACGCTCGCCGGGAAGGAAGGATGTGCTCATGCCGCCGCCAACTCCTCCGATGCGGAGGACACGGCGTCCTGCGCCGCGCCCTCGGTTGCCTGATCGCCCGCGCCGCCCTGCGCCGCGCCCGCCGCATGCTCGCCGGCAACGGTGCTGTCCTCGACGTATGAGAACAGCACGTAGCGGCCGTCGCTGGGCAGGTTGTCGCAGGTCACGAACGCGAACGTGTGATCCATCTCATCCGCCGCGGGCAGCTCGCCGTCCGGCTTCGCCACGCTGCGGTCGATCTTGTCCTGGACGTAGGCCGTCTGTTCGGCCTCATCGGCGAACGACGCCTGCGCCAGCGGATCGTCGGCGGCGCAGTGCACCATCGAGAAGGTGCGCAGCTTGTAGTTGCCCTGCGGGGTGAGGAGGTAGACGGTGCGATGGGCGTTGAACCCGGCGTCGTCCTGCATGTCCGCCAGGCACGCGAACATCGAGCCGTTGTTGAGATGGTGGCCGTAGACGATGTTGTTGGCGTCGGAGAAGTCGCCGGCGTTGGCGGCCTGCAGGAAGATGGTGCCGAACGTGGCGCCCCATCCCTGCTCGCCGTTGAAGTCGTAGGTGAGGTAGCGCTCGTCGTTGTCGGTGTGGACGATGGGATAGTTGACGATCGTGCCGGGGATGTAGATCCATCCGACCACGTCGGGGTTGACGGCGCGCAGCGCGTCCCAATCGACCTGGAGGTCCTCCAGCGCGGCGCCCTCGACGTCCTGCGGCGCCTCGAACGCCTGGTCGGCGATCTTGTCGTAGGTGTTCTGGCCCTGCCAGTAGGAGAAGAGCAGCGCGCCGAGGACGGCCAGCGACGCGACGAGCACGATCAGCGCGATCCAGAAGACGACGCGCCACGGCCCGCCCTTCTTGGATTTCCCGGCGCCCTTGCCGCCCGGCTGCACGGGACGGTAGCCCGAGCCGTCGTCGCTGCGGCGGTGCGGATTGGCGCCGGCGGACGCGCCGGCGGGATGCGCCGCCTGGCGCGGCGCGGACGCAGAGGCTTGGGGGCGTCGCTGACGGGAGGCCTGCGACGGTTGCTGGGCGGAGGCGCGCTGCCCCTGGCGCTGCGCGGACGCCTGCGTCGGGCGGCGGACAGCCGCCTGCGCCGCCTGCTGCCGGGAGGGCGCTTGAGCCTGCTGTCGGGGATCCGCCTGCGCCGGACGCTGCCCTGTGACACGCTGCCCCGCCGCACGTCGGTTTTCGGGAAGCTGCTGCTCAGGCCGCTGCGCCGCAGGCCG